>Ga0181554_1002103_pt1 | contig 18032 bp, 13 predicted proteins | sample 011ome_16_FD_145602 | JGI IMG/M metagenome (GOLD analysis project Ga0181554, IMG submission 145602) | Coastal salt marsh microbial communities from the Groves Creek Marsh, Skidaway Island, Georgia - 011503CT metaG (spades assembly) | ecosystem: Environmental > Aquatic > Marine > Intertidal zone... | reverse complement strand
CAGCGGAAGCAAAAATTATATCTGAAATTATCTAAAATTATATCCTGGCCGCGCTCGCCCTACTAGTGTCCGATCAGCGGCCCGCCGCCGCCCAGCCTCCCCGCGCCTATGCTCCCCACCAGAACGAAGTACGCCACCGCGGCCGGCACGCCCACGGGCAGCGCGGCGAGCCACGCCTCGCACCACTTGGTCCACGCCGCCGTCGCCCACATTCTCCGAAGCCGCCGCAGCCCTCTCGCCCTTCGGTCCTCGTCCGCGAGCTCCACGCCGCCGTCCGTCGCGGCGGTCGCGCCCCTCGCGCCGGCGCCGGCGTCGCTTCGCCGCCGTCGGTACGCACTCGCGTAGTACGCTCCTCCCTCCCAAGGGCCGCCGTCGTCGTCGTACTCGTCGTCGTACTCGTCGTCGCTCGTCGCTAAACCAGTCGGCGGCGAAAACGCCATCCCTCGCTGCTCCGGCAGCCACCCGTCGTCCATCGCGACCCAATCGTCGCCGCGGTCGAACCGCGCCCTCCGAACCGCGTCCGCGCCGACGATCTCGTACGCGCCGTTCACCCTGCGGAACGTCGCCGCCGCGTCCGCGTCGTCGCACACGTCCGGGTGCGTCGTTCGCACGAGCTTGCGGTACGCCAGCTTGATCTCGGGCGACGTCGCGTCGGGGGCGACGCCGAGGACGCGGTACGGGGACAGCGGGAGGCGCGCGCCCGTGGGCGTGCGAGGGACGCGGCCGGGGCCGGAGGAGGAGGATGATGAGGATGATGAGGAGGACGCGGCGGACGTTCGGGTCGCCGCGCGATGGCGGCGGCGGCGGCGCGCGACCGAGGTCGGCGCGCGCGCGATCGTCGTCGTCGTCGTCGTCGTCATCTTGTCGATACGGGATCGGGTCGGTCACGTCGCGCCGTCGCCGCGCCGCGTCGTCGCCGGGATCGCGGCCTCGGCGCCGCGGCGACGAGACGCGGCGTCGACGCGGTCGCGCGCGCGGGGTCGGCGCGCCGCGGCGCGGGGTGGACCGACGCGCGACGCGGACTGACGCGCGACGCCGGAACACGTCAGCGTTCGTTCAGTTCATTCCGAGAAGACGACGAACCGCGCTCGCGTCGCGGTAGAAGCTCATCGATGCCGCGCGCGCGCTTTCTTCGCGTCGCCGCGCCGCTTCGAAACCGCGGCGCCGCGCTCGCGTCCACCGCCGCGTCCATCGCGACCGCCCGCGGGGCGCGCGCGTCGTCCGCGGCGTCCAGCATGTCCGCCGACGACGCGCCGACCTCGACGACGAGAAGGACGACGAGACGATTCGTCGACGTCGGCGCCAACCTGACGGACGCGATGTTCGCGGGGGAGTACCACGGGAAGCGGTACCACGACGCGGACCTGCCCGCGGTGCTTCGCCGAGCGTGGAACGTCGGCGTGGAGAAGATCGTCGTCACCGCGGGGACGCTGGAGGACGCGACGACCGCGCTGGACCTCGCGGAGGCGCACGACGGGGATGAATCATCAGACGAGGGAGCGGCGTCGTCGGCGTCGGCGTCGGCGTCGTCGGCGCGTCTGATGAATCAGGGGCGTCGTCGTCGTCGTCTGTACACGACCGTGGGCGTGCACCCGACGCGCTGCGGCGCGTTCGAAGCCTCCGGCGACGCGGAGGCGCACCTCGCGTCGCTGGCGGCGATCGCGAGCGCCAACTCGCGTGAGCGCGGCGGCCGCGTGGTCGCGATCGGCGAGTGCGGGCTGGATTACGACCGCCTCCAATTTTGCGACGCGGAGACGCAGGCGCGTTCTATACACTGGTCCCCATACGAGCCCGTCCGCGTGGTGAACGCCGATCCTTAAGGACTCTTGTCATCGTCTCTCTCCGCCCACCCTCGCTTTCAATCCCCGCCCTCGACGCCTTTCAACTCCACCTGACGCCTTTGAACTCCACCCCGACGTTCGCTCGTATGGAACGACCCTCAGCGCGTCTGGTTCCGGCGGCAGTTCGAGCTCGCGAAGTCGACGAGGCTGCCGATGTTTCTGCACATGCGCGCGGCCGCGGACGACTTCATCGAGATACTCGCCGAGGCGGTCGCGGAGGGGACGTTCACGACGGGGGTGGTGCACTCGTTCGACGGCTCCGTCGACGATTTAAAAAAGTTGCTCGCGATCGACGGGGTGTTCATCGGCGTCAACGGCTGCAGCCTGCGCGCGGCGGAGAGCCTGGCGACGCTCAGGGAGCTGCCCGTCGATCGCGTGATGCTCGAGACGGACGCGCCGTGGTGCGGGATCAAGAGGAGCCACGCCGGGTACGAGCACGTGCGGACGACGTGGACGGCGAAGGATAAAAAAAAAATCGACGAATTCGACGAGACGACGACGGTGAAGGACCGATGCGAGCCGTGCCACGTCGTGCAAGTGTTGGAGGTGTTATCGCGCGCGATGGGGGTGGACGAGGACGTCCTCGCGGACGCGTGTCACGCGAACGCGATGAAGGTGTTCTTTCCGGACGAGGAGACGGTAGGAGGCTCGTAGACTTTCTCATTATTCTTTTAGACTAATAATACTGTACCTTCGTACGTTTCCTTCGAGTCCACTCATCGTCAGCGTCCGGCGGACCAACGCAGGAACGAGTTCGCGGCGCCGCCTCCGCCGACGCCGCCGACGACCGGAGACGCGCTCGGGGTCGCGTGCGCGGATCCGACGCCGCCGCCGTGGTACCCGCCGTGCTGCGGCGTCGGCGCCGGGGCTGGCGGAGCCGCGTAAGATCCGTATCCGTATCCGCGCTGGTCCGGCCCGTGACCGTATCCGTACTGCTGCGTCTGCGGCGCCGGATACTGCCACTGTTGCCCGTGCTGTTGCCCGTACTCCGCGGCGGCGTACGACTGCTGCTGCTGCTGCTGCTGCTGTTGCGGATGAGATTGAGGATACGCGCCGTACCCGTACGCCGCTTGCGACGGCGACGGCGCGTACGCGAGCGCGGACGCCCTCGCCAACGCCTCCTGGAACGTGTCCGTCCCGCCGCCGCCGCCGCCGTGGTGGTATTGGTCGTGGCCGTAGTACCCTCCGACGCTCGACGGCGTCGCCGCGTTCGAGCCGTAGTACGCGCTGTGGTGATCCGCGTGCTGCTGCTGCTGCTGCTGCTGCTGCTCATGGTGGTACTGCGGCTGGCGCGTCGCGGGCGAGGACGCCGCGCTCGGCGGGTGACTCCGGTACCCAGAGGTAAAAAACGCGCCTGCGGACGTCGGCGGCGGCGCGTCGACGTCGCGCCGCGACGACGCTTGGTACGCGGCCGCGGCCGCGGCGTACGGCGCGGGCGCGGGCGCGGCGTACGGGGTGGCGTACCCCACGTCGCCGATGCGCCCGGACGGGATGCGTCCGCTCGTGGACGGCATGCGAAGTCTCGCGCCTCGCGGCTTCTCCAGAGGTTCCTCCCCCTCCTCCTCCTCCTCCTCCTCAACCTTCTTCGCGCGAGCCGAGAACGGCCTCCTTCGCGGCGGCGGCGGCTCGTCCGCGCCCGCTCTCTTCCCCGCGCCGCGAGCGCTCTTTTGACTCCTCGTCGACACCGTCGACGTCGTCGACCGCGCGCTCCGAGCGCCCCCCGCCGCCGCCGCTGCCGCCGCCGCCGTCCCCGGCCGTTCGCGTCGCTCCACCGCCCCGCCCTCCTCCTCCTCCTCCTCCTCCCTGAACGCCCCTCGCGACCGATGCGACGCGTCCCCGCGCGCGGAGACCGACGTTCGCGCGCGTCGCGTCCGCGGCGAGTCCCTCTGGTCCACGCCGAGCCCGCCCGGCCCGGAGTCGAACGCGGGCCTCGGCTTCGCGGCGCGCGCCGTCAGACACCGCCGGCCGCCGCCACCGGACCGCGCGTCGAACGCGGGGCGCGCCGTCGCCGGCCGTCGCGCGGCGGAACTCCCGGTCCTCCGCGGCGGCGTCTCGTCGTCGACGACGACGTGCTTCTTGTTCTTCCTCGCGGTCGCCGGCGGCGGTCCGCCGACGCGGCGTCCGTGGAGGTCGTACTCCGCGCGCGGCGTCGCCGGCGGCGGCTGCCGTCGCCGCGCGGAAGCTCCGTACCCGTACCCGCCGCGTCCGGGCGTGCTCGCGACCGCGCCGCGCATCGCGCGATCGTACCGAACCGTCGTCGCGCGGTGGACGGCGTCGCCGCCGTCGTCGTCGATCGGCGGCGACGATCGCCCCGGCCGAAATCGTCGTCGTAAAAGTCGTCTTCGTCGTCGTCGTCGCGGACGCCGAACCCCCCGAACCCCGCCCCCGTCCGCGGCGTCGTCGGCGTCCATCCGCGTCCTCGCGGCGTCGCTCGCGGCGTCGCTCGCGGCGTCGCTCGCAGCCTCGCGCCGCCGTCGCCGCCGCCGCGGTCGACTCTGCGCCCGTTCAGGTCGTACTCCGCGGTCGGCGGCTTCCTCGCGGGCGGCGACTCGCGCGACAGCGCGGCGAGGTGCGCGTACCGGTCGCGATGCGTCGTCGCTCGACGGCGCTCGGGCGTGAGACGCGCGGGCGCCCCCCCCCCGCCGCCGCGGTGCTCGGCCGTCTTCCTCCCACCGCGCCCGCGTTCCCTCCGCGCCGCCGCGGCGTCCTCGACGCGAGGTGCGCCTCCATCATCCGCGCGCGGACTTCCCTGTCGGTGAGCGGCGTCGTCGTCGTCGTCGTCGCGCGCTGATGTTGATGATGCGCGGGTCGACCACCGCGCGACGACGCGCCGCCCGCGGTGCTCGGGCGCCGCGCGGAGGACGGCGCCTTCGACGCCGCGCGTCCGGTCCTTCGCGCGGACGACGCGGGGCGCCGCGCGGGCGGCGGCGTGATCGCGACGTCGTCATCCTGCGGGGGGAGCGCGAGGGACGAGGAGGAGGAGGAGGATGAGACGCGGAGCGAGCGAAGGAAGACTTCGTTGGAGGCATCGATTGGAGGAGAATGACGACGCGCGCGACGTCGCGCGACGTCCGCCGATCGACGCGCCTCGTCCTCGTACGCCCGCAGCTCCCGCCGCAGCTCCTGCCGCAGCTGCTCGAGCTCCCTCGAGCGGTAGCTCATCGCCGCGGCCGTGCCCCGCGCGCGAGAGCTCTCGAGCGCGCGGCGTGGCGACGACAGCTGAAACACTGGACGAGACGACCGTTTGAACGACGACCGCGGACGCGGCAGTTCCATCGGACGCGACGAGAGAGATCCGACGCCGTCTCAGAGCCCGTCTCAGAGCGACGCGCGCGTCGACGCACGCCACGCGATGCCGTCGAAACGCTCGCCTAAGAAGACGATGGCGGCGTGGGTCAGCGACCTCGAGTCTCAGCCGCCCGCGCCGCCGAAGTCGCCGCCGCGCGCGCGGCGCGAGAAAGAATCACCGCGCGCGGGGGCGACGTCGTCGTCGTCCGTCGCGTCCGCGCGCCCGTCCGCGCTGACGAGCCCGGTGCGCGCGTCCCGCCCCGGCGGGTTCGCCGCCGCGGAGGCCGCCGCGGCCGCCGCGCAGACCGCGCACGAGGAAGAGAAGCGCGCGAGAGCGGCGCGGATCGAGGCGAACAAGAGGGACCTCGCCGCGCGGACGCGCCTCCCGCGAACCGGCGCGCCCCCGAAGGAGAGCGCCGCGTCGTCGACGCATCAAACCCAATCGAAGCGGCCGTCCGCGCCCGCCGCGGCGGCGTCGTCCCCCGCGAAGACGACGACGACGACGAAGACGAAGACGAAGCCGGCGCTCCCCCCGCGGTCGCCGACGAAGCCGTCCGCCCCCGTCGCCACGGTGACGCGCCACCCGGTGACGCGTTCCCCGGCGAAAAACAACGCGGACGGTCGTCGCGCGCCGTCTCCGGCGACGATCGCCTCCGACGCGCGCGCCGCCAACGTCCTGTGGGACCGCACCGCGCGCGCGATGCGAACCGCGCACGACGCGCTGGACGAGGCGGCGTTCGCGGTGTTGCACGACGGGCCGAACGTCGCGGCGGGGACGCCAGGATTCGGCGCCGGCGGCATCGGCGGCGGCGCGGTGAGAAGAGAACAAAATCGCTCCCCGCGCGCCCGCGTCGTCGTTCGTCGTTCGTCGAGGCGTTCTTCTCTTTCGCGCGCCGCGAACCGCACGTTTGTTTTGACACGTGGGAAGTGTGTGAACCAATCACGCGCTCGCATAACTGACACGTGTTGTCTTCCCTCGACCACGCGCAGGACCCGAAGTCGTCCCACGCCGCCGCCGCCGCCGTCAGCGGCGCGACGCGGAAAAAGATCGCGTCGCGCGCGGCGGTGAAAATTAAAGCCGCGAGGGACGAGCTCAACGACCTCTTCGCCGGGTTCAACGAACTCCGCAGGCACGGCGACGCGCTCGCGGACGCGCTCGCGCGAAGCGAGGGCGGGTACGCCGACGTCACGAAGCAGCTCGCGAGCGTCGCCGGATACGCCGAGGAGACGACGCGAGCGCTTCGAAAAAGCGCCAAGGAAAAAACCGACGTGTCCTCCGAGCTCGCGGAGACGAAAGCCGCGCTGGACCAAGCGAACAACCACGTCAAGCAGCTCACGCAGCGCGTGGAGCTCGAGGCGACGAACGCGCGCGAGCTCGCGCGGTGGAAGGTGGAGGCTGCGGAGGGACGGAAGCACTCCGCCGCGTTCGAGGCGATGCGCGACGCCAACGCGCGGCACAAGGAGGCGGTGGCGAAGCTCACCGCGGATAACATGGTGTTTCTGACGCGAATGCGCGAGTCCGAGACGGAACTGAAGACGCTCAGGGAGGAGACCGCGGGGATGCGCGGGGAGGTGGAGGATAAGCGCGGCGTGTGGTTCGACCGCGCGAGGAAGGATGTCGAGCGGGTGGTGCAAAACGCGATGAAGAGGGCGGAGGACGCGGAAGCCGCGCTCGAGGCGGCGACGGGCGCGTCGGAACAGCGCGTCGAAGAGTGGACGAAGACGCTCGAGATGACGCGGACGAAGCTCGAAGAGACGCTGAAAGAGAACGACGCGCTCGCGATGAAAGCCGCGGAGGCGATGAACGCGGAGAGCGACGCCGCAGCGGCGTTGCGGCAGTCCGAGAGCGAACTTCGAGACGCCGTCGACCGCGCCTCGGAGAGCGCGCACGCGGCCAAGGCGGCGACGGACGCGATGGCGGCGGCGCGCGAGGAGCTCGGCGTGCTGCGGATGGAGCACCGCCGCGCGCGCGAGGAACTGCAACTCGCGGAGGGCACGGTGCGAGACAACGCGAAGGAGCTGAACAAGTGGAGGGCGGTCAACGAGGGCGTCATGCGATCGAAGAACGAGATGGAGTGGCGCATGCTGGAGATGCAAGCCGCGTTCGAACGCGCGGGGTTGTCGTTCATCCCGGGCGAAGGCGCGGGGTCGGGGTCGGGGTCGGGGTCGACGCCAGCGCCGGCGCTGAGCCCGCTGCCGCCGAGCCTTCATCGCACGCCCGAACCCGTCGTCGTCGCGGGCGGCGGCGGGTTCAAACGCGAACGCTCCAACCCGGAGCTCGAAGCCGCGATGCACCTTCGTCGGTCCGTCGTCGACCTCGGAGACGACGACGACGACGACGACGACGGTCGCGACGAGGCGATCAGCGAGACCGTCACGCCCGTGGGTTTGACCGCGCCGAGCGGCGTCGAGCGCGCCGCGAAGACGGCGTCGAAGACGGGCACGGCGGCGCCGTTGATTGGAAAGGCGACGACGAGGGGGGGGTACGGCGCCGCGAACAAGACGCCCGCGGTGAAGTCCCCGAAGAAATCCGCCGCCGCCGCCGTCGCCGCCGCCGCGGAGGAGGAGGAGGAGGTTGTTCTGGAGAAGGCCAAGGAGCCAGAGAAGGCGAAGCCCGGGAGGAGAGGGCGCGGGAAGAACGTCGCGAAGGTTGTCCCGCCGCCGCAGCAGCCGTCGAAAAAGGAAAAGAAGGCGGCGGCGGCGAAGGAAGCCGCGCCCAAGAAGCAGAAGACGTCGCGAGACGACGGCAGCGAGAGCGAAGAGCCGCACCGTCCGTACCAGCGACTGCACGACGACGAGGCGGAGGCGGCGGGGAGCTCCCCCGGGCCGGAGTTCCCGCCGCTCGCCGCCGACGACGGCGACGGAGGCAAGAAGAAGAAGAAGAAGAAGAAGTATTCCGACGACGCGACGTCGCTGTCGCCGCCGCCGCCGAGCGGCGCCGCGAAGGGGATCAAATCCTCGCTCGCGCGCGCCGCCGCGTCCGCCGCCGCGTCCGTCGGCCGCGCCGCGTCCAACGCGTCATCGGAGACGAACGACGACGGCGATCTCTTCGGCGGCGGCGGCGGCGGCGCGCGTTCGTTGCCGAGCGCGGGCAGCGCCGACGCGGCGGCGGAGGCGCGCGAACGCGCGTGGATGGAGGCGACGATGGAGCGCGCGCGCCAAGCCGCGGGCGGCGGGTTCGTGAAACGCGTCAACGCGGCGAAGTGGGGCGGGGCCGACGACGACCTCGACGGTCACGCCGTCGTCGACGAGCGCGTGTTTCTCGAAGCCGCGGCGCGGACGACGCGCCGCCGCGCCGAGGAAGCCACGGCGACCGCGACCGCGACGGCCGCGCCCGCCGCCGCGCGCCCGGCGAGCGCGAGGTCCCTGGCGAGCGCGACGTCCTCCGAGGCGGCGCAGAGCGGCTTCGGGTGGATCGGCGGGCACCCCGGCGCGAGCGCGCACACGTCCGTCGCCGCGCTCGACGGCGGGGACACCTCGGACGAGGACCGTAGGGCGCTCGCGGAGGTGAGACTGCTTCCCGTACGACCCCGTTCGCGTGGTGCACGCCGTTCCTTGAGGACTTTTCTCGTCGCCACTCTTCACCCGCGCTTCCCTTTCAACGTTTGACCGGTAAGACGTTCGACTGACCGATCGCTTCACCCACGCAGGGCCGCGCGCCGCGCGTCCCGTATTTCGGCGGCTCGTCCTCCGACGACGAAAACGAAAACGACGACGGTGCCGCAATGAGCCCGCGCGGGCCGCGCGTGGACGCCGCGCGGCACGTCCCGGGGGTCGGGTTGCTGTCCAGCGGGAGAATCGGCGCGTCGTACGGCGCCGTGGACGAGGGCGGCGACGCCGGGGCGCGCGCGCGCGGCGGCGGCGGCGGCGGCGGCGGCGACGCCGTTCGATTCGCCAACGCGTTGCCGAATTTCGAGGGGCTCTCCCGGGACGAGATCGTCGCGCGCGCGATGTCGAACGTCGACGCCGCGATCGAGCTCGCGGAGCAGCGAAGACGCGAAGGCGGAGGGGACGGGCGGGAGGTCACGGGGTTCAGCTGGGCCGAAGCCGTGGAGAGGGAGCTCGGCGGCGGGAGCGGGAGCGGGAGCGGGAGCGGCGGCGGCGGCGGCGGAAACGGATCCGGAGGCGGCGGCCAAAAAGTCACCTTCTCCAACGCGTTGCCGCGGGTTCGATGAGCGCGGAGCGTCGATCGATCGAATCGCACGCTTCTTAGTTTTAAAAAATAATGATGTCATCCTCGTTGCAAAAGTCAGTTCAGTCGTACCCTAAACAGAACAGGAGCCGGTCGACGACGGACGGCGACGTTCGAGCTTCTCGTTTTACTTCGCCTTGTTCTTCTCTGCCCACGTCCGGGCGTTTTGGAACATCCTCAACCACGGCCCCGGCCCATTCGCGTCTATCCCCGCGTCTTCCGGCGCCCACGGCATCTGCCACCCGAGGAACGCGCGCTCGGGGTGCGGCATCATCGCGAGGTGTCGCCCGTCCTTCGAGCACAGACCCGCGATCCCGCGCTCGCTGCCGTTGGGATTGAGCGGATACCGCGTCGTCGCCTCTCCGTCGGCGTCGACGTAGCGAATCGGCGCCTGCCCTCCGGCGACGATGTCGTCCACGCGCGAGGCGTCCGGGAACTTGACCTTCCCCTCCCCGTGCGCGATCCAGATGCCGATCTTCGAGCCTTGCATGCCGTCGAGCATCACCGCGGGGGTGTCGGCGTCCACGCCGACGGTGACCCAACGCGATTCGAACCTTCCGCTGTCGTTGTGAATGAAACGCGGTTGCTTCTCGTCCGACGTCTGTCCCAACCCGCCCTCCGCGGGGACGAACCCGAGCAGCGCCATGAGCTGGCAGCCGTTGCACACGCCCAGCGAGAACGTGTCCTCGCGGTCGTAGAACGCCTGGAACTGCTCCCACAGAGCGTCGTTAAAGCGGATGCTCCCGGCCCAGCCCTTGGCGCTGTCGAGGACGTCGGCGTAGGAGAAGCCGCCGACGAAGACGATCCCCTGGAAGTCCTCGAGCTTCACCTTCCCGTCGAGGAGGTCCGACATCGTGACGTCCCACGGGCACATCCCCGCGGTGTAGATCGCCGCCGCCATCTCGCGGTCGCCGTTGCTGCCCTCCTCGCGCAAGATGGCCACCTTGACCTTCTCATCCGCGGGTTTAGCGAGAATCTCGTCGGGGGTCTTCTCCGGCTGGTAGGTGAGACGCCACTTCGGCACCTTCCGCTCTCTCAGCCCACCCTGCTCCGCCGCGACCGTGGCCTCGGAGGATTGCATGCGCTCGAGAAGGAAGCTCGTGTGCTCCCACGCGTCGCGGAAGTCCGCGACCGCGCCCGCGACGACCGCCTCGCCGCCGTCTGCGACGGCGACGGAGATCATCCCGTCCTCCGTCACGTCGCCGATCGCGCGGCACGTCACCCCCGCGGCGGCGTACGCCTTCGCGACGTGGTCCACGTCGTCGGGCGCGATCTCGAGGATGATCGCGAGCTCCTCCGCGAACATCGCGGCGAGGTCGGAGTCGTCGGAGTCGTCGTCTCCGGACCCGCGCGGCAGCGTCGCGTTGACGCCGACGTCGGGGCGCGGAAACGCCATCTCCGCCAGCGCGACGACGACGCCGCCGTCGCTGACGTCGTGCCCCGCGCTGATCTTCCGCTCCCTGACGAGGTCCTGCGTCGTCTCCCACGCCGCCTTGAAGTACGCGCGGTCGTCCATGTCCGGCGCGACGTCGCCCATCTGGTCGTACGCCTGCGCGAGCGCGGAGCCGCCGAGCCGCCGCCGCCCCGCCGCGCTCGCGAACTCCACGAGGAAGAGCTTCCCCGAACCCGGAAGCTTCAGATCCGGGGTCACCGTCTTGGTGATGTCCGGCACGGTGACGTACCCGGACATGACCACCGAGCCGGGCGCCTTGACGACCTCGCCGTCGGCGCGCGCGGCCATGGACAGCGAGTCCTTGCCGCCGTCGATCGCCACGTCCAGGTCGTTCATCGCGTCGCACAACGCGACGCACGCGTCAAACATGTGCGCGCCGTCGCCGGGCAACTTCGCCGCGTACATCCAGTTCCCGGAGTACTTGACGTCCCTCAGCCCGGACGTGCACGCGAAGACGAGGTTCGTGAGCGACTCGCCGAGGGACATGCGCGCCATCGCGCCGGGGTTTACCATGCCCTTGATTGGCTGCTCGCCGATGCACGTCGCGCCGCCGGTGGTTCCGAAATGCGTCTGGGAGATGACCGCGACGTCCGCGATGGGGATCTGCAGCGGGCCGACGCACTGCTGCTGCGCGACGAGGCCGGTGACGCTGCGGTCCACCTTCGTGGTGAGGAAGCGCTTGGAGCAGACGCTCGGGAGGCGAAGCACGCGATCGAGCGCGGCCATCGCGGTCGTCCCGGCGGGGAGCGCCACGGGGTCGTTCTCGAACGTCGCGCGCTTCAAGTCGTACGTCTTCTTAGGCATGTCTCCGAGCACCTTCTCGAGGTCGAGGTCCTCCGGCGTCGGCGACCCCGGCGGGGCGGTCGGGTCCACGAGCTTCACGCGGCCGCTGCCGTCGATGCTGCCGAGGACGCTGAACGGGCACCGCTCGCGCGCGCAGATGCGCTCGATCACCGGAAGCGACTCGGGGGCGATCAACATCGCGGAGTTTTCTTGATACTCCGCGCCCCAAATCTCGAGCACGCTCAGCGTCGCGTCCCCGAGCTTCACCGCGCGAATGTCCAGCGTGCCGCCCTTGGGGTAGATGAGCTCCTTGCACACGTTGCAATTCCCACCCGCGCCCTGGTCGTGGATGCTCAAGATCGGGTTGTCGCCCTCGAGCTCGACGCACGCCTTGACGACACGGTTGAGCTTGTTTGACATCTCCGCGTCGCCGCGTTGCACCGCGTTGAAGTCCAGGTCCGCGTTCGCCTCGTCCTCGCCGCCAGCCTTGGACGACGCCGCGCCGCCGCCCATGCCGATCCTGTACGCGGGGCCGCCGATCTTCACGACGAGCATCCCGACGTCGCCCTCGGTCTTCTCCAAGTTCGCGTGGTCGATCTGTCCGAAACCGCCGCTGAACATGATGGGCTTGATCCACTCCCTTCGCTCGCCGTTCTTGAGCCGCGACCCGAACGAGCGGCAGTACCCCGCGATGAGCGGCTCGCCAAACTTATTCCCGTAGTCCGACGCGCCGTTGGACGCGTCGACGAGGATCTGCAGCGGCGGCGCGAGGTTCGACGGGTACTTGAAATCATCCGCCTCGTGCGCGGCGACGTTATCCGGAATTCGAAGGTTCCCCACGCAGTATCCCGCGGTACCCGCGGTGAGCAGCGAGCCGATCCCGGTCGCGTGCGTGTCGCGCATGCGCCCGCCCGCGCCCGTCTCCGCGCCCGGGTACGGCGCGACCCCGGACGGGAAGTTGTGCGTCTCCGCGGTGAGGAGCAGGTCCAGATCCACCCGTCGCGGCGCGAGCGGCGACGGCGCGCCCGCGGATGTCGGGCGCAGCGGCGCGTTCACGTAACCCCGGATGGCGCTCGAGTTGTCCTTGAACGCGATCGTGGAGTTGTGCCCGCGCTCGCCCGCGATCGTGTCTTTGACCATCTTGAACAGCGAGCCGGGCTGCGGCACGCCGTCGACGATGAGGTTCCCGCCGAAGAACCAGTGCCTCGAGTGCTCCGAGTTGGACTGGCCCATGTCGAAGAGCTCCACGTTCGTCGGGTCTCGCCCGATGTCGTCGCGGAACAGCGTGAGGTAGTAGTCGAAGTCTTCCTCGTCGAACGCGAGGCCCATCTCTTTATCCACCTTCTCCAGCGCCGCGCGGCCTTCGCTCAGCACGGGGACGGTGTACACTTCCTCCGGCTTGGCGTCTGTGGTAAACGTCGCCAAGGGCTCGTCGTAGACGCACTCCGTCATGCGGTCGTGCACGATGCTCGCGAACGCCATCTTCTGCGCGTCGGATAACGCCTGCGCGTCGTCCGTTAAGTTCAACTGGAAGCGCCGCGAGCGCTCCAGGCGCGTGACCTTCCCGAGGCCGGTGTTGGCGCACACGCCGACGGCGTTGGTGGACCACGCCGACTGAAACGCGAGGCGAGGGCCAACTTCGATGGCGCGATCGGCGCGAAGCGTCGACGCGTCCGCGAACAGGTCCGGCTCGAACGTCTCGCGCAGGAGCCATACGAGCGTCTCGAGCTCTCTCGGCGTCAGCGCGGACGTGACCTCGACGTTGAAGCACTGCTCCGTCGCGATCGACGCGAGCGCGCCCGCGATGGCGGGCAGCGCGTTCGCTCTGCGCGTCAGCGTGGCGGCGGCCTCGTCGCTCAGGAACGGGCGACGGAAGAGCTGAATGACCTCGCGCTTCGTCCCCGCGGAGGGAGACGACGCGTCCGCGGGCTCGGAGACGACCGCGCGGACGGGCGGCGCGGAGACGCGCCCGCGGCGCGAGATCACGCGAGATCCGCGTCGTGCCGCGCGGATTGGGGGCGCGAGCGCGGCGCGCGAGGCGATCATCGCGTGCTGCGTCGCGCTCTTCATCTTTTGTGTTTTTTCTTTCCCTTCTTCGCGATCGAGCGCGGGGTGGCGACGGTGCGCGCGACGGTCGCGATGGAGCCGCGGGGTGACGTGCAGGTCGTGACGCGAGGCGGGGGGACCGCTTCGCGATGCCTGCCGACCGTGTATCCGGCGCGGCGAGGAGTGATGAGAGGGACGGCGGCGGGGCTTTGATCAACACTTTGAATTTTTTTTGAGTGCATTTTTTGGGCGCCGATACCAGCGCGTTGGATTGTTGGCACACCTTTTTTTAGAGACGTCCGCGGAGAGCCACAGGGCCACAGAGCCACACCCCCTTGGCGCGGGCGCCCGGCGCCATGGACAAGCTCAAGCACAAGGTGCACAGCGCCTACAAGGTTCGCACGCCGCGCGCGTCCCGTCCGCCCGACGTTCCTCGCCATCCCGCGACCGCGTCCGTCCGCGCGCGCGAGATCCCGTCGTCGGAGAAAACAACGATGGATGAAATGAAAAGACGCGCCGCGCGGCAGGCAGCGCGCGCGGTTCGACCCGTGGGCCCGCGAACCCGCTCGTCCATCCATCCATCCATCGCGCGCCTCCGCGTCTCTCTTCTCACTCACGCTCTCTCTCTCTCTCCGTCGTCGTCGCGTCGCAGGGCGTCGCGGAGCAGCTCATGCCGGCGATGACCAAGTCCGCGTTCGCGGAGAAGGGCGTCGTCACCCCCGAGGAGTTCATCGTCGCGGGCGATTTCCTCGTCTCTCAGGCGCGTTCTATACACTGGTCCCCATACGACCGCGTCGGCGTGGTGGACGCCGATCCTTAAGGACTTTGCCCGGCGCATCTCTCCGCCCACCCCTCGCGTTCAATCCCCGACCTCGACGCCTTTCAACTCCAACTGACGCCTTTCAACTCCACCCCGACGTTCGCTCGCATGGAACGGCCCTCAGTGCCCGACGTGGTCGTGGCAGGGCGGCGACGAGAAGCACGCGCGGTCGCACCTCCCGCGCGACAAGCAGTTCCTCGTCACGCGGAACGTCCCGTGCGCGATGCGCGCGGCGGCGATGGAGGAGTACGCGGGGAAGGAGGTGCACCTGGACGGCGACGACGAAGGGTGGGTCGCCGCGGGGGTGGGCGGCGGCGGGAAGGGGAAGCGCCAGCTGGCGGGCGGCGCGGCGGGCGGCGGCGAGGACGAGGAGGACGACGTCGCGGACATGGACGCGCACATGGCGAAGTTGACGACGACGGGCGAAGACGCGCGCGATGCCGACGAGAAGAAGGAGGAGGAAGAGAACGGCGGGGGGGAGGACGCGTCGAGAGACGACGACGACGCGGACGCCGCGGCGAAAGCGAAAGCCGGAGGATCCGCCGCCGCCGCGAAGAGAGACGACGACGACGACAGCGACGGGGACATCCCCGACATGGACGACTTCGTCGACCTCGGCGCGGAGGAGGAGGAAGACGACGCGTCCGCGGCGGCGCCGCGTCGTGGAATCGCGGATTCGGACGCGGAACTTTTCTCCGCCGTGGGCGCGACGACGGCGGCGACGAAAAATCCCGCGGACAACATCCTCAAGACGCGAACGTACGACCTCAGCATCACGTACGATAAGTACTACCAAACCCCGCGGGTGTGGCTCAGCGGGTACGACGAGCACCGATCCGTGCTCCCGCCGAAGAAGACGCTGGAGGACGTCAGCGCGGAGCACGCGAAGAAGACGGTGACGATAGATCCGCACCCGCACACGGGCGCGCCCGCGGCGTCGATTCACCCGTGTAAACACGCGCCGGTGATGAAAAAGCTGATGGACGCGACGGCGCGCGCGGGAGGGGGGACGCCCAAGGTGGAGCACTACCTGCTCGTGTTCTTGAAGTTCATCGCGAGCGTGGTGCCGACGATCGAGTACGACTACACGCTCTCGATTTGATCGACGACGCGAGCGAATGCAGCATTTTTTGACGACGAAAGAGAGCGCGACGCCGATGGAGTCGATGGAGTCGATAGAGTTGTAACAACACGCGCGCGGTCCATCGGGGTTCCTCCGCGCGCGCGACGCGACGCGACGTCTCCGCGTCTCTCGCCTCGCTTCGATTCGCTTCACTTCTTCTTGCCCTTCGCGCCGCGGCCGGCTTTGCCGCCTCGCGCGGCCGCCCTGCCCCGTCCCCGTCCGCCGCGGCCGCCTCTTCCCGCGGCTTTGCCTCGCGTCGCGGGTTTCTTCTTCTCCTCCTCGGCTTCGGCTTCGGCTTCGGCTTCGACTTCCTCCTCCTCCGCGTTTTCCTCCTCGGCGACTTTTTCCTCTTTCTCTTTCTCCTCCGCCGCGGGCGTCTCGGGCGCTTCTTCGGACCCTGGCGCGTCGTCAGGCTCCTCGGGCGCCGCTGTCTCCCTCGCCGCGGGCTTCTTCGAGCGCTCCTCCTCTTTTTCTTCCTCTTTTTCTTCCTCCTTCTTCTCCTTCTCGTCCGCAGCCGCCGGCTTCGGCTTCGGCTCTTTCTCCTCTTTCGGCTCTTTCGGCTCTTTCTCCACTTTCTCCTCTTTCTCCTCCGCCTCCGCCTTCGCCTTCTCCTTCTCCTTCGACGCGTTCTTCAGCGTCGTCTTCTCCATCACCTCCTTGATCATGTCGCGCGCCTTCTCCACGTCCGCGTCCGTCGCGCCGTGCGCCGTCACGGATTTCTTCTCGTTGTCCACCTCGAGACGGCATTTACTTTTTCGCGTCAAATTCTTGATCACCACGCCGCGCGTGCCGATGATCGCGCCGAGTAACGCGCCGCACTCGACCGTCGTCTGACACGGCTCGTCGCCACTCGGAGTCCGATAACTCGGCGGGGTTTTCGTTTTTTCTTCCGCGGTTTTCGTTTTTTCTTCCGCGGCGGGGGGCTCGTCCGCGGCGGGCTCGTCCGCGTCGTCGTCGTCGTCTTCGTCGTCGGCGGCGTCGTCGCCGCCGCCCTCTTCCCTCTTCGCCGGCGCGCCCGAAGACACCCTCAACTCCGCGGGGATCTCCCCGCCCGCCATCAGCGCGTCGAACGCGCGCTGGATCACGTCGAACTTCCGCTTCCCGAGCTCGTCGCGCGCGATCGCGGAGACGATCTTCGCCGCGGCGGTGAGCGCCTTGGCGTCGGAGCCGATCAGCTTGATCTCCTTCGTCTTGTTCAGCGGATTGAGCCGCACGCCGGTGACCTTGTGCACCGCGAGCAACGTCTGCTTGTTCTTGCCGATGACGCGGCCCATGCCCTCCCTCCCGCCCGGGTCGATCGTGAGCTCGCGAATCTCTTTGCCAGTCTCTTTGCCAGTCTCTTTGCCAGTCTCTTTGCGCCCGCGGCCCGCGGACTTGAGGACGTCTTCCATCGTCGGCTCTGGGAGGTTGAATCGCTTCGCGCGCGCGACGAGCTTCTCGAGCTCCGCCTGAAGCGCGTCGTCCGCGGGCGTCGCCGCCGGCGCGTCGCCGCCGTTGCCGTCGGCGTCGGCGTCGTTCGTCTTCGGCTTCTTCACGTCGTTCGCCGCCTTCTCCTCGCGGACGCGTTTCAGCTGCCCTCGAAGATCCCCGCCGACGGGGACGCGCGCTTCGCCGCCCGGATGGTTCCCTCCTCCTCCTCCTCCTCCTCCTCCTCCTCTGCCGGGTCCGCGGTCTTCCCATCGCCATTCCCCGGGGACGTCCCACCTCCCTCGCAGCCCCTCGATCCCGCGGTCGCGCATGATGACCTCGATCCTCGCGCGCGCGTCCTCCACCGCGGACCGCCGCCCGCTGATCGCCACGGTGGTCTTATCCTTCATGCAGTCCACCTTCGCGCCCGTCTCCTCCTCGATGCGCTTCACGTTCGAGCCCTTCGCGCCGACGACGAGGCCGTTGTTCCCGCGCGTGTCCATGATCCACGACGGCTCGGACGGGTCGCGGTCGGTCGCGCGCGCGTCGCGAAGCGCGTCCCTCGCGCGCGGCGGCGGGTCGCGGTAGTCCCCGCCGGGGCCGGGGCCGCCCGCCGGGGGCGGTCGGTCGCGGTCGTCGAAGCGATCGCCGCGCGGCGGCGGTCGGTCAACAAACCCGGGCTCGCGCCGGTCGTCGAAGCGATCGCGATCGCGGTCGCGGTCGTAGCGGTCGCGATCGCGATCGAAGTCGCCGCCGCCGCGCGGCGGCGGCGAGCGCGAGCGCGGCCGCGGCCCACCCGCCCCCCCGCTGCCGAACCGGTCGCGCGACGGCGGGCGGTCGTACGGCGCGAGCGGCGACGATCGTCGACGCGGCGGCGAGCGCCCGCGCGGGGGAGGGGCGCCGCGGTCCCATCCCCCGCCGGGCGGTCCGTTGGGCGGCAGCGGCGGCTGCCTGTCGCGATCGAACCGAGGAGTTGAAAGGCGTCAGAAACGGAGTTGAAAGGCGTCGAGGTGTGTCGGGATTGAAAGCGAGGGACCCTGGGCGGAGAGACGCGCCGGGAAAAGTCCTTAAGGATCGGC
>Ga0181554_1002101_pt1 | contig 18051 bp, 10 predicted proteins | sample 011ome_16_FD_145602 | JGI IMG/M metagenome (GOLD analysis project Ga0181554, IMG submission 145602) | Coastal salt marsh microbial communities from the Groves Creek Marsh, Skidaway Island, Georgia - 011503CT metaG (spades assembly) | ecosystem: Environmental > Aquatic > Marine > Intertidal zone... | reverse complement strand
CGCCGCGCCGCGCCGCGCCGCGTCAGCGTCATCACTCAGATCGTCCGTCGTCGTGACCTCCCTCCCCCCGCCCTCGCTCGACCCCCATCCCTCAGGTCACGACGCGCACGGAGACGCACACGGACGTGAGCGGGTCGCGGACGTACCGCATGTTCTCGAGCCGGAGCTACGGCCCCGGCGGCGGCGGCGGCGGCGCGCGCGGCGGCGCGGACCCGTTCCTCTCGGGCATCCTTCGCGCGTTTTTCGGCGACGGCGGCGGTACAGCTGGCGCGTCGACGCCGGGGCTGGGGGGGGAAACGCGAACGCGCGCGGACGACGAAGGACGCGCGGACGACGACGAAGAGGGAGATTCGCGCGGGCGCGGGCACGTCGCGCGCCGCGGTGACGCGGGACCATACGCGTCGTCCGCCGGAGTTGCCGCGGCGGGGCCCGGACTCGGGGGCGGGCTGGCGTCGTTCGGGTTCGTCCCGACGCTGCTCTTCGGGCCGCTCGGGATCCGACAGAGGTTCCTGCTGCACCCGCAGTTCGGGATGTACCGCTCGTCGTCTCTCGACGACGACGACGACGAAGAAGGGACGGAGATGGACGACGTCGTCGCGCAGGCGACCGCCGCGGGCGCCCTGGGCGGACACCACGAGAGTCTCATGGACGCGGTGCGACGGTGGAAGGACGCCACCGACGGAGGCGGCGCGCGGCGGGGGGCTACTTACCACGTCTCGCGGGGACGAGGCCAACGACCGGTGGTCGTCCGCGTCGCGAACGGTCTCCCTCTGTTCGTGGACGGCGACGACGGCGACGACGACGCGAAGAGCAGCTCGCCGTGGTACCTCGGCGACGCCGTCCGCAGAGGCGTGTGGACGCTCGTCTCTCTCGCGATGTTCGCCGCCGTTTTTCTCCTCGCGTACGCCGCGGCGTCCTTTTGCGCGCTCGTCGCGAACCGCGGGTGGAAGCGCGCGGTGAGGTACGCCGAACGCGACGGACGACTCGTGGACAGCGACGACAGCGACGACGACGACGATTACGACATGCGGACGCGGCTGCTTCCGAGGATGAAGGAGGCGCGGATCGAACGGGTTGACCTCTCGCGCGCGCAGACGGAGGGCGCTCGCCCCGTGAGGGGGTTCGCCGCGGTGAGGGACGAGGAGCTGCTGGTCACCGTGCCGACGACGACGATGCCCCCGAGCGGGCGATAGGGGCGATAGGGGAGATGGGTGGGCGGTGTGTTGTAAAACGAATACGAACGCTGTGCTGTACCGTGAGAGACGCGCGGCGCGCCGGGGGTGGAAAACTGTTCTTCCGTCGCTGACTGGACGAGTCGTCCGTTCTGTCCGTCGCGTCCTTCGCCTTCGCCGTCGCGCGCGATACAAATCCTAGCGCCATGGCGGCGACCGCCGCGTTGGGCTGTCCGCACGTCGCCGCGCCCTCGCGGGCGCGGCGTCCTCCTCGCGTCCGTCCCGCCGACGCCGCCATCTCGCGAAGACGGACGTCGCACGCGTCGTCGTCCTCCTCGAACGCCGCCGCGACGACGACGACGTCCGGTTGGGACCTGAGCGATTTCCCCGACGGGATGATCCTGTCGCTCGCGAAAGACCTCGAGGCGCGCTGGCGATCGTTCCCGAACCTGCGCGACGCGCCGTGCCCGTCGGACTTGAAGTCCATCGACGCGACGTCGGCGAGCGGCGACCCCGCGACGCGGATACGAATCGAGAACCTGTGCCTCCAGACGGATCTGTTCCGCAAGATGCACCTCGAGGTGGCCCACGGGCTGGGCGGCATGGAGGTGTTGCACGTCGTGATGTACCCGTGGGCGGAGGTCGCCGCGCCGATATTCGCCGCGGACGTCGTCGCGTTCGGAGGCAGGGTCACGCTGTGCATCGCGGACGTCTCCCCGACGGCGTTGGACCTCTCCCTCCCGGAGCATTACCTCGCCGCCGCGAAGGACGCGAAGGCGGCGATGTTGTTGCGATGCCCGGAGATCGAGCCGCGGCCGCTGCCGGAGTGGGGCGAGAAGATCTTATCCCCGGACGCGTGCGTGTGCGTCGGCCCGCCGAAGGAGGACGCGGAGACGAACGTGCAGGCGACCGCGTTCGCGGGGTACGCCATGGCGCTGCACGACGCGCACGTCGCGTGGGTGTCCGACGAAGCGTTCGACGCGAATCCGTGGAACGACGTCCACGGCGCCGGCGTCGCGGAACGCCTCGCCGCGCAGGCGAGATTCTGCATCGAGCAGCTCCGGAACGATAAGACGCGGAAGGCGTTGGAGCGGAGCATGGGGAAGGGGATGACGGACCGGTACATGACCGAAGTGCTGTTCGACGTCACGTGCGAAAAAACGCAGCTCGGTCCGGCGCGACGCGTCTACGGACGAACGCCGGAGGAGAAGCTTCAGAAGGATTTTGATCCCCTGCGGCCGATTAGCGAGGCGAGAGAGATTTACGACGAGAGGGACGAGCGCGAGAAGTACGAGGAGGAGGCGGTCCGCGTGAGACAGGCGATGGAGGAGGTCATGCTCGAGAGGGACGACGACGACGACGACGAAGATTTCGACTCCGAGTTCGAGGACGCAGAACCCGCCGCGCTCGAGACGGAGGAAGAGGAGGAGGAGGCAGAGGAAGAGGAGGAGGAGGAGGAAAAGGAAGAGGAGGAAGAGGCGCTCGAGATGGAGGAAGTGGCGGAGGAAGAGGAAGAGGAGGAAGTGGAGGAAGAGGAGCAGGTGGAAGAGGAGGAACAGGACTTCGCGGAGGAGGACTTCGCGGACGAGAAGTGATGAGATGAGAACTCGAGCCCGACGCGACGAGGCGAGGCTGATCGTTTTTTATGTACACGCGTTTGAGACTAACGCGACAGCTTCGCCCTCTGCCGCATCGTTTCCGCCTCGGGTCGCTCCTCCACCTCGCCCATGAGCGCCTTCATGAAGGACCTCGCGGTGCGGTACTCCTCGTCGTCGAGCTTACCCGCACGCTTCGACGGCTTCGCCTTCGACGTCGTCTCGCCGTCGCCCGCGGCGATGCCGCCGAAATCTTCATCCGCGATGGCCGCCTTCTTCCTCGCGTTCGTCGCCTTGTTCACCACGCCGCCGCCGCCGCCGCCGCCGAGCCCACCGTGCCCACCGAACCCACCGAACCCGCCCGTCGCCCCCATCGCCGCCATGGCCTGCGCGACCATGCTCGCCGGGTTCCCCGCGTCCGCGGGCAGCAGCACGGTGTTCCCTTCCTTGGCGATGTTTCCAAACTCCTTCAAGTACAGCTCCGCGACGCGCACGCGCGCGGCTTCCATCCCGCCCTTCTCCATGAGCTGCCCGCCGACCACAGCCAAGGACTCCGCCATCGCGGTCGCCTTGACCTTGATGCTCTCCGCCTCCGCGGTCGCTTCGAGGATCACCTTCGTCTTCGCGCCCTCGGCTCGGTTGACTTCGCTCTCGCGATCCGCCTCAGACTCGAGCACGGTGGCGCGCTTCCGACGCTCCGCTTCCGCTTGCATCTCCATCGCGACCTTGATTCCGGTCGGGGGCACGATGTCCCTGATCTCGTAACGCATGCACTCCAGCCCCCACGACGTCGCCGCTTCGTTGATGGTCTGAACGATGCGCGCGTTGAGATGATCGCGCTCTTCGAACGTCTTGTCCAGGGATATCTTGCCGATCTCGCTTCGCATCGTCGTCTGCGCGAGCTGCGACAGCGCGTATATCGGATTCTCCACGCCGTACGACGCCTTGAACGGGTCCACGACTTTCACGTACAGCACGCCGTCGATCGTAATCGCGACGTTGTCCTTGGTCACTGCGGTTTGATTCGCCACCGGGATGGCTTCTTCTTTCAGGTGCCACACGTACGCGATCTGGTCCACGAGCGGCACGAGAAGGTGGATCCCCGCGCCGAGCGTCGTGTGGAACTTCCCGAACCGCTCGATGACGACGACGGACTTCTCCGGGACGATGCGAACGCCGTAGTTCACCGGTCGGCGCATCACCGCGAGGCGGCTCAGGGACGTGTTGTACTCGCGACGACTTTGACGATGGATGTTGACGCCGGGGACGGGCGCGCGCGAGGCGACGCCGTCGTTCGCGGACGACGCGAGCGTCAGCGGGAGCGCCGCGTTCGACGGGGTCGTCGCGAGGACGCGCGCGCCTGCTCGACAGAGAGAGGAGGATCGAGGGGAGGGAGGGAGAAGGTGAAGCGAGTCGTCGTCAGTCGTTCGTTATTACGTTCTTCGACGCGACGCGACGCGCGCGCGACAACCAGATCTGGCGCGGACGGGACGCGACGCGGCGACGCGCGCGACGGGACCGCGCGGGGACGCGCCGGAGGCGCGAGCGAGCAGCGCGCGGGCCGACGATGCAGATCGCATGCTGCGATGCGAGGAGATGGGAGCGTGTGCTGAGCGTCCGCGCGCGCGTTCGCGTGGCGCGTCGTCGGTCGTCGCGTCGGCGTCGCGTCGCGTCGGTCTCGAACAGAGGCGAAAGAACCGACCGGCCTGCGCGATTCTGTTCGAGCGCGCGGGAGTCAGAGAACCCCGCGCGCGGCGCACGTTGCACGCGCGTACGGTCACCATGGGGTCCACACGCCGAGATCGTAAGGCCGCGGAGCCCGCGGCCGCGGAGCCCGCGACGGCGGGGAAAAGAGGCGCGCCCGCGCCCGCGGAGGACGAGCCCGACGCGAAGGCGGCGAAGAAAGCAGAGCCGGAGCCCGCGGCGAAGGACGTCGCGCCGGACGAGGCGGCTCCGATGGACGCCGATCAGGAGGGCGGCGACGCCGACGCCGAAGGCGACGAGGTGCGTCGATCGTTCCCTCGCGCATCGTTCCCCATCGCGCGTCGGAGATGCGCGCCGCGCGCCGCAGAGGGCGTCCTCGCTCGCGCGCTCGGGCTGTGATCCGCCCGCGCGACCTCCCTCGTCCCGACCCCGCGTTTGCTCGCAGAGCGCTCGCCCATCATCAATCATCTCGTCTCCTCGCGACCGTCTCGCGCGCGCGCTGACGATCGATCCGCGCGATCTTCCTTCTATCCACCGCAGGCCGCGAAGGGCGCGCCCGTGCGACGAAGCGGCCGCGCGCGCAACCCCGTCCGCAAGGCGAGGGATCCCCCGAAGAAACCCGGTGCGTCCCGCCCGCCGTCCGAATCTTTCGCTGCTCGTTCCCTGCCGCGCGGCGTTCGTTCGCGGAATCCCTAACGTCGCTCGATCGATCGAGCCTCGCCTCGCCTCGTCGCCCCCGCGGCTCGATCGAGCCTTCCGCGAATCGAACCGCGCCTCGCGCGCGACGATCCGCGGCGAAGTGCCGCCCCCTCGACCCCGCGCGTGACTCGCGACGCGTCCCTGACCGCGCCGTCCCCGCCCCCGCCCACCCCACCTCGCCGCGCGTCGCTCGCTCGATCGCCGTCTCGTCCGTCCAACAGACGCGCAAAAAATTCCGTCGCACACGTACGTGGAGAACGAGCTCCTCACGCCGCACCTGAAAGAGGTGGGGAACTTGCTCGAGGTCAAGATCCCCGCGGAGTGCTGCGCGTCGACGAACCAGCACGTCAAGTCGAGGCAGCTGTGGGGCACGGACGCGTACACGTCGGACAGCGACATCGTCGCCGTGCTCGCGCACCTGGGGTACTACCTCCCGGGCGTGAGCATCCCGCCGACGCTCTTGGAGTTGAGGGCGACGATTCGAGCGACGGAGCCGTCGGAGACGTTCCCGAGCACGAGCAGGAACGGGATCCGATCGCGGTCGTGGGGCGCGCTTCGAGATGGTAACCTCGGGTACGAGGTCGAGAGCTGCAAGGCGATGACCGTGGACGGCAAGGCGATCGAGTTGCACGCGGACGCCAATCGCATCCCGACGCCGTGCCCGACGTTTTTTCCAAACACCGTGGAATCCGTCGTGCACACGCGGAGCAGCCGCGATAACGACGAGCGGAAGAAACGGATGATTCAGCAGGTCACGATCCAGTACAACTTGTGTAACGAGCCGTGGCTGAAGTACAACATAGCCGCGGTCGCGGACCAGGGTTTTAAACGGTCGCAGTGGACGTCCGCGCGGCTTCGAAAGGAGACGTTGTATTTAGAGTCGCACTCGACGCGGTACGAGCTGTCGTGCGAGACAGAGCTGGACGAGGAAGGCGTCCCGGTCGGGATGGCGGACGGGGGGGAGGCGCCGGAGGACACGTACAGATGGGCGCGGTGTAACACGCCGCTGCCGCTCGAGAACGTCCGCGCGCTCGGCGTGCCGTTGCCGACGAGCGAACTCTCGGACGTGCAGGCGGGGTTGACGTGGGATCAGATCGCGTTCGGGTTGAATTTCGTCGAGGTGAAGGGGGTTCAGACGAAGGTGGTTCGGCTTCAGTACCTGCCGAAGATGGAGGCGGACTGATCTGATCGCGAGTTGATACGAAGACGTGGACGGTATTGGCGATCGCGTCGCATCGCATCGCGCGCCGTCGCATCGCATCGCGCGCCGCCTCTGCCTCTCTCTCGGGGGACGGAGCGACGCCGACGCGGCGACGCGAACGAAGATGGACGATCGATCGCGTCTTGTCGGTTCGGGCCGAACGAAAAACGTCGTCGGCGCGTAGCTAGACAGCCGGGGGGAATACACTTTCTTTCTTTAACATCACGTCGCGCGCGATGACGAAGATACGCGAAGCGACGCGCCGTCCGGTCCGTCAGAACGAGCGGGTCGCGTCGCCGTCACCGCGCGCCGCCACCCAGCCCCGGCGGCTCGAACCGCCCCCCCATCTCCATCATCGGATCCATCTCCCCCGCGTCGTCGACGAAAAACTCCGACTCCTCCACCGGCCAGTCGTCCACGATGTTCGTGCCACCGATGACGAGCGTCTTGAGGCCGAAATACTCCTTACTGAACGTGATGAGCGAGTTGATGAGCACGTCCACGCCCATCTCGTCCGCGCTGCCCATGTCGACCCAGCACCGCGCCCACTTTCCGCGGTACTCCGGCTCTCCCAACGCGTGAAAGACGCATCGGTTGACGTCGCCGTCGCCGTCGCCGTTGGCGAGGTCCATGTCGTACTTCATGTTGGACACCTCGAAAAAGTTGGACTGGACTTGTGCGTTCTCGCTGTTGAACCCGCCGAGCTTCCCGAGCACGAACCACGCTTTGAAGACCTCGTCGAGCAGCGGCTGCTCGCGCTCCGCGATGGCGTTGTGCGACTCGACCCAGATCCACAGGTTGCCGCTCTTGAACTCGTCAAACTTCACCATCATCGGCACGGTGCTCCCCTCGCGCTCCTGGTACACCTTCTCCTTCTTCTTATCGAACCGCTCGCGAATCCTGTCCTCCACCGCCTTCGGGTTCCCCTCCACGCCGTCCAACAGCGACGCGATCTCCGGGTCGTACTCCGCGCTCTCCTCTAAGATCTCCATCCACTTGAGCTTCGTTCCGTCCTCGTCGTGACCGAGCTTGACCTCCTTCGGTCGCGTCGCGGCGTCCGGTATAGCCTCCGACGCTTCTTCCCCGAGTTCATCGTCGCCCTCGGGTTCGGGTCTCGGGCGGCGCGCGACCCGCGTCGCGCGCGTCGCGACCGCGCCGGACGATCCGACGTCGTCGTTGGAGTAGTCCATAACCTGCCCGCGGGAGAGGACGGAGGACGAATGCCGACAGCGCCGAAATCGAATCGACGACGACGACGGGCGTCGCGTCGCGGGGTTCGCGGGGTTCGCGCGCGCCGCGGGAGCGCGGGACCCTGGACCCGGCGCTCGAATCGACGCGCGCGTCGACGGCGCGAGCGGCATCGTGGTCATCCTTCCGCGCGCGAGCGAGTGACGGGCGGATCCGTGATTGAGCCCGAAAAGCGCGCCGAGGCGACCTTCGATTTCGCTTTCTGTTCGGCGTTTCAAGTCGATTTCGTGACAGGTACGTAAAAGCGACCGCGGACGCGCGCGTCAGATCTCTGCGCGCCTCACACGCGCGTTCCGATCTTCCAACGCTCGCTCACACGCCCACGCCGCTTACTTTACTTCATCGTTGCTTTGTTTCTTTACTGAACTGACCTAACCTTTGCTGTACATAGCGCGGAAGACGACGATGCCGACAGGGATGATGATTGGCGACGAGAATCGCAGCATGACTCCGGGAAAGAGCCAGCGATCGGTGGACCGCTTCATCCCGAGCCGCAGCGCGCTCGACCTCGACATCGCGCATTACAACCTCGTGAAGGAGAACGCGAACGCGAACGACCTGGACTTAGCGAACGAAGTGCAATCCCCGTCCAAGGTGCGACCGAGCGCCGCGGTTCTCCGGCGACGCGTTCGCGTGCCGCTTTCTCCGCGAGATCTCGCGTGTACCCCTCTCGCATTATCCGAGACGCGTCTGACCTCCGCGCTCGCGCGCTCGCGCATCGCAGGAGGAATACAAGAAGCAGCTGGCGTCGAACTTTCTGCAGGATGGCGGCGGGAACAACGCCGCGAAAATCCTCGCGTTCAAGTCCAAGGCGCGTCCCCTCGCGCGCGCGTCGCCCCTCCCCGATCGTCGCGAAAACGCCCGACGGAAGCGAACGCGGACGACGACGTCCCGTCGACGCTCGTCGCGCCCGAAACCGATTCGAATTCCCCCAGGGTCGTCGCGTCCGCTCCGCTCCTGCTCTGCGCGAATTGAACCGAACGGGGAAGAGAACCCGCCGCTGACGCGCGCCGCCCACTCCCCACGCCGTCCACCACTCGCTGCAGGCGCCGGAACCCCCCGCGGGCATGGAGAACGCGTCTCGGGGCGTCTACACGAACAACGCGTCGTCCGGCGTCAAGGCGAAGAAGAACTTTCGGCACGTGCCCAACGCGCCCGAGCGCATTCTGGACGCGCCGGAGCTGATCGACGATTATTACCTCAACCTCATCGACTGGGGCGCGTCGAACCAAGTCGCGGTCGCGCTCGGGTGCACGGTGTACCTGTGGAACGCGGAGACGGGCGACATTCAGCAGCTGTGCCAGACGAACCAGGACAACGAGGACGATTACGTCACGTCGGTGTCCTGGGGCGGCGACGGGAAGCACGTCGCCGTGGGCACCAACGGCGCGGAGGTTCAAATTTGGGACGCGTCGAGGCTGAAACAGGTGCGGACGCTGCGCGGGCACAGCGCGCGCGTCGGCGCGCTCGCGTGGAACGGCACGCAGCTCGCGACGGGTTCCAGGGATAACAACATCATGATGCACGACGTGCGCGTTCGCGAGCACTGCACGGCGACGCTGACGAGCCACACGCAAGAGGTGTGCGGTTTGAAGTGGGCGCCCAGCGGGAACCAGCTCGCGTCTGGCGGGAACGATAACTTGCTTCACATCTACGACGCGAACAGCATCTCGAACAGCACGCATCTGCACAGGTTGGACGCGCACCAGGCTGCGGTGAAAGCCCTGGCGTGGTGCCCGTTCCAGAGCAACCTCCTCGCGAGCGGCGGCGGCACCGCGGATCGGTGCATTAAATTTTGGAACACGAACACGGGCGCGATGTTAAACTCGATCGACACGCACTCGCAGGTGTGCGCGCTGCAGTGGAACAAGCACGAGCGGGAGCTCTTATCTTCCCACGGTTACTCTCAGAACCAGTTGTGCCTTTGGAAATACCCGACGATGACGAAGATGGCGGAGCTCACCGGACACACCGCAAGGGTTTTGCACATGGCGCAGAGCCCGGACGGGACGTCCGTCGTCTCCGCCGCCGCGGACGAGACGCTGCGATTCTGGAAGTGTTTCAGCGAGAGCGATTCCGGGAAAGCGAAGAAGATGAAGGAGAACTCGGATTCGAGCGTGCTGAGGCGCTTCGCTTTCCGTTAAATCACGGCGGCGCGCTTGTGGTGTGCCACCGTGACTGGTGAGGTGGCATTTCATTTTTTTTTATTTTTTGGTTTTTCATCGCAGGCAGCTCTGTCTGTTCATGTCTGACCCAGCCCCCCGATCCGACGGTTGCACGCTCGAGGTGTCACATTAGCCTCGGGCCGTGGCTGTCGGCGCGAATTCACTGTGGACCACATCATGCTGTTGCTTGTCGTGCCCCCGGTGTTTTTACACACCATCACAACTCGCGAGAATCAATCGTCGCTTTTCACCTCATAAACTGTTTCCTTCGAAACGACGCACACGTCTCGTGCTCGCGCGCGCACTCGTTGAATCGCGTCAGATTCACGTAGAGAATAATGACTGTCTTTCAGTACCTTTATAACGTATCTAATTCGACTTCGAGTGCTCGTACGCGATGAGTCGGTCGATTTTGTGCTCCAACGCGCTGATTCGGTCCGCGAGCCCTCTGACGTCGACTGCGTCGGGGTTGTGCCCAGACCTCGCCCCCGACCCCTCCCACCCTTCATTTCGGGTTCTCCCCGGAGATGCAGCCGTGGTAGCCCCTAATTTCACGCGCGCGCGCATCGCGCGCTTCGCCTTCTCGTGATCCTTCACGACCTGCCGCCATTTCTGCACGTACGTGACCCTCGTCGTCCGCCCGAGGAGGTGGGCACCCCCGGCGTCGCACTTCTCCACGCCGGCGACGACGTCCGCGGGGTTGATGGCTAATTCACGCATGCAATCCTCCACCTTTTCTCGCGCGAGGCGGTTCCTACGCATGCGTTCGAACGCGATCAGCATGAGCTCGGCTCGGAAGCCGGGGTTCATGTCCTCCAGCTCTAAGATGTCGTACTCCGAGAGCCGTAACAACGTGCACGAGGACGTGGTTATGATCGTCTCCAACCGCGTGCCGTACCCTAACGCCGCGGCCTCGCCGAAGAACGACCCCCGGCCGATTTCCACGCACGAGTCAAGCGCATCCATGATTTCTTCCTGCGACAGGAAGTGTGGCATGTCCTTCAGCGACACCGCGGCGTTCCCGCGCGTTATGAAGTACATCTCGCTCCCGAGCTCGCCTTCGCTGTAAACCACTTGGTACTGCGGGAACGATACCGGCGAGATCCGCAGGCACACCTCGTTCATGAACTGCGAGGTCGCGCCGTTGAATAAGATGATATCGTCTAACCAGCCGTTATACATGTTGTCGAAGATTTCCTTCCTCAGTTGCGCCGGGAGGTCGTGCAAGATCGCCTTCTCGTCGAACTGGTTCTTATTCTGCCACCTGTAATAATGAATCACGCGTTTCGAGACGGTCTGCGGAAGCTTGTTGTTCTTCAGGTACGTGATGACGTAGTGCATCCGGTCCTGAAACCGACGCGCGCTGCTGTCCGGGCTCAGCGCCGTGATCACCGCGGTGATGATCCACGAGCACACGACGACGCCGACGAGCATCGTGAGGATCGCGATCAACAATGACGACGTATTGTCCGAAGTCATGTCGCCGTATCCCACGGACGTTATAGACTGCACCGCCCAGTACATGCTTTGGAGCCAACGCGTACCTTTATGCACAGAGTCGAAGCTGTACGACAAGCCGTAGATGCACCCGAGCCAGTGGCATATGAGCAACGTGAGGAGGTATACCTTCAGAAGCGAGATGAAGTGGTGGTGGTATATCAAGAAGTCTTGATACCGCACGAGCAGACGGGTGATCCTCACGAGCTTCAGGAGCTTCAGCAGGCGGAATATGCGCAAGAGCTTGAGCATCTTCAGCATGTTCCCTTTCAGGTTCGTCTCCTCACTCCCGCACCCGGCGGGGTCGAACGAGCATCCGATCGTGCCGTCGACAATTCGCGTGACGAAGTCGATGGGCAGACACGCGATGGCGTCGAGGCAGAACCACCCTCGGAGGTACCGCTTCGCGATCGCTTTCCGGTCGTCGATCAACACGACAGCATTCCCCTCCAAGTCCAGCCAGAAACCGGTCATGAAGTTGATGTAGAGGTCGGCGATGAAGTACAAGTCTAGAATAAATTCGATCCAAAACGCAAAGCCGTACGCTGGGTCGCCAAACGCAGACCTGTACGGCGTTACGACCGCGATGTACGACAGGAACACGATCTGCCATATGTCCCAGTTCGCCTTGAAGCGGCTGTCGGGGGATATGTACCCCCGAAAGTGTTTCTTCTCCTCTTCTTCGAGTACGTCCTCAGCCGTGGCCTTCGCGAGAACCTTTCCGTAATTCGTCCGAATCGCCGTGCCCAGTCCAGAGAACGCGCCGATCATGGACTCGCGGACGAACCCTTTCCGAACGATCGCCCACGGTGAGCTCAGGCGGGGGTTCAACGACGGGATCTCCTCGGAGTATCCGTCCAGCGCGGGGTCGTCCTTCAACGACGGCACGACTTTCATCGGCACGGAAGAATCCTCGACCTCGTCGTCGCCGCCCCAGTTCTTGAGCCTGTCCTTCGCCTTCCACGTCCGGGGGACGTGCGATGTCTTATCTTTGTACACCTTGCCCGGTCTTCCGTGGTTCTTCACCGCGGCCACTCTTTCGTCCACGCTCACGACGACGTCGCGGTTCATCACGGTCGACTCGGACGGGCGCCGCGGGTTCGACGGAGAGGGCGCAGGAGAGGGCGATTCGTCAATTTCGCTTTCGTCCTCGGCGAATCGGACTCCCGGCTCTCTCGGCCTCGGCGGAAGCGCGCCCCCGGGGGAGTCGTCGCTCATGACGCCGCGGTTCTCGGCGCGACGTCGAGGCGCGCGACTGCGCTCGACAACCGCGCCGGACGCTCGCGCGCGCTCGACAGTGTCGCCTCGTGCGGTTGACCCGCGCTATCGGCGGCTGCGGCATTCAGACGATTCACTTGTCGGATAGGTCGGAGACTCGCGTTACGCAACTGTGCTATTTTGTCGATCTCTGCAGGGTCAAGCTGACCGGGCGTTTCGTTCTCACGGGTCCCTGTTCATCGTTCAACGGGATCAGTCTCGATCGCATCGCACGACAGTTCCAAACATAAAAGCGCAGCGCGGGTAAAGCGCAAAAAGCAATCGAGGGGCGCGGCGCGAGGATGACGCCCGCGCTCCTCGCCTCTTCGATTCGACGATTCGCGTCCTCCTCGGCGACGCGACGCGTCGTCCTCGACGTGACTTCCCTGCGCGAGCCGTCCGTCGCGGAGTTCCTGAAGCACTGGCACGCGTCCGACGGCGCGCCTTTGCTGCTCCGAGGCGTGGTCACTCGGTGGCCGCTGATGGGATGGACGCCGAGCGACCTCGCCGCGAAGTTTGGCGACGTCGTCGTCCCCGTGGAGATGACCCGCGGGGACGCGGACTATCGCGACGCGTACGATACGAGTTCTGGCTCTTACGCGGACGCGGAGCACGGCGCGCGGAGCTTCGTGAGCGGGCACGAGGTGCCGTTGGGCTTATTCGTGGAGTGCTTCATGCGGACGCGCGGCCGCGAGGGCGGGGGCGACGACGACCTCAGAGCGTACCTCGCGGAGCACGGCGCGCGGAGCTTCGTGAGCGGGCACGAGGTGCCGTTGGGCTTATTCGTGGAGTGCTTCATGCGGACGCGCGGCCGCGAGGGCGGGGGCGACGACGACCTGAGAGCGTACCTCGCGCAGCACGACCTCTTCGAGAGCGTCCCCGAGCTCGAGGACGCGTGCAGACCGACGCCGCCGTACGTCGGCGCGGGCGCGATGAAACGCGTGTGGATCGGGCCCGCGAACACGAAGACGCCACTTCACCGGGACCCGTACCACAACGTCTTGTGCCAGGTGTGGGGGAGGAAAAAAGTGATTTGCTACCACGCGCGGGACGAGAGTAAGCTGTACCCGTACCCGAGCGGTTTCTTAAAGAACACGTCCAGGGTCGTGAACGTGGACGACGACAGAGGCGGCGGCGGCGATGGCGGCGCGAACGCGGAATTTCCCGACTTTGCGGCCGCGTCGCGGTGGGAGATCGCGTTGGATCCGGGGGACGCGTTGTTCCTTCCCGCGCGGACGTGGCATCACGTTCGGTCGCTCACGCCGAGTCTCTCCGTGTCGTATTGGTGGGGGGAAAGTAGAATAGGATAGATTTGCTCTTAAAAATAAATCAGTAGACGTTCTTCTCTCTCCGCCGCCGCCGCCGCCGCCGCCGCCGTTTACGGCTGAGGTCGCGCTTGCACGATCCACAACGCGCCGTCCGGGGTGAGGCACCCCTCGACGTCCTGCGGCAGCGGGCTCCCCCCCGGCCCCGCGTTCCCGCCGAGCCGAGATTCGATGAACCCGCCCGCGTTCACGAGCCTCCCCGCGAGCTGCGCGCGCTTTTGGTCGTCCACCGTGAGCCAGTGCGACGCACAGTTCACGGTCGCCGATTTCAGCGTGCCGTCGCCGTCGACGTCCGGCACGAGCGCCGATCCAAACGACGACACCGCGTGCACCTGCGCCGATCCCGGGTTCTGCCGGTCCATGGACACGCGCCACGGCGTGCCTCGCACGGACCCGGACGCGAGCGTCTCGCCGTGCCCGAGCGCGAGCTCCGCGTACGCGACGTTCGGGTCGTTCGTCATCGGGTGCCGCGTCATGAGGATGAACGAAACCTCAGGGACGAGCATCTGCTGCACGAGAACCGCCATCGCGGCGCCGCGCTGCCCGACGCCGGCGGCGGCGCGCGAACCCACGGCGCGCGGGGTGTAAAGCGACGCCCACACGTCCGCGACGGCTTGTCCGAGCACGTCGATCCGCGACGGGTCGACGTTGGACACGGAGTCGTACAGTCCCGCGGCGGAGAGCCCGGCGAGGTCCTCCGCGTTGCCGGAGGATCTGACCATCACCTTCGCGCCGGGGGCGAACGACTGCGACAGCGCGTGCATCGCCTCGTTCGACGGCCGGAGCTGCTTCACGAGGGCCTGGCATTCCACGCACGCGGCCGCGGTCTCGGACGGGTCGTTCACGACCTGCTCGAGGCGGTCGATGAGCGCCTTGAGGCGGTCGCCGACGCCCATCGCGAGCGCGGCGTGCTCCATGGAACCAAACGGAATAACCGCCCCGGGCGGGGCGTTGAACCCCGCGTTCGGGTCTAACGCGAGCGCGGAGAGGACCGCGCACGACGTCGCTTTCGAGCCGCACTGGCCGACGCCTTCGTCCCACGGCAACTGACCGAGGTTCGCGAGCGGTAACACGTGCCCGGCGCGCCCGAAATCGGCGACGAGCGCCGCCGCGGGCGCCGCCGCGACCGCCGCGTCGACGACGCCGCCGAGGCCGACGCCGCCCGGGGCGACGTACCCGCCCTCGTGCGCGTCCAAGGAGATGTTCGACGGCTGCGCGACGAATTTCACCCCCGGGGCGGACTGCAGCGACAGCGCGTGGTTCACCAGTCCCGCGTCTTCGATCGCGACGAGCGGCACCTTGATGGTGATGGTCGGGGTGGCGAACGTCGGGGTGGAGTTCATAGGCGTCAGTTGGCGTTGAAAGGCGTAGAGGGCGGGGATTGAAAGCGAGGGCTGGGTGGAGAGATGCGACGGGAAAAGTCCTTAAGGATCGGCGTTCACCACGCCGACGCGGACGTATGGGGACCAGTGTATAGAACGCACCTTGGCCTGCCGCGCTCTCAACGCGAGGTGGGATAAATGCGGCAGCGCGTGGCACAGGAGGATGCCCGCGACGCCGGGGCCGCAGGTGGAGACCTCCTCGTCCCCGTCCGCGGCTTGCACGAGCAGCACCGCGGGGTTCGCCGCGGTGAGCGCCGCGATCGCCGGGTCCGTCGGGTCCAGTCTTCGAACCGGGACGAGCTTCGCGCCGACGACCTCGCCGGGGACGAGGCAGTCCCACCCCGCCTCCCCGGTCGCCTTCCTCGCGGCGCGTAACAAGTGCGACGCGAGCTTCGCGGACTGGAACACGACCGACGCGCGGATCTGGCCCTCGGTGAAGACCTCGATCGTCCCGCGGTCGATCCCCAGCGACGATCCCAGCGTTTCCGCGCGTCCGTCGAAGAGCTCCGACAAGAGCGCGCAGTAATCCTCCGCCGCTCTGCGCGCCCTCTCCGCGACCGCGCGAACACGCAGCGCGCCGTCCTCCCCGGTCGGCGGCGTCCCGTCCGGACCCGCGGTCGCTAACTCGTTCGCCTCGTGCGCGATGTGCGCGAACTCTTCGCCGTTACCGCCGCCGGCGGAGAGCGCGCACGCGTCCGACGCCGCGGCGAGGAATTTCAACGCCGCGCGCATCTCTTGGCCGTTCATCTCGCTCTTCGGCGGGTCGCTCTCAGCGCCGAGGGCGTTGATCCCGCGCGACAGGAGCACGAACGCGTAGTCCTCGAGGCCAATCTCCGCGAGCCTCCACTGCTGGCGCTGGTCCGCGGACCCGCTGGATAATCCGCCGTCGGTGACTTCGCGGTCGATGACGCGTCGCGCCGCGCACAGCTGGACGAGCGCGTCTTCCAAAGCCGCGAGGAGGACGCCGCCGTCCGCGTTCGCGCCGAGCGCGTCGACGGCGTACTTCGCGGTCACGAACGCGTTGCACGCGTTCGAGACCTCCCCGGGGACGGGCCCTTCGTTCTGGAGCTTATCCAGGCGGTCCGTCACCGTGGACGCGTTGAAGAAATCCTTCAACTCGCGGTGAAAGATGCGAAACTCTTCGATGAACTCCTCCGGGTAGTCCGTCCCCGGCGCGGTGAGCTTCGCGAGCATCGCCTCCGTCGCGACGAGATCCTCCGGACCCGCGCATCGATGCAGCTTGTTCTGGATCGTGTGCTTGATCTCCGCGCGGACGTCGCGGCACTTCCCGTCGCGGTCGCCCTTTCCGTGCGCGATGTCTCGAATGCGCGTCAGCGGAACCTGCTGCGTAAACTCCGCGGTGAACGCGGGCAGACGCGGGTGCAGACGCCTGACGAGCGCCCTGACGTGCCCGTTCCCGGCGTGGTGCTTCTCCACGCGCTCGATGCTCTCGTACATGTGCTGCGCCGCCTTCGCGTGGTGGTTCGGGCGGTAGTGCCCGCCGTCCTCGACGCACGCGATGGCGCCGACGCCGACCCAGAAGAGGTAGATGGCGCCGTATCCCAACGCGTCCATGTCCATCGCGCCCGGGTCGTCAAAGCACAGGACGCCCTCCAAGGCTTGGAGCTTCTGCCTCCACGACGGCGAGTCGCGGTCGCCTTCGACGATCCGCCGCGCCGCGTCCGGGAGGTTGTCCACGTTCCACTGGTTGTGCCGGTCCTTGTTGTGCTCTCTGTGGCCCTTGAGCTCGACGGCGGAGCCGCGCCAGTTGGAGAGGAGCGCCATGTGGTCGCCGCCGTCGTCTTGCGGCGGGGGCGGGGGAGGCGGCGGCGGCGCGCGCTTCTCCTCGTGGTGGTGGTGCTGCTGCTGCTGAGGCGGCGGCGGCGGTGGCGGATCGTGGTGCTGCTGCTGCGGCGGCGGCGCCGCGGCCGGGGACGCCCCCGCCCCCGCCCCCGGCCCGCCGGACGCAGCGAGCGCCTCGGAGACGTCGATGAAGACGTCCCCGCCGTCGCTCTGACGCAGCCACTCCTGGCAGTTCTCCGTGCGGATCAGCATCGTCATGCACGAGATGTCCCCGCGCACGGGCGCGAACTCGATCGTCCTCGACCCGTTCGTGAGCGCGGACTCGCACGACTGCGCGTCCGGGGCGCGGCTCCCCGAGGGGACGTCCTCGAGGAGGTCGTACGGCGAAAACCACGTGCCGCCTTGGCGATCGGAGACGCCCCAGTGCAACAGAAGCGGGTGCCCGGCCGCGGCGCCGCCGGCGGTGCACGACAGCGTGACTCGCGGCGGGTAGTGGTTCGTGATCGAGACGTTGCACACGCCCGTGGACGAGCCGGTCTCCGTGGAGAGGTTGATCGTCCTCGTCGTGACGACGGAGCCGTCGCCGCCGCCACCGCCGCCGCCGACGTCCGGCTCCTCGAACGACGCCGCGTCGTACGACCCGGCGGAGGCGGCGCCCCACCCGCCGCCGCCGCCGCCACCGCCGCTCGAGACGACGCTGGACGACGACCCGCCGAACGCCGGCATCGACGTCGGCGCGGCCGTCTCGAACGCGGGCATCGGCGCCGGCGCCGGCGCGGGGGGCACGAACATCGGCGCCGGCGCGGGCGGCGCCGCCGTCGCCATCGTCGCCGCCGCCGCGAGCCTCTCCGCGGCTAACTTTTCCGCGTAGCCGCGGAACGGGTTGTTCGGGTCGCTGACGCAGCGCTCGTACGGCGTCGTCCCCGCGGGGATCCCCACGGTGTTGTTGAACGGGTTCGACTCTTCTTTGAGCGCGCGGTCGTACGCGCCCCGGTCGCCGCCG
>Ga0181554_1002094_pt1 | contig 18074 bp, 14 predicted proteins | sample 011ome_16_FD_145602 | JGI IMG/M metagenome (GOLD analysis project Ga0181554, IMG submission 145602) | Coastal salt marsh microbial communities from the Groves Creek Marsh, Skidaway Island, Georgia - 011503CT metaG (spades assembly) | ecosystem: Environmental > Aquatic > Marine > Intertidal zone... | reverse complement strand
AAAAGCCTTTGCCCTGATGTTGGCCTCAAGGGCCTGTGCTATCTCTGGATGTTCCTTGAGAAAGGCACGAACATTGTCCTTGCCCTGACCTATCCGATCACCACCATAGCTGTACCAGGAACCCGCCTTTTGCACCAGCTCATTGGCAACCCCCAGATCGACCAATTCCCCTTCACGGGAAACGCCCTCTCCGTAAATAATCTCGAATTCGGCATTACGAAAAGGCGGAGCAACCTTATTCTTGACCACCTTTACACGGGTTTCATTACCCACCACCTCATCGCCATTCTTGATGGCACCAATCCGGCGAATATCCAAACGAACCGAGGCATAGAACTTCAAGGCATTGCCACCGGTCGTGGTTTCCGGACTTCCGAACATCACACCAATCTTCATGCGAATCTGGTTGATAAAGATCACCAGCGTATTGGATCGCTTGATATTAGCAGTCAGTTTACGCAATGCCTGGGACATGAGGCGGGCTTGCAAGCCCACGTGCGAGTCTCCCATCTCACCTTCAATTTCGGCCTTTGGTGTCAGGGCGGCCACTGAATCCACTACAACAATATCGACACTCCCAGATCGGACCAGCATGTCGGCAATTTCCAGCGCCTGCTCCCCGGTGTCGGGCTGTGAAACCAACAACTCATCGAGATTGACACCGATCTTTTCAGCGTAACCGGGATCCAAAGCATGTTCGGCATCGATAAAGGCCGCCACCCCGCCCAGCTTTTGAGCTTGGGCAATGACTTCCAGGGTCAGCGTAGTCTTGCCGGAGGATTCGGGCCCATAAATTTCAACAATGCGGCCCCGCGGCAGACCACCGCAACCGAGAGCAATATCCAGTGTCAACGAACCCGTCGGGATCACCTCAAGATCGCGGTTGGCCGGGGTATCCCCCATTCGCATCACCGACCCCTTACCGAATTGCTTTTCGATCTGGGAAAGCGCGGCATTCAGGGCTTTCTGCTTGTTTTCGTCCATCAGGATGGCTCAGCTAAATGTTGATTCGAACACGGCTAGCAATTATGTCACAGCGCCCCACACGGGGATACCGAAAGACAAGCCCATCAATGATTTCAATCCACCCCCCCAAGCGACCAGCTTCCAATCGTCTCATAGCCGGAAATTGACCCCGAAGGAGGTGAATGGACAAGATCAAACGCACAAACTTCAAAGCAAATCGGCTCATGTAGGCGCATTAACCGAGCCGGGACCCCGCCGACCCGGCGCGCAAGCGTAATATGAGGCCGAAATGTTCGCATATCGGGCTTGAATCCAGCCTCTTTGAGATCCGTCACGAGAATCTGCACCAAACTCTCCAGTGATTGTGGCGACTGCCTTGGCGTCAGACAAAGCACACCACCAATGCGCCACCAACTCAACTGGTCCAGACCAATGGTAAAAGGCTCAGCCCTCACATTGGAGGCTATCGCCTCAAGACTCTTCAACCGAGTTGATGTCACCTTTCCGAGAAATACCAGCGTCAGGTGCAGATTGATCGTTAAAATCCAGCGGCCCTGAATTGAAGACTCCAGCGAATCACGCAAACTTGCCAATCGTCTCAGCGCTGACTCATCCGGCCAGATCGCAAAAAACAGGCGCCGAGAAATATCTTCACTCACGACAAACAGCCAGCACACCCTCCAAGGCTGTTGCTACAGCTTGCCTTCTTACGTCACGACGATCCCCCGAAAACCATACTCGACGCACCACGGAATCGCAGGCTGCTGTTTGCCAGGCAAACCAAACGGTACCCACCGGCTTGTCCGTCGAACCTCCAGAAGGTCCAGCTATCCCGCTCACCGCTACGGCCACTCCTGCCCGACTAAACCTCAAGGCCCCCGCAACCATGGCACGAACTACAGATTCACTCACAGCGCCATGCTCGGCAATCAGTCCAGGAGCGACCCCAAGCATCTCGGTCTTTGCGGCATTACTGTAGGTGACAAACCCGCGGTCAAACCAGGCCGAACTACCCGGCACATCGGTGATACATTGGGCAATCCATCCACCCGTACAGGACTCCGCCGTCGCCAGCATCTCTCCCCGGTGACTCAACAAGTCGCCAACCCTCTCGGACAAAGCTCCTAAGCTCGTGCCAAGTTCAGTCTCCATGCCCTAATCCAGCCCCCAAAGCAACGGGATCAGTCGAAGGGATGACGAAGAACGATTGTCTCCTTGCGATCAGGACCGGTGGACAGAATATCTACAGGCACACCCACCAGACTGGCGATACGCTCGATGTAGTTCCTGGCCGCCTCAGGCAGTTTGTCCAACTCGGTAACGCCCGCGGTGGATTCCGACCAGCCCGGCATTTCCTCAATCACAGGCTCACATTGGGCATAGGCCTCCGCACCAATGGGCACTGTATCAATCTCCATGCCCCGATAACGATATCGGGTACAGATCCCGATGGTCTCGAGCCCATCCAGCACATCCAGTTTGGTCAGACAGAGACCAGTCAGGCTGTTCAACTTGGCCGACCGTTTCATCAAGACAGCATCAAACCAGCCACAACGACGTGCCCGGCCGGTCGTTGCCCCGAATTCGGCTCCTTTACTGGAGAGATGCTGGCCGCGCTCATCAAAAAGCTCTGTGGGAAACGGACCGTTACCCACGCGCGTGGAATAGGCCTTGGTAATGCCCAGGACGTAATCGAATTCCAACAAACCGACGCCGGTCCCGGAGGCGGCGCCTCCTGCGGTTGTGTTTGATGAGGTCACATATGGATAGGTACCATGATCGATATCGAGCATTGCACCTTGCGCACCTTCGAATAACACATGGCTGCCCTCGTCTCGCAGCCGATGAAGATCACCGGCAACATCACCAAGCATCGGCTTGATTTCCTCGCCTATCTTGAACAATCCGTCCAATTGTTCCGCGAAGTCGAGTGGTTCCTGATGAAAATACTGGCTCAGGACAAAATTGTGAAACTCCAGCAATTCCCGGAGGCGATCTTCCAGCAAACTTGGGTAGAAAAGATCTCCGGCCCTGAGGCCGCGACGCGAAACCTTGTCCTCGTAAGCAGGGCCTATGCCACGTCCCGTGGTCCCGATTGCCTTGGCGCCCCGAGCTTTCTCCCGCGCCAGATCAAGCGCTACATGAATGGGGAGAATCAGCGCACAGGCCTCGCTGATGGTCAGGCGTTCGCGAACCGGAATTCCAGCGCTTTCAAGCACACCGATTTCCTTCATGAGAGCCTCGGGCGAAAGCACGACCCCATTACCGATGTAGCAGCGGACAGTCTCGCGAAGAATCCCAGAGGGAATCAGGTGCAAAACGGTTTTTTTGCCATCAATCACCAGGGTGTGACCTGCATTGTGACCGCCCTGGAATCGCACAACTCCTTTGGCACGCTCAGTCAGAATATCGACCAGCTTACCCTTGCCTTCGTCACCCCATTGCGTGCCGATTACTACGACATTTTTTCCCATTCTTTTTTCCGTTTTTTTGTTTTCTATACGGGGTATGAATCAGACAACCTGCCAGTGGCCATCTTGTTTGCCAATCACTTTGTCGCACCCCAATTTCTCAGCGGATTCAGCTTCTCCACCCAAGGACTGTATAACGATCTTGCCCTGACCTCGAAGCTCAGCAATCAAACGATCAAGCTCAGCATCGATGACTTTGGGAGCGAAGATGGCACCATCATCAGTTACCTGTTCATTCCAGGAAGACAATCCTGCCAGTACCTTCAGATCTGCACTGAAACCCACAGCCGGACGGGCAAACCCGAACACCCGACCGATGTCGTCGTAACGGCCGCCCCGGGCCACCTCCCGCCCCTGCCCCGGGACAAACGCGGCGAACACGATGCCGGTGTGATACTCATACCCCCGCAACTCGGCCAAATCCACATTGAGTGGTAAATCGGGATAACGCTCGACCAAATCCCGAACGATTGCAGACAACTCATCCAGCGCTTCAAGGACTACTCTGCCGGCAGGACTCAGAAGGATGCGGGCTTCTGGAATCACATGAGTGGATCCATTCAGATCCAGCAAGGCTCTGATCATGCCCGCGATGGATTGTGGCACACCCACTCCATCCAAAAACGCAGCCAGATCTGTTGCATCCTTGCGCTGCAGGATTTCAAAAAGAGTAGCCTCCTCTGGTTCAGTTAGTTCGGCCTCACGCGCAAGCGCCCGGTAAATACCGACATGACCCAAATCCAGATGAACACCTGTGATGCCTGCAATGCCAAGGGTTTCCAGCATTAACCGGATGACCTCTACCGAAGCTGACACGCCGCCATGACCGTAAAGTTCCGCACCCACCTGTATGGGGTTACGGGTTTTTTCCAGGTGGCCGGATAGGGCATGAACCACCGAACCAAAATAGCAAAGCCTGGAAGGGAGGCCGGCTATTGCAGTTCGCGCATCAATACGGGCGACCTGGGGAGTCATATCGGCCCTCAGGCCTATGAGTCGACCACTCACCGGGTCAGTCAGCTTGAGGGTCTGCATATCGAGTTCATGCCCCGTCCCTACCAGCAGGGAATCGAGAAAATCAACCATCGGCGGCATCACCAACCGGTAGCCCCAGGTAGCGAAACGGTCCAGCAGGCGACGCACCAACCGATCCAGCTTCTCTGCTTCGCCGGGAAAAATCTCTTCGATACCTTCAGGCAAAAGCCAGCGGTCTTGCGTCAGCATGATGGCTATGAGTTCAAAAAATTGGGGATGTTAATGGATGACTGGCTCTTTCATCCAGTCACCCAGACTCTCGATAAAGGGTTCAGCAGTTCTGAACAACAATCGAGCCTGACGTTTTCAGCCCAGTGTCATTTGGGCTTCCTGAAGTACTGGAAGAACTCGGAATCCGGCGAGACCACCATCAAACTCCGATCATCCTTGAAGGCCTGACGATAAGCGATAAGGCTACGATTGAACTGGAAGAACTCCCGGTTCTTGCCATACGCCTGAGCATAAATATCGGAGGCGGCCGCATCGCCCTGCCCCCGACGAACTTCGGCATCCCTCTGTGCTTCGGCCACCAGAACGTCGCGTTGACGATCCGCCTCTGCCCGGATCTTTTCTGCCGCCTCAGCCCCTCGCGAACGGAATTCGCGCGCCACTCTCGCCCGTTCAGCCTCCATTCGGCGATAAACGGACGTACTCACCTCTTCGGGGAGCTCAATCCGCATCACCCGGATATCCAGCACCTGAACACCCAGCCCGGCGACGGCCGGGGCCACCATCTTGGTGAGCGACTCCTGAACATGGCCACGCCCTGAAGAGACCAGCTCACGAATAGTGCGCTTGCTGAACTCGTTCCGCATGGCATCCTTGGTGATCTGGTCCAAGCGGATATTGGCCTGTGCCTTGTCGCCAGCGACCGAGGTATAGAACTTGGTCACATCATTAATGCGCCATTTCACGAACCAATCCACGATCACGTTCTTTTTTTCTGATGTCAGAAACCGCTCCGGCTTGGACTCCAGGGTCAGAATTCGGTCATCAAACTTCTTCACCTGCCGGTAGGGGAGTTTGAAATGAAGCCCGGGAGCATAATCGTTACCCACGATCTTCTTGAACTCCAGCACTATCGCCTTCTCAGTCTCCGAGACGGTAAATGTCATGGTGAAGAGCAGAGACAGCAGGGCCAGTCCAAGGCCGCTGATCCAATTATTTTTTCTCATTGCTGCGGCCCCCTGGTTTCACGCCCCCGCGAAGAAGCAGCCCTCGCTGACTTAACTCCGTTTTCCTGCACTTCCTGAGCCACGACTGAAGGCGTCTCGACTTCACTGACCGTCGTCGAGGCAGCCGCGGATCGCTGCAACTTGTCGACTGGCAGATAGAGCATATTATTCGAACTCTTGACATCAACTACGATGGCCCCGGTTTGACCAAGCACATCCTGCATTCCATCAAGGTACAAGCGCTCACGCGTTACATCCGGAGCCTTTTCGTACTCGGCCAACAGTTGCAGGAATCGCGAGGCTTCACCTTCAGCGCGGGCAACAGCCTTCTGCCGGTAGGCCTCGGACTCCTCCAGCAGACGGGCAGCCGCACCGCGTGCCTTTGGTACGACCTCGTTAGCATAAGCCTCAGCCTCATTCTTCAAGCGCTGTTCGTCTTCGCGGGCCTTGATCGCATCTTCAAAGGCATTCTGCACCTGGTCCGGGGGCTGAGCATCCACAAGATTTACATTGCTGACACTGATTCCGGTTTTGTACTCGTCGAGCGTCTGCTGTATTTCAGCCTTAATCTCATCGGCGATATTGCTTCGGCCCTCGGTCAGGACAAAATCCATGGTGCTCTTGCCGATGACCGCTCGCTGAGCACTTTCAATGACCTGCTTGAGGGTGAGGTCGGGATCGGCAACATTGAACAAATATGCCTGCGCGTCCTTGATCTGGTACTGAACAGCCAGACGGATGTCGATGATGTTTTCATCCTGCGTCAACATCAAAGCCTCCTTGGGAACCGACCCTTGGGACTGCTGCCGCCCACCCGAACGGTAACCAATTTCCATAAACCGCTGCTGTTCAATATTCACCACCTCAACCTTCTCGATTGGGACCGGGAAATGCCAGTGAAGACCCGGTAAAGTTGTGTCCTCATAAGCTCCAAAGCGGGTGACCACGCCACGGCTGCCCTCATCTACCAGATAGATGCCGGTCAATGCCCATAAAGCAATGGCTACAGCGGCAACCAGCCCGGCCAACTGCGCAGGCGCCTGGCGGTTGCCCGGACCGCCAGTCGAGCCAATACCAAAAAGGCGGCTCAACTTATCCTGAAGACCCTTGAGCACCTCATCGAGATCGGGCGGTACAGGGGGTTGCTCACGACCGCTCCAAGGGTCTTTCTTGTCACCACCCGGTTCATTCCAGGACATCGCATATTTCTCCAAATTGTAGTCTCGGACTACGGGGTTTTTGACTCATCTTATTCGTATGCTTAACACGGATTACTCCCGGCCGCCGACGCTGCGAATTTCCAGCCCGCGCCGATCATCAGACAGCGTGAATCTCAAGGTCCCCGGCAACTTCAATCGCTTCAGGTTCTGGGCCAAAGCGTGGCTCCAGAAAACGCAGCGTTTCGGGAGACCCCTCAACCCGCATGGACCAGCCACCCGCATCATCTTTGTCATCGCGAAGAATGGTGGCCACTCGGTAAAGCACAGCGCGCACATCTCCATCCATAGGACCCAACCGCAGATCGCGCACAATACTGCGACCGCAAAAACGATTCCGCAAACAATCCGTCAGCAAATCCAGACCCTGATGGGCCTGTGCGGATACCCAAACCTGAGAAACCCTACCGCTTTCATCCCTTTCAATGTGCGGAACCACATTTTCCAAACGGTCAATCTTGTTCATCACACGAATTTGGGGCACTTCATCCGCGCCGATTTCCGCAATGACCCGATCCACCTCATCAATCGTCTCGGTCATTTGTTCATCACTGGCGTCGACGACATGCAATAACAGATCGGCCTCGACCGTCTCTTGCAGCGTGGACCGAAATGCCGCCACCAGTTCGTGAGGCAAATCCCTGACGAAACCGACGGTATCCGCCAGCACCACCGACTGATGAGGTCCAATCATGAATCGCTTGAGCGTTGGATCCAGAGTGGCAAATAGCTGATCCGCCGCATAGACCCCGGCTCCAGTTAACGCGTTGATCAGCGTGGACTTGCCCGCATTGGTGTAGCCGACCAGCCCCACTACAGGAACCTCGGATCGGCGCCGTGCCCGTCGGCCTTGGCCCCGCTGCTTGTCAACCTTTTCCAGACGTTTTTGAATTTGACCGATTCGCTTGCCTATTAGGCGCTTATCCGTTTCGAGCTGGGTTTCACCAGGGCCACGCAAACCGATACCACCTTTCTGGCGCTCAAGGTGAGTCCAACCTCTGACAAGCCGGGTGGACAAATGCTTAAGCTGCGCCAGTTCAACCTGCAACTTGCCTTCGTAGCTTTGGGCTCGCTGCGCAAAAATGTCGAGAATAAGGCCTGTACGGTCCAGTACGCGGACATTCAGCTCCTTCTCGAGGTTACGTTCCTGGCTGGGCGAAAGCGCGTTATTGAAGATCACCAGCTCCGCTTCATGCGACGCGACCAGGGCCGCCAACTCGCCCAGTTTGCCCTTGCCGATAAAAAACCGGGGATCCGGACTATCTCGCTTGCTGATCAGAACATCGACAGGGGTGGCACCCGCCGAGATGGCGAGCTCGCGTAACTCGTGAACGGCATGCTCACTTTGGTCAGCCCCGCCATAGGCAAGGATCGCACGCTCACCGGTTTTTGGCCGATCAAACAACTTAGACCTTTAAAGACCGTGATGATAATCGGTATCCAGCCAGCCTAACGACATCCAAGATCAAACCTCTTCCTCGACCTCATCCTGCCCTTGGCTCAGTCTTACCTGGCGAGCCGGAACGATGGTCGATATGGCATGTTTGTACACCATCTGGCTGACAGCATTCTTCAGGATGATCACATACTGATCGAATGAATCTACCTTGCCTTGCAACTTGATTCCATTGACCAGATAGATTGAAACCGGAACATGTTCCTTCCGTAGCGCATTCAGGAATGGATCCTGCAAGTTCTGACCTTTAGACATTCCATTTCTCCATTATTGTTCTGGATTTAACATCCAATGAAACCCAAATCCTGGGGATTATTTAATCAAATCCCACCGCAAGCTGCCATGCGCTCGTCGGTGTTCAGTCTATTCCCATATAGGACGCGCGCGAGTTAGTGACCCAGCACCTCTGCCACCGTTGCGGCAAGCTTGTCGGCAAGGCTTCTCACCTTTTGCCCATCCGCACCTTCTACCATGACCCGAACCAGGGGCTCAGTTCCTGAAGACCTCAACAAGACTCTTCCCTGCCCCGCCAGTTCCCGTTCCACCTCAAGTTTCATACTTTGCACGGCATCAAACTGATCCAGATTTACCCGATCCCTTACCTTGACATTGACCAGACACTGCGGATATTTGTCCATCGCCTTGGCCAAATAGGCGAGATCTTTCCCGGTTGATTGCATGGCCTCCATAACCTGTAACGCCGCCACAATGCCATCACCCGTCGGTATCCGATCACGGCAAATGATGTGGCCTGAACTCTCACCACCCAGGGTACTCTGATGAGCCAGCATCATCTCCATGACATAACGATCACCCACGGCTGCTCTTTTCAGACCAATACCCGATCTGGACAGGGCGTGCTCCAGTCCCAGATTGGTCATCAAGGTTCCAATCACTGGCCCCATTAACTCGCCCCGTGCCTGTCTTGCTGAAGCAATGATAAATAGGACTTCATCGCCGTCCACAATGCGTCCGGCATGATCGACCATGATCAATCGATCGCCATCGCCATCAAGAGCCACACCAAAGTCGGCACGCTCCTCGATCACCCTCTTAGCCAGGGATTCCGGCTTGGTCGCACCTACGCCTTCGTTGATATTGAACCCATTTGGGTGGTCACCCATGGTGATGACAGTGGCACCCAATTCAGAAAAAACAAATGGGGCCACATGGTAGGTCGATCCATGCGCGCAATCGATCACCAGCTTGACTCCGTCAAAGTCCATGCCGGTAGCGATAGTGCTTTTACAGAATTCAATATAGCGACCCGCGGCATCCTTGAGGCGAGTGGCCTTGCCAATACGCGAGGAATCAACGGTGGTCATTGGCTGATCGATTTCACTCTCGATCAATCGCTCTATGTCATCCGATAACTTCAGGCCATCCGGCCCAAAAAACTTGATGCCGTTATCGTAATAGGGATTGTGTGACGCACTGATGACAATGCCGGCTTCCGCACGAAAAGTCCGCGTCAAATAGGAAATGGCCGGTGTCGGCATCGGCCCCAACAACTGCGTGTTCACCCCCGCTGCGGAGAGCCCGGCCTCCAGCGCGGATTCGAACATATAACCCGATATTCGGGTGTCCTTGCCGATCAGAACCGTCGGGTCCTTTCGATCACGCGCAAATACCCGCCCGGCAGCCCAACCAAGCTTTAATACAAAATCCGCGGTGATCGGGTAGGTCCCCACCTTGCCGCGAATACCATCCGTTCCAAAATACGCTCGACTCATGCTCCACTCCATTACCTATCCAGCACTCCAGAGAGCACTGTAACCGTCCGCATAAAAAACCAAGCCCCTGCCTGGACAGGGGCTCAAGCCGCACAGATCGGTCTAGCTAGATTCAGTGTTGTTCTGCCGCCTTCCCCAGCTTGTCGCCACCCTCCTTTTGGGACTCAGTGGACTTAACCGTGGAGCCACCATCGGTCGGCGGAGTTTCTTCCCAATTCTGCGGCGGACGCGGCACCTTGCCGTCCATAATGTCATCAATCTGGAAATGATCGATCGTCTCGTATTTCATGAGCGCATCGGCCATGAGGTGAAGCTTGTCGAGATTTTCCTTGAGTATTCTCTCGCTACGATCATAGTTTCGGTCAATGAAGGATCGAATTTCTTCATCAATGAGATGTGCCGTCTCCTCGGATACCATCTTGTGCTTGGTCACCGAACGTCCCAGAAAAACCTCCCCTTCCTCTTCACTGTAGGCCAGCGGCCCGAGACGCTCGGACAGCCCCCAGCGAGTGACCATATTCCTGGCCAGATTGGTCGCCCTCTCGATATCGTTCTGGGCACCCGTCGTGACCTTCTTCCGCCCGAAGACGATTTCCTCGGCGATCCGTCCTCCGAAGAGGCTGGAAATCTGGCTCTCCAGCTTTTCAAGGCTCGCACTGTATTGATCGCGCTCCGGCAGAAACATGGTGATCCCAAGCGCCCGCCCTCGCGGCATGATGCTGACTTTGTAAACCGGATCATGATCAGGCACGAGGCGCCCGACAATGGCATGTCCGGCCTCATGGACAGCCGTAAGACGCTTCTCTTCCTCACTCATGACCATCGACTTCCGTTCGGCGCCCATCAGGATCTTGTCCTTGGCCTTTTCGAAATCTTCCATCTCGACTTGGCGTTTGTTCTTGCGAGCAGCAAACAAGGCCGCCTCATTGACCAGATTAGCCAGATCGGCACCGGAAAAACCGGGGGTTCCCCTAGCCAAAAACGACACTTCGACATTGGATGCCATCGGCACTCTCTTCATGTGAACCTTGAGAATCTGTTCACGTCCTCGGACATCCGGCAAACCCACGACCACCTGACGATCGAAGCGACCCGGGCGCAGCAGGGCAGGATCCAGCACATCAGGGCGGTTAGTGGCCGCTACCACGATGATGCCCTCAGTCCCTTCGAATCCGTCCATCTCGACCAGCAACTGATTGAGTGTCTGCTCTCGCTCATCATGACCGCCACCCAGACCTGCGCCACGATGGCGCCCCACGGCATCGATTTCGTCGATAAAGATGATGCAAGGCGCATTTTTCTTGGCCTGTTCGAACATATCCCGGACTCGGGAAGCGCCCACTCCAACGAACATTTCCACAAAGTCAGAACCGGAAATGGAGAAGAAAGGCACCCTCGCTTCGCCCGCAATCGCTTTGGCGAGCAAAGTTTTGCCAGTACCGGGCGGTCCGACCATCAACGCGCCCCGGGGAATCTTGCCACCCAGCTTCTGGAACTTGCTGGGATCCTTGAGAAAGTCGACCATCTCCTGAACGTCTTCCTTTGCTTCGTCACAACCCGCGACATCGGCAAAAGTGACCTTGATCTGGTCTTCTTCGATCAAGCGGGCCTTGCTTTTACCGAAGGACATGGCACCGCGGCCGCCGCCACCGCCCTGCATCTGGCGCATGAAGAAAACCCACACCCCGATCAACAAAAGCATCGGGAACCAGGAAATCAGTATCTGCGTAAGAAAGGATTCCGTCTCGGGTGGATCCACCTTGATGTCCACATGATTTTCCAAAAGGTCATCCACCATGTGTGGATCATTGGGCGGCGAAAAGGTGCTGAACCGCTCCCCGGCACCCGTCAATCCGCGGATAACCGTCCCATCGATGGTCACCTGCCTGATTTGGCCTTCCCTGACCGATTGGAGAAACTGGGAGTAGGACATGCCGGATTCAACGGATTTACGACCACCGAAGTTATTGAACATCGACATCAGCACGACGGCCACGACAACCCACAAAACCACATTTTTCAGCATGTCATTCACGATATATATTCCTCACTGGAACCTGTGACGATTCCCAATAAATAGGGGCGCAATACTATCAGATGGCGACCAAGCGTCTTAACTTAAGAGGCGGTCGCCGGTCGCCGCAGAAGGCCCGAAATCAGTTCAGGCAATAACCAAATACATTTCAGAGCGTTAAAGCATTGAAAGCCCGAACCGGATTACGAAACCATCAGACTCGCCCCGAGCGGCCCCCAGCCGCCATCGCCAGCATCTCCTCGGCATGGGCCAGCGTTTGCTCCGTTATGACGACGCCGCCGAGCATTCTGGCAATTTCCGCCGTTCGCTCCGCCCCTTCGATTTCTCGAACCTGGGATTGAGTCTCCTCCCCCAGTGTCTTCTTTTCGACCAGCATATGATGATGCCCCTGCACCGACACCTGCGGCAGATGAGTTACACAAAAAATCTGTCGATCACCACCCAGTAGCCGCAATTTCTGCCCCACCACCTCCGCGATACCACCACCGATCCCGCTGTCGACCTCGTCAAAAATAAGTGTAGGGACACTCTTGCCTTCCATGGCAGCCACCTGAATGGCCAGGCTGATACGCGACAATTCCCCCCCCGACGCCACCCGCGCCAGCGGTCGCGGCGGAATACCGGGATTGGCACTGACGAGGAATTCCACCACATCCTGACCAAAGACGGCGGGCTCCTTGTGGGGATCCGTCTGTACAGAGATCCGGAATTGCCCCTGCGGCATGCCCAGCTCACGGATGATTTCTGAAATTTTGGCTTCCAATTGCTCTGCAGCAGATTGGCGACGATTTGATAGGTCCGCAGCCAGTCGTCTGTACTCTTCCCGAACCTGCTCCAACTCGAGGCGAAGCGCCTCGGTACTCTCGGCACCACCCTGCAGGGCCGTTAGCTCGTCTTGCAACTCATTGAAATGTTCCGGCAACTCCTCCGGCCGGATCTGGTGCTTGCGAGCGAGACGATGCACGTCCCCCAGGCGTTGTTCCAGCACCGCCAGCGCATTGGGGTCTGATTCCTGCCGCTCTAGTTCGCGACGCAGTTGCAACGATGCTTCCTTGACCTGAAGCTGAGCCTGCTCGAGCAGGCTCACCGTTTCGCCAAATTCCGGTGCCAACCGACTCAGATCGGATAACGCATGAAGGGCATGAGCAAGGCGAGCGCTTACCGAATGGCTCTCGTCCTCGTACAAACTATTGAGTTCGGCTTGACCGACCTCAAGGATCTTGTCCACGTTGGCCTGTCGGGTATGCGCCTCGACCAGATCCGTATAGTTAAGTGCGCCAATATCCTGCTGTTCGAGCTCTTCCACCTGAAACTGCAACAAATCCAGTCGTGCCTCCCGATCAGCCGCATGAGTGGCAAGTCGATTCATTTCATCGGTCAAGTGCCGCCAGCGTCGGTAAACGGCATCCGTTTGCGAGAGAAGTTCGCCATTGCCCGCAGAAGCATCCAGAATGCGGCGCTGCTCTGTTGACTTCGTCAATTGGACATGGGCATGTTGACCGTGAATCTCAACCAGACCCTGCCCGAGTTCCTGCAAAGACTGTAGCGTCACAGGACTACCATTCACAAAAGCCCGGGAACGCCCGTCCGCCGCGATTACCCTGCGTACCAGGCACTCATTCCCGTCAGCAAGCTCCTGACCCTCGAGCCAGGCATTAGCCTGTGGGCTGTCACTTAGATCAAATGTCAGATTGATCTCGGCCTTCTGTGCCCCAGGCCGAATGAAAGCGGAATCAGCACGATCGCCCAGAGCCAAGCCCAGCGCCGTTAACAGAATGGACTTGCCTGCACCCGTTTCGCCGGTCAAAACGGACAACCCTGACTTGAAGGAAAGATTAAGCGACGCGACAACGGCCAGATCGCGTATATCCAGATGAATCAACATGGTTTATGCACGGTATCCGGAACTCCAGTTCAGCTTGGCCCGGAGAATTTCAAAAAAGTCATACCCCAACGGGTGAAGGAGCCGGAAAGGTTTGAGTTCCCTCCGAATTTCGACAAGATCGTCGATCTCCAGATCGGGGCTGGAGACATTGTCACACACCAACTGGGCGCCAAATTGTTTGCTGGGCCTGAAGGAAATGCCTACCACGCTCTCCCCCCCTACGACGATGGGCCGGTTTGTCAGCGCATGCGGGTTGATGGGAGCAAGCACAATCGCGCTCAGGGTCGGCGAAAGAATCGGGCCGCCTGCAGAGAGGGCATAAGCCGTAGAGCCCGTTGGTGTCGACACAATCAACCCATCGGACCGCTGAGAATTCAGGAACACCCCATCAATATGAGTCACGATCTCTATCATGCTCGTAGCGTTGGAGCGGTGTACCACCACATCATTGATGGCGGACTGGCGATAGATAACTTCGCCATGCCGGATGATCCGGGCACCAAGAATAAATCGCTCCTCTTCGCTGTAACGTCCATCAAGAACATCGTCCAAATGAGTCGCGATGTCCGCCGGGGAAATGTCCACCAGAAAGCCCAGGCGTCCGAGATTAACGCCGATCAGCGGTACATCGTAGGCAGCCAGTCCACGAGCAGCCGATAACAATGTTCCGTCTCCGCCCACCACTACCGCAAAATCGCAGCGCTCACCCAGTTCGGCAAGAGACCCAGACTCGGGGGTCGCTCCTCCGATAAAGGGCACGCAAGCAGTCTCAACGACGACCCTTAGTCCGCGCTTCATCAGATGCTGATACAGTTCAGTCAGCGTCTCCGCTATTCGATCCGCGTCCGATTTGCCGATCAGGGCGGCCACCCCGAATTTCACGGATGATTGCATTGGAGCTCAAAAAAGATGGGGATCTATTGGATAGGCGAAACCAGATAGCCGGACCAGAGCGGGCATTTTATCGGCAGGATCGAAGCCCTTGGGAAGTAAGCTGAAGCATTGCGGCCGGACGATGACCAATGGGTGACTATATTATGAAGTTCTTGACACTTAATCTAGGGATTGCTAGTTTTTGGCACTCTTGGCCCTAGAGTGCCAATCCGTCTTGATTCCCATAAATTACGTGCGAATACCACCCCAATTGACTGAACGCGCCCAACACCTGCTCAAGGTCTTGGTGGAGCGGTACATCAACGAGGGTCAACCGGTAGGATCGCGCGCACTCTCGCGGGACGCAGGACTCAACCTAAGCCCAGCCACCATCCGCAACGTGATGGCTGACCTCGAAGAGCTGGGATTGATCACCTCACCTCACACCTCGGCAGGTCGGATGCCCACCGTCTCGGGCTACCGGCTATTCATCGACACCCTGCTCACGGTCAAACCGCTGCAACAGGATGTGATAAGGCAGATACGTGATGACCTTGACTACCCCGAATCTCCGGGTGAACTTCTGGAAACTGCGTCGCGCCTGCTTTCCGAAGTAACCCATATGGCAGGCGTCGTCACCCTGCCGAAACGCGAAACGAATGTTTTCAGCCATATAGAGTTTTTACCGCTCTCAGAGCGCCGCCTTCTGGTAATCCTGATTTCCGGCCAACAGGAAATCCACAACAAGATCATCCATACACCCCGCGATTTTTCGCACTCGGAGCTGCAGGGCGCTGCAAACTTGCTCAACCAGCGGTATGCAGGAAAAGACATTGCCCGGGTCCGCGAAGACCTGTTGCGTGAAGTCAGGGAGACACGTGAGCGTCTCAGCCAGGAAATCATCGATGCAGCCGCGCTCACAGAACTGGCGCTGGAAGAAACCAAAAAGCGGCGCAAACCGTTGCTTGTCTCTGGAGAAATCAACCTGATGGATTTCTCGGAACTCGCCAACATGGAGCAATTCCGCCAACTGTTCGAGACGCTGCACCAGAAGGAAGAAATGGCACAACTTCTGGATCGCTGCATCGAATCGCCAGGCGTAAAGATTTTTATTGGCGAAGAATCCGGACACCATGCCCTTGGACAGTGCAGCCTGGTGACTTCTGCCTACTCAATCAATGACCGCGTAGCGGGTGTCCTGGGCGTCATTGGGCCTACCCGAATGGAATACGAGCGAGTTATTCCGCTGGTCGATCTGACGGCAAAACTGGTTGGAGCAGCCTTGAATCACAAATCTCTGCCCCCAACTTAGCCCGTTCAAGACTGCCCGCACACCCCCTAAGTCAGGCGGTCACCAACCTGAAACCCTTCCCATAGAATGGAGCCGCTCCTCATGAGCCATGAAGACACTTTGCCCAAAGAAGCCGAATTGAACATCGAAGAACTGGAATCCCAGACGGCGGAAGATACAAACCCGACCCCAGCAAATCAATTAGCCCAGGAACTGGCAAAAGTCACCCGGCTGTCTGAGGAAAACTGGGACAAATTTGTCCGCACCCAAGCAGAACTGGAAAACCTCAAACGCCGCTCGGAAAAGGACCTGCAGAACGCCCATAAATTCGGACTCGAAAAGTTTGCACGGGAGCTGTTGCCCGTAGCCGATAGCCTGGAGCTAGGACTGAACGTTGAAACCGGTGACAACCCCGATGCGCAGAAATTGCGGGAGGGTATGGAACTGACCCTCAAGCAGCTCATGGCAAGCCTCGAAAAATTCAACGTAATACCCATCGATCCCGATGGCGAGAAATTTAACCCCGAGTTGCATCAGGCCATGGCCACTCAACCCACTGACGAAGCCGAGCCCAACACAGTTATCAAGGTGTATCAGAAGGGCTACCTGCTCAATGACCGCCTGCTGCGACCCGCCATGGTAGTCGTCGCCCAAGGAATCGGCTGAGCAACGGCGACTTTCGGACAGGTGCGGCTTGAAATGAAATCCAAGCTCCCCATATCCCTTCCAGTTTTGATTTGAACCCCAAAGTTACAACGTTTTACCCGGAGAATTAAATGGCAAGAATCATCGGCATAGACTTGGGCACGACCAATTCCTGCGTCGCCATCCTCGAAGGCGGCAAACCGCGTGTGATCGAGAATTCCGAAGGCGCACGCACGACGCCATCCATCGTCGCGTTCACACCCGACAACGAAGTTCTGGTCGGTCAATCCGCCAAGCGTCAGGCGATCACCAACCCCAAGAACACCCTATATGCGGTCAAGCGCCTTATCGGCCGCCGCTTTAAGGATGACGTGGTGCAGAAAGATATTCACCTCGTGCCGTACAGCATTGTAGGCGCCGACAATGGCGATGCCTGGATCGAAGTGAACGGCAAGAAAATGGCACCGCCGGAAGTCTCTGCGCGCGTCCTTATGAAGCTCAAAAAGGATGCCGAAGCCTTCCTGGGTGAGGAAATCAAGGAAGCCGTCATTACCGTACCGGCTTACTTCAATGACTCCCAACGTCAGGCAACCAAGGATGCCGGCCGTATTGCGGGCCTTGAAGTAAAGCGCATCATCAATGAACCCACGGCAGCAGCCATGGCTTTTGGTCTGGATCGCAAACAGGGCGACATGAAAGTGGCTGTGTACGATCTCGGTGGCGGTACTTTCGACGTCTCCATCATCGAGATTGCCGAAGTCGACGGCGAGCACCAGTTTGAAGTGCTCTCCACCAATGGCGACACTCACCTGGGTGGTGAAGACTTCGACCTGCGTATCATCGACTGGATCTGCGACGAGTTCAAAAAGGACACATCCATCGACTTGCACAACGATCCCTTAGCGCTGCAGCGACTGAAGGAAGCCGCCGAAAAGGCGAAGATTGAGCTGTCTTCCAGTCAGCAAACCGACATCAACCTGCCCTACGTCACGGCGGATGCCAGCGGCCCGAAACACCTTAACCTGAAGCTGACCCGCGCCAAGCTAGAGTCACTGGTAGAGGATCTGGTACTGAGAACTCGCGGCCCGTGCGAAACCGCCATCAAGGATTCGGGCCTGAAGGCGAGCGACATCGACGAGGTCATCCTGGTTGGCGGTCAAACCCGCATGCCGAAAGTACAGGAGATGGTCACCCAGATCTTCGGCAAGGAACCGCGTAAGGACGTGAACCCGGACGAGGCGGTTGCTCTTGGTGCAGCCATCCAGGGCGGCGTGCTGGGCGGACAGGTCAAG
>Ga0181554_1002092_pt1 | contig 18084 bp, 13 predicted proteins | sample 011ome_16_FD_145602 | JGI IMG/M metagenome (GOLD analysis project Ga0181554, IMG submission 145602) | Coastal salt marsh microbial communities from the Groves Creek Marsh, Skidaway Island, Georgia - 011503CT metaG (spades assembly) | ecosystem: Environmental > Aquatic > Marine > Intertidal zone... | reverse complement strand
CTGACCGACCGTATCTGTTCCCATGAGCACCACGCGCTTTCTCACCGGCATCACCACCACCGGCACGCCCCACCTGGGCAACTTCGTCGGCTCCATCCGCCCGTCGGTGGCGGCCAGCCTGCGGCCCGGTGTGCAGAGCTTTTACTTCCTGGCCGACTACCACGCACTCATCAAGTGCGAGGACCCGGTGCGCATCCAGCGCTCCACGCTGGAGATCGCCGCCAGCTGGCTGGCAGCAGGGCTGGACCCGGACAAGGTCACCTTCTACCGCCAGTCCGACATCCCCGAGATCCCCGAACTGACCTGGCTGCTCACCTGCGTGACCGGCAAGGGCGTGCTCAACCGCGCCCACGCCTACAAGGCCAGCGTGGACAAGAACACCGCCGCCGGCCGCGAGCAGGACGACGGCGTGACGGCGGGCCTGTTCATGTACCCCGTGCTCATGGGCGCCGACATTCTGATGTTCAAGGCGCACAAGGTGCCCGTGGGCCGCGACCAGATCCAGCACATCGAGATGGCGCGCGACATGGCCGCCAGCTTCAACCACCTGTATGGCGAGCACTTTGTGCTGCCCGAGGTGGTGATCGATGACAACGTGGCCACCCTGCCGGGCCTGGACGGCCGCAAGATGAGCAAGAGCTACGACAACACGATCCCGCTGTTCAGCTCGCGCGCGCAGCTGAAAAAGCTGATTGGCTCCATCCTGACCGACTCGCGCGCTCCCGGCGAGCCCAAGGACCCCGAGGGCTCGGCCCTCTTCCAGATCTACCAGGCTTTTGCAACCACAGAGGAAACAGCGGCGCTGCGCCAGGCGTATGCCGACGGCATTGCCTGGGGCGATGCCAAGCAGCTGCTGCTGGAGCGCGTGGACCAGGTGATCGCCCCCATGCGCGCCCACTACGAAGAACTGATCCACAACCCGGCCCGCATCGAGCAGACCCTGCTGGCCGGTGCCGAACGCGCCCGCGCGCTGGCCACACCCTTCATCAAGGAGCTGCGCGGGGCCGTAGGCCTGCGCAGCCTGGCCCAGGCCGCAGCCCCGGCGGCCACCCCCAAGACCGCCCGGGCAGCGCTGCCGTCGTTCAAGCAGTACCGCGAGGCCGACGGCCAGTTCTACTTCAAGCTGGTGGCGGCCGACGGGCGTCTGCTGCTGCAGAGCACCGGCTTTACCGCCCCCAAGGACGCCGGACAGGCCATTGGCCAGCTCCAGAAAGATGCCCCCAACGCGCTGCTCGCGCTCGCATCGCGGCTCGCACCGGTGGATGGCGTGGCCCCGGACGAGGTGGTTGCAGCACTGCAGGCACTGGCCGAGGCGGCGGCTGCCACCTGACATTGCTACAAAATATATAGCTATAGATGACCCGGGGACAGGGACCTTCAGCCTAAAACACTGAAAATTGGTGATGGGGAGGCCGGCTGCACCACGCCGGGGCTCCCCGGAGGCCCCCACAGCGCTCTGCAGGCCCTTCCCGCGCCCCGCCGCCTTGTGCGTACACTGGTTTTCCGTTTCCGGATGCCACCATGACGCCACTGCCGACTGCCCCAATACCCTGGTCGCCCCGGGCCGACGCCTCCAGGAGCCTGTCGGACTTGGAAATCGTCGGCTGCAAATCGGCCGTAGCGGTCCATTTTTCACCGTCTTTTTCCCCCATAGCCGGGCTATGGGGCTGCAAATCCGGCGAAAACTGTCCTCGCCGGGGCCGTTTTTCGCTTTCGACGCTCCAAGTCCGACAGGCTCCTACCCACCGCGCCTTGCACGGCAGTCCCGGGCATCGTGCGGCATTGCAACCCGGGCGCGCCCGCCCTGCAGGGGTCAGCGCCGGGCCCCTGGCCACAGGCTGGGGCCCGTGCCCGCAGCACAGGCGCACGCTCGCGTGGGCGGCCCTGGTGGCTGCGCTGGCCGCCGTGCCCTGCCTGCCTGAGGCCCGCGCCCAGGGCGCCGCCCCCGCAACCCCACCGGCTGCACTACCGTCACCGCCAGGCATCCCCGGAGGCAGTGGGCCATCGGCGCCTGTGTGGACCAACTCGCTGGGCATGGAGTTTGTCGAAGTGCCTGCCGGCCAGTTCACCATGGGCGGCCCGGAACACCCCGACGTGCTGGCGAAAGCCTTCCCGCTGCTGGAGCGCCAGCGCTTTACCGAACTGACCGACGAGGGGCCAGCGCACACCGTGCACATCCGCCAGCCGTTTTATCTGGGCAGGCACGAAGTCACGGTAGGCCAGTTCCGGCAGTTCCTTGCAGCATCGGGCCACCAGCCCGAGTCTGTGGCCGACGGCACGGGCGGCTATGGCTACAACCCGCACTACGACCCCGCAGCCTCGGCCCGGGGCGACGCGTTCGAGGGGCGCGACCCCAAATATTCGTGGGCATCTCCGGGGTTCGCCCAGACCGATGCGCACCCCGTGGTCAACATCACCTGGAACGATGCACAGGCGCTGGCCACGTGGCTCACCCGTACGGAAGGCCACCGCTACCGCCTGCCCACCGAAGCCGAGTGGGAGTACGCATGCCGCGCGGGCACCCGCACCCGCTACCCGCATGGCGACGACCCCCAGGCACTGGTGCGCCACGCCAACACCTTCGACCGCGACGCCGCCCCGTTGTGGCCCCGCTGGCAGCAGCACGCGCTGACCGGCAGCGACGGCCACGCCTTCACTGCCCCCGTGGGCCGCTACGCACCCAACGCCTTCGGCCTGCACGACATGCTGGGCAATGCATGGGAATGGGTGGCCGACTGGCACGGCGACACCTACTACGCCGAATCGCCCGCCGCAGACCCGCAGGGCCCCGCCGACGGCTCCGTGAAAGTGCGCCGGGGCGGCTCATGGCACACCTGGTCGTTTTATGCCCGCTGCGGCTACCGCAACTGGAACAGCCCCCAGACCCGCTACACCCTGGTCGGTGTGCGGCTGCTGCGCGAGGTGGGCACCCCGGCACCCGCACCCACCACCGGCCGCCCGGGTCCGCAGGGGCAGCCGGCGCGGTGATTCGGGCAGCCTGTCAGCCCCCGAAGCCGGTGGTGGCCTGCAGGTGACCATCGTCAAACTGCAGTTCCCGCTCAGGCCAGCGCAGCGCGGCCAGCTTGAAATCGTGGCGCGCCGTGGTGCCTGCCTTGCGCTCCAGCCAGCGGCCACCCGCTGAGAAATCCACGCAGAACACGTTGCCCCTCTGGCCATGCCAGGCAAAGGGGTGGATGGTTTCAAACAGGTCCGGGTCCCCCTTGCCCACCGCTGCGCGGTCGACCTTGTGCACCCGCCGCCAGTAGTGGCCCACCACCACAGGCGTGGCATCGGCGTAGGCGTCCCACCACGGCATGCGCTCGGCAAACCGCCACTTGCCGCCGGAATAAAAGGGCACGGTGCCTTTGAGCTCCACGCCAGAGGTCAGCACCTTGAGCGGGTTGAGCATCTGCTTGTTGGCCTCATGCTCGGCATGGGCGTGCAGAAAAGGCGGCTGGTGCTGCCTGTTTTCCAGGCCATGCTCCCACTGGTCCAGCTCCTGCTCCATGCGCTGTTCCAGCGCGGTGTCCCGGGCGATCTGTTCAGCAGCCTTTTCCCAGCGGTCGTACTCGCTGCGCACCGTGCCCCGCTGCAAGGCACGCGCCGCTTCGATCTGCGGCGCCTGCCAGGCAGCGTGGATGACGCGCAGGTCCGGCCTCTCCAGCCCGAGGGGCAGCGAGGACAGGAAGGCGACGATGTTCTGGCGCTGTTCAGGCGTCGGTCGGTGAAATGGAGCGTACTTGTCCTGGTCCCGCGCCATGCGGGCATCAAAGAACCAGCCGGAGCCATCCTTGGCATCCTCGCGCAGCAGGTTGATCTCATGGTTGCCCAGCACCGCCGCTGCGCGGCCCGCCTGAACCAGCGACTGCACCAGCGCCAGCACAGCCGGGCTGTCGGGCCCCCGGTCGCAGAAGTCACCCACAAAAACCAGCGTGCGCCCCTCGGGGTGATGGCCGTGCGCGTCGTACCCGAGGTGCGCCAAGAGCTGGCACAGCGCGTCGTACTCGCCATGGATGTCGCCCACGATGTCCAGCGGGCCAGAGGGAAGGGGTTGGATGAGGCTCATGGAGGTCTTTCGGGGCCAAAGCGTGCCGCCCGGCACGGGCGCGGGCGCCGTCCATACGGCGCCAGGCCGGGGGCGCTACCCATCCTGGCCTGGCCTGGCATTCCATTTTCCACCACGGCCGTCTTCAGGGACGCCCGTGCATCCGGCAAAACATCATCCGAACGCAGGCGGTAAAACCTTCGGCGAAATGCCTGGGGGACAGTCGCAGACCACCACTTCATCCGCAAGTTGGCTTTAAAAAAACCCGAATGCATCCCTTGCCAGGCAGGTTGCCTCTCGCCGTCCACCAACTTGGCACCATCCGACTGCGGTCCGGCCGAGGATCCTGCTGACCCGCTGCGCCTGCTACCATGCTGCACTGCAACATAGCTTGCCCCAAAGAGATCATGGACCTCGACGACCCTTACCGCGAACTTGGTCTGGCACCAGGCTCCAGCGATGCCGAGGTGAAGGTTGCGTGGCGCCGCCTGTCCGCGCGCTGGCACCCGGATCGCAACAACAGCCCGCATGCCCTGCGAAAGATTCAGCGTATCAACCGGGCGCTGGAAATGATCCGCAACGCCCGGGCCGAACCAGAGCCTGAAACCGAAGATCCCATCCACGATGCGGAACAATCCACCGTCGAGCACACCGTCAGCCTCACGCTGGAGGAGGTGGTGACCGGTTGCGTCAGGGAAATCCGAGGCGAGGTGGTCGAAGACTGCGCCGAGTGCAACGGCAGTGGCCTGCAACTGCAGCCTACCGAGTGCAGTGAATGCAGTGGCGTCGGCCACATCCGGCCGCATCTCTGGTTCGCCTGGATCTCGTCCACCGACAAATGCGCAGCCTGCCAGGGACAGGGGAAGACGCGCCAAAGCTGCACCGCCTGCGCGGCAAGCGGCAAGGCCCCGCCGAGCAAGTACCGCTGCCGGGTGCCGGTCGCGCCAGGCGCGCGCGCTGGCGACCTGCTCGAAGTCACTGCCCGGGTGAAAGGCAATCGCCGCCAGCACAAGCTGACGCTGCGCGTGCGCGTGGAGCTGCAGCCGCACGAATTCTTCACGGCGGAAGCCGATGGGACCGTGAAGTGCGAGCTGCCCGTCGATGGATTTGCATGGATGGCCAATCGCTGGATCGATGTTCCAGCGCCCCGCGGGCTGCAACAGATGAAGCTGCGGCGGGGCCATCTGAACTACCGCATCAAAAACGCGGGCCTGCCGTGGACGAACGAGGCAGCGGCGGCGGACTACATTGTCACCGTCGTACCGCTGTTTCCACAGGAGTTCAGCCAGGAGCAGGAGGCCGTGATCGATCGGCTGGTGGCCAGCAACTCCGGGACGGCCGGCACGTCGGCAGGTGATCGCATGGCGGCATGGAGCCGGCTGGTGAACAACTGGCAGGATCGGCGCAGGTGAGATCCTCGACGACCATCAACTGGTGGACTGAATCGCCCCGGATTTGAACTGACTCTGGAACTCCTGTGTCACCACGGGACCCGTGACCTCATACCAAGTCCGCCCTGCCTCAGGTTTTCGCCAAGCAACTCTGTCAGGGTCGGCATCGAAATCGTTGGCGTCTATCTCAGTTCGCAGTTGACTGAACTCGTCAAAGTTTTCGATCAACGCTCTCTCAAGCCCAGGCACCTCACGCAGTGCAGGTGCAATGCTTCACGTTTGGCATGCTTGGAAAATCCGGGGAACTGGCGCCAAAGAAACGTCGCTTACCCATAGAGGGAAGTCGGTACACGGGCTCCGACAGGTTCTCGCCACGCTACCTCGGCTTCTGACTGTCATCCGGCACGCGCGGCAGACCCATCCTTATCTTGCTACCGTCGATTTTGGTGACCTTGCTTGAGTACATGGCTGCGCAGGCATCAGGGATGTACTGCCTCAGCAACAAGAGCTGGTTCACATCCCGGCAGAAATACACCTCTTTGCTGCAGGTGCCGCAATGCCTGATGCTCGGATCGTCAGAGGTCGCTAACTTGAACCAGTCGAGCGGGCACTCGTATTCGAAACTGCAGTGGATGACCTCAGCCTTGCCGATGTTCGGAATATCCATTCCGTGCCCTCCTGTTGGGCGTGATGTTTAACACATCACTATGGAAATAGTCCTGCGAAACCCGGCAGGGGCTCGAAGTGAGCCCCGGAGTGGGACTTTTCTTTGGCCGGTGCGGCTCGACTCCCGAAAGCGTCTTACATCCGCCATTACATCGGGCCGCAAAAGAAAAACCCCACTACCAAACTGATAGCGGGGTTTCCTTTGTACTGGCGGAGAGGGTGGGATTCGAACCCACGGTGATATTGCTACCACGCCTGATTTCGAGTCGGGCAAAATACATATTTCACAGTGTTGATTGATGCTGATAGAATCAATACAAATCAACAACTTACCAGCAACGCACTGTATAAGCAAACAGCTTAAATGTTGATTGAAATTCCCCAAAATTGGGGTTTTTTGGCTACATGGTGGCTACATGGAACAGCCGTGTAGCCAAATCAAGGGAGGCAATCAGCATGGCAAGACCGAAAAAGAGCGAATCCCCCGACCTGTCCGAACGGGTGAACCTGACCGCCGGGGCAATCGAGCGCCTGACCTGCCCGGCTGGAAAGCAACAGGCATTCATGCGCGACAGCGAAGCGCCCGGCCTACGTGTGCGTGTAACTGCTGCTGGTGCGAAGTCGTTTGTTTATGAGGCCAAGCTAGACCGGCAAACAATCCGCCGCACCATCGGGGACGTGAAGCTGTGGAGCATTGAACAGGCCCGAACCGAAGCCCGCCGCTTGGCCGTGGTGTTAGACAGTGGGCAAGACCCCCGAGAGCTACAGCGCCAGCAACAGGCCGCAAAGGCCGCTGAGAGGGCCGCAGAGATTTGCCAGGCCGTTACCGTGGGCGAGGTGTGGGCCTTGTACCTTGAAGCCCGCCGCTCACGCTGGGGCGAACGCCACTACAGCGAGCATCTTTTATTGGTGAAGCCCGGCGGAGTAGCATCAAAACGTGCTGCCGGTGGCGTGACTGCGCCGGGGATACTGCATCCGCTGATGGCACGTGCGCTGCGTGACTTGACCGCACCTGTTATCGAGGCATGGGCCGAACGCGAGACACAAACCCGCCCTGCTGCTGCCCGCCTTGCGTGGCGCTGCCTCAAAGCATTTTTAAGCTGGTGCGCAGAACAGCCAGAATATGCGCCAGTGCTGCCCAGCGCGAACCCAGCAAAAACAAAGAAGGCCCGCGAGTCACTGGGTAAGGCTGGGGCAAAGCAAGACGCATTGCTCAAAGAGCAATTGCCCGCATGGTTTGCAGCCATCGGACAACAACAAAACCCCGTGGTGGCCGCATATCTGCAAACACTACTTTTGACCGGCGCCCGCGCTGGTGAGGTGCTGGGCCTGCGCTGGGAGGATGTGAACACCAAATGGCGTGGCCTGACTATTCGAGACAAAGACGCCAGCAAAGGCGGTGCTGATGGTGTGCGCGTCATTCCCCTGACGCCTTATGTGTGGCACCTGCTACAAGCCTTGCCGCGCCGCAATGAGTGGGTTTTCTCAAGCGCCAGCGCCAAAGGTGGCCGCATCGTAATTGCAAGAAACAACCATCATGACGCTTGCGCCGTGGCCGGTATTGAAGGGCTAACCATTCACGGCCTGCGTCGGTCGTTCAAGAGCCTGACCGAGTGGCTTGAAATTCCCGCCGGTGTAGTGGCTCAAATCATGGGCCACAAGCCCAGCGCAACCGCCGAAAAGCATTACACGGTGCGCCCACTTGACCTGCTGCGCGTACACCATGAGCGCATCGAGGCGTGGATTTTAGAGCAGGCCGGCGTGCCGTTCGTGGCCAACGCGGAGGCGGACAAGCTGCGGGTGGTGGCACAGTGAGCGCACTAAACCTCATCAAAAAAATATAAATTTTTATATAATCACATGATAAAGCCGATCGAGTTTCGGGGCACTGCACTGGACGATCTACGAGGCTTTCCGCAGGCCGCCATGCGGGAAGCAGGATATCAATTGGACAGGGTGCAGCACGGGCTTTCACCGAACGATGCCAAGGCCATGCCCAGCATCGGCACCGGAGTGGTGGAGCTTCGTATTTGGGACGAGGCCGGCACTTTCCGCGTCGTGTATGCCGCCAAACTGGCCAACGCCGTGTACGTGCTGCACTGCTTCCAAAAGAAAACCCAGCAGACCGCAAAACGTGACATTGAGCTGGCGAAGAAGAGACTCAAGGAACTGATGAAGGAGCTTGCACCATGACTGAGAAAAAGCGATTCGCCAGCGTGTGGGACGCAATCGAAGACACACCCCAGGAAGCTGCGAGCATGCGTGCCCGTTCAGCCTTGGTGATGAGCCTTACCGAGGTTATCCACCAGCAGGACATGACCCAGGCACAGGCCGCTGTCCTGTTCGGCGTGACCCAGCCGCGTATCTCCGACCTGATGCGGGGCAAGGTCAGCCTGTTCTCGCTGGATACCCTGATCGACATGGCCGCCACGGCAGGCATGATGCCGACCGTCAAGGTTTCCATGCCCAAAGCGGCGCACCGGACCGTAAGCAAGTCGCCACCCCTGAGCGCATCCATTACCGCCAAGCGTTCCGCGCACAGGGTCGGCGCGGCCAAACGGCCCACGCGCGGCGCCTCCGCACACGCGTGACGTGCCGCTCCGTGGCGGGCAACCAGGTTCTGGGCGCCTGCTCCACTATCACGGCTTGGGCAACGACTATCACGCGTGGGGAACCCGATCCGATTCGATGCATTTCTATCACCATCTCCTTCGCCGAGCAGTGGAACCCAGGCAGCGCCCACGCCTAGAACGGGTGGCTGGCCTTCACAGACAAGAACCCGAATGGAGCACCGGAGGCAATGGGCAACATCAAGAGTCGATACACGCTCGCAGAGGCGGCGGAATATCTGAGGCGGGAAACCGGGACACCCGAGTTGTCAGCCCACGACATCGTGACCCTGGCCGCGGAAGGCAAGCTGCCCGTGTGCTTTCCCTACAAGGGCCAACTGGGGCTGTTCAAGAATGGGCTGGCAGACGCGTCGATACCCGAAGAAATCGCCCAGTCGATTTTCGGGCCAGCGCTGAAGACCGTCTATTTCAACGGCATCTTGCGCAGCCTGAGCCGCCCCGCGCCAGACAACGAAATCACCGACCTGCGGGGCCACACGCGCAAGGCGCATACCCTGCGCCCTGTTCGCGTCGTGCCGGTCTGCTCCTTCGGATCTGCCCCGCCAGTCGAGCTGGGGGAGCCTGACGGTCACCACTGGCGCAGGGTCTACGGTTCAAGGCATTCATGGGACGGCACAGGGCTCACAGCCGGTATCCCTGATGCTGAGTGGATGATCGAGGCCAAGAGCCTACACGCTCTCATGGACCAGGTGAAGGCTCACGAAAAAAGAGCACAGCCCGTACCTGTCAGCAATGCGACAGCGGACCACCTCACCACACCCAAGGCACAAGGGGTGGGCGGGTACTTGGGCGCAGTGCCAGCGAATCAGGACGCCCGGGAGTCGCCCGCGTCGGCTAACAGCGCCAGCGATGCGCCCGACAAAAGCAAGGGCACGCCGCCCAAACTGTCTAAAGCAGACAAAGCCGAAGTCCTGCGCCTTTACAACCGTGGCAAAGGCCAATCCGTCAATGCCCTGGCGAAGCAATTCCATGTTTCCCGCCCGACCATTGACAAGGTTTTGCGGAGCGCAGGAATTAAGAAATAGCGTATTCAATGTGCTTGCATAAAGGTTGCAACAACTCCTGCCCAACCCGCATGAAATAAGGCTTCTTGCAAAATGCAAGGGGTTGCATATTGCCTGTAGCCGGGGGGTTGCATGAACATTTCTTAGCCATGTTCAACAAACCCCGAGGGTTTACACATGGCTGCAAGAAGTATCCAACTCACTCCGCTGGCGCTGGAAACGCGCACGGTACTGCCGACACCTGAAGCAGCGTTCCACCTGAACCGCGCGCAACAGACCCTGCGCCTGTGGGCCTGCCGCGAGGACGGCCCGATACGCCCCCTGCGCATCAACGGCCGCCTGGCCTGGCGGGTTAGCGACCTGAAACGCGTACTGGGAGTGGCCTGATGCACGTCGCTCCCCACACCACGGCAACCAGCGCCAGCCCCGCACCGCTGGCTTTGACCATCATCACCAGCGAGCAGCCGGACCGCCTGACCAAGGTCCTGAGCCTGACACCGGACGGCACGCTGCAAAAGCAGGCGGCGGCCAACATGCGTGAAGGCAGCGCGCGCCGCGTGCAGGTGCACGGCCTGCATGAACTGGCGCAGATGCTCGACGCCTTGACGCCCGACCAGGCGGTCTGCTGGGGCGTCTGCGCCCAGGATGAGGCCCGGATCGTCCCCGAGCGCAGCGTCAGCCCATCCGGGAACGCCATCGCCCGGACCCGGGAACATTTCGCCTACCCGGCCGGCCCCGGGATCATGATGCTGGACCACGACGGCACCCCGGGCGAGCCGCTCGACGCCGACGCCCTGCGCCTGCGGCTCATCGACGCCAGCCCGGCGCTGGCCGAGGCCCCGATGCTGTGGCGCCCCAGTGTGTCGGCCGGCGTGCAGGCGCCCGATGGGCGCATCCTGTCGGGCCTGACGCGGCATCGTCTCTACATCCCAGTGCGCGACGCGAGCCTCATCCCCACCGCCGGCAAAGCCTTGTTTGAGCGGCTGTGGACCGCCGGACAAGGATGGTACGAGGTCAGCCGGGCCGGGTCCGCACTGGAGCGCTCGCTGATCGACGCCGCAGTGTGGCAGCCCGAGCGGCTGGACTTCTGCGCCCCGCCGGTACTGCTCGACGGCCTCACGCGCCCCGGTACCGCATCGGTGGTGCATGGCGATCCGTTGGCGCTGTTCGACCTGACGCGCATCACGCTGGATGAGAAACTGCGCCAGCGCGCCGCCGCGGCCAAGCAGGTGCAGCGCCAAGCGGTGGCCGCGGCCTGCACGGCGCAGCGCGAACGGTGGGCCGCCGAAAAGGCCCCCGAGCTGGCCCAGCGCAGAGGCATTCCGCAAGACAAAGCGCACGAGGTCTTGATCCGTGCCAGCGCGCAACAGGTGCTGATGGGCGATTTCCTGCTGATGGCGAGCGACGGCGCACCAGTATCGGTCGCCGAGGTACTCGACCGGCCCGATCGCTGGCACAACGCCCGCTTCGCCGACCCGCTCGACCCCGACCATGACCGCCGCGTAGCCGTCGTGAACCTCAAGAGCGGTGCCCGCCCCTACCTCTACAGCCACCGGCACGGCGGCATGCGCTTTGAACTGATACGGCAGTCGGCCCGCGTGCTGACCGGACGCGGCCTGCGGGTTGCCATGACCGATGCCGTGCTGGCCGTGCTCAAGGCGCGCGGCGAGCTGTTCGACTTCGGCGAGGGCGCCATCGCCTACGTGAGCGACGGCAAGGCCCGCCCCGTGTCACTCGACTGGCTGGCGGACCACATGGGCCGCGTCTGCGAGTTCTACACCCTGGGCAAGCGCTGCGATAAGGATGGCGACGAGGCACCCGTGGAGCGCCCCGACGACGCGCCGCTCCCAGTGGCTCGCGCCATCCTGGCCAAGCACGGCGCCCGTGGACTGCCGAAACTGGTGGCCGTTGTCACTGCGCCCACCCTGCGGCCCGATGGCAGCATCCTGGATGTACCCGGCCATGACGAAGCCTCCGGCCTGCTCTACTACTGCGAGCACCCGAACCCGCCCCGTGTGCAGCACGCCCCCACGCCGGCCCAAGCCCTTGCCGCGCTGCGCGAGCTGTGGCAGCCCCTGTGCCTCTTTCCGCTGGTGGATGACGTGGACCGCGGCGTGGTGCTGCAGGGGCTGCTGACCGCCGCACTGCGCGCCAGCCTGCCCACCGCACCCGGCATCGGCCTGGACGCCACGGCCGCGGGCAGCGGCAAGACCCTGCTGGGGCGCTGCATCGGCATCCTCGCCACGGGGGCTGAGCCGGCCATCCTGCCCCCGACCGACAACGACGACGAAACGCGCAAACGCCTGTTCGCGGCCCTGCGGGAGGGCTACCGCGTCGTGCTGTGGGACAACGTGCGCGAGCCGCTGGGTAACGCATCGCTTGACGCCTTCCTCACAGCCCCCGTCTTTGCCGACCGCGTGCTGGGCAGCAGCCAAACCACCAGCCTTCCCAACCGCGCCGTGTTCATTGCCACCGGGAACAACCTGCGCCTGTCCTCCGACACCTGCCGGCGCGTGCTGCTGGCACGCCTGGACACCCAGATGGAGACACCCTACAGCCGGGAATTCAACTTCTGCCCAGCACAGCAGTTCGAGGCCGACCGCCTGCGCTATGTCATCGCCGCACTCACCATCGTGCGGGCCTACATCGCCGCAGGCCGCCCCAAGGCCGCCAGCGGACGCACGGCCAGCTTCGAGACCTGGGATGACTTGGTGAGGCAGCCGCTGTGCTGGCTGGCGGCGCTGGTGCAGGAGGCCGGCGATGCCGACCTGCCCCGCATCGCCGACCCGCTGCTGGCCACGACGCGCGCTTTTGAACAGGACCCGGAAACGTCGCAGCTGGCAGCCCTGCTGGAAGCCTGGCATGCGGCCTTCGGGAATGCGCAAACGACTATGGCGACAGTCGCCCGCCGCGCCGAGACCGACCAGCAGCTTGCCTTGATCGTGGAAGAGATCACAGGTCAGTCAGGGCGCACCAACACACGCAGCCTCGGGCGCTGGGTCGAGCGCATGGCCGGGCGCATCGTCAACGGAAAGTGCTTTGCACGGGTCGGACTGCGGGCAGGCTTCATGCACTGGCGCGTCAGCAATGCGCGCCCAACGCCCCCGCACATACCCCAAATCACACCAAACCCACCCATCTAGCCCGCTGGGCTGTCGCAGGCAAACCCGCTGAGGTGGGTTTGGTGGGTTCTGGGGTGTTTACTGAGGTCTGCTGGATTTCTGGCGGTATTCCAGTCTGTACCGCCGGTTCATTTGCGAACCTCTGCCAGGCACATCGATCGCATGGTCGCGTTCTGAATGCTTTAGCACTGGCCCGGCTGCCGGTGTGCCCGCGCCAGGCAGTAGGTGCGCGCGTCGGCGTCAGCGATGTTGTAGCAGGCGCTGGCATCTGCAGCCATGGCGAATTGCGGCATCAGCATCAGGCCGACGACGTAAGTGGTGATGGCAAAAGGGTTGTACACGATGCTCTGGGCTAGCGTCCTGACTCTTCCCCTTCGTTGATGCCCATCATGGAGTTAGTTGTCTGCCCCGACGACAGGCCGTGTAGCGGCAAGCTGATTCAAGACACCTTGCATGTCATCAAAGTCAACCACATCCCCGATGCTGCCATCAGCATTCACCCAGCACATTCGCTTTCCGTCAGGCGTCAAGAACAAGATCTTGCCGTAGCTGGCGGGAAAGTGCCGGGATTTTCGAGCTGCATCCTTGGTGTCGTTCTTCGTTTCCAACAGCCTTTGTATCGGCTCGTCGCCCGGATGGTGGCGCACACACACCACGAAGTCGGGATAGAAATAGTTCTCGTGCTCGGCACGAACCACGCGCACGGCATAGGGTTTGTTGCGCGGGTTGCGATGCCACCAGACCACGAAGCTGGCACGATCCAGTGCCCTGGAAAAAGCGTTCTCCAGATGGTTTCCAAACCAGGTGTCATCAAACTGCCCCTGAACAAACTCCCCCTCTGGAAAGGCATAGCTCCTATCAGCCAGCCACTGGCGATCATCCATGAACAGCTCTTGCGCAATGCGATCCGCATCCGTGCGCAAGGGTGGCAACACGCCATAGATGTTCTTGTCTGACGGTTCCAGTGCAATGCCCGCCGGGAACACCATCACGTCGGGCAAGGGCCGGGCGTCGACCAACTTGGCTCGGCGGGCAATTTCACTGAACATGTCTTCGCGCAGAGACTGGATCTGGCTGCGAATGACCCAGTGCGCTGCGTCACGCGACAGACGCGCACGCTCCGACTCATCTGGCAGCAAGTTGTCAGGCATGACTTCCAGCGCTTCATCGATGTCGGCACGCAAACGGCTGGCCAGCCCCTGCACAATGATCTTGTAGTCTGCCTCCTCGGCCTGGGGTAAAGCGCGCAGAGCAGCCATGGCCTCGCGTGCCAGCGCGCTGCGGTCGGTGAACACCTGAATTTCTTCGGTGTAGCGCGCCCCCGTGGTCAGTTCGGTGTGGCGCTCGATTTCCTTGAATCGGTTGAGCGCCACCTTCACCGCCGTGGCCCGCAGATTCCCGGTGTCCAGCGGCAGGCGCGCCGCAACGGCACGCGAGATTTCCGACATGTCGTCCAGTTCGGGCTTTTCTTCGGTTTTGAGGCTGCGCCCCAACTTGGCCAACCCTGGTTTGCGGGGATAGACACTCAGGCCATGCTGCTTCAACGCGACGATGACCTCTTCACTTGTCTTCAGCTCCTTGCGCAGACCTCGGGCCGCTACCGCAGGCGTCTGGCGTACCTCGTCCAACGGATAGGCGCCCCCGGCCACATCCTCGGATGCCATGGAAGGCACCCTATCGTCGCTTCGATATTGAAAGAGCGATTCCTGGTGACCCAGGTGGGTAGCTTCGTCCAGCGCCTGCTCCTGCGTCGGTGCCGATGCCTCGGGTACTGGCAGGTCAAACGCCACCGGCTCCTGATCGGTGGCCCGGTTGGTGTAGACCACCGCTCCTGAGGCGGTTTGCCGCGTCAGCAGTTTTTCGGTCTGTCCTTCCAGCTGGCTCTTGACCTCGCTGGTGGCTTTGACGGCCGCCTCGAACCCGGCCTGGGCCTGCGCATTGCCCAGATAGACGTATGCGGTGTTCAAGTCTGCGGGAATGTCGTGAGACCGACCAAAGGCATCGCGCACGGGGCGGGCCACGCGCATCACCCGGCCAATGAACTGCATCGCAAAGTCGGCATCGTTCACATGCTTGGTACTGGCAAGCACAAACGCGCGAGGCGCATCGAAGCCCGTCCCTGCCGACTGCTTGAAGATCAACACCCGTTTGGAGGTGTCATTGGCAATCGCCGCCATCATGACTGGATCAGGGTCGTCGGATGAGTGGCGTCCAATGGCTTCGGGCGGTACGCCACACAGTTTGATGAGATCGTTGGCAGCCTCATCGACGGTCTTCTCCCCATTGGCCACCTGCACCAGCAGCAAGGGTGCCAGGTTGATGCCTGCCGCCTTGAGCGCCTGCTCGATCTTGCAATTGCGCCGCCAGCTTTGACGCAGCACCGTGCGGTGCAGATCGGTAATCTGCGCCATGCTTTCACCAAGGCTGTAAACCACTGCCTCGATGTATTTCTTGTTCAACCGAGCCTGCACAACCTCATCGCGGCTGACGGCAAAACCTACCTGGGCACTGTAGCCCGCATGGGTCAGGAATTCGCTCAACCGATCATCCTTCGGCGTGGCCGTTGCCATGACCAGATAGTCGGCGCGCAGCCAATGGGCAAATTTTCCAAACTCCGTGCCCTTGTCCAGTGCAATGTGGGCTTCATCGACCACCAGCCCCACCTCCAGTCCTTGCGCCCGTGCGCGGGAGACAAAGGCGGCCAGGGTGCGTGTCTCGTCGTCACCGTCAGCATCGTAACCCTTAGTGCGCCACTGCGCGCGCGCCACGCCCTGCGCGGTGGAAAGCAGCACCATGCCCGCGTGCGCCTCCTGATTGCGACCGTCGTTGAGGCTGCAGGGCGTCAGACTGGTGGCATTCGCGGTCAATGCGTCGTCGGTCTGCTGCACCAGCGTCACGAACGGCACGAACCAGAACCACAGCACATCGCGCTGCGCACTCACGCGCTCCAGCACCTGGCTGATCACGAACGTCTTGCCCGAGCCCGTGGGGGCGCGCAGCAGACACGGCGGCGACGGCTGGCGCAGCAAGGCGCGGGCCATGCCGTCGATCAAGTCGCGTTGAAACTTCTCGGGCTGCACCGCCGTGCTCTGCGCGGGCATGCGAATGGTGGCCATGGCCCCTGCTGGGGTCGAGAGCACGGCGCTCATGCAATGTCTCCTTGACTATCGAGGCCGGGGGTGGCCACAGCATCGGTCGCCGTGCCGGACAGCGCATCCGCTCGTGGCGTGATTAAACGAGGCTTGCCGCTGACCTGCCCCTTCAGCAACGCATCGTTGATGGAATAGGCATTGACCTGCACGCCGCGTGCCTGCAGCAAGGCCTGCAAACCGTTCGGGCGGGGGCAAAACACCGCCAGCCCGGCGACTCCGTAGGCGGCAGGCAACGCCGCCAGCAGGACCACAACCTCCGGCGTGGCCTGCGAGCACAGCACTGTGAGCCAGTCGTCGCTCTTGGCGATGACATGGAAATCGCCAGATGCCCTATCGACCGGCACCGAGGCCGTCTCGCGCATGGAGATCAGCAGTTGGGCATGTTCCGGCGTGGCCTCGAAAGCGACGTCGGCGGCTTCACACTTGTCGAGCTGCAGATACGCAAAGCTGGCGTCGTAGCCGTTGGCCGCAATGACACGGCGGATGCGCTCGGCGCAGACGTCCCGGCAAAGATTCTTGTCAGGCTCCTTGGCTGTAGCCTCGGTGCTGCTGCACAAAATAAAGCGGCGCTGGCCACCGTCCTCGGCGTTCAGCTCCAGTACGGCCTGGCCCGTAGTGCCCGATCCCGCAAAGAAATCCAGCACGGTGTCGCCGGGGCGGGTGGCTTGGGAGAGCAGGCCTTTGATGAGAGACGCAGGTTTTGCGTAGTTGAAAGCGCGGTCACCAAAAATTTGGGCCACTTGACGTGCGCCTTCCTGATTGGTGGCGGAAGTCAAATTCGCCTCGACCTCATAAGTCCCTTCTTCAAAAGACGGCACAATCCAGCTGGACAGCGGTTGGGTCTGGTTGCGCAAATCGGCTTTGTAGCGTTTGAACTGCGGACGGCCAAAACCCACGGGCCTGCCCACCCATTGCGCCAAATCCGGAAGGTCCCGCCGCAGGATGGGCGTTTTTCCGCTTTTGGGCACATCCCCCACATCGATGGCCGCCAGCAACGCCTCCATGGAGTGCCAAGTTTCAACCCGCTGCTCTTGCGGAAACAGGATTTGTCCACGGCGAACAAATTCCTCCATGCTTTTTGCCTGCAAAGTTTGTCCGGTTTTCAGGCGGTCTTCGCTGGCGTAAACCCAAATGCGATCCGGGTTCGGTGGGTAATGGACACCGGTTTTGGGGTCCACCAAGGGGTAGTACAGGTTAGGGCGCTCCTTGAATGAGAAGCCCAGTGTCAGGTTATCTGGTCGCCAATCACCCCGAGGATCGTTGTCGGGGTTGCTGTACATCTCATAGCTTTTGTCAAAGCCGTTGAAGGCAAAGCCTGCGTTGCCATAGACCAGTACATGCTCGTGGTCCACGGAGAGAAAACACTGCTGGTCGGCATTTGAACCCTGGCGAGTGCGCCAAACGATAGTTCCCAACCTCCGCCCTGGAAACACCTCATCCATCAGCAACTCTAGTCGCGCCCGGTTTTCGTCATTGATGCTGACAAGAATCACGCCGTCGCTGGTGAGCAGGTCACGCGCCAGCGTCAGGCGCTGGTACAGAAACTCCAGCCACTGGCTGTGCCGCCAGCGGTCGTTCTTGCCCACGTAGTGGTCGTTGTAGACCCAGTCTTTGTTGCCAGTGTTGTAGGGCGGGTCGATGTAGATGACGCGGACCTTCCCGGCATGCGTGGCGCGCAGCAGGCGCAGGCTGTCGAAGTTGTCGCCCTCAATGATGAGGTTGTGGTGATGCGTCACGCCGGGCGGCGTGTGGCAGTCGTCGGGCAGCAAGCGCGGCAACACCACGTTGGCGTTCAACGCCGCGTCACGCTCGATGGCATTGGACTCCCAGTACAGCCCGAGTTTTTGCTTTGTCAGGTGCTCTATCAGCAGGCGTCGCAGTTGAGGGGCATTGAGGTCTTGAAGACTGGCCAGAAGAGAGGTCGTAGCGGTGTTGGCCATGGACAGAGACTGTTAGGCGCAGGTTGGTGCCGATTTGGCAAGTCACTGCGCAAGTTTGCCAAATTGGCAAATTTAACAGATGCATTCGCCTTCTTGGCTTTGCCAGGTGGTCACATGGGCCAGAACAATTCGCA
>Ga0181554_1002091_pt1 | contig 18084 bp, 14 predicted proteins | sample 011ome_16_FD_145602 | JGI IMG/M metagenome (GOLD analysis project Ga0181554, IMG submission 145602) | Coastal salt marsh microbial communities from the Groves Creek Marsh, Skidaway Island, Georgia - 011503CT metaG (spades assembly) | ecosystem: Environmental > Aquatic > Marine > Intertidal zone... | reverse complement strand
ACGCGAGATCGCGCGCGTTCGACCGATCGTTCGGTCGATCGGTCGATCCGAACGTCGTCCGCGACGTTCGCTTTCCCTTCGACCCCCGCCGCGTCCGATCGAACGATCGACGGAGGTCTGCGTCGATCTTCTCAGCCTGAGATGGACGACGCCGCGCCGTCGCCGCCCGCGACGCTGACGCTTCCTTCCCCTCGTCCCGGTCCCGCGATCGTCTCCCAGGCGCGTCGCGATAACTCCACGAGGGACGAGCCGTTCGCGTGGGACTCGAGGGAGTTTCTTCGCAAGCGCCTCGTCGGACGACGCATAAAATTTCGCGTCGAGTACGTCGTCTCGTCCATCGGCCGCGAGTTCGGGACGATCTACGTCGGGGACGAAAACGTCTCTCTCGCGAGCGTTTCTCACGGATGGGCGCGCGTGCGGCCGTCCCAGGGCGGCGACGCCGCGGCGAACTACGACGAGCTCGTCGACGCGGAGCGAGAGGCGCAGACGCGCGAGGCAGGTCTGTGGACGAAGGACGCGACGAAACTCGCGGCGGCGACGCGCTCCCCGCCGGCGCCAGAAACGGTCGATAACCGTACGTTACTTTCCACCCGCCGCGGCGTTCCGACGCCCGCGATCGTCGAAGCCGTGCTGAACGGCGGCTGCCTCCGCGTGTGCCTTCTCACGGACGAGCTCGAGACGAGACACGCGACGATCACGGTCAACGTCGCCGGCGCGCAGTGCCCGGCGATGGGGAAAAGACCGAAACTCGACGCGGCGGCGGGCGGGGAAGATGGAACGTCAACCGTCGCAGCTGCGCCCGAACCCTTCGCGCGCGAGGCGAAACACTTCACCGAATGCCGACTCTTACACCGCGAGGTTCGCGTCGTGTTCGAAGGCGCGGACAAGTACGATAATCTCCACGCGACGGTGTTGTTCGCGGAAAACGGCGCACCCGTGGACGTCGCCGCCGCGCTCGTCTCCGAAGGCCTCGCGAAAGTCGTGGACTGGTCCGTCGCGCTCATGACCGACCCGATCGCGGGCGCGCAGCGGCTGCGCGCGGCGGAGAGAAAAGCGAAGGACGCGCGGGCGAGGATTTGGAAGACGTACACGCCGCCGGCGTCGAGCATGAGGTGCGTTCTATACACTGGTCCCCATACGACCGCGTTGGCGATGTGGACGCCGATCCTTAAGGACTTTTCCCGGCGTCTCTCTGCGCCCACCCCCCGCTTTCAATCCCCGTCCTCGGCGCCTTTCAACTCCAACTGACGCCTTTCAACTCCACCCCGACAATCGCTTGTATGGAACGACCCTGAGCGCTCTGACGTTGAAAGCCGGGAGGGAATTCGCGGGCGTCGTGATCGAAGCCGTCAGCGGGGACTGTCTCGTGATCGCGGACGCGTCGAGCGGGATGGAGCGCCGCGTGAACCTCGCGTCGATTCGCGCGCCGAGGATCGGGAACGAGCGGCGAGGGCAGAAACCCGAGGCGTGGGCGACGGAGGCGAAGGAGTTCCTGAGGCAGAGAGCGGTCGGGCATTCGGTCGAGGTCGTCATGGAATACTCGCGGAAAATCGGCGGCGGCGGCGGCGGCGGCGGCGGCGTAGACGTAACGGCAACCGACGCCGCCGCCCCCGAGCGTCACCTCGACTTCGGCACGGTCTCCCTGGCGAGCGACGGCGCCAACCTCGCGGAGATGCTCGTCATGCGCGGCTTCGCGAGCGCCATCAAGCACCGCGGCGACGACGAGAGAAGCGGTCGGTACGACGACATCCTCGCAGCGGAACAGCGGGCGATCAAAGGGAAGAAGGGCGTTCAAAACCGAGACCGCGAGGCGCCGATCCACCGCGTCAACGACGCGAGCGCGACCGCGGCGAAAGCGAAGCAGTTCCTGCCGTTCCTGCAGCGCGCGGGGAAGAGCGCGGGGGTGGTCGAGTACGTCGTGACCGGGCACCGGATGAAGATTCACGTGCCGAAGGAGTCAGCGTCGATCGCGTTTTCGCTCGCGGGCGTGCGGTGCCCGCAGCCGCCGCGATCCGGATCCGGGGGTGAACCGCACGGTGCAGATGCGTTACGTTTTGTGCGGCACGCGTGCTTGCAACGCGACGTCGAGATCGAGGTCGACGCCGTGGATAAGACGGGGACGTTCTTAGGGCACCTCACGACGCAGGGCGGCAGGTTTAACCTGAGCGAGGAACTCTTGAAGCGCGGGTTAGGGACGCTTCACCCGTCGTTCACCCCGGAGCGTCACCCCAGCGGCGAGTCCCTCGTCCGCGCGCAGGAGCAAGCGAAGCAAATCCGCGCCGGGGTCTGGGTCGGGTGGTCCCCGGAGGCGGAGGCGGCGGCGGCGGCGGCGGCGGCGGCGGCGCGCGGCGCCGCATCCGCCGCCGCCGCGGGGGGAGGAGGCCCGAAAGAGACGACCACGCTCGGCGTCACGGAGGTCATCACCGGGACGACGTTCTTCGCGCAGAGAGCTGACGGCGATCGCGCGGACTGGCTCTTCGAGCAGCTCCAAGCGTGTAACGCCAACGATTCGAGCGTTACTTCCTTCGCGCCGAAGCGCGGGCAGATGGTCGCGGGACGATTCACCGGCGACGACGCGTGGTATCGCGCCATCGTCACCGAGCCCCCCCGGAACGACGCGATCAAGGTCTTCTACTGCGACTACGGCAACGGCGAGGCGCTGCCGCCGTCGCGCGTGCGGCCGTTGGATCCGTCGCTCGCGCCGTTCCCGCCGCTCGCGAAGCTGTGCGCGCTCGCCGGCGTGAAGCCGGCGCCGGACGACTTCGGTCGCGACGCGCTCGATAACCTCAGAGCGCTCGCGATGGGTCGCGCGCTGTTCTCGCGCGTCGAGTCCGCGCACGCGGCGCCGCACGCGCCGTGGGACCCGGACGCGTCGCCGGAGTGGACGGTCACCCTGGGCGCGCGCCGCGACGAGAAGAGCGGCGAGGGCGGCGAGAAGAACGACGAGGACAGGCCGTCCGTGAACGAGGCGATGGTCGCGGACGGGTACGCGCGCGCGGATAAAACTCTAAAGCTTAAACCCGGCGTGTTTCAGGCGCTGCTCGTCGCGCAGGAGCGCGCGAGGAAGAGCAGGGCGGGGATGTGGGAGTACGGCGACGTCGACAGCGACGACGAGGAGCCGAGCGGCGGCGGCGGCGGCGGCGCGTGGGGCAGAGGCAGGCGATGACGCGCTCGACGGCGGCGCTTTTTTGCACTGAAGATACTTCGCACGCGCGGTACTCGTAGTTTACAACAAGATCGACGCGACGCCGCCGACGCGTCAGTACGCGAGCTCGTCTTTGTCCCCTTTCTTCCCCCCCCACCGCTCGAGGTGCAGCCCCGCGGGGTCCCAGCCCATCGACGCCGACAGATGTCGTCGAACGCGGTGCGAATTAAATTCGAACCCTCGCGGCCATCCCTTCTGATACCGCGAATACAGCGTCGACTTACCCGTCTCGACGTCGCGAATCTTGCGATGGAGCTTCTTCAGGCGCTTCGGGAGATGGTAGATGGCGTCCTCGCCGTACTTGTACGCGCTCTTCGCCTGCGCGGGGGAGGACGGGGGGTCGGTCGCGTTGAGACGCCGCCGCCGCGCGAAAAGATATGCGTGCATCGCGGATATCCAAATCTTCACGCTGACTGGACACATTTAATGCCGTTCCCCCGGCGAGATCGGGGTCGCGCGCACACCTCTTTTTGCATGATGATCGCCGCACTCCGCAGCATCTCTTTCGCGATGTTGCGCGTCATGGTTTCTGCGCGTTTCGGGCGCGCGAGGGTCTCTCGATGGTCCAGACGCGCGCGCGACGTTCGAACGCGCGCGCGAGCGAAAAAAAAGGCGGGGGCGAGTAACGGCCTTCGCTCAGATCCCGCGGCGTGTACGCGGCGTCGCGCGACGCTCGACGGGCGTATCGACGGTCGCGAGTCGCGCGCGAAGTTCACGCTCTCACGGCGCGAGGTGTAGAACGTCGAGACGCGCGCGTCGAGATGTGCCGCGCGGGTCGAGATGTGGCGAGACGTGAGAGGAGAGCTCGTCGTCTTCTTTTCTCGCTCATCTGTCAGCAGTTCCCGCGGAAAGAGCGCGCGCCAGCTGGCTGTATGGGCATCGTCTCACAACATCGTAAAAAGTACGCGTACTCTCCCAACTCGCGTTTTGATTGGCCGACGAAGGATAGAGGGAAAGGCTGAGCCGACCTGATGCGCCGAGCTGGCGCGGGGCACACATCAGCGACCGCCGCCGCGCCACCGCGCGGACACGGCACGCGCGCGTCCCACACGCGATCGCACCGCGGCGATACCGCATCGAATCTGCCAGGGCTCGAACGCGCGCGCGATGGCGGCCTGCTGCGCGGCGACGGCGACGGCGATGACGACGACGAGCGCCTCGGCGACGACGATCGAGAAGCCCTCTTCATCGGCCGCCTCGACGCGCCGCGTCGCGCCGCTGACGCGCGGCGGCGCGCGCGTCAGCGTCGTCTTCGCGACGGCGGCGGCGTCGTCCGCGCGATCGCGCGGAGGACGCCATCGCGCGCGCGCCGGCGCGGGCGCCTCCCTCGTCGTCCTCGCGTCGTCCGACGCGGTGTCCACGGCGATGTCATCAGAGACGATGTCCGCGGACGGCGCGGTCGCGCTGACGCGTAACGGCAAGAAGCGCGTCGTCGTCACCGGCATGGGCTGCGTCACCGCGATGGGCAACGACGTGGACGTCTTCTACGAGAAGCTCCTGAACGGCGAGAGCTCGATAACGCCCATCACGGAGTGGGACGCGCACGAGGACATGGCGACGACCATCGCGGGCGAGATCAAAGGGTTCGACCCGGAGGAGTTCATGACGAAGAAGATGGCGCGCCGCGTGGACCCGTTCATCGCGTATCAGGTGCGTTCTATACACTGGTTCCCATACGACCGCGTTGGCGTGGTGAACGCCGATCCTTAAGGACTTTTGCCGGCGCATCTCTGCGCCCACCCCTCGCGTTCAATCCCCGTCCTCGACGCCTTTCAACTCCAACTGACGCCTATGAACTCCACCCTGACGTCGCTTTGTACGGAACGACCCTCAGATCGTCGCCGCGAAGAAGGCGCTGCAGGCGGCGAAGCTGCCGTTCGCGAAGGGCGACGAGATGGACGCGGCGGTGGACAAGACCCGCGCGGGGTGCCTCATCGGCAGCGCGATGGGAGGGATGCACTCGTTCAGCACCGCGACGGAGGCGCTCGTCACCGTCGGGCACAAAAAGATGAACCCGTTCTGCATCCCGTTCGCCATCACGAACATGGGGAGCGCGCTGACGGCGATGGACTTGGGGTTCATGGGGCCCAACTACTCCATCAGCAGCGCGTGCGCGAGCGGCAACTTTTGCATCCTAAACTCCGTGGATCACATTCGCAACGGCGAGGCGGATCTGATGCTCGCGGGAGCGTCGGACGCGGCGATACTCCCCTCCGGGATGGGCGGCTTCTGCAGCGTCAAGGCGATGAGCAAACGCAACGACGACCCGACGAGGGCGTCGCGGCCGTGGGATAAGGCGCGGGACGGGTTCGTCATGGGCGAGGGCGCGGGGGTTCTGGTGCTCGAGTCCCTGGAGAATGCGCTGAAGAGAGGCGCGCCCGTCTTGTGCGAGGTGCTCGGAGGGAACTACTCGTGCGACGCGCATCACATGACGGAGCCGCACCCGGACGGGAAGGGCGTCGCGCTCGCGATCGACCGCGCGCTGGACGCGTGCGGGCTGGACGCGAAGGACGTCGACTACGTCAACGCGCACGCGACGTCCACGCCCGCGGGGGACATGGCGGAGCTCCGCGTGTTGCAGGAGAAGTTTGGGAAGAACCCGGGGTGAGACTGCTCCCCGTACGACCCCGTTCGCGTGGTGCACGCCGTTCCTTGAGGACTTTTCCCGTCGTCACTCTTCACCCGCGCTTCCCTTTCAACGTTTGACCGCTAAGACGTTCGACTGACCGATCGCTTCACCCACGCAGGTTCAAGATCAACTCCACGAAGGGGATGATCGGGCACTTGCTCGGCGCCGCGAGCGCGGTGGAGGCGGTCGCGTGCGTCAAGGCGATCACCGACGGGTGGGTGCATCCGAACGTCAACCTCGACGACCCGGAGGACGATGTGGACTTGGCGCTGCTCGTCGGGCCGACGAAGGAGCGTCTGGACGTCAAGGTGGCGTTGTCGAACTCGTTCGGGTTCGGAGGTGCGTCCCATCTCGCACTGGTCCCCGTACGACCGCGTTCGCGTGGTGAACGCCGATCCTTAAGGACTTTTGCCGTCGTCTCTCTCCGCCCACCCCCCGCTTTCAATCCCCGTCCTCGACGCCTTTCAACTCCACCTGACGCCTTTCAACTCCACCCCGACGTTCAGGGCACAACAGCGCGGTGCTGTTCGGCGCGTACGAGGGCGGCGGCGGCGGCAGCGGCGCGGGGGGCGGGGGTGAAGGCGGCGGCGAGGGGAGCGAGTTGCGGGAGCTGTGGCGGCGGTTGTTCTGATGGGACCATGAATGGAGGACGACCGACCGGCCCGACGAGGGAACGGAGAGGACGATCGGCGATCGGCAGTTGGCGGTTGGCGGATGCGGCGGCGTTCGGTGTCGCAGGGCTAATAATACTCGAAACGACCACCGGCGCTATCGTCTGCTACAGCACGCGCACAGCACGCGCAAAGTATACTCTATCCCTCCGCCTCCGCGTCCACGCCGATGACGACGTCCTTCCCCAGTAACGACAGCACGGTCACGCGCAACGCGTCGCCCGCTTCGAATCGTCTCACGACCTCCGCCCCGATCTCGTCGAACGCGTTATGAGCGCCATTATTCGTCGCGTCCTCCCCCGCGCGGCTCAGACCGACGTCCTCCTTGCAGTCGCCGGCGTCCGTGAGCAGCGACAGGAACCCGGTCTCGACGTCCACGTCCATGAGCGAGAACGCGCGCTTCGACGTCACCGGGACGTCGATGCCGTGGAACCCCGCGGTCAGGTTGACGGTGTCTTCGTACGTCTTTCGCGTGAAGACATCCTTTCCCTTGACGTGCAGACGCTTGTTCCCGTTCGCGGTCGCCTTCGAGAGGATCTCGCACACGTCGAGCTTGCACGGGTTCCCGCGCACGAAGCAGTACCCGCCTTTCTTCACGGCGTCGGGCTGGACCTTCACGATCCCGCCCTCTTCTTCCGCCATGGGCGGTGGCGTGTGATGACTTGTGAAGCTTCTCGAACAGAAGTTTTCCAGAGTTTGGCTGGAGTTTGGCATCGATCGCGATGAAATGCGAATTTGAGCGGAGATCGATCGATAAAACATTTTGAAAGGAAAAAGTTCACCTCAGGTCGCTGCGTGTCGCTGCGGGGGAACGACCCGCCCCCGCGGCCACTTTCGTTTGACGACCCGCGCCGCGCCACTTCCGCCCGCGCCGCCGCACGCTCGCGACCGCCCGAGGGTGTCATGCACAGCTTTTCTCAGCGCCTTCAGGCTGATCCGCCCGCGCTCGAAGCGCCGGGCGGCGACGTGGACGACAGCGCCCCGGGCGGCGGCGGCCTCGAAGCGCGCGTCAGCGAACTCGAAGAAAGGCGCAAAGCCACGAGGTCGGAACTCGGGCGCAAAGAGGAGGAGCTCGCCGCCGCGAAAGCGACGATCGCGGCGGACGCGGAGATGCACCCGACGTTCGACATGAACGAGCAGCTCGCGAGCGTGGTGTTCTCGCACGTGACGGACGTCCGAACGCGCGTCGCTCTCGCGCAGGTGAACACGGTGTGGCGTGAGGCGTCCAAAGTTTTGCTTTCGCTGCCGCCCTCGCTCGACTTCACGGGGTGTCCGGACAAGTGGAACGAGAAGAACACATGGGAGACGAAGGCGGAATACGTCCTCGGGTTCCAAGGCGTGCTCGATCTTCCCGATGCTCACTTTCACCGCCTTCTCGAAGACGCGGGGGCTGACTTGACCGCTTGGCGTGAGCAAGCAAACCTCGGCTTTTTCTACCATGGGGCGAAGCGGTACGATATGGCGCTTGACTGGTACCACAGAGGAGCACGTCATGGCTGCGGGGGTTGTGAGTATAACATTGGGCAATTCTATAGTGACGGCCACGGCGTGGAGCAAAACATCGACACGGCGCTGGAATGGTACACAAAGTCGGCAGAGAAGGGTTACGCCCCAGCACAACACAACATGGGCGTTATCCACCACGAGAAGGGGCAGCACGAGGAGGCGTTCAAGTGGGTAATGAAAGCGGCCGCTCAAGGCTGCATTCAAGCAGAATATATCATCGGGCAGCTATACGCACATGGCGAAGGCGTGGAGAAAAACATTCCCGAGGCGGTGAAATGGTACACGAAGGCCGCGGAGCAGGGTCACGCCGGTGCACATAACAACGTGGGCAGCATCCACCACGAGAAGGGGCAGCACGAGGAGGCGGTCAAGTGCTTCAAGAAAGCGGCCAATCAAGGCGACGCTAACGGAGAAGCCAACCTCGGATTCTGCTACGAAAATGGCCTCGGCGTAGAGAAGAGCATTCTCGAGGCGATGAAGAGGTACGCGAAGGCCGCGGAGCAGGGCGTCGCGGAGGCGGCGAAAAAAGTCCGCGAGCTCATCCTCGAGAATGTTGTCTGGGAGATCCGTGCTGTGCATTTCTGCGAGTGAGGCGCCGCACGCGTGTTTCGTCGGGCGCGACGGCGGCGACGGCGACTACGACTACGACTACGACTACGACGTACGACTACGACGGGCATCGACGACGAGAGCGACTCGCATTTGTAAAAGTATACGCTAAAAGTACACCCACGGGACGTAGTCAGACCATCCATCGTTCGTGACATCAGAAAATCTCGAACCCGAAGATTGCGCTCGCGATGAGCGCGAATCCGATCGCCACCGCGACGAAGCTGCTGATCGAGCTCACCAAACTCACCGCCTTCGGGTTGTGCTTCTGCAGCGCGCTCGTGCCCGCGCCGAGGCACGCGGTGTACGTGCCCATCGCGACGATGGTGCCGACGAAAAACGTCCCGAGAAACGCGATAGCCTGCAGCCGCGGCAACGCGAACGCCGGGAGCAACAACAGCAACGCGTCCGGTTGCAAGCCGTGGATGGTGCCCGTGAGGTAGGTCCACGAGAGGAAGTTCGCGCCGCCGCGCTGGGGCGCTCCATCGCTCGACGACGACGAGGCGTGCGAGTGCGAGTGCGAGTCCGAGTCCGAGTCCGAGTGCGAGTGCGAGTGCAAGCGCCCGACCTCCCCGTCGTCGTCCTCGTCGCGGCAGTCCACCCTCCCCGCCTCCTCGCCGTTCGCGTGCGAGTGCGCGTACTTCAGCTTCGCGACGACGTCGCCGTCGTCGTGCGAGTGCGAGTGCGAGTGCGCGTGGTCGTCCCCGAACATGTCGCCGCCCAGCCCGAACGGCAGCCCGTGCGAGTGCGAGTGCGAGTGCGAGTGTCCCGACCTCCCCTCCGCCATCTCCCGCGCCTCCCAGAACCCCAACGCGCCGATGGCGATCAACGTAGCGCCGACGATCCCTTGACCCCACTGCCCGATGATCTCCATGTTGAAAGGGAGCTTATCCTTCAGGAGGACGAAGATGAGCCCGAACAGGATCTGCCCGGTGTTGTGCCCCAGCCCCCACAGCGCGCCCATGGCGGCGTTTTTCGCGCGGTTGGGTCCCACGCTCAGAGGCGCCAACGCCGCGAGATGATCTGGACCCGTGAGCGTGTGCAGGCACCCGGCGAGGAGCCCCGCCCACGCGGACTTGAGCGCCAGCGACGCGGCGATGAACTGCGGAGTCGTGAGCGCGACGCCCACCGCGGATCGCAGCGCGAGGCGCGCGGACGGCGCGTAGCACCAGTACCCGCCCGCGCAGCACGCGGCGAAGACGCCGAGCGTCGCTACGAGCGTCGACTTCCGTAACGGCTGCCTCCCGAACGTTCCCAACAACCGCACGCTGTTGATCGCGACGAGCAGCGTGCTACCCTCGTGCAGAAGCACCGCGAGCCACAGCGGGAACGCGCCGACGAGCGCGGGGAGCGCGCTGCCGAGGATGGACACCACCGCGAGCGTGATGTTTTGTCGCAGCACCGCGCGCGTGCGCGCGGCGAGCTCGAACAGCTCCGGCAGCTGCGAGATCCCATCCGCGTCCGCGTGAAGCAGCAGTACGTCCGCGGCGGCGGCGGCAGCCTCGCTCGGCGTGGTCGCGACCGCGATGCCGACGTCCGCGGCCGCGAGCGCGGGCGCGTCGTTGATGCCGTCGCCGACCATCGCGACGCCCTTTTTCATCCGCGTCTCGTCTCGAATCGCCTCCTCTCTCGCCTCCTCCACGATCCGAAGCTTGTCCCCCGGGGTCAAGCTCGCGTTCACCGCGTTTGGGGGGAGGCCGACGGCGTCCGAGATGGCGCGCGCGCTCTGCTCGTTGTCGCCGGTGAGCATGAGGAGGCGCATGCCGTCGTCGCGCCACTTCCCGGCGGCGAGTTTGGCCACCGAGTCCGCCGCCTTCGGGTGCAGCGAATCCGCGAACCGAAACACGGACGACAACGACGACGCGTCCCAGGTGGTACCGTTTGACCGTAAATCGTCCGCGCCGTAGCCGTTCAACCCGCCGTTCAACTCCGACGACGGGTTCCGGTGCGTCTCGGAGACGACCAGCGTCGCGGTGACGGACCCGCCGACGTTCCCGCCGGCGCCCGCGCGTCGCCGTAAAGCCGCCGCCGTCGCGGGAGCCTCCGCGGCGATGATCTCCGTCGCCCACTCCACCGCGCCGAATCTCGCGAGCCTCCCTCCGCCGCCCCCGCCGCCCCCGCCGCCGGGCGAGACGTACCCTTCAACGCCCTTCCCGGCGACGACGCGGAAGTTCGAGACGATCACTTCCGGGACGTCGGGGCCGTGCGCGGAGGCCGTGTCCATCACCGCGCGCGCGATGGGGTGCGTCGCGCCGCGCTCGAGCGCGGCGACGATCGCGAGCGCGGTCAAGTTCCCGCCCGGGCTCGCGTCGATCGTCGTCGTCGTCGTCGTCGTCGTCGTCGCCGTCGCGGCGCTCGTGGACGCCTCGGAGGAGGACCTGAAGCCGCTCCGTTCGAACGCCTCGCGGACGCTTCCCCCGCGCGCGGCGGCGGCGGCCACCGCCTCCACGAGCTCCCCTCGCGCCCGAGGAGTACCCCCCGCGCCTGATCCGTTATTACCCTGATCGGCGCTCTCCCTCTCGATCGCCGCGCACGTCATCACCCCGGTGGTGATCGTCCCCGTCTTATCCAACGCCACCGTCCCGCACTCCGCGAGCGCGTCGAACGTGACGCCGCCGCGCACGAGAACGCCTCTACGCGCGCACGCGCCAACCGCGGCGACGTACACGAGCGGCGACATCAGCAGCGCGCACGGCGCCGCCGCGGAGAGAAACGCGAACGCGCGGTACATCGCCCCCGCGCGTCCGAGGAGCGGCAGGCCCCAGATCAGCGGACCCAAGATCATCGTCGCCGCCGTCACGCCGAGAATCGCCTTGCTGTACCTGTCGCCGAACGTGTCCAGGAGCCGCGACACCGCGGGCCTGCGCGCCTGCGCAGCCTCGGTGAGCCGCGCGATGCGCGCGGGGGTGGAGTCCTCCGCGCTGCGGATGGATCGAACGACGAGCGCGCCATCGCTGTTGAGCGCCCCCGCGGGGATCTCGTCGCCGACGCGTTTGGTCACGGGCAACGCCTCTCCGGTGATGTGCTGGATGGAGACGAGCGCGCTGCCGTGGACGACGACGCCGTCGAGGGGGACCTGCGTGGACGCGGCGCGGCGTGATCGATGGATGGATGGATGGATAGATGACGTCAGCGTGCGGCGGTCGGATCCGGATCCGGATCCGGATCCGGCGCGGGAGGGAGGGAAAATCGAGCGCTCGTCGAAATCGAGAAAAATCTTCGACCGTCGTCCTCCGTCGCGGCGGGTGGTTGCCTCCGATGGGTAAACGGCTAAGTTATAAGGATAGCGTCACCGGAGGGGTAATTAATCCCAACTAGGAAGTTTCTGCGAAAGTATCGTCTTCGGCAACCACCACGACGCGCGGCCGGGCCAGACAGAATTCGAAGAGAAGCGTCGAAGCCGAAGAGAACGCCGGACGGAACCGTAGAGCGGAAACCAAAAAATGAATCGAATCGACCGACGCGGGCGCCGTGACCGACGAGTCTTCTCACCTGTTGCCCCGCCTTGACGAACACGTTCGTCCCCACCGTCACGTCCCGCGCGTTCACCGTCCTCGAGCTGTTCACGTCCGGCCCGCTCCCGTCCGCGTTCAGCTCGATCGTCGTCGCCTCACCAGGCACCGTCGCCCACAACTCCTTCAGATCCCCCCTCGCGTGCCGCGTCAGTCGCGTCTCGACAAACGTCGCCGTCGCGAACAACACCAACAACAGTCCACCCTCGAGCGCGCATCCGAGCAGCACGGTCCCGAGCACCGCGAGCGTCGTCAGCACGTGGATGTTGACGTTCCCGACCGCGAGCTCGTACGTGACGTCGACGAATTCGGACGTCCCGGAGAGGACGTAGACGAGCGCCGTCGCCGCCGTCTCAACCGCTAACGTCGTCGACGTCGCCACGCCCAGATGCCCGCACGCGTGCGCGACGCCGCCGACCACGAGCGCGATCCACGACACGACGCACAGCGCCGCGTTGCCGCGCATGACGTCCGCGACGTATCCGATCCTCGTGAAGCGGTACACCGCCGTCAGCGCAGCCTCGATCGCGTTGTGGTCGTAGCTTCCGCCCGGCCCGCGCAGGTTGATCGCGGCGGCGCCTCCGGCGGATGCGGAAGCGTCCGTGTCGAACGTTCCCGTCTCGCTGATGAACGCCGCCTCGTCGAAGGAGCCGTCGACGTCCGAGATCGACGACGCGACGCAGCACGCGTCGTCGGCGCCGTGCGAGCGCGAGCGCGCGTCCTTGTCGCTAGCCTCGCGGAACGACGGGCGGCCTCGCGAGCCGCCTCCGGTCGGGCCGCAACATCCTGGTCGTCGTCGTCGTCGCGAGATGGCCGATCGATCGCGATGGAACGAATCGGGGGGTAGGGCGGGGCGCGTCAGCGGGCGCCGGACGGGGGCGACGACGGAGATGAGGGCGTCCGAGGCGCGCGCGACGGCGCGCGAGGCGTCGCGACGGCGAGCGACGACGAGATGGAGAGCCGCGGCGTCGCGTCGTCGCGGACGATTCGACGGCGACGCGTCGGATGAATTTCTTTCAGGGTTTGGGGATAAGTGATCGATCGGCGTCGCGAATCGACGGCGAGACGCACCGTGGCTGTGTTCGTGAGGGTCCGCGTGCGCTCGCGCCGCGACGGAGACGCGGCACGCTCTCCGTCCGTCGCGCCTCGAGACGCGGATCAACTCCGGGGAGCTCAGCGCGAGCCGAGGGAGGACCGGCGCGCGACGCCTCGCGTCGACGCATCGTCCCGGCGGCTTCGTGAACGAGGACGACGCGAGGACGCGAGATTTCCCCCCCGCGGACGCGCGCGCGGCGACGCGCCGCCCGCCGCCGTCGCGCGCGCCGCCGCCGCCGCCCGGTCGCAACCGGCTCAGGTGTGATGAGGTCGTGAACGACATCGCGCGCGCGCGCCGGCGGTGGTCAACGCACCGCGACGCACCTCGCGCGCTCTCGTCGAGTGCCTCCGAAACCAATCAGCCTCCACGTCTCGACAGATCGATCATTTGGCGTGTGCCGCTCGAGTGCCTTACCGATCGCCGACCGCCGGTCGATCGGCACGGTCGATCGGCACGATTGATCGGCACTGTGCCTTTGGCGTCTTCGATCGGTCGAACGGAAGAAAAAGCGAAAGCGCCTTTTCGCCGCCGCCGCCGACTCGACGCGTTCTTCGCTGCTATTCAAAGAAGACTGACTCTACCTATCGCGCGCGCGCCGCCCACGGCGGTACAGTACCCTCGCGCCGCGCTCTCGTCGCTCGCTCACGTCACGCTATTTTCACCCGCGTGCGGTCGTGCGTGAACCGCGTGAACACGACCATCCAGGTGAATAACGCGCCCACCAAAAGCAACACGAGCCAGGTCCAACATCCCGTCCCTCGTCCTCGCGCGTACGCCGCGCTCTGCCTCCCCACCTCGCGCTTCACGCCGTGGAGGTTCCGAGAGAGCTGATCCTCCGCGGCGTCGAGCTCCGAGCGCGACGCGCGGAGCGACGCCTCCATCGCGAGCGCGTTGGCTTTGACGCCCCCCGCGAGAGACGCGAGCTCATCCGTCAAGCCTTCCTGAAGATCGCGATGCCTCGCGAGCGCCTTCGCGCCGTCCTCGCCGAGCTCGACCGCGAACCCGCCGCGGTCGCGGTCGCGGTCGGACCACCCCTTCCCCCTCCTCGACGCGACGCCGACGTCGTCGCCTCTTCGCCGCCGCGGCGCAGTCGCGGTCGCGGTCGCGGTCGCGGGCGGCGCGTCGCGCGGCTTCCGTCTCCACGGCGCGGGCCCCGAGGCGACGACGGCGCTCGCGGCGCTCGCCGCGCCCGCCGCGCTCGTCATCGCGCAGTACGCCGGGGGCGCGTGCGGGATCACGCGCGCGGCGATCGCGTCGACGCGCTTCGCGTACGCCGCGCCCGCGCTCGCGTCCGCGCTCGTCACCTCGGCGAGGAGCGCGCGCATCGCCTCGAGGTGCTGCGTCGGCTTCGGGCCGCGCCTCCACGCGTCGTCGTCGGGGTCCGCGTCGGGGTCCGCCGCCGCCGCCGCCGCCGCCGCGTCCGCGGCCGCCGCCTTCGTCTCGTAGACGCGCAGGAGCCGCGCGAGGCTGACCTCCTGCGGACGCGGCGACGTCATCGCCGGAGCCCCCGCCGCGCGCGCGTCGCGCACTGACAACTGACTCTGCGTTTGCCGAGTTGATGACACTTGCCGCTCGAGGTGCGTTCGATGCAAACGGTTTTCACCCACCCCGTAGTTTCAACATTTGATCGAGTCCCCTTTCAACTCACCGATTAAAATTTCGCAAGGCACACCATGATGACTTGTTGGCGCGTGTTCAAACTCTACAGAACCAAACTGCCCGTTCGGCGTCGTCGAAGGGCCGCGCGCGCACATCGCGACGCCCGCGACGCGCGACCCTCGCACGCGCTCGAACGCGCGTCGGACGCGTCCGCGAGCGTCCTCGTCCTCGAACGCATCGCGGCTAACGGCGGCGAACGGCGGCGGCGGTCGCGCGCGGTCGCAGACAGATCCGTCCGCCCGCGCGTCGGGGCTCATCGCGAGCGAGACTGAAAAAAACCAGGGGCGACGACGGAGAAAGGGATCGGACCTGATAAATAAAGCGACGACGCGCGCGACGTTCGAACGACGATGGGCGCCAACTACTTCCTCATCCCCGTGGCGATCGTCGCCGCCGCGATCGTCGTCGCGATCAACCTCTACGTTCTCGTGCACTTCCAGCACCCGAACGATCGCAACCAGTCTTATTTCCCGAAGCTCGTCGTCGTCCTCGGCCTGAGGTGCGTTCTATACACTGGTCCCCATACGACCGCGTTGGCGATGTGGACGCCGATCCTTAAGGACTTTTCCCGGCGTCTCTCTCCTCCCACCCCTCGCTTTCAATCCCCGTCCTCGACGCCTTTCAACGCCAACTGACGCCTTTCAACTCCACCCCGACATCGCTTTGTATGGAACGACCCTGAGCCTCGCGACGTGGTCCATCCTGCTGCTCCCTCTGGACGTCGCGAACAACGCGTCGTGCTCCGACGCCGTCATCCGAAGCGAGTGCGACTTCGCGCTCCCGATGGAGGAGCTGTGGTACGCGGTCTACATGAGCATGTTTCTGATGGTGGTGGTGGTCGTGCCGTGGACGTTTTTCTTCTACGAGCAAGAGGAGGAGGACACCACGAGGACGAAGGCGAAGAGCGCGTCGCTGTGGGTCACCGGCGTCGTCGCCGGGCTCGCGATCATCTTAGGGCTGTGCTACGCGTACCTCGGGTTCGTCGAGCTCCCGGTGACGTCGTTGAAGAGCGGGTTCTCGACGCTGGCGGCGGCGCCGATAACGTCGGCGTCGCGGTGCATCATCGCGGACGCCGCGAACGGGATGACGTCCGCGGGGTACGCGTGCGACGCCACCGGCGGCGTGACGACGGAGGAGTGGGAGGTGCGGACGACGTTCCCGGTGTACGTCATCGCGATGTCGTCCATCGCGGCGTGGTTTTTGCTCATGGTGTTTGGAGGCGTCGGCATGGCGGCGATTCCGATCGACCTGCTGAAAGCCTACGTCGGGAGGCCGCGGAAGGTGATAACCAAGAGCGAGTACACGCGCATCGCGGGGAAGATCGCGGAGGCGACGAAGGCGGTGATGGTGGAGACGCGTGAGGTCCAGCGGATGGAACGCGGCGCGGGGAAGAGCCGCACGACGCGGAAGAAGCTCGCGCTGATCAACAAAAAGCTCGCGCAGGTGAGACTGCTTCCCATACGACCCCGTTCGCGTGGTGCACGCCGTTCCTTGAGGACTTTTCCCGTCGTCAATCTTCACCCGCGCTTCCCTTTCAACGTTTGACCGGTAAGACGTTCAACTGACCGATCGCTTCACCCACGCAGCTGGAGGACGACGAACTCACGTTGCAAAAGATGTATCCGCAGGGCGAGGACAAGGACGCGACGTGGAGCATGACGGTCATCATGTACCACGTCGCGTTGCTCGGCGGCGTCGTCGCCGCGCTCATCTCCGCGTTCTGGATGCTGCACATCGTGCTGTACATGATGCCGGATCCGCCGGTGAGTTCGTTTTTAAACGAGTTTTTCATCGCGATGGACGAGGCGTGGGGGCTGTTCGGAACCACCGCGTTCGCCACCTTTTGCTTCTACTTGATCCTGTGCGTGATCAAGGGGAACGTCAAGATCGGGTTTCGGCTGTTGCTCTTCAGCGTGTACCCCATGAAGATCGGCGGGACGCTCATGAGCAGCTTGCTGTTCAACGTGAACCTCATCATGCTCTCGAGCATAGCGGTGATTCAATTTTGCGCGCAGGCGTTCGACGGGTACGCGATCGACACCGAGGTCTCGAACATCTTCGGCGGGGAGATTCAGAACTTGAAGGGTCTCGGCGTGCTGTACGAGGATAAGGTGTTCATATACTGCTTCTTCGCGATCGCGTGCGTGTCGTTTTTGTATCTCATTCAGGGCGAGGCGCGCGGCGAAGGCAAGAAGAAGAAGAAGTCGTATCTGAGTGCGAGCGACGACGCGTGACGAGCGAGCGAGCGAGCGACGACGACGGAGGAGGACGCGGCGGCGATTAAAATTTATATACTGTAACCTTCCTCGTGATGACGCACGCGGGCTTCTTCGTTTTAACTAAACTACAAGATGAACCAACCTATCTACTCGTATCCTATATGGTGAGACTACAGTACTTCAAGGGAAGACGTGTCCCGGTCCCGCGTCGTCGTTCCACGCCACGGCGCCCGTCGCTCGGACGCACGAAAACGGCTTCCCGTTGATCGTGCTGTCGCCGTACACCTTCATGTGCCCCCCCCAGTGGTACACGTGCGATCCGTCCACGCTCGCGATGTTATCCTTCATCGTCACGTCCCGCAGCTCGACCTCGCCGTGCCAGTTGCTTATCCCGCCGCCGCGCTCGGCGGCGTTGTTTTCAAAACGGACGCGCGAGAGCTCCGCGCTTCCGAACCACACCGCGAGCGCGCCGCCGTGCTTCGCGTTGCCGTTGACGAGCTTCACCCCGCGCATCACGAGCCTCGCGGGGCCGTACACGTCGAAGATCCCGCTCGCGCCCGCGGCGTCGAGCGCGCACTCGCCGTCGCCGCCGTGGAACGTCGCGTCTTCGCCCGTCGGCGAGCACTTCCCGAAGACGTGCAGCGTTCGCAGCTCGCGAATCGGCGGCAGCGCTTCTCCGGACGCGAGCGCGATGTCCGCGGCGATCCAGATCTCGTTCACGTACGGGTTCTTCATCGCGTCGCGGAGCTCGGTCTCCGTGGTGACCTCCGCGCGTCTGCCCGGTGACGCGAAGTGTGCGGCGTTGCCCGCCTCCGCGCGATCGATGGACCCGTCGGCGTTTGCGTCGAACGGCGCGGTCGGGAAGCGGTACGCGCCGCCCTGCTGGACGTACGCGGAGACGCGCGCGACGGGGAGGAGGAGGAGGAGGAGGAGGAGGAGGAGGAGGGGGGGGGGGGGGAGGCGGGCGGGGAGGGGCGG
>Ga0181554_1002074_pt1 | contig 18165 bp, 5 predicted proteins | sample 011ome_16_FD_145602 | JGI IMG/M metagenome (GOLD analysis project Ga0181554, IMG submission 145602) | Coastal salt marsh microbial communities from the Groves Creek Marsh, Skidaway Island, Georgia - 011503CT metaG (spades assembly) | ecosystem: Environmental > Aquatic > Marine > Intertidal zone >... | reverse complement strand
AAGAATCAATCGCGGCTACGCCCGCGAGCGTCGATTCCCCGCCGCCGCGGATCACTCCGCGAGGACGCCGACGGCTTCGAACGCCTCGAGCATGTCCCGTCCGTGCACCGCGTCGAACGCCTCCGTGCCGTCCGTGCCGCCTAATTTCAATATCGCCTCCGCCCCCGCCGGGTGATCGTCTAAGAAATCAGTGAAGTCGTACACGTCGCCGCCGATCGCGACCCAGCAGTCGTCCGAGCTCGCGTGCTTCGCGAGCTCGTCGCGCGTGATCTGGAGGGTAAAACCCTCCTTTACCCCCCGCGTCGCCGCCGTCGCATCCGCCGCCGCCGCCGCCGTCGTCGTCGTCGTCGTCGTCGTCTCGCCGTCTCGCACGATCATCGCTGCCCTCCCCGCGGCTCTGCCGAACACCGCGCACTCCGTGAGCGCGTTGCCGCCGAGCCGATTCCTTCCGTGCGTCCCGCCGGTCATCTCCCCGACGGCGAACAGACCGTCCACGGGCTCGACGCCGCCGTCGTCGCGCGCGCGCACGACGCGCATAGCGTCGTCCACGCGTATCCCTCCCATCGTGTAGTGCACCACCGGGGTGACCCTTCCCGCGTAGAACGGCCCGCGAAGATCGAAACGTCCCGACGCGCGAAACGCCGTCTTGTTCGTCAGCGGGCACGGTTCCCCGCTCGCGGCGGCGTCGTCGTGCGCTCTGATCGCGTCCGTCACGACGTCGCGCGTGAGCTTCCCAAACGGCCGGCGTTTCACATCGCGCGCGCGAAGCGTCGCGTCCATCCAATTCGCGACGTCTTCCATCGTGTCGCGCCTCGCGAGCAGATTCTTTTTCACGTACATCGGCACGTGCTTATCCGCCTCCGCCGCGGCGACTGCGTCCAAGAGGATGACAAAGTTCAAGGCGACGCCGCCGCCGTTCGCGGCGAGCCCGCCCGCGGCCTCCTCCGCCTCCGCCTCCGCGATCATCGTATTCGTGACGTAATCCCTTCCGCCGAGCTCGTCGACGAACCGAACGCCGCCGCGCGTGAGGAGCACGCCGCCGGCGCCGCGTAAGATCTCCGCCGCGAGCGTCTTCGTCCCCGCGTCGACGTCGCTCGCGTCCACGAACCCGGTCGGGTGGATCTGCACGTTCTGGAGATCGATCGCGCTCGCGCCGAGTTTCATCGCCATCTTGTGCCCGTCGCCGACGCTCCCGGGCGTGTTCGTCGTCGCGAACCGCGTCGCGAACGGCGCGTGCTCTCGGAGCAACCCTTCTCTGTCTCCGGCGTATCCGCCCGTGGCGAGGATCACGTTCCTCGCGCGCGTCCATCCCGCGGTCTCGTTCGCGCCGACGACCCCGTCGAGCGGCGCGACCCATCGCACGCCGTCGACCGCGCCCGTGCGAGCGTCCGTCGTGATCTCTGTCGCGCGGTGACGCTTCATGACGGTGAACGCGCCGGAGGATCGGTACTCGTCGCACTTTTTCTGAACCCCGGACACGAGCGTCGAGCCAGCCATGCCGCTCGCGGGTCGGTGCGTCCGCGCGTGCGAGTGCCCGCCGAGTCTTCCAACTTTGCTCAGATCGACGCCCACGCGCGCGCGGAACCACTCTAAGGTCTCCACGCTCCCGCGCGTGAGCGCGGGGACGTGCTCGACGCTCTCCGGCGCCAGCGCGTTCCCGTTCCCGTTGTCCCCTCGCGAGTGTTTGTAACAGTCCTCCGCGTACGTCTCGACGGTGTCGGGGTTCTCGGGGTAATTCACGCGATCGACGCCGTTGATCCCGCTCGAGGCCCACTGCGAGTTCCCCCCGACGTACCCTTCTTTCTCGAGGAGAACGACGACGCCACCGCGGTCGAGGATCGTGAGCGCGGCGGAGAGGCCCGCGAGGCCGCCGCCGACGACGACGGCGTCGACGATGCGTTCGCGCTTCGTCGCCGTCGGCGTCTTCTCCGTCGTCGCCGCGGCGGCGGCCGGCGTCGCGAGCGCGCGCAGCGCGTGCTTCACAAACTTCCCCGGGGTATCCCGCGCGTAGTGTCGCGCGAGGGTCAGCACCCTGGCGTCCGACGCGAGCGCGGCGGCGATGACGGCGTCCTCTTCCTCCTCGGTCGCGTCGCCGTCGCGCGCCGCCGCCGCCGCCGCCCGCACGGCCGCGTTCATGAGCTTCCTCGTCGTCGTCTCGTCGGACCCGCCGGGAGGGTCGTCGTCGCTCGCGTCGGCGGAGCGCTCGGTCTTGCCCGCGGTCGTCGTCGTCGTCGTCGCCGCCGCCGCCTCCTCCCTCGCCGCGGCCGCCTCCCTCGCGAGTTTCTCCAGCTCCGGGGCTTTCAAAATCGCGTGCGAAAACTTCGCGGCGGTGTTCACGAGCGCGACGACTTCGCTCCTGGACAGCGCGCCGCGATGCAAGTGCTCCGGAAGCAGCAACACTTTGAGCGCGGTGCCCAGCCCTAACAGCTGCAGCTTCCCGTGCAGCTTGCACTTCTGGCACGAGATGCAGTCCATGACGTCGGAGATGTTGTGCCACACGCCTTTAAACTGCGTCTTCAGAGACGCCGCGGACGCGTCCGACGTCGACGAGATGGACGCGCGAAACAGCTCGCTCTCGTCGAAAGCGTCGAACACCCCCGCGCACGAGGACAGAATGTGCGTGTCCAACAGCCGTCGCATGAGCGCCTCCGTGCGCGCGTCTTCAACCGCGTCCTCGCCCAGTTTCACGTCCACGTCGAGCAGCGCCGGCGCGGCTTTACGCAGCGCTCTCAACAACACGACGAACGAAAAGTGCAAGTTTCGAAGCCGCTCCGGGTGCTCGCCGTAGTGCCGCGCGTATCGCTCCGGGTCCTCGCTCCACTCCGCGATCCCCGCGGCGCGCTTCGGCGGCTTCGCCCTGAGCGCGACGTGCACGTTCACGCTCGCGTGCATCCCGGACAGGAGACGGTACAGCACTCTCTCTTCGTAGCACAGCCCGTCGATTCCAGTCGATTCCGATTCGGACGCGCCGCCGACGCTCGCGTCGCCGCCGCCGCCCATTACCTCGCGTCGTCCGTCCCTCCGTCCGTTCCTGAGGCAGTTCTCGTCGTAGATGGCGCGCCACACGTGCGAGCCGTTGTACCCGGTCCATCGCTCCGGGTTCCTCTTGAGGTTCACGTGCTCCGTCGCGTGCGTCTCCTGCGCGTCTTGCGCGCGACACATGTCCAGCCAAAACGTCGGCGACGACTCGTCCTCCTCGCAGTCCTCCTCCGGCGCGGACGCGGACGCGAGCGCGGCGTCTTCCCTGGGCGAGATCGTGCGATCGACCGGCGTCGTCGCGGACTGTCGCTCGCCGAGCCGCGGGTTATCGATCGGCGACGGCGGCGTCAGCGAGCACGACGGCGCCGCGGACGGCTCGAGGGACGGCGCGAGGGAGACGGCGCGGTCGCCGGCGAACGACGACGACGACGAGTGCGAGAACGCGGCGGACGCGGGCTCCTCGTCCGCGTCCGACGCGTCGCCCGCGGCGCACGACGGCGTCTCCTCCTCCGCGCCGGCGCCCGCGTCCTTCCCCCAGAACTTACACGGCCGGTTCAGGTCCACCGGGAACAAGCGCATGTACGTCGTGTCCGCGAGCTCGCCCAAGAGCTCGTGCAGCTCCTTCTCGTTCGCGAACTGCACGTCCTCGACGGTGCATCGCGCGTCCCCGACCGCGTTCGCGGACGGCGTCCACGGCGTCGCCGGCGCGGACGACGCGAGGGGGAGGAGGAACGCGAAGAGGATGCCGAGGAAGAGCGCCGCGCGAGAGACGCGACGACGCATCTCGTCCGTCCGCGCGCGTCCCCTCCCGCGCGCGTTCGACTGGATGGATTATTGACTGTTGAAGTGAAGATCGGAGTGCCGAACTTTCTACGAGCTTCTCCGAGCGTACTACGCGAGTACGGGGTCTCTAACTGTTTGCCTGTGTAACTTGTCCGGTCCGGGCCCAAGTTCACTCCAGGTTAACTCGGTTTTTCCTCGTCGACGCGACGCGACGTGGAGTGACGCCTTCGGACGAATCACCCGCCCCGGGGGGTTGTTTTTTCCCGCGAAAGTTCCGCCCTACCCACTCCGTCGACGCGCGCCCGCTCGCGACGACACGAGGACTTTCACCGAGGACAGACTCGGGCTCGTCGGGTGCGCGTCTTCTCCGTCGTCTGCTCGCGCGCGGTCGTCGCGACCGCGCTCGCGCGCTTCCGTTCCCGCGTCGCGTCGCGCGTCCTCACACGTGTCGCTTTTGTTTGATTTCGGGAACGGGTACAACAACGTCAGATCCCGCGAGGGGGCGCCCCGGAACGCGCGCGTCGCCGCGTCCGCGGCGTTCTCCTCCGCGCCCTCGCCGCGTCGTCGCGCCGTCGCCGACCCAACGTCGACGCCGCGCCCTCTTCCTCGCGCCGTTCGCACCTCGCCGACGCGTCCCCTCCCCTCCTCCCGTCTTGTTGACGTGTCTCGTCCGCGTCTCTCTCGCCAGGTGATAAATTAATTGACCGGCGCACGCTCGAATCGTTCCTTTCAGTTCGTTCGCTCGCGATGACGAAGACCACGCGCGCGCGCGCGCTCGCGGGCGTCCTCGCGACGCTCCTCCTCGTATGCTCCTTCGCGCCCTCCGTCGCGGCGACGGCGTCCGACGCCGCCTCCCCCGCGGAGACGGAGCGGACGGCCGCGACGACGACCGCGACGACGACGACGACTTTGACGACGACGCTCGACCCGGTCGCGACGATCGAAGCGCGCTTCGATCGGTGGCTCGCGACGCACGGGAAGGCGTACGCGTGCCCGAAAGAGCGTGCGAAGCGACTCGCGATCTTCGCGGACAACGCGGAGTTTGTCCGCGTCCACAACGAAGCGCACGCGGCTGGGAAGAAGTCGCACTGGCTCGGACTCAACCACCTCGCCGACCTCACGCGCGAGGAGTTCAAGCACATGCTCGGCTACGACGCGTCCAAGAAGCGCGTCGAGTCCAGCAGACCCCCCGTCGACGCCGCGAACTGGGAGTACGCGGACGTGACCCCCCCGGAGACGATGGACTGGGTGTCGAGGGGCGCGGTGACGCCAGTGAAGAACCAAGGCCAGTGCGGGTCGTGCTGGGCGTTTTCGACCGTCGGCGCCGTGGAGGGCGTCGTCGCGGTGAAGACCGGGGATCTGATCTCTCTGAGCGAGCAAGAGCTCGTGTCGTGCGCGAAGATTGGCGGAAACAACGGCTGCAAGGGCGGGTTGATGGACAACGGCTTCGAGTGGATCGTGGAGAACCGCGGCGTGGACGACGAAGAGGACTGGGGATACCTCGCGAAGGATCGACGCTGTAACTGGTTCAAGAAACGAAGAGCGAAGGCGGCGTCGATCGACGGCTTCAAGGACGTCCCCAGAAACGACGAGGACGCGCTCAAGAAAGCCGTGTCTCAGCAGCCCGTCGCCGTCGCCATCGAGGCGGACCACCGAGAGTTTCAGCTCTATTCCGGCGGCGTCTTTGACGGCGAATGCGGGACGAACCTGGACCACGGCGTGTTGGTCGTCGGGTACGGCTACGACGGCGAAAGCGCCGGGCACAAGCACTACTGGACGGTGAAGAACTCCTGGGGCGCGAAGTGGGGCGAGGAAGGGTACATACGCATCGCCCGGGGCGGCATGGGGCCCGCGGGGCAGTGCGGCGTCGCGATGCAGGCGTCGTACCCGACCAAGTCGAGCTCGGCGCCGTTGGAGGACGGAGACGAGCCGACGGTGTTGGACGCCGCGCTCGGGGCGGTGGAGGACGTCGCCGCGTGGGGGCAGGAGCGCGCGTCCACGGTGTTTCTTTGAGGAGGAGGAGGAGGAGGTGGAGGAGGTGGACGAGAGTCGATGTACGACGTACGAGATGCGAGATTGATGATTGACGAACGGGACGACGCGATGACACGAGAATTCTCTTTTGTAACGCGAACCGAATGTATGACAAGAGCGCGCACGTCTCCACGATGACTCGCGATTACATAAAACTAGTGAACTAACAGACGCTGCTAAAACCCCTAACCGTCGAGCGACCTGCGGCGCGGCGGAGCGAGGGGAAGCGAGCGGGGTGAGTCGCGATTCGAGGAGGAAAGAGATCGTCGAGGGAGAACGAGGTAGGTCGTTCTGTTCGCGTCGCGCGCAGCCGCGGCGTCAGCAGGATCCATTGGAAATTTTAATGGAGTCATCTGAGCGAGCCGCCAAGCCCGCTCTCACCAAAGGGTGCGATGCGCAGCTCATCACCCGCCGCGGCTGCTGACGAAAAAAAACAAAACCCGCGCGCGCTTCGAACGAATCGAGGCTCAGTCCTATCGATCGGTGATCAATCGACGACCTCGCGGGCCGCCGTCAACATTAGCATGTAGATATCTATCATAGCCTCGCGCGCGCGGGTCGGGAGGGTGGTACAACGCGCGACGCGCACCTCAGAGGTCGTCCAAAAAGTCCATTCGCTGCAACATCGATCCTTTGAGATTTTCCGCCGCCTTCTCCGCGTCCCGCGCGTGCTTGATCTCGTCGTTGCTCACCATCGTCAAACCCTCCGTCTCCTTAGACTCGTCCACTCCGCCCATCAGCACGACGTTCTCCCCGCGGACGATGTACAGACCCAGCGGGATGTCGCTGTAGGACTTGTTCACGATGATCCGCTCGACCGCGCCCTCGAGAACGATGTTCGCGAACTGATCGAACGAGCGCAGCGTCCCCAAGATCTTGCTTCCGTCGCGAAGCAGGACGAGGAGCTTCTTGTCGAGCTCGTCCACGAGGCTCGCGACCGCGCTGAGGTTCCACGTGTCCGTCATGTTCGAGGCTTGGGTCGATCGATCGCGAGCGCGCTCGAGTCTGATGACGCGAGGGCGGGGCGATTTCTGGAGTCGTCCTGCATCGTCAGCGTCAGTGGAGACTTCCGATAAACTGAACGGGCGCATCCGACCTTCCGACGAGCGACGGGGGAGGAGGCGCCAGAAGCGTCCCGCGCCGGACGCCCGACGTCGCCTCTCGCGTCTCACTCGCGAGAGGCGAGCGGGATGGACGGCGACGGCGACGGCGACTGGGGCGCGTTCGGCGAGGCCGCGGCGGAGCCGGCGGCGGACGACGCGCGCGAGACGGGGACGACGACGTTCGAGAACGACGACGCGCCCGCGCCCGCGCCTCGGAGGGGCGACGACGACGACGACGACTTCGGCGACTTCGGCGACTTCGGCGACTTCGGCGCCGCCCCGCCGGTCGCGACGACGGCGACGGACGAGGAAGGACGACGCGACGCCGACGAGGACGGCGGCTTCGCCGCGTTCGCGTTCGACGCCGCGCCGCCGCGCGCGACCGAGGCGTCGACGGTCGCGACGAAAGACGACGACGACTCCGACGGCTTCGGCGAGTTCGAGGCCGTGAACGAGCCGTCCGTGATCGTGCACGAGGGAAACAACACGTTCGACGACGACGACGACGAGGAGGAGGTGGACGCGGCGGACGCGTCGCGCGTCGAGGACGACTCGCTCGCGCCGGACGACGACGACGACGACGCCTCGGGGTCGGACGCGTTCGGAGATTTCGGGGACGCGCCTCCGCCTCTCTCTCCGCCTCCGCCGCCGCCGCATCAGGATCCCTCGCCGCCGCCGCATCAGGATCCTCCCGCGGACGCCGACTTCACGGACTTCGGCGACTTCGACGAGGCGCCGCCTCCGACGCCGTCGCCGCCTCCGCCGCCGCCGGTGGACGAATTGAGGACGCGCGCGATGGACCTCTCGCGCGCGACGGGCGACGCTTTCGCCGCCGCCGCCGCCGCCGCGCTCGCCCGCGCGTTCGCGTCCGGCGACGCGTCGTCGTCGTCGTCGTCGTCGTCGTCATCTGCGCGCGCGAACGACGCGGCGACGGCGGCGTCGGCGTCGTCGTACGACGACGCGTGCGCGCGATTGCACGCGGCGGCGGTCGCCGCGCGGGCGCGCGCCGGCGCCGGCGACGGCGCGGCGCGACTGATGCGCGAGTGCGCGCGAGGGTGGGCGCCGGCGTCGGGTTGGGCGCCGCGGAGGACGCGCGGGGTGGGATCCGGCGTCGGCGCGAGGGCGTGGGACGCGTCGCGCGCGAGGGAGGAGTTGATCGCGCTGGTGGTACCGAGTCGCGAGGAGGAGGAGGAGGAGGAGGAGGAGGAGACGGCGAGGACGCCGGGGAAGGAGGCCGCGGGCGCGCCTCCGTCGCGAGCGGCGGAGACCGTCGAGGTCGAGGAAGTGCCTCTCGCGGCGGAGACCGTCGAGGTCAAGGAAGTGCCTCTCGCGGCGGCGCCGCCGCCGGCCGTCGAGGAGCCGGAGCTGGAGCCGGTCGCGGACGCGCCGGCGCGAGACTCGCCCGCGAGCATGTTTGGCGGGATGGACGTGTTCGACCGCGGCGAACAGGACGCGAACGACTGCGGCGGCGGCGGCGAGGACGAGGACGAGGACGAGGACGATTTCTCGGCGTTCGCCGACGCGGAGACGGGTGAAGTCGCGGAGGAACCGCCGGCGATCGCTCAGGAGTGGATTCCGCCGCCCGCCGTCGAGGAAGAGATCGCGGTTGAGGAGATTCCGGCGGCGGTCGAGGTAGAGGCGGCGGTCGACGAGCCGCCGCCGCCGCCGCCGCCGCCGCCGCCGCCGCCTCCTCCTCCTCCGGTCGAGGAAGCGGCTCGTCCTGAACCTCCGACGGTCTCGGAAACGCCGGTGGTCGATGACTTCTCCGCGTTTGAGGAGGCTCCTTCGTTGGAACAGGCGGCGACGGCGGACGAAGACCCGACGCCGCCCGCGGTCGAGGAGTGGACGCCCCCGGAGCCGCCGCCGGCGTTTGAAGCGCCGCCGGCGTTTGAAGCGCCGTCTTCGCCTTCGCCTTCGCCTTCGCCCCCGCCGGTCGAGGAATGGTCGGCACACGTACCGTCGGGGTTCGACTACGCCGGCGCCTTCGAGGCGGCGCCGGTGGTCGAAGCGGCGCAGGTTGTAGAAGCGGCGCCGGTCGTCGAGGAAACGCTCGAGGTGGAAGAGACGCCGCCGGAAGAGACGGCGCCGCCGCCAGCGGTGGAAGAGGCGCCGTCGGCGGCGTTGGAAGAGGCGCCCCAAGCGGTGGAAGCTCCGCCGCCGCCTCCGCCGCCGCCGCCGCCCGCGCCGGCGGTCGACGCCGCGGAGGCGTACCCGTCGTCGTCCGCCACCGCGTTTTCGCCGTATCTCATCGGCGAGTTCGCGTTCGATTCCATCCCGGAGCCGGCAGCCCCCGCGCCGCCGCCGGTCGCGAGGCCTCCGCCCGCGGCGGAGCCAGAGCTCGCGCCGTCGGTGTTCGCGTCCGCGGCGGCGACGACGGGATTCGACTACGCCGGCGATTTCAGCGGGTTGGGGGCTTTGCCGGAGGCGGTCGCGAAGCCGCCGGTAGAGAACAGAGACGCGTTCGATGACCTGTTCGGTCCGGTGTCGAACGCGCCGTTAGCTTTCGAGTATTCCGCCGGGTGGAGGAGAGACGCGGTCGCCCCCGAGCCGGTCGCCGCGGCGCCGCTGAAAACGGAAGCGCCGACGGAAGAACCCGCGATGGAACCCGAGGAGGCGTGGGGTGCGCCTCTTCCGACGATCGCAAACGACGAGGCGATCGACGTCGGCGCGTTCGCGGCGGTCGAAGCGCCGCGCGAGGACGCGGAGCCGACCCCGACGCCGCCGGTCGTCGAGGAGGAAGAGGACGAGGACGACTTTGGCGCGTTCGCGGCGGTGGCGGCGGCGCCGCCGCCGCCGCCGGACGAATTCGGGGACATGTTCGGCCCGCCTTCGACTAACGCGGCGATGCGCGCGCACGCGAATCCCATCGTCGTCGCCCCCGCGCTCACCGCGCCGACGACGGCGTCGTCGTCGACGGCGTCGACGGACGACGCCTTCGGGTTCGCGACGTCCGCGCCCGAGGCGCCTCCTCCCGAGGTGCCTCCTCCCGCGGCGGTCGGGCTCGACGACAGCTTCTCAGATTTGTTCGGCGCGCCGATGGTGAACACGCCTCTGGAAACGCCCGTGGAGATTGCGTTCGCGCCGCCGCCACCGCCACCGGTCGTCGAGACCGCGCCGCCGCCGCCTTCGGACTCGTTCAGCAGCTTTGACGTCGCGACGCCGACGGGGGACGGGGAGGAGGAGGACGACGAGTTTGGCGATTTCGACGCCGCTCCGGTCACGCCCGCGCCTCCTCCGCCGCCCCTGCTCCATCCCATCGGCGGCTGCGCGGGTGCGAACGACTTCGACATGTTCAGCGGCATGAAGATGAAGACGCCGCCGGACTGGTCGAAGACGGCGGCGGCGACGGCGCCCGCGCCCGCGTCCGCGTCCGCGCCCGCGCCCGTCGTCGAGGAAGAGGAGGACGATTTCGGAGATTTCGCGCCCGCGCCCGCGTCGATCGTCGCGCCGCCGGTCGTCGCCCCCGCGCCTCCGGTGAGACGAGAGGTGCCGCTCGACGCGTTCGGTTTCGGAGGCGCGGCGATGGGCGCTCCGACGACGACGGGGCTCGCGGGCGGCGGCGGGTTTGATTTCGGCGGCGGCGGCGGCGGCGGCGGCGGGTTTGATTTCGGCGGCGGCGGCGGCGGCGGCAGCGACTTTGGAGGTTTCGTCGCCCCGACGCTGCCGGTGATGGGGTACGCGCAGCAGATATTGGCGTCGATGCCACCGCCGCCACCGCAGAAGACGAACACGAAGGACGCGTTCGCGGATTTGGGCGCGTTTAATAAATAGATAGATAGCAGCACACACGCGTTGTCGATTCGAAAAAGTTCGATAAAAAAACTAAGTTAAGGTTCTACGAAAGGTACACCCGTTGCGTCGGTCTCCCCTTAAAGCTCAGCATGTTGAGCTCCGAGCGCAGGTTCTCGATCTCGTTCGCCTGCGCGTTGATCACCTCCACGAGACGGTCCCTCTCCGCGATGTCCTTCCGTCGCGCCGCGTCCGGGTCGATGAACACCGTTTTCTCCGATGTTTTCAGCTCGTGGTTTAAATCGCGTTGCGTCTTCGTGAGATCCGCGACGGCGTTTAAGCACGCGGTGTTCTCCGCGGTCATCCGCGTGAGCTCGTCCTGCGCGTCCACGATGCGCTTGGACCACTGCTTCATCTCCTCGCGGTTGCTCATCTCGAGGGATTTCATCTGCTCTCTCAGCTCCGGGACGCCCTTTTTCGGTATCGAAGCCGCCTCGAGCGCGTCCAGGTCGACGAGCTGACCAAACTTGAGCATCTGCAGCTCCGTCGCGCGCGCGTCCAAGACGTCAATCTTGTCCTGCCTCGTCGCGCACGCGTTCTGCAGATCGATGTTCGTCCCTCGCAAGTCCCTCTGCTGCACGCGAAGCGCGGCTTTCTCGTCGATGAGTTCGTCGATCCGGCGTTGCAGCCCCTCGAGCGCGGCGCGGGAAAAGTACAAGCCTTCGCTGAGATCCGCGGGAAGCTTTTCGTTCCGCAGGTACGACATCTGTCGCATCCGAAGCGTCACCGGGACGTCGATTTGGTTCAGCGAGTTTTGTTTCTCTTTCTGGAACGCCTCCATCTCTCGTTCCGTGTTCTTCAGCGACGTCAGGACGTTCGAGAGCTTCTTCGCGAGGAAATCGCGCTCTTTCCGATCCGTCTCTGTGATTTTGTTGATCTCGAGTATGACGTCGTCCTCGTCTTGCCGCCGCTCGCGAATCTCGAGGACGGCGTTCCACAGCTTCTCGTCGCACCCGGTCGGGATCGCCTCTTCCTCTTCCTCGTCCGAGTCTTCGTACTCGGAGTCGTCCTCGTCGTCGCTGTTGCTGTCCTCGTCCGACTCCGCGACTTCTTCTTTTTCCTCCTTCTTTTTCGCGCGCCGGACGCGTTTCGTGAACACCTTCTGCAGGTACTCCCGGTGCGCGTGCTCCTCCGGAACTAAGCCGCCGAACTCCTTCACCACCTTCCGCTTGTTCTCCGTCACGACCGCGAGCTCCTCCGCTTTCTCTTCGACGCGGCACTCGATCTCGAAAACCTTGTTCTCGAGTTCGGTCTTCTCCGCATCGCGCTCTTCGATTTTGCCGAGAAGCGTCTTCTCGCGCTTCTCGAACAGCTTCAACTGACGAAGTTCCTCGAGCAACACGAGCTGCTTGATGTCCGCGGTCTTGCACTCGTACTCCAACGCGCTCTTCTCGCGTCGCAACTCCCTCAGCGACGCGTCGAAGGACGTCAGAAGCCTCTGGCGGCGCTGCACGAGCGACGCGCGCTCGCGCTTCAACGCGAGCGCGAGACATTCGAACTCTTTCACCTCAATCTCGGTGCCGGGGTAGTTCTGGCGCTCGACGCGGCGCGAGTCACCAGCGCTCTTTCTCGCGTCCGCGGCTTCATCGTCGACGGCGTGCGCGTTCGCGTCTGCGGCGGGGTTCGACGCCCTCGCCTTCGCGTCCGTCTCCTTCGCGGCGTCCGCGTCCGCGTCTTCGTCGTCGTCGTCGTCGCCGCCCCCGCCTCCGAAGCCGCCCAAGCTGCTCGCGGCTTCCTTCGCCGCCGCCTCCGCGGCTTTTTTCTTCGCGAACGCGTTGAGCTGCGCGTCGGTCACGACGCCCCGCGCTTCCGTGGGGTACTCGTCCGCGAGCGGCGTCGCGACGAAGTGCCCTTCGATCGCCGCGAGCGCTTCTACAGCCTCCGGGGAGTCGCCGTCGTTCAGTTCGTCCGTGATCTCCCTCACTCTTTTCGCGCCCGCGACGACAGTCTTCACGATGTCCGCGCGCACGTCCCGCAGCGCGAAGAACTTCTCGTTGAACTTCATCTTCATCGCGTGCACGGCCTCTTCGTGGAACAGCATCTGTCGCTTCTTACGGTTGTAATCCACGCGTTGGTCCTCCGCGACGAGAAAATCCGGATCAGACTTGAGCTTGAAGTCCCCGAGCGTCGCCTTCGCGGTCGCGATCGCGGCGACGTCCACGGGGTTCTCCTCCTCAGGGTCCGGCTTCGTCGCGTTGAAGGCTTTCCATTCCTTCTCGCGCGCCTTGCGGTGCTTGCGTCGGAGTTCGTACTTGGACTTGTTTTCGTCGTCGCCGTCATCCTCGGACTCTTCTTCCTCGACTGGGGCGTTTTTGTCAACCTTCACGCGCGTTCGCGGCTGCGCTTGCGCGCGCTTCGGCGACCCTTTCACGCTGTTCGCCTCCTCCTCTCGCGCTTTAGCGATCTCCTCGAGGAGCGATTCAGAGAGTTTTGCGACTCTGCAGCTCGTGACCGAGTACGCTTTCCTTCCTTCCGCGAATGACCTTAACACGACGCGTTCAACCTGCACGGGGTCCAAAAACTTCGCGCGGAGCTTCTGTAGGGCAATCTCCGTTCGCTCTTTATCCCACGCGAACTCCCTGTGCGCGCGCGCGATCTTCTCCTTCGTCTCCGCTTCGACCATCTCCCTCAACCCGGGGTCGACCTCGAACGCGTCCAACGGCAGACGCTCTGCCTCGGGTTTGCTCTCGTTCTCTCGCAGGAGCTCTAAAAACTCCCCCTTGAGCTTCTCGAGATACCCCTTCACGCCGAGCTTCTTCGCCTCCGCTTCCGCCCGCAGCTTGTCTTGCTCCGCTTTTTGCTTGTCCTCCTCAATCGAGTACACGCTCGTGGACGTGATGTCGGTCACGTCCGGGATTTCCTTCTCCAGCGCGGCGGCAGCCTCCTCCGCGAGCGTCGGCGTCTCGTCCGCCTCGAGCTCTTTCGCCTTCTTCTCCGGCGAGCCCTCTCCTTCGCCTTCCACGACGGACGAGAACTCGGACCCGAGCGCTTGCACGAAGAAAGACCCGTCCATCGACGTGCTGAGAACGAACGCATCGTCCCTGGAGATGGCGACGCCGGTCACGGCGCCGTACCCGGCGTCGTGGACGTCGCCGTGCCAGTACGTCTTCGCGCCGTCTTTTCTCGCGCGCACGGTTCCGTCCTCGTACCCGACGACTCGGAGCTTCCCGGACGCGCTGACGCTCTGGGACGTGATGCACGAGCCGTGCGTCGTCTTCGTCTCGTGCGGCTTCGGGTTGTCGAACCCGCACGTGAAAATCTTCCCGGTCGCTTTGCCGCCGACGGTGAGCTCGAACCAGCCTTCTTCGGAATTTTTGACGTAACTCAACGTCTTCACCGGATACACCGACGCGCGCTCTTCGTCGTCGAGCTCCGCTTGCATTCTCGCGACTTCTTTCGCGCGGTCCTTCGCGTCCGCGGGGTCCAAGTCTTGGCCGCCGCCGGGGACGAGCTCCTCCGCGGTCGGCCGCGGCCGGTCGAACACGTATTTCGTCGTCTCGCACGCGATCTCGAACGTGTGCGACGCGTCGTGAGTCTCCGGCGCGGGAACCTCGACGATGTCCCCAGTCTCGCACCCGACCAAAACCTTCGTCCCGCACGGGGACCACGTCACGACGGACACCGGTCCGGGCGCGGTCACGAACCCGATCGGCTCGAGGTCGATCCCCTTCCCGGGGGTGGACAGGAAAAACACCGCGCCGTCGACGGACCCGGTCGCGAGCGTCCTTCCGTTGGGCGAGTACGCCGTCGTCGTCACCTCGTCCCTGTGCGGCTTCACGCAGTCGACTAAACGCCACCCGTCCGCGCACCGACGGAGAACGCGGACGACGCCGTCGTCGTACCCGGCGATGACGCACCTGCCGGTTCGGTCGACGTGACTCGGGAGCAGGGAGATCGTCGACGCGGGCGCGCACGACTTGACGGAGAAGAGCTCTCTCTTCCCGACGTAATCGAAACACCGCACGGTGCCGTCCGCGCCGCACGTCACCGCGTGATCGCTCGTGGTAAACGCCTCTAAACCCGTGATCGCGCCCGCGTGGAAGCTCACGAGCTGCTCGCTCGTGCTCGGCGCGCCCGTCTCCGTGAGCTCCACGCGCACGAGCGCGCCGTCCTCGTCCTGCACCAGCCAGTGGTCCGGCTGGGTCATGACGACGCTCTTGACGCTGACCGGGGCGTCGTTCGCCTTCGTGATCAAAAGCTCCGCGATCGGTTCGACGAGCACGACGATGCTGTCCTCCCCGGGCTCGGCGTCGTTCACGCTCGCGAACGACCACGTCTTCACGTATCCGTCCGCGGCGGCGGTGTAGATGACGTCGCCGACGAGGCGGACGACTTCGATCATGCCGTCGTGGCACGGCTTCCCTTCGCCGTCGTCGCCGCCGGGGACGAGCAGCACAGCCTTGATGAGGCCGCCGTCCCACAGTAGCATCCTTCCGGACTCCGTGCCGGAGAGAACCTTGCCGTCCGGAAGCTCCGCGTAGCCGGCGATGTCGGACAAATCCTCGTTCCCGAACCGCCCGATCTCGCCTTGGAGCTTCAGACCGGTGAACGTCTCCGCCATTTTCCAAAAGCGGACGTGTCCGGTCCCCGAAGTCGTGAGCTGCCCGGGGAAAAACGGCGAGAACTGCACGTCGAACACGTCCTGCGAGAACGCTTTCGATCGCAACACGATGCTCTCCGTGCGCCAGTCCCACAGCGTGAGCCAGAAGTCCGGGAACCCGCCCACGGTCGCGAGCGTGTCGCCGTCCGGGGAGAAACGCCCGCACGCGTACGACCTCTCGGTGCCGCCGCGCATAATCTTCCTCAGCTTCATCCGCGGGTACTCGTACACGTACACGTTCGGGTCCGTGCCCTTCTCGCCGACGGCAAGGATGCGCTTCGACGGGTGCACGCACACCATGCCGACGCCCTTGCCGTCGACGCCGTGAAGGTACGTCTGCGCCCCCGTGACGAGGTGCAACGTCTGCACCTCGTTGCCGACGGTGAAGACGACGACGTCGGGCGCGATGTAATGCAGGTTGTTCCGCTTCGTGGACTCGAACCCGAACGAGTGGTACACGCTGACCGCGGTTCGAGGCATCTCGTCCCCCTCCGGTCGCTTTCGGAGGTTGTTCTGGTCGTACGCCCGCTCGTGCTCCGCGCGGCGGCGTTCGAAATCTTCGCGCGCGAGTCGACCGCGCTGGACGGCGTCTTTCCTTGAGACGTCCACCGCGTTCTCCTCGTCCGTGCCCTCGAGCGCGGCCGCGAGGGCCGCCTCCGCGGCGGCGACGATGATCGCCGCGTCCTCGCGCTCCTTCTGAAGCCGCTCCTTCTCCTCGCGCGCTAGACCGCCGCTTTGCAGCGCTTCGTACATCTCGAGCGCGTTTTTATCCTCGCGCGACACCTCCTCGAGCTGCACCTCGCACAGGCGCGAGTCGATGCGCTGCAGCATCGTCGCCGCGGCGACTTTTTCGCTTCGCAGCTTCGCGCGATGCGCGAACGACCGCTGCGTCTCTTGGAGCTCTTTGATCATGATCTGAATCGCGTCCGAGCCTCGCATCTCTGGCTCGACGTCCGCGTTGACGATGACCGCCTCGGCGTCCGCGGCGTGGACGTCCGCCGCGGCGACGTGCACCTCCACGAACACGCACTTGCTCTCGCACTCGAGCTTCTTCGCCTTGAGCTGCGCGACCGCGAACCGGCACTCTCGGCCGCGTCGGATGACGTCCATCTTCGCCGCGGCGGAGTCCTCGTCTTCTTCCCCTGTGTACTCCTCGACGTTGAGCTCCTCCTCGTCCGCGGCGATCGCGGCGTCTTCCGCCTCCGCGAGCTCTGCCACCACAGCCTGGACTTCCGCCTCCGCGGCGAGCATCGCGGCTTCGCTGTCCGCGCTCGCAGCCTCCGCGCTGTCCTTCTCGTCGCGCATTCGCTGCATGCCGCTGCGCGCCGCGCGCCCGCGCGCGAGCGCTTGAATTTTCGTCGCCGCCGCGTGCTGCTCCTTCGAGCCTTCGAACATGATCGTCATTTCCTTCTCTTCCGTCGCTTTCTCCGCCTCGAGCGCGGCTTCGCGCTCAATCTTGAGGCGCTCCACCTCCGCGCGCGCGGCCCTGCCGCGCTGCACCGCCTGGAGTTTCGTCGCCGCGGTGTGCTCCTCCTCGGTGCCGTCGAAGGCGGCATCCGCGGCTTCCTCCGTGAGAAGCTTCGCCTCCACCGCCGCGCGCTTCGCTGCGGCCTCGTCGTGCTCCGCCTTGAGCTTCGCCCTCGCGGCGCGGCCGCGTTGCATCGCTTGAAGCTTGACCGCCGCGGCTCGTCGCGCCTCTTCTTCGGAGATCTCGGGGGTCTCTTCGTCCGAGGCGTTCGGGTCGGACGCGCGCGCCTCCGCGGGCGGCGCGTCCGGGTCAATCGCCGCGTCCGCGGCCGCGTTCGCCTCCGCGGCGATCTTCTCCGCGGCGTCAGCATCTTCCGTCGCCGCCTTCGCCGACGCGTGCGACGCGCGCGCTTCCGCGGCGAGCTGCTGCGCTCTGAGCTCCGCGACTTTCGCGCGCGCGGCGCGGCCGCGTTGGATGCTCTGCAACTTGATCGCCGCCGCGTTCTCGTCGTCCGTCGCGACGCCGCGGAACTTGATCTTCTCCGCTTCTTCTTCCTCCTCCGCGGCCGCCGCGGCGTCGGCTTCCGCGACGCGCACGCGCGCGCCGAACGCGGCGGCGTCGAGCTCCGCGGCCGCGGCTTCCTCGCGCATCAAATCCACGGACGTCCGCGCCGCGCGCCCGCGCGCGACGGCTTGGATCTTCGCCGCGGCCGCGTTCTCCTCGTCCGTGCCTTCGAGCGCCGGCGCCTGTGGGGTGTTGGAGCGGAGGTTGGGGTGGGGAAGGTGGTCGGCATCGCGTCGTCGGGGTGGGGAGCGCTCGGGGACGGTCGCGATCGGAGGGGCGGGCGGTTCTTAATCGAGTCGCGGCGAGTCAAAAATTGCGTTCGGTGGCTCGAGCGCGAGCGAGCAATCGCGCGCACCTCATCGTCCCCCATGGTGTCCGACCCCCGGACGCGAGCGACGATGTCGCCCCCGCGCGGCTCGCGTCGTTCGCTCGCGCCCGCTCGTCAAGCCGCGGCGCTCGTGTGTGTCCTACCGCGCGCCCCTCGGGCTCTTTTTCGAGATTTTCCCCGTTCAAGCGGATGGACGCTCTCGCGCGTGTCCAAATTCGTCGTCGCGACGACCGAACGAGATCAGTGCTGGGGACGCCGAGACGCCGCGCGCAGTGGCGGACGGTCGTCATGCCGATCATCACCGTGGCCGGGAAGCTGAACGAGGCGTCGTTCCAGAGGTGCAAGAAAGCGGCGGAGGTGCGCCGCTCGCCGCTCGCCGTCCGCCGCCGTCCGCGCGCGTCCCGCGTCCGTCGTCTCTGAATTTTCCTCTCGTCGCGTCGGTCGATCGATCGCGCGCGGACTCGCGTTCTATACACTGGTCCCCATACGACCGCGTTGGCGAGGTGGACGCCGATCC
>Ga0181554_1002073_pt1 | contig 18167 bp, 11 predicted proteins | sample 011ome_16_FD_145602 | JGI IMG/M metagenome (GOLD analysis project Ga0181554, IMG submission 145602) | Coastal salt marsh microbial communities from the Groves Creek Marsh, Skidaway Island, Georgia - 011503CT metaG (spades assembly) | ecosystem: Environmental > Aquatic > Marine > Intertidal zone... | reverse complement strand
CCGCGTCCGCGGCGGCGGCCTCCGGGGTGAGCCCGCGCGCGCGCGCGGACGCGCGCGCGTCGTCGTCACGAACGTCGTCGTCGTCGCCGGCGCGGCGTCCGCGATGATCGGTCGTCGTCGTCGTCGTCGCCGCGGACGCGCGTCGCGCCCTCTCGCGCTGCCGCTCCAATCGCGCCGCGCGCTCTGCCGCCGCCTCCGCCTCCCGCGTCGCCGCCTCGGACGCGGCCTCCGTCGCTTCCGCGGCGGCGGCCGCCGCGGACGCCGCCGCGTCCGTTTCCTCGCGCCGCGACATGTGTGACCGTCCCCGGGAGGCGGATCGACGCGACCGCGACACAGCAAGACTTCTGTTCGCACTGAAACGCTGCCAGCCTGGCCTGACTCGCGCTCGCGGCCGGCCGATAGCCGACGCTTCCATCTTTTTCGAACGAACCGCGCCGCGGGTCGACGCGCGGCATTCGGCCGGACGCGACGCGCACGACGCACGCATCCGCCACCGCGCACTTCGCATCGGTCGAGCGCTCGCGCGAACGGAGCGACCGTCGCGTCAGATCCGCGCGCTCGCCGCGCGTCGACGCGTCGAACGCGCCGAACGGGGGTCGGTCGCGGCCTTGAAAACGAATAAAAACGACGACGATGGCGCTGCTCGCGGGGGCCCCGGGGGGCGCGGTCGCGCGCGTCTCCGCGACCGCCGCCGCGCCGCGCGAGAGGAACACCGCGGCGACGATCGTCGCGAGGCCGCCGGCGCGCCGAGGATCCCGCGTGGTGCGCGTCCGTCCGCGCTCGACCCCGTCTCTTCCCCCGTCCGCCGCCCGCCCGTCGCGAGAAGCGGTCGTTGGGTCGAATCATAAAATCCGCGCGACACGTCGCCTCCCCGCGTGCGCCGGGCCGCCGCGCGCCGCCGCGCGGCGCCGCGCGGCGCCGCCTCGACCGATCGCCGCCTCGACCGCGCGTCCTCGCGCCGTTCGAACGCCGCCCCCCCACCCGTCGTGCCTCGCGCTCACGTCGCCACCCGCCCCCCCGTCTCCACACGTCACTCCCAGGTTATGCGCGCGGGGCAGCGGCAGCCGCCGTCTCGCGGCGACGATCCTGGTACGAAGAAGAAGAAGAAACCGGCGGCGGCGCGGCGCGAGCGAGACGCGCTCGGCGAGGTCCTGCGCGTCATGGGCGACTCCGCGACGGCGCGCGCGTCCAGCGTGGAGGCGCCGCTGGACGAGGAGCGCGCGGACAAGCCCGCGGGAGGGAGAGGAGCGCGGAGAGGGACTGCCGACGGGAATAATGATGGCGACGGAGGATCGGACGCCTTCGGAATGGAGGACGGAGAGAAGAAGACGCCGACGCCCGCCTACGACGCGTCCGGCGCGGAGAAGGAACGGGTCGTGAAGCGCGCGACCGAGAGGAAGTCGTCCGACGTCGAGCGGTCGCAGGACTGGAGCGAGGCGGCGCAGGCGAGGGAGGTTGGCCGCGCCGCGCAGTACATGCGCGACCTCATCTCGAGGCAGGTGAAGAGCAATAATCTCAGCCGCGCGGGGTCTCTCGCGGACAGCACCGTGTTGCGACGCAAGGGGCGGCTCAAGGAGCAGGACCCTTTCATCGAGTTCATCGTGGATCTGTTCAAGACGCACGAGACGGAGGAGGCGCTCGCGAAGGCGGAGAAGTGGCTCGACGCCGCGATCGCGATGCCGCCGACGAAGCGCCGGTTCGCGAACATCTATCGCCAGGTCCCCAAGCTCGGGTATTTTTTCCACGCGCTGCCGCTGTCCAAAGCTCTCGCGGAGTACGACGAGTTTTGCGCGCTGACGAAGCGGAAGTACGTCCGACCCAACTTCGCGGAGGTGCGGCACATCATCAACATCGCGCAGGTGCACGCGAGCGCGAGGGAGGTGAAGCTCGTGACGTTCGACGCGGACGGCACCCTCTACGCCGACGGAAAGCACTTCGAGGAGGATAACCAGATGATCGACAAGATCATTCAGCTGATGGAGGTGGGCGTGCACGTCGCCATCGTCACCGCGGCGGGGTACCCGGGCGACGCGAAGAAGTTCGAGCAGAGGCTGCGCGGGCTGCTGGACTCGTTTAAGAGCGCGCGGCTGAGCGCGGACGTGCGCAAGCGCTTCCACGTCATGGGCGGCGAGTGCAACTACCTCCTCGAGGTGAACGACGAGTACGAGCTCGAGTTCGTGCCCAACGAGAAGTGGAGGGACGTCGACAGCATGACGCGGGAGATGTACTGGTTCGCGCAGAGCGAGGAGGGCAGGAAGAAGGTGGACGCGTTCCTCGACCGCGCGGAGAAATTCTTGACGGACGAGGCGGAGCACCTGCAGATTGACGTCGACGTCATGCGCAAGGAGTACGCCGTGGGAGTCCTCCCCAGGAGCGGCACCGTGTACGAAAATTTGGAGGAAATTTCCATCGGCGCGATGATCGAACTCTCCGACGCGGAGGTGCCGTACTGCGCGTTCAACGGCGGGAACGACGTCTTCGTGGACGTCGGGAACAAGAACATCGGGCTGGTGACGCTGATGAAATTTCTCGGGTACGAGGGGCATCAGACGCTGCACGTCGGGGATCGATTCACGAGCACCGGGAACGACACCAAGGTGAGGGACGCGTGTTCGATCCTGTGGGTCGCGAGTCCGGACGAGACGACGTTCTTCATGCGGCTGCTGTACCGCGACATCGTGAACATGCGGGTGCTGTGAGCGGCGCGCCCGGGCGACAGGAGGCGCGGGTTTTGTACGAGTAATAAGGGTGTTAAGTGAGGAGTAAAAGAGTTGGGCGGAGTTGGGCCGCCGCCGCCGCGAAAGAAGTAAAAAGAAGAGAAATAAATCGAATTTTTAAATAACCTTAGTAAACGCGTCAAGCTTTCGCTTTCCCGCCTCTGACCTCCGCGAGCGCTCGCCTCGCGTGCGCCACCTCGGTCGCGACGAACTTCACCCTTCGCTCGAGCGCGTTGAGCTCGAGCTCCAGCGCGGTCGCTTTCCGTTCCCAGTACGCCTCGTCGCCGCCGCCGTTGCCGCGCCACCACAGCACCGAGTCGAACACGTAGTCCGTGAGCCCGGAGAGGTACCCCCAAAAGATCCGCATCAAGTGCAGGGTCATTATGAACAACCCCAACAGCGAGAAGACGGCGAACGCGGCGAACGGACCGCCGCCGATGAGCGACCCGGAGCCGTAAAACCACGCGCCGTAATTCGCCTGTTTCATCGCGAGCGAGCGTTTCAACCCGCCCTGTTTCATCGCGAGCGAGCGTTTCAACCCGCGCGCGTTCACCTCTCCGCCGTGATGATGATGATTCGCGTCGACGCCCATCACGTCGACGCCGTTGATGGAGCCTGCCCTGGGCGTCATCGGCGGCGAGTGCCCGTTGACGCTGCCTTGCGGCGTGATGTCGCCGCTGTTCTTTCTCCCGCCGCCGTGCCCGAAGAGCATGCGCCAGATGACGTCTTTGCTTCCCTCCGGGATGTTCAGCTTGGACGCGTCCACGACGTGGTCTTCATCCGGGCTCCCGTTCAGCATCGCGACGCCGTGCTTATCGATGAACGCCTTGACTTTCTCGCGGTTCAAGTGCTCCATCGTCGCGCGGGCGAGCCCGAGGACAATCTCCACGGACTTTTTCGACTCGTTCAACGTCGACTGCTCGATCACAGTCCGCAGCATCGTCGTCCGGTGAAACGGGACCCTCAGACCGACCCACAGCGTGCATCGATCGATCACCGCGCCGTCCGGTCGAACCTTCGCGGTCGTCGGGGCCACATCCCACCGCCCCTCGACCCTGAAGTAGTCCCCGTACGGAATATCCAGCTGCACTTGCGCGGTGTCGATGACCATCACGCCGCCGCGATACGTCGCGTAATTTTGCGACTGCCGGCACCGCGTCTGCTTCGGGCCGATGGACGCGTTGACGGGCGCGATGAACGTCAGGTCTCTCCCGTACTTCCCCGGGCGTCGCTCGGACGACGCGCTCGCGCTCGCGCTCGCGGTCGCGGGCGGCGTGTCGTCGTCGCGCGCGTCGCCTCGCGCGCTGTCCGTCTCCGCGATCGACGTGGCGTGCGGCGTCCAACGGGTCGCCGCCACGTCGCGTTCGCCTCTCTTCTCGTGACACGTCGCGTTGAACCCCGCGCGCGCGCTGTCGCTCCAGACCGTCTTGAAGAACTCGTCCACGGTGCAGTCCAGCACCGTCTCCTGCAGCGTCTTCATGTTCTTCGGGCGGTCCGGGACGTCGTCGTGCGTGAACGTCAAGCCTTCGCCGCAGCCGAGAATCGTCCCCGACGCGACGTCGTCGTCGTCGTCGTCGTCGTCGTCGTCGTCGTCCGCGTCGGCGTCGGTGCCCCCCTCGCTCGGGGTCGCGCTCTCGCCCTGGCGCTCGTCGTCGCCGTCGTCGTCGCTATCCGACCGGGGACCCGCGGGCGACTCGCCGCGATCGACGACGTCGCCGACGTCGATCCCGAGCGAACTCTTCCGGCTGTTCGATTTCCTCGGCGGTTTCCGTCTTGAGACGCTCCCCGCGCCGCCGCCGCCGCCGCCGCCGCCGTCCCCGGACGCGTTGCTACTGTTCGGGCCGCTGTGCGCGCCGTCGCTGCCGCTCGCCGAGCGTCTCCCGCTGCTCTTCCGCGAGCGCGCGCTGCTCGGCGACGCGGCGGCGACGGCGTCGAGCAACGGATTCGCGGCGGCGCCGTCGACGCTCGATTTCCTCGACGACGCCCTCTCGGAATTTCGCCGCGAGCGCGAAGACGAAATCGACGACGACGCCTTCTTCGAGCCGCCGAGCTTGCTGCTCCCGAGGCTTCTCCTTCGATCGCTCCTCGCGTCGTCGTCGCCACCTCCCTCCCTGGGCGTTCCGTCCGACCCGTCCCCGGCGCCGAGCGAGCTCGACCGCGCGAGGTTGAGCATCGCCGCGATCTCCGCCGGCGGCGCCGACGAAAACGTCGGCTGGCGGTGATTCGCCTCCTCCTCCTCCGCGCGCTTATGCACGTCCACGCCCGCGAATATCCGCCCGTACGGACACACCTGGTTCCACGCGCTGCTTATCTGTTTATACGCGCTGTCCGGGGTGAGGAACGACGTGAAGAACTCGCACTTACCGTTCCAAACGATCTCGATCGCGTTCGGCACGACCTTCACCGTCTTCGCCCTCCGAACGATGGTGACGTTCTTCAACGGGATCACCTTGTGCTTCTGATACCCGAACACGTTGCTGTAGAAGCACACGTAGTTCTCGAACAGATACATGCGGCCCTGGAGGAGGATCTTTTTGTACAGCGCGCAGAGAAACTCGTCCACGACGACCTCGTCCGGGGGCAGGTTGAAGAAGCGCGCCAGGCGCGCGTTTTTGTCCTTTGGCTTCTCGTCGTCCTTGCTCGCCATCGACCCGCTCCGCCGGCCGACGCTCCCCGGGCCGCTCGACTTCCGCGACGTCGTCGTCGCCGCCGCCGTCGCCGCGGACGTCGACTTGGGAGAGGACGCCTCCGCGTCGTCGTCCGCGGATAACGCCTCGTCGGATAACGGCGGCGACGACGCGCCCGTCTCCATCTTCGCCGCGCCGCTGCCCGGGGGCACGCGCGCGCTGAGCCCCGTCCCGGACGCGCCGCGGTCGAAGTCGTCGCCGTCGTCGCCGTTCAGTGGGAGCGGCACGAGCGTCTCGGACCCGCGCGGGTTCGTCGACGCGTCGTACTCGTTCGGGGGCGATCCCGCGAACGACATGCTCGTCGCCTCCGCGAAGGACGAACCGTATCCGCTGCCGCCGGAGCTGCCGCCGCTGCGGGGACCGTCGTCGCTTTTGGGCGAGGAGGGATTCGACATTTTGTCGCGAGCGATCCGAGACGAGACCCGCGGCCGGCGACGGCGTTCCCTCGGCGTCCTCCGCGAGGATCGCGCGCGTCCGCGATGATCGCGCGCCGCCGGACCGTTCCCGCGCGCGCCCGAGCGTCCCGCCGCCTCGCGAGGGGGGACCCTGCGCGAGGACCGCGCCGCGCGGACCGTGCCGCGGCCGCCCGCGAGAATGCCCCGAATCGACCCGCGAAGCGACGAAAATGCGATCGATGACTCTTCTCGCGCGTGACGAGGACGAGGACGACGGGAGGGCGCGCGCGGTCCCCGACCCGGGGTCACTTCTCCGAACGAACGACGCGAACGATGCTCGCGTCGCAAGCCGGCGGCGCGAGCCTCGCGTCTCGCGTCTCCGCGGCGTCCGCGCGATGCCGCGCGGATCGCGCGACGACGACGGCGCCCCGGAAGGCGACGATCGCGCGCGGTCGACGAAACCGCCGCAAGGATAAATCGCGCGCCACCACCACCGTCGACGACGACGACGACGACGCGAGCGCCGAGACCACCGCGGACGCGCTGAGCGACCTCGCGTCGCGCGGCGTGGACGTGGACGCCGCGACCGCGGCGGCGCTGGACGCGAGCGCGCGGGACATGCTCGCGCGCGCGGGCATCTCCGCGGACGCGGTCGCCGCGGAGACGCGCGGCGACGCCGTCGCGTCGTCGTCGTCGTCGTCGGCGCCCCTCCCCGCGGTGTCCAGGGACGACGTCCTCGACAGCTGCGTCGGGACGACCGCGTGGATGCTCGCGATCGGTCTGATCGCGCGCGAGGGCACGTACTTCGGGCAGGGCGTGCTCCCGGACGCGGTCCCGGACCTCGCGAGCGCGCTGCCGCTCGTGGCCGCGCTGCATCCGCCGTTTCCGCCGTCGGACCTCGCGAGGGATCTGGGGATCGCGGTTGGCGCGGCGGCGGCGGTGACCGCCGCGCGGGGGGCGCTGCTCCGAGCCTGGCCGGTGCGCGTCGATCGATCAAATCACAACGCGACCGACCGCCGTCAACCGTCGCTCTCCTCCCTGTGTCCCGTCTCCGCCGCGCCGTCCGTTGTTCTCTCTCTGACGTCAGTCGTCTCCTCATCATCATTCGCCGTCGCCGCCGCCGCGTCGTCGTCAGGACTTCGCGGAGGCGTCCAACCGCAGCAACGCGCAGGTTCTAACGCCGTTGCGACCGTTCGACGTCGTCACCGTCGCCGTCTTGCCCGCGCTGGCCGAAGAAACGCTCTTCCGCGGTGCGTTACTCCCCGCCATCGGCGTCTCGCCCGTCGGCGTCGTCGGCGCGGGCGTCGTCTTCGGCGCGTTGCACGCGGGCGGAGGAAGAAACGCGGCGTTCGCCGCGTGGGCGAGCGTCGTCGGGTGCGCGTACGGCGCGTGCGCGGTGGCGACGGGGAACGTCGCCGTCGCGATGGCGGCGCACGCGATGGCGAATTACGCCAGCGCGGCGTTGTGGCTCCAGGAGAACCCCGACGCCGCGAAGGCTTAGAGACGCGCGCGCTCGCGTAGATGTTGATGTTGTTAACCGAAATTATTATTGCTGCACCGAAAAACCGCTCGTCGCTCGACGCGATCGTTCTTCACTCCTCGGGGCGGCGTCGGAGGGGCATGCGCGGCGCGCGCCTCGGCCTGGACGAGTCCAGTCGCGACGTCCTCCTCGACCTGATTTATCGCCTGTCCCTCCGCGATCGCGACGCGAAGGACGAGAGGAAGGAGCGGAAGCGCTCCGACGCGCGAAAAGACGACGAGGAGAGCGCGCGCGACGACGACGACGCGGATCTCACCGAGGAGGAGCGCGAGCGTCGCGCGCGCAAGGACAGAGTCAAGGAAGCGCGACGCGCGGAGAAGACGCGGGAGAAGAAAGAGAAGGTGCTCAGAAAGGCGCTGAGGGAGGACCGGAGGAACCCGACGAAGGGCGGCGGCGGCGGCGGCGGCGGAGGAGGAGGGGATGGCGTCGACGGCGCGGCGATCGAAGGCCTCGCGTCCGCGCCGTTCGAGGTTGGATCCACGGTGAACGTCAACGTCACGTCCACGAGCGGCGGCGGCGAGGTCAAAGTCGTGACCGTGAAGCGGGACGTCGACCTGAAGACGTTCTTGACCGCGGCGAAGGCGAAGCTGAAGCTCAAGAAGAAGCCCCTGAGCGCGAGGACGCACCCGGGCGAGGCGGAGATATCCAACACGCTGCGCGTGCTGCCGATGTCCACGGTGGCGGTGAGTAACGACCCGCCGTCGTCCGTTACGAAACCCGGGAAGGACGACGACGAAGGTGATGGTGATACAAGAGAAGAAGATGATGAAGACGTCGTCGTCGACGACGACGACGACGCGGAAGAGGAAGAGGACGCGACGGCGAGGCTGAGAAGCGCGATGGCGACGCGCGCGGCGAGAGAACGCGCCAAACGCTCGCGTCTTCGGCTCTCCGCGACGGAAGCGGACGCGGAGTCCGACGCGCTCGCGCGCGCGATGACGCGCGCGCCGTCGTTCCCGCTGCACGACGCGCGAACGCGTCTCCCCGCGCACGGCGTCCGGGACGAGATCGTGCGACTGATGGATAACGCGTCGGCGGCGGCGATCATCACCGGCGAAACCGGCAGCGGAAAGACGACGCAAGCGCCGCAGTACGCGCTCGAGCGCGAGATCGCGCGCGGCGCCGGCGGTCGCTGCAACATCATCGTCGCGCAGCTGCGCCGCGTCGCCGCGGTGTCCATCGCGTCCAGAGTCGCGGAAGAGCGCGACGAGCGCGTCGGCGACGTCGTCGGCTACGCCGTGCGCGGGGACAGTAAGGCGCGTCCCGTTCGTATCGCCCCGCGCGCGCGCGTCGTGTTTCTCTCCGCCCACCCCTCGCTCTCATTCGATCCCGACGCGCCGCGACGCCTCGCGACGCCAACTGACGCGCCCCCGATGAACCCCACCCCGAAATCGATCGCTCTCAGACGAGCCGGCGCACGAGGCTCACCTTTGTGACCACCGGCGTCTTGCTGCGGCGGTTGGCTTCCGACCCGACGTTGGAGGGCGTCACGCACGTGTTCGTGGACGAGGTGCACGAGCGCACCGCGGACGCGGACTTTCTGCTGATTCACCTGCGCGATATCTTGCGCGCGAACGCGCGTGACGTGGACGCGTCGCAGCGCGACACGTGGCGTCCGCCGTTGCGGGTCGCGCTGATGAGCGCCACGGCGGATTGGGAGAAACTCGCCGCGTATTTCGACGGCGCGTCGATCGACTCCGCGCCGCCGCCCGGGAGGGTGCACATCCCGGGCCGGACGTTCCCGGTCGAGGAGCACTTCGCGGAGGAATTCGTGAAGCGCGGCGGCGGACGACGCGCGGTGACCGGTGGTCCGACATCGTCGTTCGACAATGTCAGGTGCGTCCCACACACTGGTCCCCATACGACCGCGTTGGCGTGGTGAACGCCGATCCTTAAGGACTTTCGCCGACGCATCACTCCGCTCATCCCTCGCTTTCAATCCTCGCCCTCGACGCCTTTCAACTCCGCTTCTGACGCCTATGAACTCCACCCCGACGTTCGCTCGTATAGAGGTCCCCGCGGCGGTCCCCGTCCTCCCCCCGGGGTCGATTACGACCTCCTCCTCGCCGTCGTGCGCACGATCTGCACGATCTGCGCGAAGGGAGAAACGGAGCCGCCGCCGTGCGAGGGCGCGATCTTGGTCTTCCTCCCCGGCGCCGCGGAGATCGCGGAGGCGGAGAAAGCGCTGCTTAAACGCCTCGGCGGCGACCACGAAATGTACGTCGTCCCTCTCCACGGCCAGCTCACGCCGAAAGAGCAGCAGAGAGCGTTCGCGAAGCCTCCCGATCGCGACGCGCGGAAGATCGTGCTCGCGACGAACGTCGCGGAGACGTCGCTGACGATCCCGGACGTCGTCTACGTCGTCGACAGCGGCCGCGTGAAACGTTTGACGCACGATCCGACGACGCATCTCGCGGCGTTGACGGAGGGACGCTGCTCGAGAGCGTCCGCGGCGCAGCGACGCGGCCGCGCCGGGCGCGTGAAACCCGGCGTGTGCGTGCGTTTATACGATCGCGACGTCGCGTCGAACGAGATGCCCGAGACGGACCTCCCGGAGATGCACACGGTGCCGCTGGAGTCGTTGGTGATGGCGGCGATGGCGTCGAGGCCGGAGACGTCGCCGGAGGCGTTCCTCGCGAGCGCTCTGGACCCGCCGCCGTCAGCCGCGGTGCGCGCCGCGATCGCTCGGCTTCGATCCATCGGCGCGGTGGTCAACGCGGCGTCGACAGACGACGCGTTGAGCGACAACACTAATTCTCTAACGCTCACGCCGCTGGGGTTTCATCTCTCACACCTCCCCGTGGAGCCTCGGCTCGGGAAGATGCTCGTGTACGCGGTGGCGCTCGGGTGCCTCCCCGCCGTGCTCACGGCGGCGGCGGCGATGTCGTGTAAGCCGATGTTTCACGACGCCGCGGATAAAGCCGCGGCGACGCGGGCGAAGCGCGACGCGTCGGATAAGAGAGGCGGGGCGTCGGATCACCTCGCCGCCGCGGAGGGGTTCGACGCGTGGCGCGACGCCGCCGGCGGCGGCGGCGGCGGCGGAGGCGGCGGGAGGGGCGCCGTCTGCCGCGAGATGAAACTCTCGTACTCGACGATGCACGAGATACACCAGGTCCGGAACCAGCTCAAGGAACGGCTCGCGGAGAGCGGTTTCAGACCGGACGCGCCCGCGGCGTCGGCGCACGCGTCGAACGACGATCTCGTCCGAGCGGTGCTCGTCGCGGGGCTGTTCCCGAACGTAGCGCGCGTCGCCGGCGGCGGCGGCGGCGGCGGCGGCGGGCGCGGTTCCGGCGGGCGCGGCGGTAAACGCCAAGGCAACGGCCCTCGCGTCGTGAACAGTCGCGGCGTAGAAGTCACGATCCACCCGTCGAGCGTGAACGCGTCCTCCGCGGAGCTCCCCGGGCCGAGGGAGGGGTACTACGCGTACCAGGAGGAGGTGGAGACGTCGAGGGTTTTTCTGCGCGAGACGACGGCGGCGCCGAGCGAAGCCATCTTGCTCTTCGGCGGCGGGCTGTCCGTGGACCACGCCGCGAGCACGGTGACCGTGAGCGCTGGCGGCGGCGGCGACGGTTCGAATTCCACCGGTGGGAACAAACCGTTCGTCTTCGCCGCGAAGCCGGAGACGGGGGTGTTGTTCAAGCTGTTGCGATCGGAGTTGGATCGACAGCTGGCGGCGGCGGCGGCGGATCCGGAGGCGCTCGCGACGCGAGGGTTGGGGGGCACGGACGCGGGCGAGCGGTTGATGGAGGTTCTGTTGAAGCTGTTGCCGGGCACGAGGGCGGGTCGATGACGGTTCGGGCGCCGTCTTCTTTCGTAGGCGCGTAGTTTAATAGTCTCTGCTGGTCAAGAGAGCGCGAGAGAGCGGCGCGCTTTTCGGACGCTTTCGGATGACGAAAAGATCACGAATATCTTGGCCGCAGATCTAACAACAGAACGATGCGCGCGCTCGCCCCCTCGCGTCTCGCGGCGGTCGCTCTCCGCGCTTCCGCCCCCCGCCGCGGCGTCCGTCGACTCGCCCGCCCCGTCCGCGCGTCCGCTTCCGCCCGCGATGGCGACGTCATCTTCGACGCGTACGAGATCTTAGACGTCCGCGACGACGCGACCGCGATCGACATCAAAGACCGGTATCGCGACCTGCAAAAGCGCTTCCACCCGGACGTGTCCGGGGACGACCCCGAGGTCCTCGGTCGCAGCGCCGCGATCAACCGCGCGTACGAACTCTTGATCGACAAGGATCGGCGGCGCGACCTCGACGACGCGCTCATGCGCGCGAACGGGGGGAAACGCCGTGATCGCGCGACGCACGGCGGCGGGCGCGCGATCGCGAGCGCCTTCGGCCTCGTCGGCCCCCTCCGCGAGCGGCTCCTCGCGCGCATGGACGTCTGCGGCGGGTTCGACCCGGACGCGCGCGCGTGCGACCTCAACGTCGTCGCGGAGTTGACGGAGGCGTTCAGGGAGTGGGGGAAGATGCTCGCGTTCACGTCCGAGATGCCTCTGCCGCTTCCGCTGCGGTGCGACGACGTCGCGAACGGGCTGCGCGTCGCGTTCGTAACCTTCGCCGACGACGAGCTCCAAGAAGTCGGCGCGCTGTGCATCACCGTGGAGAAGACTAGTACAAGTAAAAGACCCGCCGGCGAAGAAGAAGGAGAAGAAGAAAGAGGAGAAGGAGACGGCGGCGCGGCGAGCGATGGCGTCGAGGTGAAGGTGCGAAGGACGTGGTCGGAGAAGGCGTCGGGCGCCGACGGCGGCAGGGGGGGATTCCGATTTCGCGGCGGCCCCGGCGACGCGCTCCCCGGCGAGGGACGCGTCCTCGCGTGCTTCGCGGAGGAGTTCAACTTTCTCGTCGTGGACGATAACTTATCCGGGGGGAAGAAGAACGCGGGGGGTAAGAGCGCGAACGACGATCGAGGGTGGTTCGGGAACATCGTGTCGAGCGTGTCGTCGTTCGCGCTGCCCGTGTTGCCCATGTTGGGAGGCGGGAAGGTGGCCCCCGGGGGGAGCTACGACGGGTACCGGATCAACCGATCGGGGAGCGGCGAGTTCGGGAGCGTCGACGACGACGCGGGCGATGGACTCTAGATTGTTGTCGTTATCATCGTAGTCGTCGTCGTATGATGCCGAGCACGTCGACTCATCATTTTCCATAAAAAAGCCGTCCACGATCGACGCGATCGCGACGATCGATTTTTCCGAGGCGAGTGGTTTTTTGAACCGTTGTCCGCGGTGACGCGCGCACTCGACGCGACACCGGCGGCAGCGACCGTCCGCCGCGCGCGAGGTTTTCGGCGTCCACGCGCGCGCGACCCCGCGCGCGACCCCGCGCGCGACCGCGAAGGAAACCCCGGCGTGCACGGCCGAGGGCGCGTGCACCGCGAATCTCGAACGCCCTTCAGGGGTGCCATCTTTTGATCGTCGACGCGAACGCTCGTTCGTCCGACGCGATGTCCTCGCTCGCGATTCAACGCCTCGCGATCGAGCGCAAGGCATGGCGCAAAGACCATCCGCACGGCTTCGTCGCGAGGCCCGTGAACGCGCGAGACGGCTCCGTGAACATGCTCATTTGGGAGTGCAAGATCCCGGGGAAAGCGGGCACGCTGTGGGAATCGGGGCTCTTCCCCGTCACGATGTACTTCACCGAGGACTACCCGTCGAAACCGCCCAAGGTGTCTTTACCGGCCGGGTTCTTCCATCCGAACGTGTACCCGTCCGGGAAGGTCTGCCTCTCCATCTTAAACGAAGAGAAAGGCTGGAAGCCGTCCATCACGGTGAAGCAGATTCTCACGGGCGTGCAAGAGCTTTTAGACAACCCGAACAACGCCGACGCCGCGCAAGACGTCGCGTACAAGCTGTACAAGAAGTCCAAGGCGGAGTACAGCAAACGCGTGAGGATCGAGGCGGCGCGGTACACGGAGACCGCGACCGGGGGGGCGGGCGGTGGGGGTGGCGGCACGAACGCGAACGACGCGGTCGTCATCTTATGATAGACGCGCGACACGACGACGACAGCTGGCGAGAAGAGCGCGGCGAAACCAAAACGCGAAACAAATAGTAGATAGCACGCGTACTGTACCCCTCCTCGCGTCTTGTAATAAGACACGCGAAGGACCGAGACGACTCGCCCGCGTTCGACGCGCTTTTTGTGATGATCACACGTTGTATACACAATGCACGTTTGTTTATTCGTTCCCTCGTTTACCCTCCCAGCCCCGCCGCGTTCGGTCGGTCCGTCGCTCCGTCGCTCCCTCACACCGCCAGCGGCTGCGCGACGGACGCCGCCGGGGCGACGTTCTCGTCCCCTCCCTCCTCCGTGGCGGCTTCCTTCCCCTGAATCTTGTTCCCCGCGCCGACGGTGAACGCCCCGGGGTTGATCGCGACCGTCTTCGTCGTGTTGTTCGTCTTGTAAATCCCGACGAGACGGTCCGCGAGCTCGAACATGTTGTTCCGCAACGAGATGATCACAAACTGCGCGTTTTTCGTCCGCTCTTTGATGTAATGCCCGACGATGGACACGTTCTTAAAGTCCAGCGCGGCGTCGATCTCGTCCATGACGTAAAGCGGCGTGGGCTTGTAGTGATGCAGCGCGAACACGAGCGCGAGCGAGGACAGCGTCTTCTCGCCGCCGGACAAGTTCGCGATGTTCTTCCAGCTCTTCTTCGGCGGCCGCACGCTGAAGACGATGCCCTCGGCGAACGGATCGAGCGAATCCACGAGCTCCAGCTCCGCGTCTCCGCCCAACGTGATCATCTGATACATCTCCTTCAACCGGAGCGAGATGACGTTAAACCCGGACATGAACTCGTCCAGACGCTTCTTGCGCAGGTCGTCGTACTCCGCGCGCGTCGCGTCGCGCGCCTCCGTGACCGTCCGAAGATCGCCCGCGCGTTCTTCGTACTCGCCCTCCTTGTTACGAAACGCCTCGATCGACGAGAGGTCGGGTTTCATGACCGCGAGCTCCTCTTCCAAGCGTTTCTCGTCCGCGACGAGCGCGTCTGTGGTCTCGCTCGCGAGCTCTTCGTCGCTCAAGAGCTCGGGCACGGGCAGCGACACCTCCGCGTGGAGCGCCTCCTGCTCCTTCCGCAACTTGGCGAGCTCCTTCGTCCACTGCTTGTTTTTCTCCTCGTTTTGCTTCCCAGCCTCCGCGAGGTCCTCGATCTTCGCGCAGAGGTCAACCTCGACGTGCTTGATCGCGCCAATCTCCTTCAGCGCGGCGTCTCTCTCCATCGCCGCCGCCGCGAGCTCGGCCGCCTTGGCGTCGCACATCGCCTGAAGCTCCTTCTGCCGCTCCAGAACCTCCATGGCGCCGTCCTCCAACGTCTTAAACGCCTCCTTGACGGCTTTGACATCCTCCGTCAGCTTCGCTCTCTCCGCGGTCGCGTCCTCGATCGCCTTCATCAGACGCGCGGTCGCCTTGGCGTGGCTCGCCGCGGTCGCGCGCTTCTCCACGCAGCTCTCCTCCGCGGCGGCGATCCCGGCTCTCAGATCCTTCACCAGCGCGCGTTGCTTTTTCAGCTTTTCGCCGCCGACGTCGTCCATCTTCTTTTGCAGCGCCTCGCACCGCGCTCGCGTCTCCGCGGCGTCTTCCTGCACCGACGCGTACGCCGCGCTCGTGTCCTCGACTTCTTTCTTCAGTCTCTTGAGCTCCGCGGCGTCCTCCTTCGTCGTCTTCGCGTCGTTCTCGAGTTCGATGAGGCGGCCGTTCAAGTCGCTCGCGCGTTCGATCGCGGCTTCGTGCTCCGCCTTGAGCTTGGGAAGGAGCCGCTCGATCTTCGCGATCGCTTGCTCCGCCTCCTTGGCTTCTTTCCCCGCCGCGATCGCCGCGGACCGCGCCTCCTCGTACGTCACGGACGCGGCCTGGAGGTCCTTCTCCGCGACGGCGACCGCCGCCGCAGACTCCTCCGCGTCGTCCGCCGTCGCTGGCGCCGCCGTGCCCGTGCGCATGCGTCCCCCCTTGGGCTTGGACCCGCCGCCGGACATCGTCCCGCTCGTCTCGATGAGCTGCCCGGCGAGCGTCACGACGCGCTTGCGTCCGGACTTGCCCTCGTACGCAATCTTCGACGCGGCGTCGAGGTCGTCCGCGACCGCGGTGTCGCGAACGCCGTAGTAAAAGGCAACCGCGAGCCGCGGCTCCGCGGGTTTGATCAAATCCATCAACCGCGGCGCCGCGCCCTTCTCCGCGGCGGCAAAGGCTGCAGCCTCGCGCATGCGCCCTTCCAGCGCCTTTTGCTTCTCGAGGATCAAAAACGTCGCGACGCCGAGGTTATTCGCGCGCAGATGCGCGACGCACGCCTGCGCGTCCGCGGTCGTCTCGACGACGATGTAATCCAACGCCGCGCACGCGGTGGAGACGGCGATGTCGTACTTTTTGTCGATGGCGCCGAGGTCGCCGAGCCGCCCCAACACGCCTTTGATCTTCCCTTTGCTCTTCGCGTGCATCAGCGCGGAGACGATGACGGACTTGGACCTCTCCTGGTCCGCCGCCGATCGCTTCTGCTCGAGCTTGCCGCGAATCTCTCGCGTGGTTTCGTTCGCGAGCTTCTCTCGCGCGCGCGCCGCGGACTCCGCCTCGCGTCGCTCCGCCGCTCTGGACTTTTCCGACGCGAGGTCGCTCGCGGCGTCGGACATCTCTTCCTCCTTCTTCGCCGCGAGCGCGTTCGCTTTCTCGACGCCCTCCTTGGCATCCTCGTACCTCTTCCGCGCGTCTTCCTTCGCGTTCACGAGGAGATCGCGCTCCGTGACGGCGACGTCCATCGCCGCCTTGGCGTCGGCGATTTTCCCCTCCCACGGCGTCAACGCCGCCCGCGCCGCCTCGAGCTCCGCGCCGATCGTCGCCATCTCTCCCTTCAAACTCTCGAGCACGGCGTCCAGCGCGGTCTCCTCCTTCGCGACGCGCTCTTCCAGCTGCGCCTTCTTGGACTCGAGCTCCGGGACTTCGCGCTCGATCGCCTCCACCTCCGCGGCCATGTCTGTCTGTTTCTTGGCGTCCTTGACGAGCTTCTCGTCGAGCTTCTTCGCGCGCTGCTTCATGTCCTTCAAGTCCTCGCGGTGCTTGATATCCTTGCGCTCAAACTCCGCGAACGCTCTCGTCGCGTCGTCGAGCCGCGCTCTCAGCTCCCCGAGCGCTTTCGCGTGCTCCCCGTGCGCGCGCTCCAACGCCTCGGCGCCCGCCGTCGTTTCCTTCGCTTTTTCTCTCTCCTCGGCGAGCGTCGCCTCGAGCGCCGCCTTCTTCTCCGCGATCGCCGCCATCTGCGTCCGCGCGTCGAGCTCGAAGACTTGGTACATCACGCTGCGCGTCCTGACGAGCTCGCGCTCTTTCGCCATGAACGCCTCCGCCTCCGCTTTCGCGCCGGCGAGGCCGTCGCGTTCTTTTTCGACGAGTTTGAGTCGGTTCGCTTGGCCGCCGCGCTTCTCGTTGAGATCCTCGAGCGACTTCGCCTTCTCCTCGATGCTCTCGACGTACTGGTTCGTCCCGATGATGTCCTCGAGGTACTCCAGCAGCCCCTCGTCGTTCGGCGTCTGCGCTTTCGGCTTCATCATCGAGATTTGTTCAACCTCGCCCTGAAGGATGAGGAATCGGTTGTTGTTCAGGTCGACGCCGTGCGCCTTGAGGAGATTCGTGACCTCCGTGAAGTTGGACGTCTTCGCGTCGATGAAGTACTTGGACGTGTTGTTCTTGTACGCCTCGCGCGCGATGATGAAGTCTGAGTTCGGGATCGCCTCGAAGTCTTCGCCTTCCTGTTGGATGTCGAGGAAGGAGGCGCGAGGGGGAAGGGAGGGTTCGACGAGTTGAGATTGAGATGAGATTTCGCGTCGGTCGTCGGGCGGACGGGCGGAAGATGCTGAATTCGCGGAGGAGGAGGGCGGGGACGACGCCGCGGTTCGCGACGCCGCGCGGAACCTCGCGAGCGCGACGACGGACGGACGCGGACGTCCTCGCGCGCCGTCGCCCGCGGGTCGGCTCGAGTCCACGCGTCGTTCGTCGTCCGCTCGCTCGCGCGTTCCGAGCCGTCTCCGCCGAAACGCGCGTTCGGGACGGGACGCGCCTTGTCGACGATCTCGTGGAAGTGCACCTCCACGCGCGCGTACTCCAAGTTCCTGAAGTCCGTGCTGTTGTGGATGAGCTCGGAGACCTTGTTCAGCCTGAGCTGCTTCGCGCGCTTGCCGAACACGAAGAGCATCGCGTCGATGACGTTGCTCTTCCCCGAGCCGTTCGGGCCGACGACGGAGGAGAAGGATTTGTGAAACGGGCCGACGTGCTGCGCGCCCGCGTAGGACTTGAAGTTCTCGAGCACCATCTTCTTGATGACGAGGCGCTTCTTCGGCGCGTCGGGGTTGACGTCATCGTGAGCCATGACGACCGAGCGACGCTTCTGCGCGGGGTCTGCGCGGGGTAAGGCGCCGGCGCAGCGCGTGTCTGCGCGTCGTCCGCGGGACGTGTCGTGGTTTGTTTCGTTTCTTTCCCCCCGCTGCGATACAAACGGCCGGCTCGCCGGCTCGCCGGATCGATCGGCCGTTTCAGTGTTCATCGGTCATTTGAAAGGCGCCGCGATCAAATATTGAAACCGAGGGGTGGGTGAAAAACTCCCTGAAAACTCCTTTCGTTTCGAGCGCACCTCATCAGCGCTTTCGTGGCGCGTCGTCGGAGGGAGACGGGGAGGCGCGACGCGCGCGGCGGCGGCGCGCGAGATCGAATGGCGCACCTCGCGGCGGCGTCCGCGCGCGCGGGATGGACGACGCATCGCGCGCGGCGGCCCGGCGGCGTCGCGATCGCGCGCGTCCGCGGCGTCCCCGCCCCCGCGTCGCGGCGGACGGCGCGGCAGATCCCGCCGCG
>Ga0181554_1002072_pt1 | contig 18168 bp, 8 predicted proteins | sample 011ome_16_FD_145602 | JGI IMG/M metagenome (GOLD analysis project Ga0181554, IMG submission 145602) | Coastal salt marsh microbial communities from the Groves Creek Marsh, Skidaway Island, Georgia - 011503CT metaG (spades assembly) | ecosystem: Environmental > Aquatic > Marine > Intertidal zone >... | reverse complement strand
CCCCCCCCCCCCCCCCCCCTCCCCGCGTCGCCGTCCGTTCGTCATCGCCCCCCCCCGCAGGATCGACGTCGCCGTCCGCAACGTCACGGGGATCCCGAGCAAGGTCGCGAAGACGGTCCTGACGCTGGTGCGTCCTCGCGTCCGCGCGTCGTCCAGTCGTCGTCGTCGCGCTCGACCGACGCGTCGACCGCACCCCGGTGCCTTGTCCTCCTCCTTCGGTTCCGTCGCGTCGTCGTCGCCGCCGCCGCCGTCGTCGTCTCACGCCCTCCTCCTCCCCTCCGCGTCTCTCTCCGATTCCGTCGTCGTCCAGACCCGCGGCGCGAAGGTGCAGCAGTCGAGCGCGAGCGACGTCGCGGACGGCGTCGCGACGTGGGGCGGCGCCGCGTCCGCGTCGGGGTCGGGGTCGGGGTCCGTCTCGTCGTCGTCGTCGTCCAAGTTGATCTTCATCGTGACGCTGTACAAAAACGCGGACGGGTCGTTCGAGAAGAAGGAGTACTCCGTGAAAGCGCAGGCGGTGGAGGGCGGCGCGGGGACGGGCAAGGATCCAAAACTCGCGACGTACGCCAAGACGACGATCGACTTCTCGGAGCACGCGCGTCTGGAGCACTCCGCGCGCGGCGAGACGGTCGCGCTGCCGCTCGACAACAAAGCGTCCAAGGCGAAGGGCGTGCGATGCGAATTAGACGTCTCCGTGACGTGGCTGCGTAACTACGTCCGCGACGCGGACGGCATGACGGACATCAGCGGCGTGAGCGGGTACAGCACCGGCGTCGGCGGCGGGATGACGAGCGGCGCGAGCGACATCACCGGTCTGACGTCCGTCTTGAGCGAATCCGAGCAGGATTTAGGCGCGTTCTATACACTGGTCCCCATACGACCGCGTTGGCGTGGTGAACGCCGATCCTTAAGGACTTTGCCCGGCGCGTCTCTCCGCCCACACCTCGCTTTCAATCCCCGCCCGCGTTGCCTTTCAACTCCAACTGACGCCTATGAACTCCACCCCGACAATCGCTTGTATGGAACGACCCTCAGCCGGGTTCGACGACCGAGGCGCGTCGCCGGCGTCGCCGCGAAGCAAGACGCCGGGTCGCGGCGACCACCGCGTTCGCCCGCCGTCGGCGTTATCGCCCATCGCGGTGTCCCCCACGGAGGGGGGCGCGCTGTCGCCGGTCAGGGAGGTGCACACGCCGACGTCGGACGCGGGCGCGGCGACGTCGGGTCGGTCGACGCCGCGCGGTCGCGAGTCGCCGTCGCGGCGGCGGCGGCGCGCGCGCGCGGAAGCGTCCAGACTCGCGGCGACGGAAGGCGGCGGCGACGTTGAAGTTGACGTCGACGTCGACGACGAGTCGCCGCGCCCGGATCCGGATCCGGATCCGGATCCTTCCTCCTCCTCCCCTGCGGAGGCTGAGCTCCGCGCCAAGCTCGAGAAGGTGTCCTCGCAGCTCAGGCGCGCGCTCCTCGCACTGGTCCCCATACGACCGCGTTGGCGTGGTGAAAGCCGTTTCTTGAGGACTGTCTCTCCCGGCGTTCGTCTCTCTCCGCCCAGGGTCCCTCGCTTTCAACGCCCGACCTCGACGTCTTTCAACTCCGCTTCTGACGCCTTTCAACTCCGCCCCGACGTCTGTCGCTTCGCGTGGACCCTCGACCCTCAGCGCGACGAAGTACCGCGCGCACAGACTGACCGCGTCCGAGGCGACGGCGATGACGCGCGCGGACGAGCACGCGGGGCAGCTCTCGCGCGCGCGAGAGGAGATCCAGATCCTGTCGAGGACGGTGTCCATGACGGAGAAGGAGCTCGCCGCGATGCGTGACGTGGCGCGCCAGGTGGACGAGCTGAAGCGCGCGAAAGCCGCCGTGGAAGCCGAGGCGGCGGCGCGAACGGCGAAAGCCGCGGAGGACGACGTCCGGCGCGCGGCGGCGGTCGCGGAGGCGACTGCGACCGCCGCGGAGGCGGTCGCGGAGAGCGACGAGCTCCGCGCCAAGCTCACGGAGTTGAGGTCGCGCGTCGCGCGCCTCGAGAGCGAGCGCGACGAGACGACGACGGAGCTCGTCGCCGCCGCCGCCGCGGCGGAGTTTTCCGCGTCCGAACGCGACGCCGCGCACGAGCGCGCGGAGGGTCTGAGGAGAAAGCTCGAGGCTGCGAAGGCGGCGACGAACGCGGTGGAGGTGGCCGCCGCGAGAGCCGCGGCGGCGGCGTCCGAGGAGAGGGATGATCTGAAGCGACGGCTCGCGGAGGCGAAGACGGCGGCGAGCGCGGCGGCGGCGGCGGCGGCGGCGGCGGCGGCGGCGGAGACGCGACGCCTGGAAGACGCGCGCGACGCGGCCGAGGAGAGCGCGATTGCTTCGGAGAAGCGCGCGGACGACCTGGAGAAGAGGTTGACGCTCGCCGTAGAGGAAGCCGCCGCCGCGGACGACCGCGCGAAGACGTCCGGCGAGGACGCGATGAGGGCGAAGGACGCGGAGATCGCGGAGGTCAACGCGACCGCGAAAGACGCGCGCGAGGAGCTCGAGAAGCTCCGAGACGCGTGCGCGTCGCTCGAGAAGCGAGCGGAGGCGTCGAAGCGGGACGCGGCGGATAACTGGGACAACCTGCGCGCGACGCACGCCGCGCACGACGCCGCGGTGGCGGAGATTGCGGAGTTAAGGGAGCGACTCGCGACGGCGACGACGGCGACGAAAACCGCGCCCTCCGCGGACGACGAGGCGAAAGAGATCGAACGCGAACGCGCGCTGGCGGCGGCGGACGAGAGGCTGGCGCAGCTCGAGGACCTGAACGCGGCGCTGGAGAAAGAAGCCGCGGGCGCCAAGGCGCTCGCGGCGGCGAGCGCGGACGCGGAGGCCAAGTCGAAAGCGCTCGCCGCGGAACGCTGGCGGCTGTTGCTCGCGAAACAAAACGCGCGCGCGGCTTCCGAGTCGACCATCGCGGACCTCCGGAAGCAGGCGCGTTCTCCTTCACACTGGTCCCCATACGACCGCGTTCGCGTGGTGAACGCCGTTTCTTAAGGACTTTCTCTCCCGGCGTGTCTCTCCGCCCACAACACGGTTTCAATTCCGACACGCCTCGACGCCTTTCAACTCCGCTTCTGACGCCTTTCAACTCCACCTCCGGAAGCAGCTCGCGAGCGCGGTGGAGGCCGCGGCGGTCGCGGCGAAAGCGGAGGACTCGCGCGCAGCGTTAGAGGCTGCGTCGTCCGCGGCGAGAGCGGCGGGGGAGGACCTCGCGGAGGCGCGCGAGATGGCCGAGGGGCTTCGGAGGCGATGCGACGCGCTGGAAGAGGAGGCTCAGGCTTTGAAATCCCACGCGGCGGATAACTGGAAGATGCTCAAAGCGAAAGAGGCGGCGCACGCGGCGGCGACCGCGGAGGCGGATGATCTGAGGAAACGACTCGCGACCGCGGTGGACGCCGCGGCCGCCGCGGCGGCGGCTGAGGCGTCGAAACGAGCGCTCGAGACGGCGACGGAGGAGGCGGAAAAGACTAAAAGACAAGTCGAGGACCTCAAAAAGCTCAACGCCGCGCTCGCGAAAGCGGCGAAGGAATCGAAAGCGCACGCGAGCGCGATGGAGGCGAAAGAGAAGGAGACCGCCGCGCACGCCAAGGCGAACTGGGACAACCTCGTCGCGAAACGAGCCGCGCACGAAGCCGCGGAGGGCGAAATCGTCGATTTGCGAAAGAAACTCGCGACGGCGGTGGAAGCCGCCGCCGCGGGGGAAAAGCTCAAGTCGTCCGCGGACGCGCTCGCGGCCGCGACCGCGGCGTCGGAACGCGCGACCGCGGCGTTGGAGGCGTCCAAGGCGGACGCCGCGCGGTCGCGCGCGCGCGCGGACGCGCTCGAGGGCGAGCTCGAGGCTTCGAAAACCCACGCGGCGGACAACTGGAAGCTTCTCAAAGCGAAAGAGGCGGCGCACGAGGCGGCGACCGCCGAGATCGTCGACTTGAAGCTCCGGCTGTCCACCGCCGTCGAGGCCGCGGCGGTCGCGGCGAAAGCGGACGATTCCAACGCCGCGCTCGTCGCGGCGCGCGCGGCGGTTCAGGCGGCGACGGCGAACGCGGAGAGAGCCGAGGACGCCGCGACGGAGGCGAAGACGCGCGCGGCGGACGCCTCGAAGATGCTCCGAGCGAAGGAAGAGTCACACGACGCGCTCGAAAAAGAAAACGCGGACCTGCGCGCTCGGATGCAGACCGCGGTGGACGCCGCGGCGGCGGCGGCGAACGCGGACGCCTCCGGCGCGGCGATCGCCGCCGCCGCCGCCGCCGCCGACGCGCTGCGGCATCAGGAGTTTTGCGATCAACTCAAAGCGCAGGTCGCGACGTTGAAAGCGGACGCGCGAGCCGCCGCCGAAGCCGCGAGCGCGGACAAGGACGCGCTCGTGGACCTTCGAGAGGAGTGCGCGATGCTTCGGTTCGCCGCGAGCGGCGGCGTGATCGAGACGATCGATTCCGTGCGAAAGCGTCTCGGCGCGGCCACCGCGGGGGAGACGACGACTTCCGCTTCCGCGACGACTTTCGAAACTTCCGAAGTCCGGGCGTTACGCGCGAGCGTCGCGAGCGCGGAGGCGGACGCGAACGCGGTCGAGACGAGCGCGCGCGCGGCGGCGGCGAGCGCCGCGGAGGAGATCGACGCGCTGCGGACGCGCATCGACGCGATGCAGCAATCCGCGCGGCTGTACGCGGACGCGGCGATGGCGGAGAGAGACGACTTGCGGGCCAAGGTCGCTGCGCATCGCGACGCGTGCGAGGAACTGAGAGGAGAACTCGCGGCGTTGCGCGCGACCGCGGACGCGAACTCGGCCGCGACGGCGTTAGAAACGGACGACGTGATTCATCAGTTACGCGAAGAGCTCGCGATGGTCTCCGCGCGGTTGGCGACGAACGAGCTGTTGCACGAACGCTTCAAGACGGACGCGCAGTCGCGACTCGCGACGGTCAAGTCTGAGGCGAGACGCGCCGCCGAGGCGGCGGCGGCGTCGAAACACGCCGAGACGACCGCGGAGTCGTGCGCGCGCGCGGCGCAGCGCGCGGCGGCGACGGCGGAGTACGAGATTCAAATCTTAAAGGACGAGAAGGACGCCGCGGACGCCGAGATCGCGCGATACGCGGAGACGTGCGCGTCGTTGCGCGCGCGGTTGGACGCGAAAAAAGTCAAGGGGAAAGTTGAGAAAGCCGCGGCGAAAACCGCGGAGGAGACGGCGTCGTTGAAACACGCGCTGAGCGAGGCCAAGGCGAGCGCCGCGGCCGCGGAGGCGGCCGCGCGGATCGCGCGCAGAGACGCGCGCGCGTCGACGGAGGCGCGCGACGACGCGGAGCGGCGCGCGGAGGACGCGGAGACGTCGAGGGCGGACGCGGCGGACGCGGCGAATCGCGCGACGGAGCGGCTGCACGCGGCGGAGCTCGCGCGCGACGACGCCGAGAACGCGCTCGAGGCGAGCGAAGCGCAGCGCGAGGAGCTCCGGCGCAAGCTGGACGCGAAGACCGCCGCGCTCGCGGACGTGTACGCGCTGCGGGACCGCCTCGCGGCGGCGGAGCAGGCGGTCGTCGCGAAGACCAAGTCGGCGAACGCGCGCGGCCGCGCCGCCAACGCCAATAATAAACGCGCGAGGAAAAACGACGGCGACGCCGCGTCCGGCGCCGGCGCCGCGCCCGAGGAGCTGCTCGCGATGGTCCACGCCGCGGAGGCGAGGGCCGCGGCCGCGGAGGACGCGGTCGCGGACGCGGAGCGGTCGCATCTCGCGGCGCTCGCGAGGCTGGAGACCGCCGGCGCGGAAGCCGCGGCGGCGGCGACGGCGGCGGAGGAGAGACTCCTCGCGCGCGTCGCCGCGTCCGAGTCGCTCGCCGCGACTGCGGAGGAGCGGCGCGAGCGCGAGACGCGGAGGTTGCGACGCGCGCTCGCGGAGGCGCAAGCCGCGCGGTGGGCCGCGGAGAAGGACGCGAGCGGCGCCGTCGCCGCCGCCGCCGTGGTGGACGCCGCGGCGAAAATGTCGGACGCGAAAATGTCAGACGGCGGCGAGACGCTCGCGGCGCTGCCGGAATGCGAAGAAGAAGAAGAGGAAGAAGAGGAGACGGAGGCGGAGACGATCGGCGACGAGGCGCTGTCGCCGACGCCGACGCCGATGAAGACGGCGTCGAAGGACGACGATCCGCCGTCGCCGCCGCTCTCCGGCGGAGGAAAGCTGACGACGCTTCCCGGGGGAAAAAACAAAAACAAAAACAAAAACACAAACGCAAACGCAAACAAAAACGACGCGGTGAGACGAGCCGCGCGCGCGGCATCCGCGGCGATCGAAACCGACGCCGCGAACGCGCGGAAGGAGCTGATGAGCTTGCGCGCCGCCGCGGCCGAGCGCGAACGCGCGATTCGCGACTTGGACGAAGAGAAAGCCGCCGCGGAGGCGAAGGCTTTCGAGTGGCGGCGGGCGGCGAAGAAGGCGGAGCGCGACTTGAAGGAGAGAGACGTCGCGTTGACGAGGGCGGCGAGAGAGCTCGAGCTGACGAAGACGAGCTTAGCCGCGGCGGTGAAGGCTGCCGCGGACGCGGGCGCGGAGGCGGGGCGATCCGCGGGCGTCGAGGCGTCGAGGAGGAAGCTGAAGCGGCGCGACGATTGGGATTCCAGCGTCGTCGTGACGCCGCCGAGGGACGTCCGGGCCAAGTCGCCGGCGCGGACCAAGTCGCCGGCGCGCGTCGCGGCGGCGACGCCCGCCGCCGCCCCGACGCCGCGGACGCGCTCTCCGCACCGCGGTGCGGTCGTCGCGAAAACGCCTCAAAACGGGGCGTTATTAGGGCTATCCTCCACGACGACGACGCTGACGACGCCGTCGTCCGACGTGGGGCCCGGCGCCCCCGTGCCGCTCTCCGCGCGGTCGCCGTTTAAGACGCCGACGCGAAGAGGCGACGGCGTCCGCGGCTTCGACGCGCCGTTCGCGAAAGCCTCCCCCGCCGCCGTCGCCGCCGCGGCGATCGACTCCAAAGCGGAAGCCGCTTTCGCGAAAGCGGAAGCGAAGCGTCTGCGCGCGGAGAAGGAAGAGGCTGAGCGCGACGCGCGCAGAGCGCGCGCGGAGGTGGCCGCCGCCGCCGCCGCCGCGGACGCGGAGGCGACGGAACGCGCGGCGAGGGAACGCGAGCGACTCAAGGACGCGCTCGCGCGCGCCGACGAGGAGACGCGCGTCGCGCTCGCGGACTTGAAGAAGACGCAGAGCGACGCGGAGCGTCAGGTGACCGCCGCACTCGATCGCGCGGACGAGCGAGAGAAAGCGCTGCGCGCGGACATCGCGCGCTGCGCTCGAGAGCGCGACGACGCGCGACGCCGCGTCGACGCCGCGACGACGGAGCTCGCGGATGTGAAAAAGTCGCGCGCGACGCTCGGAGGGATGACGAGCGCGGAGGCGTCCGCCGCCGTCGCCGTCGCGCGCTACCGCGCGGAGGCGGACCGCGCGAAGAGTCGGCTCGAGGAGCTGGAGGACGAGCGGTTCGAGCTCCGGCGCGCGCTGGAGGCGCACGTCGGCGCGCTCGTGGAGGCGAAGGTGGACGGCGCGGAACACCAAGGGACGATTCTCGAGTTGAGGAAAGAGCTGTCGCGAGCGAAGACGAAGTATCAACGCGCCGCGGCGAGAAGCACGAAGCTCGAGGCGATGTATTACACCCTGAAGGACGCGTCGGACGCCAAGGCGATGGCGGAGAGCGCGACGTGGGGTGGTAGCGCGAGCGGTCACGGGGGCGGGGGTGGGCGGGGGCACGGAGGGAACGGGAGCCCGGATGAGAACGACGAGAAGAGAAGAACGCCCGTCGTCCTCTCGACGCGGCCGCGGCTGTTTTCGCCCTGACGGGACACTATCTAAAGGATATAGCATTGAAAAACGCATCACTATGACGCGTTACAGATATATGAATGACTAATAAGACCTTCTTTATCACGTCGTCAAAAGAACTACAGTACAGTAGCCCTACTGTGCGTGTACCCTACCTAATACGGCTGGAGGCTCAAGAGCTCGACGTCGACGAGCACGCCGTCGTCCGCTCGCGGGAGGTACTGCCCGAAACACTTCCGCTTGTAGCACAACTCCGGAGGAACGATGAACCTTCGCCTCTCGCCGACTTTCATCCCCATGACGCCCCCGATCGCTTCGTCCTGCACCTCGTCCTTGACCCCGGCCTGGTAGTTGTACGGCCGTCGCGCCGCGGCGGAGGACGCGAACGCGTGCCCGTCGCTCAGGAAGTATGCGGTGTACGAGACTTCGGGTCGTTCCACACAAAACATTGTCGGGGTGGAGTTGAAAGGCGTCAGTTGGAGTTGAAAGGCGTCGAGGACGGGGATTGAAACCGAGGGGTGGACGGAGAGATGCGCCGGCAAAAGTCCTTAAGGATCGGCGTTCACCACGCGAACGGGGTCGTATGGGGACCAATAGAACGCGCCTTCAACGAACGGATTGGGAATGTAGTGGTCCACCGTGTCGAGGATGCCGCGCTCTGCGTTGCCTTCGCTGGCCTTGTCCACGATGAACGCGACGCCGCTCTCGAGCGTCTCCCACCCCGCGGGAAGGTCGTCGAGACGCATCGCGTCGACGAGATCCACGGAGCGATCGGATTTGTCGAGGAGGTACGACGCGAGATCCGCCGCGCGCGCGTCCGCAGCCCCCATCAGCGCCCCCAACAACGCGACGCGCAGAGCGTCTCTTCTGCGAACGTTCGCCGGCGCGGACGTCGCGGCGGGGACGGAGGAGGACGGACGCGCGCGCGCGGACGCCGGGGCGGACGGGGTCGCCGCGCGAGCGCGGCAGGCGACGACGCGCGCCGCCATCGTCGCGCGAGTCGTTGTGATGATATCAATATCAGATCGGGCGCGGGCGTTCGCATCATCACGATGACCGAATAAACTAATTCTAACATACTGTACCGCTCGCTCCTCCGTCGTCGGTCACGCCATCAGACACCCTAATATGTTCGAGAACACCCCGGGACACGTGCACACGGAGTAATACGTCGGATCCACGCCGTCTATCGCCAAGATATCCTCCCTGAGCGCGAGTGCGCACACGTAGTTTTGCCCGATGCGGCACGCGTTGTCGCACCCGTCGTCGGGGTTCCCGTTGCCGTCGTCGCACTCTTCGCCGTCGTTGAGGACGCCGTCGCCGCACACGCCGATGAGCGTCTGACGAGGGCGACGCCACAGGAGGCAGGCACGAGAAAAGGTAAGTACAGTACGCGTCGGTCAGTCGTGAGGGGGAGGGATCGACGCGATCGTCAAACGTACCGTCGAAACCGAGGGGCGGGCGGGTGAAAAACAAACGTGAAAAACAAAACGCGCGCGGGCGGATAGACTGGGGGACCCCCTCTCGCTCGCGCACCTGACACCTGTCTCCCATGTACCCGCTCACGCACTGGCACCGCGCCCCCACCGCGCCCTGCGAGCACGTCCCTCTCCCGAGGCACGCGTACGGCCCCGGCGACACCGGGTGGTCCGCGGTCCCGGGGCACGGAAGCTCGCACACCGCGCCGACCCACCCGACGTCGCACGCGCAAAACGGAAAATCGTTGGACCGTTCCAACGCCGTCGTGTCGTCGAATCGCCGCCCGTCCAGAACGTGCGAGCACCGCCCCGCGCCGCAGTAGTTTGGCGCGGGCGGGCACGGGAGCTCGCACAGGACGCCGGCGCGGACGCGCGCGTCGTCGCACGCGCACTTCGCGGCGTCGCCGGGGAAGTCGCCAAAGTACGTCGTCGAGTCGCACGTCGAAAAGTCTGAGGGTCGAGGGTCCATACGAAGCGATGTCGGGGTGGAGTTCATAGGCGTCAGAAGCGGAGTTTAAAGGCGTCGAGGTGTGTCGGGATTGAAAGCAGCGAGGGACCCTGTGCGGAGAGAAACGAACGCCGGGAGAGAAAGCCCTTAAGGAACGGCGTGCACCACGCGAACGGGGTCGTACGGGGTCCAGTGTGAAATAGAACGTTCCGTAATCGCACGGCGGACACTCGTGCTGACAGTACGCGCCGCCGCGGCCCGCGTCACACGCGCACGCGGGGTTCCCCGCCGCGTCCGTGACGCACGCGGAGTGTTCGTACTCGCACGGCGGGCACTGGACGTCGCACAGCGTGCCGGCCCAGCCGAGCTCGCAGTCGCACGTCGTCGCGAGGGTAGTCGTCTCGATCGCCGTAGATCCCGCGGCGTCATCCGTCGTCGTCGTCGTGACGTTGACGACGACGCACGCGCCGTTCGCGCACGCGGGACACAGAAGCTCGCAGTCGTCGCCGCGCCACCCGTCGTCGCAGTCGCACCCTAGCGATGGATCCTCCTGGCTCCCGGACGCGTACACGCCGTTGCCGCTGCATATGGACAGTCTGACCTCTTCCGCGTACGCGGCGTAGTAATCCGCGAGAAATTTCACGTAATACGTCGTCGCGTACTGATCCACGTACTTCATGAACGCCTTGAACTCCTCGTTGTTCCATCGGTCCGCGGTCATCTCCGGGTCCCTCTTCGAGATCATGACGTGGTCTAAGCGCACGGTCTCGCCCGGGCCCATCGGGTCGCCGATCCACGGGTCGAGCTCGCCGTCCGTATACCGCGCGGGGTCCGCGGCGCCGTAGTAATCCGCCTTGATGAGAATCTCCGGGTCGAGGGTCCATACGAAGCGAAGATATCGGGGTGGAGTTCAAAGGCGTCAGAAGCGGAGTTGAAAGGCGTCGAGGCGCGTTGGGATTGAAAGCAGCGAGGGGTAGTGGGCGGAGAGATGCGCCGCCGGGAAGAAAAGTCCTTAAGGATCGGCGTTCACCGCGCCGACGCGGTCGTACGGGGACCAGTGCGACGTAGAACGCACCTCCGTGAGCGACGCCAAAACCCACGCGATTTCCGTGAACGTCGCGCTCGTCCCGACCCTGTCCGCGCGGTTCGCGTTGATCGCCGCGTACACCTCCGGAAGGACGTCCCAACGCCGCCGCAGCGCGTCCACGCTTCGCGCGTACCCGTCGTTGGCGTTCGGGCGCGTCGACCCCGCCGTCGACGTCCCCGCGAGGCCGCCGCCGCCGGGGAACGTTCCGGGGGCGTACGCGCCTTGGGAAGTCGGGGTGGAGTTGAAAGGCGTCAGATGGAGTTGAAAGGCTTCAGATGGAGTTGAAAGGCGTCGAGGCGCGTTGGGATTGAAAGCGAGGGACCCTGGGCGGAGAGATGCGCCGCCGGGAAGAAAAGTCCTTAAGGATCGGCGTTCACCACGCGAACGGGGTCGTACGGGGACCAGTGTGAAAAGAACGCACCCGCGGAGCCCTTCGGCGGCGGGTTCCCGTTCGCGGTCTCGCGCGCGATGATGTCCAACACGACGCGCATGGACGGCTCCGTCCCCGGGGGGATCTGGGCGTATATTCGCGACATGTACGGCGATTTCGGGAACGGCGCGACGCCGGCGCCGTCGCCGGATTCGAAGACGAAGCTCGTCTCTCCGGCGTCGGCGCGAAAAGCGCGGCTGTCTTTCGGGTTCGCCCGCCACGCGTCCATCGCTTCCGTCTTGACGTCCTCGGGGCCTAACCCTAAGCCGTCGAACGGATTGTACCCTTCCGCGCTTCCTTCGCGTTTTCCGACGTATTTCGTCCCTTCGACGGTGTACACGTACGGGTTCACGCCGTCGCCGTTGACGGCGTCGATATCCGTGGACCAGCCGAGGCCGGCGGGGACGAACGGCATGTTGAACCAGCCCGCGTTTTCGTGCAAGTCAAAGTTGAAGTTGATCGAGCAGTGCTCCGCGTAGCAGGACTCCGGGGGGTAGTGCTTGACGCGCGGCGCGCGGATGCCGAGGACGACCTGCGGGGTGTCCAGATACGCCTCCACGGTGTCCACGATTCTCGATTTACTCCACCGCAAGTTCAGCGCGAGCTCCGGGAAATTCTCCCGCGACCACTCGAACGCGGCGTGCTTATCCCACACGTCCCACGGCGGCGGGTCCAACCGGTACCGCGGCCGCCCCCCGATCAACACCACGTCCGGAGCTCGCTCCGCGTCGCTTCCGACCGGGTGCGGGAACGCGGGTTTGGCGTGCGCGGCGTTGGACATCGAGAACGGGTCCGCGCCGCCGGCGAGGTAGAGCTCGTACGCGATGGTCGCGTTGTACGCGACGGCCAGCTTATCGCCCAAGAACTTCCCGGGCGCGCGGAAGTACGCCACCTCTCCGGGCCGGTCGTTCGGCAGGCGATCCGTGAGGTACAGGTACCCGCTCGCGCCGTCCCACTCGAGGCCGCCGTCGCCGCCGCCGTCGGCGTCGCCGTCGCACCGGCCTCGGATCACCGCGGCGGCGATCGCGCCCGCGTCGGCGGCGCCGCCGACCACGGCGTCCAGAAGCCCCGGGCACGAGTTGTTGTGCACGCGCCACCCCTCGCTGGATAACGAAAAGTCCGAGCGAATCTCGCCGCCGTCCCATATCTTCTTGGAGCAGTCCGGGAGCGTCCACCCGGGGCGGCAGTGGCAGCTGCCGTCCATCCTGCAGTCGCCGTGGACGCACGGCGAGCACCGCACGGAGCAATCGAACCCGGTCCACATGACGTCGCACTTGCACGTCCCGTCGGCGAGACACGTGCCGTGGTCGAAATTACACGGCAAGCACTGCACGAACCGCGGGACGCTGCAGTCCTCGCCCGTCCATCCCGGGTCGCACTCGCAGTCGCCGTTGAACTGACACGTCCCCTGGTTGCACGGCTTGCACTTCGTGAAGCAGTCGACGCCGGTCCACCGCGTGCCGTCCGGGTCCGGGTAGCACGCGCACGAGCCGTCGCGTTGACACGTGCCGTGCGGCTGAATGGGTATCCCGCTCTGCGAGTCCACTGACTCGAGGAGGACGTCCTCGATTTGGTTCTGTAACTCCAGCGCGTTCTTCACGGCGACGTGACGGAAGCAGTCGCACATTTTATCGCACGCGGCGCCGTACCATCCCTCCACGCACTCGCACGTGCCGTCGTACTGACACGTTCCGTGCGTCGCGTCGCACGCTTCGCACTTGACGTCGCAGGACCACCCGGCGTAGCCATCCCCGGACGTCACGCCGTGTATGAGCTGATGCACGATCCAAATCATGTAATAGTCCGGATCTCGGATGTGCTGAAACGCCCCCGCGTCCCTGTCGAACCGACCGCGGCTCATCGTGTTTATGAGCCGCTGGCGCTCGTTCACGTTGTTCGCGAACCACACGTTCTCCGCTTCCGTGGACTGCAACATTCGCATCCGTTGGACCTCCACGCTCCCCAGCTCCAAGTTCCGCTCGCGGATGAAGTGCGACTTCACGACGTCGTCGCAGTCCCACGGCCTGACGGAGTCCCACTCCGCGCCGCACCCTTGCGTCGTCCTTCCGAACAGCTTGGCTTTCATCTTCTCGATGCAAGCGCCCGTCGTGACGACGTTCGTGGCGTCGGTGAAGTCGCACACCTCGTCCTCGGTCATGCTATCGGGGACGTTCTCGACGTCCGTCACCAGCGAGTCGCGGTACGCCTGCATGCGGTCCATCTCGTCGTTGACTTTGATCACCTCCAAAACGTTCGGCGTCGTGTACCGAAAATACGTCTCGTTGGGACGCGTCGGCAGATGCGTGTCCATCGTCCGCGTGTTGCACTCCTCTCTGTTCGGGCACTCGTACTCGAGCTCCCAAATGTAGTCCTCCAAGTCGTACGTGTTCATGTACACGGGGTGAACGTATCGGCTGCGTCGCCCGCCGTGGACTTCGTAAACGTGCTCGCCCTTCTCGAGATAAAACGGGTCGCGCGTGAGGCGCAACGCGTACGTCGACTCCCTCAGCCGACGCGAGCCGTCGCACAGGCACGTGCCGTCGTACTGACACGTGCCGTGCTCGCACGGCTCGCACGGGGTCATGCATCGGTACCCGTTCCAGCCTTCGAAGCACGAACACCGCCCCGTGGTCGCGTCGCACACGCCGTTCTCCGAGCACGGTTCGCACGGGATCTCGCATGCGGGCCCGGCCCAGCCTTGAAAGAAGTAATCGTACCCCTCGCCCTCCTGCGACTTGGCGCTCGGGTGCTGAAACCGCTCGTTTCTGATCCCGTCGCACACGCAATAGCCGCCGTGCAGAGGCTGCCCTTCGTTCAAGTCGTCGTCCGATTCGCAGTACCCGCCTTGAATCTGCCCATGTTTACTGAACGTCCGCTTCACGAACTCGTTCCGAACGTACTCCTGCGCGCCCGCGGACCAGATGAAGTACCCCATCGCGAACAACGGCGTGACGTGCGTCTCGACGCCGTTCACGAGCGATAAACACAGCCGCGTGCCGTTGACGCCGTCGACGAGGTTTCCGGGACATCCGAATCCGCCGCCGGTTCTCTCGTCCACGACCGTCCAAGGTTGGATGTCGTCGACGAACCCCTGACCGAGCGACCCGCACGTCGCGTTCACGAGCTCGCCGTTTTGATTGCACGGGTGCTTCGCCGCGCACGTGTGGAACCGCGGCACGTACGCGTTTTCGCCTAAATACTCCGCCGTCCACGGATACGGTAAAACCGCTTCTCTGAATCCGACGTCGCTCTCCGCCTCGAGCGGGCCTTGCCATATGTACCCGTAGTCGCACAGACACGTGCCGTCGTCCTGACAAGTTCCGTGGACGCAGTCTTGACACGTCATCTCGCAATCTCGACCGCGCGAGAGCTGGTCCGAGGTTAACCGGTAGTTGAAATCTGGTAAACCGGTGAATCCGTCCTCGCACACGATTTCCGCCGTCCACGGCGCGCCGTAATCCTCGTCCGATTCGTCCTTGACCACGCAGATGCCGTTGCTCGTGTTGTACGGGAACGGACACGGGTGGTCGCACATCGGCCCGGTCCACATGTAATCGCAGTGGCATCCCGCGGTGGTGCCGCCGAAACCGATGTTCGCGTCGAATCGCGTGAGCGAAAAATTCCCCCTCCGCCCGACGTACCGGTCCTTCGCGCCGTCCCCTTCGTACTGCGACGTGTACTTAAACGCGGGGGACCCGCACTCGATCGCGCACGCGTCGTCCGCGAAGCCGTGGTCGCACACGCACTCGCCGTACGACCCCTCGACGTTCGAGCACGTCCCGTTGAGGCACGGCTTACACGGCGTCTCGCACGACGGCCCGGCGAATCCAAACCCGGTGGTGTCCTCGCCGAAGCGTTGGTGAAACACCGCGCTCGCGCTCGTCGCGTCGTTCGCGACGTCCGCGCGGCACCGGCAGACCGCGTTCACGCCGTCGAACGTGCACTGCCCGTTGGTCTCGTCGCACGGCGCGCACGGGATCTCGCAAAACACCCCGGCGTAGCCGAAGCCGTCGAGTTCGTTCGCGACGCGCGCGAAGACTGAATCCCTCGGCACCGGTTCGCCGGTGTTGACATCCCTCGTGTACCCGCACGCGCAGTACGCGCGCGTCGACGTCTCGTTGTCGCCCTCGAAGCGCTCGCTCATGCCGTACAGCTCGAGCACGTCGAGCAGCCCGCTGTTAAGGTAGTTGTCGTTTCCCGGGACGCCCGGCAACGCGTCGAAATCAGCCGCCGTGTACGTCGCGTTAAACGACGGATACACGAGGACGCCGTTGCCGCTACACTCGACGTCGCACGTCGCGCCGACGAACCCAGGGAAGCAGAGGCACGCCCCGTCCGCCTGACACGTACCGTAGTCGCACGGCGCGCACGCGACGGAGCAGTCGTCGCCGTTGAAGCCTAACCCGCCCAGGACGTTGGATTGCGACATTCGACACGCGCAGACGCCCGAGACGTTCGCCGCGGCGATTCGCGCCTCTCTCTGCGCCGGCGACAGCTGCGGGTCGTTCGCGATGGCGTTGAACGCGGCGCCGTGCCCGGCTTCGGCGCCCGCGGGCGGGACGCAGTCGCCGTTCCCCGCGTCGCACGCCGGACACGCGATCGTGCAGTCCTCGCCGACCCACCCGGGTTCGCAAAGACAAACGCCGAGGAATTCATCCGCGGTTAAGCCCGCCGCTAAGAGGTTTGCGTCGACGGCGCACGTCCCTCGCGCGAACCCGCCGCGCGCGCACGGGCACGGAATCAAGCACCCGTCGCCCATCCAAAAGTCTTCGCACAAACACTGGGTCTCCACGACGTCGTACGAAGACGTCGCGTCGTTCCAGCTCGCCTCGGAGGCGTCCGTTAAGACGCACTCGCCGCGCGCGGACGCGTCGCACGTGTCGCAGACGACGTCGCAGAGACGCCCGGCGACGCCCTTGTCGCACTCGCACGCGTGCGTCGAGGAATCGTACACCCCGCGTCCGTTGCACGCGACGTTACACGTCGGCCCGGAGAACTCCAGGTCGCACTCGCACTCTTTGTGTCCGGTGCTGGCGACGTAAAACGTGAGGTATCCGTGGTCGTTGCACGGGTGCAGCTCGCAGTCGTCGCCCTCGAACCCGAGGTCGCACACGCACGCCTCGGGGTCGCCCGTGCCCAAGATGTCGTTCACGTCTCTCGCGCCGTTGCCGGAGCACTCCGCCGGCGTCCTCTGGTTCTCGTCCCGCGCCGGGTCGCCCACTCGAGTCACTTCGCTGACGTTCACCGTGGCGATCGCGGTGGAGACCGCGCCCGCGTCGTCGGTGATCTCGAACACGAACCGTCGAACGCCGCCGGTGAAGAGCAACTCCCGGGTTTGCGGCGACTGAGAACGTCGGGGCGGAGTTTTAAGGCGTCAGGGGTGGAGTTGAAAGGCGTCGAGGTGTGTCGGGGTTGAAACCGTGGCGTGGGCGCAGAGATACACACGCCGGGCGAAGAAACTCCTTAAGGATCGGCGTTCACCACGCCAACGCGGTCGTATGGGAACCAGTGCAACATAATAGAACGCGCCTGATTCGTGATGACGTTCACGCGGCCCTCGTTGACGTATCGCGCGCTGGCGAATATCCCTCTGTACGCCTCGAGCGTGTCCGCGCCCTCGAGCGTAAACGAATTCGAGCTCGCGTCCCACGCCCCCGTGACAGAGCTCCCCTCGAGCGTCAGCGTGACGCGTTCGCCCGCGCCGTCCGGAAACGCGGCGCCGGGGACGTCCGGGTCGTAGTAGACGCGGCCGCCTGTTGACGCGAGGGCGTTTGGCCGCGCGGAGCGACGAACGTCGGGGTGGCGTCGAAAGGCGTCAGGCGGAGTTCATCAAAGGCGTCGCGGCGTGTTGCGATTGAAAGCAGCGCGGGGTGATGGGCGAAGAGAAATCCATCCCGGGCAAAGAAAATAAATCCTGAAGGAACGGCGTTCACCGCGCGAACGCGGTCGTACGGGGACCGGCGCGAGATGGATGGTAGAACGAACGCGCCTCGGATGAATCGCCCGTCGTCGTCTTCGACGTGCGCGTCAGCGTCTGCGAGCGCGACGCCCAAGAACCGCTCGTTCTCCCCCATCACCGCCGCGTAGTCCACCCCCGGTCTGTGCGCGCCGTTCAAATCCAAAATCGCCGGGTTATTCACCGGAACGATATCGACGAGGAACGACGCGGGCGCCGACGCCTTCCCCGACGCGTCGTACACCGTCAACGAGATCCCGCGCGTGGTGTCGTCCGGTCTCTTCCCCGCGTGCGCGTACGTCACGTTACGCAGCGCGTCTCGCAGCGCGTGCGTCGTCGGCGCGTCCATCGCGTCCAGAAGCTCCTCCCCCCGTCGAAGCGCCGCGTCGAGGACGAGGAGCCCGTTCGCGAGGTCCAGGCGCGCGGCGATCCGATCGCGCCGCGCGATTTCGTCCATCGCCGTCGCGCGCACGTCCGCGAGGTTCACCCCCGGGCCGGTCCCTCCCGCGGTGTTCGTGAGTGCCTTGACGTCCGCGAGGTTCGTGAGACTCGCGGCGGCGTCCTTCGCGTCGTCGTCTTCGGCTTTTTCTTCCTCCGCCCACGCGCCGTAGAGCGCGTGCCACGCCGCGTACGTCGCCGTGAAGCCGAGGCGCTCGAGCGGCGCGTCCAGCGGATTCGTGATGACGACGACCGCGCGCACGAGAGGCGCGCCGCCGGCGACGCCCGCGTCGAGCGACGCGCCGGTCAGCGCGACGGGCGCGTCGCCCTCGGTGAAGACGTGGCGGTGGACGGTCCCGGGGGGCGCGGCGGCGTCGACGACGATCTCGGGCGGCCTCGCGGCGGCGACGAGATGCGAGGGGGGCGCCGCGCACAGGAACGACAACGAGATCGACGCGAGCGACAGAAACGCCACGCGGAGGAGAGACACGCCGCCGCGGCCGGGGGCGCCGCCGGGGGCGCCCCCCCGG
>Ga0181554_1002061_pt1 | contig 18226 bp, 8 predicted proteins | sample 011ome_16_FD_145602 | JGI IMG/M metagenome (GOLD analysis project Ga0181554, IMG submission 145602) | Coastal salt marsh microbial communities from the Groves Creek Marsh, Skidaway Island, Georgia - 011503CT metaG (spades assembly) | ecosystem: Environmental > Aquatic > Marine > Intertidal zone >... | reverse complement strand
CCGCCGCCACCGCCGCCGCCGCCGCCGCCGCCGCCGCCGCCGCCACCGGAGGGGACGGAGGCGAGCTTCTCGGTGCCCTCCTTGATGAGCTCAGCGACGTCCTTGCCGTCGATGGCGGCGAAGAAAGCCTTGAGCTTTTCATCGTCAACCTCCGCGGAGACTGCGAGAGGAGGGAAAAAGCCAGGAAAAAAGCGTCAGCGATGGGGCTCGGGTTCCGCCGCGTGACGACGAGGGGACGCGTGATTCGCGCGTGCGCGCGCGAGGGAGGTCGGTGAACGCACCAGAGGAGAGGACGGACTTGACATCGGCCTCGGAAGGGGATTCCTTACCGCCGAGTTGCGCCTGCGATGGGAGAGCGAGGAGGTTTTTCGTCAGGACAAACCCTAGAAAGAAATCGTCCTTGAGACGAGACCGCGGAGGCGTCGTCGCCGGATGCGACGACCGGGAAGCCGAGCGGACGCGACCTCGAGGTCGATCGCATCGCGGCCGCGCGGCCGTCGAGGTCGATCGCGCGACGACGGACGCCCGGGAGGCGCACGCCGTCGTCGATCCGGGAAACCCGCGAGGAGCGCGACTAATCTATTTTTCCCGAGCCGCGCGCGGCCGGGGATCGTCGTTCGCCGGGCGGGGCACGCACCAGAAGGTAGGCGGCGACGTACTTCATCTTGAAGAAGTGTTAAGTGTTCGATATACACGCAAGCTGCAGACGATGCTGCTTTAACCCGAGGGGGCGAGCGCGAGCTTTAGAAGGGATGTCGAGTGCGGAGAGGAGCGCTCAAGTAGGAAAAACAGTCAAGGTCAGCAGGAGACGCGTATTCGCGTATTCTTCAACTGTTTGCCCATACGTGTACTGTAGCCCTACAAATTCACAACCGCGTACTCGGTCGGACGACCCGACGCCGAAGGTCGTCCGCGCGGTTGGCTCTCACCAGAACGAAGGGCGCTCGCCACGCGCCTTCGCAGCCGCCGCCATGAGCTGGTTCTACCGAATGATGCAGCGCGAGCCGGTGGTGATGTGGAGTTGCTTCATCGGCGGCGTCGGTGCGCGCTCGCGCTCCCTCCCCGCCGCGCGTCGCGCTCGTGACCCTTCCCTGCGCCCGTTGATCCCCCGCTCGACCGTCCCCGCGCTGACGATCCCTCGCCCCCGCTCCTCCCCCTCGCGCGAACATCACAGGGTTGGCGATCCCACTGATCGTGCCGCCGATTAGGGAGTCGATGACGGGGACGGAGGTGAAGTCGCCGCCGCCTCCGCACGTCATCGCCGCGAAGTTGGCGGGGAAGTGAAGGAAGGAGCTAGCGGCGATCGAGGGTTGACGATGGATGAGTAGCAGCGGAGGAGCCGAGTCGCGGGTTCGCGCCTTCGGCGGCCGCGTGGACGACGCGAGGGCGAAAGCGCCTGAGCGTGTTGTAATCAAAGACACTGCGTAGACATCACGACGTTCGAGCGCTCGTCGCGCGGTGGTCGACCCGGGTGCGCCCGGGTTGGCTCGCCCCGCCCCGGTCTGGCTAGAAATAGAAACCGACTGGAAGTCAACCTCAACCTCGGACGCTTCAGTCGTAGCCCGCGCGAGGAGGCGCGGACGCGACGTCGCGCGAGCGTGCACGCGGTCATGACGACATCACCTCTCGACTGAGCACGCGCGCGTTCGGACACGACGACGACGATGACGGCCGTCGTGGACGCGAGGAGTCAGCGCCCGCGCGCCGCGTCCCCGCCGGACGCTCTTCCGCGTCGCGCGCTCGCGTCCGCGCGCTCGATGCAGCTCGCGAGCGCGTACGCCCCGCCCGCGCACTCGCCGCCCGCGGCGAAGCCCAAGAGCGGCGCGAGCACGAGCGCCGAGCGCGCGTCGCGACGCTCGAAATCCCCGGGGAGCAGCCCGGGCGGGGCGTCGGAACGTCATCGACACCACCACGACCATCATGCGATTCACCTGATCAACGTGCCGCCGCCGTGTCCGTACAGCGCGAAGGCGTGGGAGACCGCGGGGACGGTGGAGTGGACCGAGCGATTCCGGGAGTTATCCTTGAGCGAAGGCGGGCACGCGGAGGACGTCCGCGAACGCCGCGAGAGGTCGTGGGCGCGAGCGAGAGAGGAAGCGGCGCGAGCAGCGGAGATGGAAGAAAAACGCCGCGCGCTCGCTGAGGCGCGGAGCGAACGCGTCCGAGCGAGAGACGCCGCGAAGCTCGCGCTCGCGGAGGCGAAACGCCTCGACGAGCACGCTAAGAGAGCGGCCGCGGAGGAGAAGCGCGCGGCGAAGCACCACGCCGCGGAGGCGCGGAGAATCGAGATGGAATCGAAGAAGACGTCGGCGGCGAGTCACCGCGCGCGCGCCGCGGCGGCGGCGGCGGCGAAACTCGCCGAGGACGCGTCGGACGCGGAGGCGAAGCGGGAGAGACGACTGGCCGAGCTCGCGCAGAGAGAGGAGGCGCAGCGCCGGCGGGAAGACGCGCGCGCGAAGGAGTTAGCGGACGCGCGGAAGGAGGGAAGAAAGGATAGAAACCGACCGGCGGCGGCGGCGGCGAAAGAGGGCGACGCGCCGTCCGCCGCCGCGGCGAGACGCGCCGAGAAAGCGGAGAAAGCGAAGGCCGTCGCCGCGGCGAAAGAGGATGACGCGATCGAGCGCGCGTGCGCGAGAAGGACGAAAGAGGAGTGGCTCGCGTGGCCGGAGCCGACGACCGAGACCGAGCTCGTCGCGTTCGTGAAGGCGACGTCGCTTCACGCGGGGATGCGTCGTTGGTATCGCGTCGAGCGCGCGGGGCGGATCGAGACGTACGACGACGTCGTCGCGCCGTTGCTCGCGCTCGTCGGCACCGCGTGGTGCGAACCGGGGAGCTCGACGTCGTGGACGCGCGAACACGCGAAGGCGTTCGAGATCATCCGCGCCGCGGCGGCGGGGTTGGCGACGAAGACGTCGGCGACGGCGTCGAGTCGGCGCGGGGAGCGTTCGTCGTCGTCCGCGGCCAGACGCGACGAGAACGCGGCGCGCGCGAAAGCGGAGGCGGAGGCGAAGGAGCGAGATGCGGCCGCGATGAGAGTGGCGAAGGCGGAGAGAGCCGCGGCGGTCGCCGCGGCGGCGACGGCGAAGGAAGAAGAGCTGGCGGCGAAGCGCGCGAACGCGAAGAAGAAGACGGAAGCGGCGAAGGCGCCGCGCGAGTCGTCGAAGGCGCGGGACGCCGCGGCGGCCAGAGCGGAGAAGGCGGAGAACGCGAAAGCGGCGGAGGCGGCGAAAGCGCAGAAGGAACAGGAGGCGGCGTCGAGACGCGAACGCGCTCGCGCGGAGAAAGCGGCGGCGGCGAAGCCCGAGCCCCGCGAGTCGGCGCCGGCGGCGAAGCCTCGCGCGAAGTCGTCGTCGCCGCCCGAGAAGGAGCCTCGTCGCTCCGCGCCCGCCGCCGCGCCCACCGCCGCGTCCGAGTCGCCTCCGAACGACAAGGACACTCCCCGTCGTAAAGCCACCAAGGCGCTGCACCGTGCCGTCGGCGCGCTGAGCGCGGTCAGGCGCATGAGCGTCGCGACCGCGAAGCGGCGGTTGAACGCGGGGAAAGCCGCCGAACGACGACCGAACGTCAAGGACCTCGTCGACGAGGCCGCGGACTCTTCCGAGGCGCGGCGACTCGCGCGCGCGGCGGAGAGCACCGAGGACCGTTTCGCGCGCGAGGTGAACGACCTCGAGACGATGCTCGAGAACGAGATGTGGAACGTCACGCGCGCGTTAATCGAGCTGGAGCGCATACGCCTGCGAGCGAACGGGGCGTTGAGGTCGATGCGAAGAGAGGAGGAGGAGGAACGCGAACGGGGACGCGCGGCGAGGAACTCGGACAGGGACTACGTCGCGGAGAGCGGCGACGGCGAGGAGGAGGAAGAGTTGGAAGAGAAGGAGGAGGAGGACGCGGACGTAGAGATCGAGGACGTAGGTAGCGCACCGGAGTTGGAGGCGGCGGCGGCGGAAATAGCAGCGAGTAGCGAGGCATGATGAAACAGCTCGTGCTTCACAATTCGAACGTCGTGGTCACCATTCTGTCGAGCGCACGCTCGCGCGATGGACAAGTACACCACCGCGGTGGTGAACTTCCTGAAGGATCATCCCGCGGTGTGCGACCTGCACTTCACGAAGCGCGACGCGGTCGCGAGCACGGCGCTGCACGCGTGGGAGACGTCGAACTGCCCGCTTCGACTGCCCGACGATTTGAAGGCGTTCCTCCTGTTGTCCGACGGGTTCTCGCTTCGATGGGACGTGCGCGTCGGGAGGCAGAAGCGCCACGCGCTCGGGTGCATGGCGCTGAACGGCGTGAAAGCGATGCGCGCGCTGCCGCTGGACGCGTCGCCCGAGGACGACCGCGGCGACGGCCCGGTCGTCGTCCGCGGAAGCGGGGCGTTCGATTCGTCCAACGCGACCCCGCTCGCGGCGTTCGACCTCGACGCGTCCTGCGCGTACGGTCGCGTCGCGCTCGTGTTCGTGTCCAAGGAAGTCGCGAAGGCGCCGGACGCGACGTCCTCGAGCGGGCGGGAGACGTCGGACGCGAAGCCGCGGCCGCCCGTCGTTCGAAAGACCGAGGCGCAGGTGTGGTTCCAGGATCTCGCCGCGCGGTGGCACCCCATCGCGGGGTCGTTCTCGGAGTACTTCCGCGTCATGGCATCGCACTTGGGGCTGCCGAACTGGCAGTACGCGTTCACGGACATCGGGTTAGACCCCGCGGCGAAGCAGTGGTTCTCGCTCCTCGCGCCGACGCGGCTGGCGGTTGATTTAGACCGCGCGCGCTTGAAGCGCGCTAAGCGACGGCCGAGGAGCGGGGCGAGCGTCGGCGGCGGGAAGGGAAGCGGCGCGAAGCCTCGAGCGCCGTCGTCCGCGAGACCGACGATGAAGCTGACGTCGCCGATGAAGGCGTCCGAGACGGGCGGGAGCGGGAGCGGGAGCGGGAGCGGGAGCGGCGGCGCGGCGGCGGCGGCGGCGGTCGCGAGAGCGAAAGCCGCCGGCGGGGGGTGGGCGAAGACCTCCGCGGCCAGCGCCCGCCCGGGGTCCACCAGCGGGGGCGGGGCCAAGGCGAGGGTCTCGTCGACGAGTAGCGCGGGCGTTGGGCGCGTCGCTCGACCGTCGAGCACGTCCGAGTACGCGAAGAAGCCGCCGATGCGATGAGCGTTCGGAGTTGGCGCCCGGCGCCTGTCGCGGCGTTTTTGAATGCGTCGCCCCTCCCGCGCGCGCGCCGACGCGTTATGAGCCTATAGATGATAGTACAGTAGTCGTCGTTGTTACATCGATGTTCGCTAGCTAGTCTACTGTAGTGATCTATGCCGCGCCTCCGCCGTCGCTCGACGCCGTTCCACGTCACGTCAATGTCGTCTGCCTCGGGCGTTTCGTTCTCAGCTCTTCAGGCAGGCACTCCTCCACGGACGCTTCCACCCTGGGTAACTTTCGGATCGCGAGCTTGACGTCCTCGAGCGCGATGGTCTTCCCCTTCCTGTGCTTCGAGAACGCTAAGATGTCTTTCGCGAAGTGTTCCGCGTAATCCATCGTGAGCTCGGTGACGCACTGCGCGACCATCGGGGAGACGCGGATCTTCCGCGCTTTCGCGGCCTCCTCGCTTATTTTAATGATCTCGCACTTCAACCGCGCGGCGAGAGCCTCCTGCTTCCCCGCGTTCGGGTCGTCGAGGTGGGACGGGTCATGGATCGCGCCGCCGTGACCCTCGAGGACGAGGTCGTCTATCTCCTCCGACGCCATGGCCCACGACGGACGGGCGCGCGGGAGGGTGTGAGAGAGCTGTCGTGACGAGATCCGTTGTAGGTTTGACTTCAAACATTTGCTGTGATGGCTATTTTTTTCGTCGCTTCGCGTCCTTCGCCTTCTGCCCGTGGTGTATGCCCGATCCTTTCGCCTTCGTGACGACCTGCCCGAGCTTCTCACTCGCGCTCCGCCTCTTGTGAGCCCGTCGGTTCATCAGCTTCGCGTCTAACGGCCAGTACGCGTACGGCTCGAGCGTTCTCTCCTTCGTGAACGCGTCCCCGGTGGCGCCCTTCTTGGCGCGGTAGACATCCGCGGTGTGCGCGCCGTGCTTCTTCTCCGTCTTCCCGGGTCGGTCGGTCGTCTTCGAGCTTCGCGCGTCCGTGCGCGACGTCCGCGCCGTCCTCTGCGTGCGCGTGGACCTGAGGGAGATCCCGCCCTCGGTCTTCGCGGTCCTTCGCGAGACGTTGCTCCGCGCGCCGACGCTTCGGACGGTGCGTCCGTCGTCGTCGCCGTCGTCGTCGTCGCGCTTCCGCTTGCCGTACTCCTTCTCTTCCGTGATGACGAGCTTACCGCCTTCGCCGCGCGAGTACCCGCCCTCGATCTCCTCGTCTCCGCCGCGACGGTCGCCTTGCTTCAGCATGTGCCTCCGAACCGCGGACTCGTCCAGGAGATCCAAGGGTTCTGACCCGGACTTGGCGCCCGGAAGACGCGCGCCGCCGGCGGCGCGGAGCGCGTGCGCCTCCGCCGCGCTCCGCGGGCCGCCGCCGCCGGCTTCGCGTCTGGACGTCGGCGCCATCGACCGCGCGCCTAAGCCGCCGCGGGTCCCGCCGAAGCGGCTCATCCCTCCGCCGCCGTTCTCGTCGTCGTCGGAGAAGACCTCCGCGTCGTTCCACGCGCTCCGGCGCCCGGTCTTCGCGGACTTGCCCGCGATTGATTTTCCGCCGCCGCCCATCTCGCTCCCGGCGATCGACGCCTTGCGTCGTTTCTCGTTCCTGAACTCCTCTTTCTTCATGTGCGACAGCAGCGCTATGTGCGCCTGCGGGGTCACCGCCTCCACGGCGCCGTACCCGCAGCGCTTCACGAGCCGCTCGACGACGACCTTCACCTTACCGCGGAAGCGGTTGTACCCGTCCTCGTCGTCGTTGCACGCGAGGAGCGCGGGGACCATGTCCGCGAGCTGGTTCGCGAGCTCGACCTGGGGGAGGCGCACGGCCGCGACTTTGATGAACCCGAGCGCAGCCTTCACGACCTCGCGATGCCCGCCTTGCATGAGCGCGAACACCGCGGGGAGTAGCTCCGGCACGGTGCTCACGAGCTGCGCGGAAAATTCGTAGAGCAACCGCGCGAGCGCCATCACCGCCGCGCTCTGCATCGTCGGCGACGCGCCGACGACGCCGGCGAGGACGGTCATGAAGAACTTCCGCACGCCCGAGCCCATCTCCTCGCTCGCTTGCGCGTGCTCCATGTCGTCGTCCTCGCTGTCGTCGCGGTGACGCGCGTCGTTCTCGTTCTCGTTCTCGTTCTCCTCCTCGTCGTCGTCGTCGTCGTCCCCCGCGGCGAGCCACGCGCCGAGCATTCCCCCGCCGCCGCCCGCGCCGCCGGTGATCCTCCCGCCGCCGTTCGCCCTGCCCGCGCGCCGCTCCATCCCTCGCGGGATGTCCACGAGGAGCTTAAACGCCTGCTGCCGCGTCCGCGCGTTCGTCTCCTTCGTCGCGACGATCAGCTCGGAGAGGAGCACCGTGAACGACCCGGACCCGGCCGCGGCGGACCGCGTCGCCGCGGCGTCGTCGCCCGCGGCGTTGACGGCGGCGGCGTCCTCCTCCGCCTTCGCCTCGCGCTCCATGAGCGACGGCAACAGCGCGGCGACGCAGCGCAGGCGGTACCGCCGCGCCGCCGGCGCGCACGACCCGGCGCCCTCCACGAGCGCCTCCTCCGCGGCGTCGGCGTTGTTCGCGAGCCATTCCGTGTGCGTCGACGGTTTCATCAACGCGGCGAGGAGTTTGTACGCGCGCTTTTGCACCGCCGCGTCCTTCTCCCCGGTGGCCGGTCTCGCGGCTTTGAAGACCAGGTCCCTCGCGGGGGCGTCTAGACCGGGAACCATGGCTAAGGAGAGGTCCATGAACGTGCACCGGCGCGCGGATTTCGTGGCGCCGCCCTCCGTGAGCGCGTCCGGGGCGTTCTCCGCGTCCGAGGTCACCTTGACGAGCTTCTTCAGCACCGTGCGGAAAAATCCGCCGAGGGACGTCGCGTCCGTGACTTGCGCGAAGCACCCCACGGTCGCGCTCAACTCGCCGCGGCGTTCCGGCGGCGCCGCGACGAAGAGGTTGAACAGAATCGGCAGGAAGTTGCGCGCGTACTTCGCCACCGCCGCGGCTTGCGCTTCCGCGATATCGGTGCTGAACCAATCCGGCCTGTCTTCTAAAATAGCGGCAGCCGCCGCGGCTTCGCGCGCGCGGTCCTCGTCCTCCTCGTCCTCGTCGTCGTCGTCCTCCTCCTCCTCCTCGCCGTCTGAGTCCGCGCCCGCGTCCGCGTTCGCCTTCGCCTTCGCGTCCGCGTTGATCGCCGCCCTCGCTTGTTGGATCAACCTTCTCAGCGCCTCCGTGAGCGGCCCTCGAAGGTCCGCGCGCGACGACAACGCGTTTCCGAGCGCGGGCGCGAGTCCTGGGAACGACTCCGCGGCGTCCTCGGGCCACCGACAGAACGCGGGAAGCAGCGACCACAGCGCGGACTCCCCCGCGGCGCATCGCTGCGCTTCGAACGCTCGCCCCGCGGCTTTCGCTTCCACCGCGCGCTTGCCCAACCGCCGCGCGATCGGGAGCATCTCCTCGGTGAAATACCCGACGCGACAACCTGGGTGAATCGATCGGTCAGTCGAACGTCTTACCGGTCAAACATTGAAAGGGAAGCGCGGGTGAAGAGTGACGACGGGAAAAGTCCTTAAGGAACGGCGTGCACCACGCGAACGGGGTCGTATGGGAAGCAGTCTCACCTCTCAACGCCTGACGCAACAGAGGGACGAGCCACAGCCGCGCGCCCGCGGCGCCGGCGACGTTCCCGCCGTTCTCGTCCAGCTCCGCGCCGGGGGCGTCCGTCTCCATCGCATCGTCGCCGTCGCGGTCGAACCCGTTCGATCGGCCGTTCCTGATCGCGGCGATCTCCGCGTCGACGCCCTCCTCGAGCCTCAGCGGCAGCACGGACAACACCTGCTCCGGCCCGAGCGCCTTCACCGCGGCGGAGAGACACAACGTGAGCTGTCCGCGGCACTGCAACCCTTCCCCGTGCGCGCCCATCTCTCCCAGCGCTTCCAAGCACCCGCCGAGTATGGGCCCGGCCGCGGGCCCCAACCGATCGAACGCGGCGGCGACGACCGGCAGCGCGATCGGCCACGCGGCTCGGTACCGGAACCCCAACGACGCGCGCAACGCGTTGGCGACGCCCACGACGGGCGGCGGCCGCGTCGGCGCCGCCCGCCCCGCCGCTCGCGCGGTCGCCATCGCCTTAATCCCCTCTCGCACCATGTTCGCGTCCACGCACCTGGTCACGAGCGAGGACAGGCACGCGCCGGCTTCCATGGCGACGCCCTCGTGGACGCTGTTGAGCATCTTAACGAGCTCGTGCGCCGCCGCGGGCAACGCGCCGCCGCCCGCGCCCGCGGGGTCGAGCTCGTGCAACCGTCTGACCGCGGCCGCGTGCGCGCGGACGAGCGAGACCGCGAGCATGGGGCGTCGCGCGGCTTCCGCGTGCGCCGCGGACGCGAGCGGCGCGATCGCCGCCGCCGCGGTCTTCGCCGCGAGTCGGCACGCCTCGGACGCGGACGGCGCCGCGGCCGCGTCGTTTGATCCTTTTCCAAAGGTTCGAGCGCTCGCCGCGAGCGCCGCCGCCGCCGCCGCCGCCGCGCCCGCGCCCGTCTGCGCGAACAGACTCATCAGCGCGTCGCACGCGTGCTGCGTCAGGAGCGGCTCGCCTAGCGAGAGCAGCGCCGCGACCGCGCTCGCGGTCTCCCCCGCCGCGGGCTCCTCGAGCTCGCGCAGCGTCCGCTTCAGCGCGCCCAACAGATGGAGGCACTCCGTCGCCGCCGCCTGCGCGCGCCGCTCCGCAGCCTTCGCGCCCGCGCTGCCGTGCATCTCCGCGAGATCGCGCGCAGCCTTCGCGGGCGCCCTCGCGGTCGCGACGGCGACTTTCGCGAAGCACGCGCTCGCGTGCGAGGCGTACGGCGTCCCTCTGAGCGCGCGCAAAGCCGCCTCCGCGGACCCCGCGGCTTGCTTCCGAACCTTCGGCCGGGAGTCCACGCACAGGTTGCACACGGCGCTGAACGCTTTCTGGAGATGCGACCAGTCCCCGTCCGCGCCGTCGTTCGCGGGCGGAGGCGCGTCCCTGAGCGCGGCGACGAGGAGGCCGATGCACTGCACGACCCCGCGGAGCGCGGGGGGATGCTCCTGGAACGCCCTTCCCGACGCGAGCAGGACTTTCACGCAATCCGGGAGCTTCGTGAGCACCGGGCCCGCGGGCGCGTGCTCCAGCGCGGTCGCGAGGACGACGAGCATCGCGGTGGATACCTCTGGGGACGCGCTCGTCTCCGCGCGCTCGAGCGAGGACATCACCGCGGCGAACACCGCGGTCGGGGACGGCGCGATGTTCTCCTGTCGTAAGATTTCCGCAATCGCCTCCGCGACGACGCACACCTGCTTCGACTCCGGCTGCGCCGACCGCGCGTGCTTCGCGTGCAGAGACGCGATCGGGTCGTCCATGGCGAAGCCGACGAGGGTCGCCATGGCCACGCCACCGAATCCACCGCGCGGCGTTCTCCGTTCGCGCGCGTCGGGGTCACTGACGCCGCCGTGGCCGACACCGCCGCCAATAATAAATGCGGGCGCCGCCTCCTGTGTCCTGTCTCCACTGAACGCGAGCGCGAGCGACCGCGCCAGCGGCGCGCCCGCACTGCCGGCTGTCCAGCTGTCGGCCGACCGCGCGTTCTGTTGTTGACTCGTCCGAGAACGACGCGCTTCGGGCGTTCGGGGTGACGTAGCGTCGCTCGCCTTCACATCCGCACCGCGCGGGCGCACGCCGCGATGGGCAAGACCGAAGACGCTGACTTCCACGCCGGCGTCGCGATCGTCCCCAGGAAGGACGGCGTCGCGACGGATGGTGGCGGCGGCGACGACGAGAAGGCGGCGGCGGAAGGCGGAGAAGATCGCGGACAGCAGGAGATGGCGCCCTTCCTGTCGCTCTTTCGCTTCTACGGCCCTCGCGAGAAGGCGATGCTCGCGGTCGGCGTCCTGTTCTGCATGATAGGCGGCGCCGCGTTCCCCGTGATAAACATCGCGTTCGGGGAGCTGCTCGATTCCTCCGCGAACAACGCGAACGTCAAGAAGACGACCGCGGACGCGTGCTTATTCATGGTCGGCGTCGCGTGCGTGTTGGGATTCTCGCTGTTCGTCGGATTCGCGTTCGTGTCTTGGGCCGCGTCGCGCGGCGCGAACAACGTCCGCCGCGCGTACCTCGCGTCCCTCGTCGCGCAGGACGTCGCGTTCTTCGACGCCGCGCGCGCGGGCGAGCTCGCGGCGGCGACGAGCGAGAAGGTTCAGATTCTTCAAAACGGCACCGCGAAGAAGCTCGGGGAGTTTGTCCAGGCGACGTTCACCGGCGTCGGAGGTCTCGGCGTCGGGTTCTACTTCTCGTGGAAGCTCTCGCTCGTGATCTGCGCGGGGTTGCCCCTCCTCGTGGTCGCGACGTACTTCTTAATCAAGGCGACGACCGCGCTGACGGCGGCGAATCCGGATTACGAAAACGCCGGCGCCGTCGCGGTGGAGTCACTGACGTCGTCGCGCGTCACCGCGGCGCTGAACGATCAACCGGCCGCGGCGGCGCGGTACGAGAGACACCTCAGAGGCGCGGAAGCGCACGCGACGAAGTGTCAGTGGAGGATATCCTTCGCGAACGGCGGTCTGTTTGGTTCCATGTTCTTCATGTACGCGTTTGGACTCTGGTACGGCGCGTACCTCATCGCGGAGAGCACGGAGACGGCACTGAAGGATTACCCCCCGCCGTCGGGGCTCACGGACAAGTCGGACGCGACGTGGGGGACGCACGCGGTGCTGTCTGACGCGTTGTGTTACGACATTCAGACTGGGAATAAATACAGCGGCGACGCGCTGTTGACGTGCGCGTGCGCCATAGACTACTCGATCATCGACGGGTATTCGTTGACGAATCCGAACTGCGGGTGCGGGTACCGCGCCAACGGCGGGATCGGGGGGATGAGCTCCGGGACGTCCCCGTGCGTCACCGGCGGGACGGTCATCTTGGTGTTCTTTTCCGTCTTGATCGGCGGGTTCATGTTTGGGCAGTGCGGCGCGTCGATCGAGGCGATCATCAAGGGGAGAATCGCCGCGCGCGAGCTGTACGCCGTCATCGACCGAAAACCCGCAGACGGGACCCCGGGGGCGGACGTCCGCGACCCCCAGGGCGTCGCGGTCGTGCCGAGCGAGGTCAGCGGCGCGGTCGAGTTCAAGGACGTGTGTTTCTCCTACGCCACGAGGCCGGTGTTCGTCGGTCTGAACCTGAAAATTGAACGCGGAAGCACCGTCGCGCTCGTCGGCGAGAGCGGGTGCGGAAAGTCCACGATCGGTCGCCTCTTGACGCGATTTTACGACCCGACCTCGGGGATGATCACCTTGGACGGCGTCGACATTAAGAGCGCGAGGATCGACGACTTGAGAGCGTGCGTCGGCGTCGTCTCGCAAGAGCCTCTGCTGTTCGAGGCTTCCATCCGCGAAAACATCGCCGTCGGTCGCGCCGGCGCGAACGCGGCCGACGTCCCGATCGAAGACATCGTCGCCGCCGCGAAGGCTGCGTCTGCGCACGAGTTCATCGCGTCGTTCCCGGACGGGTACGACACGATCGTCGGCGGGAAGAACAGCAAACTATCCGGCGGCCAGAAGCAACGCGTCGCGATCGCGCGCGCGGCGCTGCGAAACCCGCCGGTGCTCATCCTCGACGAGGCGACGTCCGCGTTGGACACGGAGAACGAGAAGATCGTGCAAAACGCGCTGGACGACCTCGTGAAAGGCGGCGCGCGCACGACGATCGTCATCGCGCACCGGCTATCCACCGTGCGCGACGCGGACGCGATCGTCGTGTTGGGCTCGAAGGACGCCGCCGGCGGGATGGCGGGCGGCGGCGCCGCGGAGGGCTCCGTCGTTCTCGAGCGCGGGACGCACGACGAGTTGATGGCGATGAAGGACGGGCGGTACCGCTCCCTCGTCGGTCTCGGGAAGTCCAAGGGGAAGGCCAGTTCTGCGTCTTCCGCGTCGCTCGCGGGCGCGGGGGAGACGCCGTCCGCGTCCGCGGCGGACTTGGTCAAGCTGAGCGCCGAGAAGGAAGAGAAGGAAGCCGACGAGAAGGACGACGCCGACGAGAAAAAGGCGAGCGACGAGGAGAAGCTCCCGCCAGTGCCAGCCGCGCGCATCTGGGCGTACAGCAAACCCGAGTACAACGTCCTCGCGTTCGGCGGGTTCGTCGCGCTCGTGAACGGCTGCATCTTCCCCTCCATCGCGTTCGTGTTCGCCGAGATGCTCGCGCTGTTTTACTCCCACGACACGGACCGCATCTACAAGTGGGCGTACATCTTCGCGGGGATATTCGCCGGCATCGCGTTTTTTTCGTGGATCGTCTCCGGGACGCAAGGCGGGATCTTCGGCATCATCGGCGAGAGGCTCACGACGCGTCTGCGCGTGCACTTATTCCGCGCGATATTACGTCAAGACGTCGGCTTCTTCGACGACCCCGCGAACTCCGTCGGCGCGCTGACGTCCAACTTGCGAACGGACACGAGCGCGGTGCAGAGCGCGACGGGGAAATCCTTCGGCAGCGCCGTGCAAACGTTCGGGTCGCTCGTGTTCGGTCTCTCCGTCGCGCTCGAGGCGTCGTGGAAGTTTGGCTTGGTCCTCATCGCGTGCGTCCCCGTGCTCGCGGTCGGAGAGATGATGAACATGCAGAACCTCACGAACGGCGAGACGGAGGTGCTCGAGTCGTTAGGACAGAGCGCTTCGCTCGTCAGCGAGTCGGCGGCGATGATTCGCGAGGTGAAGGCGTTCGGCCTCGAAAAGCGCGTGTACGACCTGTACGATTCGCTCTTGAACGTGCCGAACAAGGAGGAGCGAAACAAGGCGTTCTTCACGTCGCTCGCGTTTGGCGTCGCGCAGCTGGTCACGATGTTGTTTTACGCGTTCGCGTTCTGGTGGGGCGCGGAACTCATGTCGGACGGCGAGCTCGATTTTTACGACTTCATGAAGGCGCTGTGGGCGTTGGGTTTCTGCGCCGCGGGCGCGGGGCAGGCGGCCGCGTTCGCGGGGGACGCGCGCGCGGCGAACGTCGCGGCGTCGAGGATTTTCTCGCTCATTGACCGCGAGCCGGGCATCGACACGAAGCCGTTCATCGACGGCCCGCCCGGCGCCGTGGAGAGCGGCGTCATGGAGTGCCGCGTCGTCCCCGCGACCGTCGCGGAGGCGGCGGACGTCGGCCAGGGCGCGATCATTCCCCCGGACGCGTTTAAAGGCGGGATCGCGTTCAAGGGCGTGCAGTTTTTCTACCCGCAGCGGCAGTCGAAGGTTCTGGACGGCTTGGACCTCGTCATCAACCCCGGGGAGACGATCGCGCTCATCGGCCAGAGCGGCAGCGGAAAGTCCACCGCGGTGCAGCTCATCGAACGCTTCTACGACCCGACGACGAAGTCCGTCGTCGAAGCGCGGAAAGAGGAGGCGGAGCGAGCGAAAGCCGCCGCGGAGGGAGGCGACGAGCCGGTGAAGCGCTCGGACCTCGACTCGATCGTCGTCGAGGATACCCTCGCGCGAGGAGGACGCGATCCCGCCGCGGGCGCGGTCGAGCTCGACGGCGTCGACCTGCGCGACCTCGACCCGATGTGGCTCAGACGTCAGATCGGTTTGGTCGAACAAGAGCCGACGTTGTTCAGCGGCAGCGTGCACGATAACATCGCGGCAGGGAAGGGCGACGCGGAGGCGAGCAGGGAAGAAGTCGTTCACGCCGCGAAAATCGCAAACGCGCACGAGTTTATCACCAAGATGGACGGCGGCTACGACGCGGATGTCGGCGTCGGCGGCGGGTTGGTATCCGGCGGTCAAAAGCAACGCATCGCGATCGCGCGCGCGATCATCCACTCGCCGAAGATCCTCCTCCTCGACGAGGCGACGTCCGCTCTCGATAACGAGTCCGAAAAGCTCGTGCAAGCCGCGCTCGACGCGCTCCTCGCCGAGCGCGGCGGCGACCGAACGACGATCGTGATCGCGCACCGTCTGAGCACGATTCAAAACGCGGATCGGATCTGCGTCCTGGAAAACGTCGGCGGCGGCGGCGCGAAGGTTGTGGAGCAAGGGACGCACGACCAGCTGATGGCGATCCCGGGAGGGAGGTACGTCGCGCTTCGCGCCGCGTACGACGACGCCGACGGGGAGCGATGAAGCGAGCGATGAAAAAACGTGTGAGCGGCGAGCGTTACGCGTGTGAAGAAGAGCGTTACGGGTGTGATGAGTGTCTAAGACCACTCGAGGAATGTTACTGTACTGTACGCCGTTCGTGCGCCCGATGGTTCGTCCGATGAAACTTCTTCTCCGACCACGACCTTTCGCGCGCCTCGCGCGCGCACAACGCGCGGCGCCCCCGCGCGCGCGCGTTCCCCGCGCCGTATCCCTCTCGCGATGCCCGTGGCTCTGAAGTGCGTCGGTCGCGGCGTCGGCGGCGTGGAAGAGATGGCGACGTTCCTGGACCCCAAGACGGTGTGCTTCGGTCTTCTCCGCTGCGACGTGGGCGCGGCGTCGGTGGGCGGCGTTCTCTCGCGACAGAAATACGTCGCCGTGCACTGGAACGGCGAGGAATGCCCGACGGTCAAGCGCGGCCGCGCGAACGCGCAGAAAGCCGAGGTCATGGTGCGTCGCCGTCCTCGACACGCGCGACGCCGACGCGCGCGCGAACGACGACGAGCCACCCCCCCGACCTCGACCTTCTGACTTTCGTTCGGTTCCTCACGCCCGCCGCGCCGCCGCCGCCGAGACGCAGGAACTGCTGCAGCGTAAAGGCGGCACCGCCAGCGGAGGTCGTGTTCACGTCCAAAGACGAGTGCACGATCGACGCGGTCGTCGACGCGCTGCACCGCACCGTCGTCGTGGACGCGCGCAACGTGGACGCGATGCGGGCGGACGTCAAAGCGCAGCTCGCGGACGCGAAGCGCGCGTTGGAGGCGTTGACGCTGCGGAAGAGAGAGAAGGAAGAACGCGAACGCCGCGACTTCATGGCCGCGTATCGAGGCGGCGACGCCGCCGGGACCGGCGGTGGAGGCTCCGACGACGCGCGCGCGTACTTCCCCGGGGTGTATCCCACGGACGTCGGCCACGCGCTCACGGGCGGGCGCGAGGTCACCGTCGCGGAGGCGTGCGAGATATTGCGCGCGGAACGCGGGACGATGAACTGGTTGCTGTGCGACCTCACCCCGGAGACGGGGCGACCGCGTCTGTTCGCCGCGGATTCCAACGGGCTGCATAAGCTGACGCGGTACCTCGCGGCCGACGCGGTGTTCTTTGGCCTGATTCGCATGACGTTCGGGATCGGGAAGCGCCGACGTCGGAAGTTCATTTTCCTGCGTTGGATCGGCGAAGACGTCTCCGCGACGCGGCGGCGAGACGCGGAGGAGGCGCTGTCGAAGATGCGATCCGTGCTCGGTCCGACGTCGTGCGATCACTTCGCGACGTCGAGGGAGGACGTTACCGCGGACGTGCTCGTGGATAAACTCGCGCGGATCGTCGGCGGCGACGGCGATGACGAGGCGTTCGGCAAAGAAGCGTTCGTCGCCGCCGCGGCGGAGGAGACGGAGGCGAGCCGGAAAGCCGCGGCGGCGGCGGCGGCGGCGGAGAAGCGCGGGAGCGATGCGTTTTTCTGGCCGCCGTTCGAGGACGCGCTCGCGTCCGTGCGGGAGGATTCGGAGCCGTTCAATTGGGTGATGGGAGAGATCGACTACGGCGGGAAGGGGGCGGCGGCGGCGTGAGCGAGAGAAGACGGACGAGAGCGAACGAAAATCGTTGATGAAAAAAGAACTGGGAGGACAGAACCAAACACGTTGATGAGCGTTGTTAAACTTCGGCGAGTCCCAGTCCTCGCTCGCGCGGCTCGCCGCGCGCGCAGCCCTCGCGATGCGAGACGCGAGCGGGATGCGACGCCCCGGGCGGTCGGTGACGATGCGCCCCGGAACGAACAGCCGGAACGACGTCGATATTCGAGAGACGCTGCTGGCGCGGTCGTCGAATCTCGGTGAAATCGACGCGGGGTTCGCCGAATCTGACGTCGCGGGTTTCTCCGCGCGCGCGCGCGTGGCGCACGACAAGGGGACGAAGAATGCGCGCCGGTGCCTCGCGACGATGATCCTCGCGCTCGTCGCGATCGGGTTCTTGCGCCCGATGTACGGCCCGTACATCGACCGCTTCGGCGACGGCGGGGACATCACGAACTTCTTCTCGAAAGTCGAGTCGGTCGTCGAGGAGAGAATACAGCGGTACGGCTTGAAGGTGCAACAGCGCACGTGGGGGAGCTCGCGGGGGTGGCGCGGGCACGGGAACGGGTTCCGAGAGGGCGACGGGTAGATTGAAACTGCGGCGAGGGGTACAGTACAGTAAGGTTATTCTCATTCTGAGATCACGGCGTCGGTGTAGTAGGGCCTAGCTTACGCGGCTGGGGGTTGCGTTCCAGCAAAAGCAACATAAGAAAATACACCTCTTAGCCTAACACCACCGCCTCACGCGTTCTCACGTATTCTTCTTCTTCAGCGCAAAGTCCGGCATGACGAGGATCTGCTCCTTCGGAACTTTCTTGTTCGTGCTGAAGATCTGCAGCAGCGCGCTCGCTTCGTCGCCGGAGAGACCGGCCATGAGCACGGTGGTTTTTTTCGGATCCGCGCCGACGACGCGGTCAAAGTTCCCCCCCCCGCCGCCGCCGCCCGCGATCGCTTGCCTCACCGCGAACAACCCGGCGTCGAAATCGTCGTACGACGTCACGACCTTCGTTCCCCCCTCGCGCCAAGAATCCCACTCGCTGACGTACGCCGCGCTCTGCGAGTCCCCCGCGTGTAAATACAACAGCGTGACTGGGTTTTTCCCCGCGTGCGAGCTCACCGGCGGCCACTCGATGACGCTCCGTAACGGCCCCATCCCTCTCGGTCCGCCGGCGACGCACACGATCGCGTGCCCGCGCTCGATCGCGGACTTCAGGCAGTACTCCGGGAAAAGCGGGTTCTCGAACCCGCAGCCTTTCACCGCGGAGACGCGCAGACGCATCGGCGGTTGCGCGGCGGCGAAAAAGTTTTCATCCCCGTCGTCGCTCCCGGTGTCGAGCAGAAGCTCCACGACGCTGACGTCCGAGTTCGGCGCCGTGCTCCGCGCTCTGTACGGGCTCACCGAGATCGGCTTCGAGATCGCCTTTCCGGAGTCCACGTCGGTTATCGTGAC
>Ga0181554_1002053_pt1 | contig 18256 bp, 14 predicted proteins | sample 011ome_16_FD_145602 | JGI IMG/M metagenome (GOLD analysis project Ga0181554, IMG submission 145602) | Coastal salt marsh microbial communities from the Groves Creek Marsh, Skidaway Island, Georgia - 011503CT metaG (spades assembly) | ecosystem: Environmental > Aquatic > Marine > Intertidal zone... | reverse complement strand
ATGTCGGGGTGGAGTTGAAAGGCGTTAGATGGAGTTGAAAGGCGTCGCGGTCGGGGATTGAAAGCGAGGGATGGGCGGAGAGACGCGCCGGGCAAAGTCCTTAAGGATCGGCGTTCACCACGCGAACGCGGTCGTATGGGGACCAGTGTATAGAACGCGCCTCATGTCGTCGTCCAAAAAGATCTGCTCGACGAACCCCGCGCCGCGCCCCGGCGTCGGCGTCATCTCCATGCGCTTCACGACCGCGCCGAAGAGAGAGATGTCGATCGTGGACACGCGGACTTCCGTTCGAACGTCGCTCACCGCCGCGATCGGCGCGATCGCGGACACGGTCAGCGGGCCGAGCCGCACCAAGTTCTCGAGCGTGTCGTCCGCGTTTACGATCTGAGGGCCGTTCCATACGAAGCGATGGCGGGGTGGAGTTCAAAGGCGTCAGGTGGAGTTGAAAGGCATCGAGGCCGGGGAATGAAAGCGAGGGATGGGCGGAGAGACGCGCCGAGCAAAGTCCTTAAGGATCGGCGTTCACCACGCCAACGCGGTCGTATGGGAACCAGTGTATAGAACGCGCCTGAAAGTTATCCCTCGCGATCGCGCCGAACAGACGCTGGAACGGGTTCGACGCGCTCGATTGCTCGGACCACACGAGGCGCCACGTCCCGAGCAGCGACGGCGACTTCGCGGGCGCGGGCGTGGGGTTCAGCCCTCTCAGTTCCTCCACCGCGGCGCGCACGCCGTCGTCGTCTTCGCGCTCGACGCACGCGAGCATGTTATCCTTCGCGCCGTAGACGATCTCCGCGCGCGCGCCAGTGAAGACGCGAACCTTCGCGACCGACCCGGTCTCGGTCTCCGACGCCGCGCGGCATCGGAGCGCCGCGCGGCGGTGCGCGTACGCGGAGGAGGACGAGCGCGCGCGGGAGGGAAGCGCGAACGCCGCCGCGGAGGACGCCGCGCGCGTCGCCATGTCGCGACGAGAAGAGTGACGTGGCGTGGAGCGCTGAGGTGCCTTCTGTTTTCGACGACTGGACACGTCACGAGTGGACCGGCGATCGGCGCGGCGCCACAACGCGCCGCGCCGGCGCGGACGTCCACTCGCTCGAACGGGACGACATGTCCACCGCCGACGGCGCGCGCGCGATCCTGCGGCTGTACCGCTCGATCGTCCGCGCGCACGCGCGACTCCCGGAGCCGATGCGCGCGCTCGGGAGCTCGTACGCGAGGGACGAGTTCAGGCGGCACATCGACGCGGACACCACGACGGCCGCGCAGTGGACGGAGTTCGCGTCGCAGTGGCGGAAGTACGTCCGCGCGATCGCGCCGCCGGCGGCGTCGTCGTCGAGCGACGCGGGAGGGGCGCACGTCGAGATGGACGGCGTCTACCCGCGCGGGGTGGACGCCGGCGGCGAGCTCAGCGAGGACGCGATCGAAGCGATGACGGACGAGCAGCGAGCGAAGCTGGCGGAGCTGAGGCGAGAGGCGATGGCGTTCGGCGCGGGCGCGTTCGCGCCGCGCGGGGGGGAGGACGGCGGCGAGGGCGAGAGGCCCCCGTGACGCGGCGCGCGCAGGGCTGGCAGGGTAGCGCGGCGGCGTTCGCGTCCGGCGACGAATGAATGTTTGTAAAAGTACATTCCTCATCACTACGCGTCCGGGTCTACGCCTAACGCGACGCACGCGCGTCGCATGTCCTCCGGCAGCGGCGCGCGAAACGTCATCGACACGTCCGTTTTCGGATGCCGAACCGTCAGCGACGCCGCGTGCAGGGCCTGTCTCCCGAGCCACAGGTCGCCGCCCCAATACCCCTCCGGCTCCGCCGCGAAGTACCCGCGATCGCCGCCGCCGCCGCTGTCCTCCTCCTCTCCGCCCGCCTTCCCTCGCGCGTTCTCCGCCATCGCCGCGCCGCCGAACCTGACGTGCGGGCCGTACAGCGGGTCGGACAAGATCGGCAAGTTCGCCAGCGCGAGGTGCAGTCGAATCTGATGCGTGCGTCCGGTGCGAGGCGCGCATCGCACGAGCGCCGCGACGAGACCGTCGCGCGCCGCCGCCGACGACGACACGACGCACGCCGTCGTCGCCGGTTTCGGCGCGCTCGCGTCCGCGCTCGGGTCGGTCGCGCGCGTCGTGGACGCGACGAGAGGTGGGGGATGCACCGCGCGCGCCTCCGGCATCGTCGCGTGGTCGCCGATGTGCGCGTCTACGACGAACGCGCGGCCGACGGCGGCGGCGGCGGCGGCGGCGGCGGCGTCGTCGTCGTCGTCGCGGACCTCCTCCGCTTCTGATGAGAACGCGACGACATCGCCTCTGGGCACGGTCCCGACCGCGAGGGCGACGTACTCCTTCTTCACCCCGGCGTCGTCACCTCGGAACTGCCGCGCGAAACCGTCGACCAAGGACTTATCCTTCACGAACACGCACACGCCGGAGGTGTCCATGTCCAGCCGATGGACGATGTGCGGCATGTCGTCGGCGTGGGCGTCTTCGTCGTCGTCGACTTTCTCTTCCCCGTCCGCGTCCGCGTCTTCGCCCCCGTCTTCACCCCCGTCGTCGATCGCGCGTCGTCGCCGCCGCCGCCGCCTCCGTATGTGCCCGATGCACCGCGACAGGAGCGAGTTCCCTTCGAACCGATGCACCGGGTGGAACCTCAACCCCGGAGGTTTGTTCACGACGAGAATCGCGTCGTCCTCGTGTATCACCTCCAATCTCTCCTCGTCCGCGACGAGCGGCACCGCGAGCGACGCGCGCCGAAGCAACAGCCTGAGCCGCCGCGGCGTCAGCTCGAGCGCCGCTGCGACATCGTCCAGGGACGCCAGCTTCTCCGGCCCGTACGCGAGCAGTTTCGCCTCCTCCGCGAGCGTCGACTCGCGCGTCGCCATCGCGTCCGCGGCGACGGCGGGATCCGTCCACGCGTCCTTCGGGACGACGCGTACCGCGTCCGGGCAGCACTTCGCGACGTGGTGCCGGAACTGGTCCGGGTGCGACGCCTTCACGTCGTGCCCGCACGCGGGGCATCGGACGCGCGGGCCTTGCATCGCGCGGCGGCGCGGCGTCGACGATGACTTCTCCAGCTTGGCAGTCTTTCTCGACGACGTGTACCGCGGCACGAAGAGCGCGCGCTTGAGGTGGTTCAACTTCGCCGCCGCGGCGCGCATCTCGTCCGCGCTCGCGCCGCGCGCGCGCATGGATTTCATCGCCGCGAGCTGCGCGTCGTACGACTCCGCGGCGGCGGCGGCGGGCGCGGGCGCGTCCTCGGCCGCGGCCGGATCGACGCGCGAGGACGACGACATCGATGAGGCGACGACGACGCGGCGACGATGGTGAGGTGGAGGAGGAGGAGGAGGATGCGACGGCCGCGCGCGCGTCGGCGGCGGCGTCGGCGGCGCGCGATGCGGCGCGACGCGGGGCGCGGAGCTCGCGAGGAAGATGAGCGCGGGGCAGCGAGGACGCGCGAGACACCGCGCCGCGCCTCTCGCCCCGGCGTGCGCGAGACGCATCCGCGCGCGGTGAAGTGGAGGCGGCCGCCGTTGCCCTGGACGACTTCTCTGAACCTGACGAGATGCTGGATGAGCTGAGTCGCGTCGCGCGCTGAGCCCGCACTCGAGCCCGCGCGCCTCCCTTCCCGCGCGCCGTCATGGCCGCGCTCGCGCCGCCTTCCGCCGTCGCCGCGACGCGGACGCCGTCGTCGTCGCGACGCCGTCGAACGTCGCGTCTTCGCGCGTCGTCGTCGTCCTCGGAGGAGCGCGTCGTCCTCGAGATGCCCGCCGATAGCGATCGCCGTCGCCGATCGATCGCGGCGTCCTCCTCGCCCTCTCGTCGCGACTTCCTCCTCGCGTCCGCGCCCGCCGCGGCGTCGCTGCTGCTCCCCGCGCGCCCCGCGCGCGCGGACGACCTCTTCTGCGGGTACTACGCGGAGAACCAGTCCGTGACGCCGCAGTGGGCGTTCAAGACGCCGTGGAGCGAGGGCTTCGTCGACGTCTCCAACGCGACGAAGATCCCGGACGCGAAGACGTTCCTTCGCGTGCTCGGCTCGCAAGCCGTCGCGTCCGAGGCGAATCACCTCCCCGTGCTCTGCCTCCACGGCGGCCCGGGGCTGGGGTTTAAGTACATGGAAGCGTGCGAGGTGTTAGCCAGCGAGCGGAGGGAGGTGGCGTCGTACGATCAGATCGGCTGCGCGAGGTCGGCGCTCAAGCCTCGGCTCTCGGACGGCGCCGTTCGCGCGCCGCCGCCGCCTGGGACGTTCACCCCGGAACTCTTCGACGCGGAGCTGACCGCGATCAGAGAGGCCGCGGGGTTGGATAGGGTGCACATCGTCGCGCACGGGTGGGGCGCGATGCTGGCGCTGGACCACGCGCTCGGACCGGGCGGCGGCGGCAAAGGCGTCGCGAGCGTGACGTTGATATCGGCCCCGCCGTCGTATAAACGGCTGATCGAGGACCGCGTCGCGTCGCTGTCCGCGCCCGGGTTTCGACAGGACTACGCGGAGGTTCTGATGGAAGGCGACGCGGGCGCGGGGGGCGGGTCCGCGCTGAGCGACGCGGGGAGGGCGTTGTACGACAAGGCGATGGCGGCGTGGATCGACGCGAGGGTCAGCGCGCGAGCGGCGGGGGCGTGTTACGAGGGGCTGCGCGTCGGCGGCGCCGGCGAGGGGTTCGGGGCGTTGCGTAACACCCCGGCGTCGGACGTTGGCGTGCGGTCGTCTTCCGCGGTGTGGAAGGACATGGTCGGGGGGAAGATGTTCGCCGTCGACGGCGCGCTGAGCGACTGGGACGCGGACGCCAACGGGAGGTTGGCGTCGGCGGCGGAGTCGGGGGTGCGCGCGGTGAAGGTGTACCGCGGCGAGAACGACGCGCTGTCGCGCGACGCGGCGATGGAGGTCGTGGACGGACTCGCGCGAGGGGTCATGGACAAGTCGGGGGTGGCGTTCGAGGAGGTGGAGGGCGCGGGGTCGTGCGTGCACTTGGACAGGAGCGCGTTTTTTCTCGACGGCGTCAACGCGTTCATCTCCGCGCACGACGCGTGACGACGTATCATATTAGGTTCGATTATATTATATTAGGTTCGATTGAAATGATACCGCCTCACCGCTGCTACGCCTCCGCGCGCTCGATCTCCTGCAGCGTGAACGACACGATCATCCGCTGAATCGTCATCGCGGCGATCGTGATCGAGTTCCCCGACAAGAAGTCGTCGCGCGTGAAGTTCTCAAACCCAGGCGGCCTCGCCCCGCCGCCGCCGCCGCCGCCGCCGCCGCCGCCGCCTCCCTCGCCCCCGCCGAAAACGCCGTCCTTCCCCATGACCGCGTCCGCATCGTCCACGGTGGCGCCGACGTCCACGTCCTCGTCCTCGTCCACGCTCAGCTGCGTCCGCACCTTCGCGTCGAGCTCTTTCTGGTCCATATCAATCCAGGCGGCTACGCTCGGCCGCATCCCCGCGACGGTTTTTTTCCCGGCGGCGGCGGCGGCGTCGCTCGCCTCCTCGCCGGGCGCGGGCGCCCACGCGAACGCATCCGGGTCCGACGCCGCCGCGCTCGCCGCTCGCGTCGCGTCCGAGTCGATCTCGGACGCGTCGAACCCGGGGAGGAGGCCGCGCTCTTGCGCGACGGCGTAGGCGGTGGTGACGTAAAACGCGAAAAACTTGGTCGCGTCGGCGGAGTCGCCGAACATCCCTCTTCTGCTCACCTCGACGTCAAACTCCGCGGGCCGCAGCGCCGCGGTGATCTCTCTCGCGGGTATCCCGGATTTGTACGCCTCGATCGCGCGCGCTGCGAACGCGCGCAGGCCGACCGGGTGCGTCGTGAGGACGGAGACGTAGGACGTCAGGAGGCCCGCCGCGAGCGTTCTCGCCGGCGTGCGCGGCGCGACGCACCACTCCAACGCCACCTGGGGGCTCTGCGCGTCGTCGTCGTCTTCGTCACCGTCGTCGCCGTCGTAACCGGCGTCTTCTATGCGTTTCTTTGCGTCGTCGTCGCCGTCCTCCGCCGCCCACGCGTCTTTCGCGTACGCGTTCTTCACGTTTTTGCGCTCCGCCGCCTCGGCGTCGGCTTCGTAGTCTGCGGCGCTGATGACCCTGCTCACCGGGTTCAACCCCCGGGATAACAACACCATCTCCCGCAACAACAGCGTCAGCCTGACGTTCGTGCGCATCAACAGCACGGACGGCGGCTCGCGCGTCGCCGCGCCCGCGGCGCCGCGCTCCCTCCCTCGCCCGCCGATGCCCTTCTCCGCGGCGGGGACGTCGTCGACGGCGTCGTCGTCGCCGGCTTCGCGCGCTTGAATCGCGAGCAGCCTCTCCATCTCCATGCGCTTCAGGTTGAACCCCGCGTCGCTCTGCGCGAACGTCGCGCGGATGTACTTGAGCAGCCCGTTCGCTTCTCTGTCTTCCTCGAGGTTTTCCACCGGGCACCAGTCGACGCCGCCGCGCGGGGACGGCCAGCTCAGCTCGAAGAGCGTCATCGCGCACATGCCGTAGTGCGATAAGAAGGCGTCTTGCTCGCTCATGCCCATCGCGTTCGACGTGGACAGACCTAACAGCGCGACGTCCATGCGCAAGGAGGCGACGGAGAGGCCGTGCTCGTACGCGTCCGTCGCGACGAGCGCGAACTCCTGCGCGGCGAACCGAGAGCCGCGTCGCACGGCGAGGAACGCGACGTGGAGCCGTCGAATCAGCTCCTCGTCCGAGGCTGCCGACGTCGACGCGACGTCGTCATCGTTCGACGCGGCGGGCGCGCGGGTCGCCGCGCGACGACGACGGCGTCGCGCGGCGGGATCGCGGAAGGCGGCGGCCGCGACCGCGATCGACGCCGCGCGGGCCGTCGCCGCGGACGCCGTCATCGCTATCGCTTCCGGGGCGTCGCGAAGAGGCGCGCGCGTCGAAGAGTGAAGAAGAAATAACCTTAGTGAAAGAATGATGATTTAGAGACAACACGTACACGGCGACTCTCTCGCGCGCGGCGCCATCACCGCATCTCGACGAACACCGCGACCGTGTGCGGCGGTACCGTCGGCACCCCCCCCTCGCACGCGCACCCCCCCGGCCCCGGATCCAAGTACGCGTCCGGCGACACCTTCCCTTGCAGCGGGTGCAGCGTCATCTCCGACCCCGCCAGAGCGACTTTTAAATTTTCGTCGACGATTGGCTTGGTATGCGGCGACACGTTGACGCACACCAGCACCCTCTTAAAGTGCGGACAAATCTCCCGGACGCCGTCCGCGGGGTCGTCGCTTATGTGAAGTATGAACACGCCCGGCTGCTGAAGCGGCCCGACGTTGTAGTGCGTGCACCGGCGGTTGATTTCGTCCAACGCGCGGAGGCGGAACAACGGCGACGACCGGCGCATCGCGAGGCACTCGCGGAAATGATCCGACGCGCGGAGAATCTCCTCTTTGCTCGGTCGCGAGGAGAGGTCGCCGAGGAGGTGCGAGATGTACGGGTACCGGTCGCCGTTCTTCTCGCGACCGGGGAGTCCGATCCCGAAGTTGTGCGTGTCGCCGCTGTAGTCCAGACGGTTGAACCAGTCGCCGCTGTTGTACGAGTCGCGATCGAGGGATTTACTCCGCAGGATTTCGTCGCCGGCGTGGAAGAACGGGACCCCCTGCGAGAACGCGACGATCGACATCGCGACGCGGTTCAACCGACACCGGACGCCGATCGGCACGTCCGGGTTCGACCTGAGCGTGATCCCGTCGAACAGCGTCTCGTTATCGTGCGCGGAGACGTAGTTCACCGTCTCGGAAGGTTCCCCCGCGTACGCGACGAAAGAGTCGAACCAACACGCGTGCTTGCCCTCGGTTTCAAACCCCTCTCGGTTCATGAACTTGAACCCGGCGAGGTTGCCCGCCATCGCGACGATGACCTTCTCGCTGTCTTTCGTGAGCTCCTCGTACTGCCGTTCCGGCGGGCCTTGATCGATGAACCCGTTCGGGTCGAAGAAGAGACCGGTGAGGACGCCTTGGACGCGAGGATCGCCGAACGGCGAGCCGCCCATGACGCCCTCGCGCAGGCGGTCGTTGAAGCTCCCGATCCCCGTCCCCGCGAGGTTCTTCTGCGACGCGTTCACCCCGACGCGGTTCCGTTCAACCTCCGCGTAGTCCCACCCTTCGCCGTACATGTATATGGACTTCCCGTCGACGCCGTCGCGTTCGAGCGTGAGTCGATCGAGCGCGTCCCTCGCGCGTCGCACCGTTCGAAGCATCAGGTGGCCCATCAGATCGAATCGAAACCCGTCGACTTTGTAGTCCTTCGCCCAGTGCACGAGGTCGTCCACGATGAGCTTCTCCATCATCCGGTTCTCGCTCGCGGTGTTGTTACAGCACGTGCTCTGTTCGTAGTTCCCGTCGAAGTTTCGCCGGTGGTAATACCCCGGCACGCACTTATCCAACACGCTCTGTCGATCCTCCGGTCCCGCGGAGAGCGTGTGATTGTACACGACGTCGCACACGACTCTCAGGTTCATCCGCGCGAGGTCGCTCACCATCTGCCTGTACTCGATTATCCGCGCGCTCCCGTCCGGGTCCGTGCTGTACGATCCCTCGGGGACGCCGTAGTGCACCGGGTCGTACCCCCAGTTGAACGCGTCGTTGTTCGCCACCGCCGCCACCGCCTTTTGCTGTTCCTCCGAGTTGCTCTCGAACCGCGCGAGGTACTCGGGATCGACCCACTCCTGCCACTCCGGCTTTTCCGGCACCGAACCGAAGTCGTACGTGGGGAGGAGGTGGACGTGCGTGAGCCCCGCGTCCGCGAGCGACGCGAGGTGGTTCGTGCACGTCGCGTTTTGGACGCCGAAGGCGCCGTATTTCCCTCGCAAGCGCTCCGGCACCGTCTCGTCGAGCGCGCTGAAATCTCGCACGTGAAGCTCGTAGATGGCCATGTCCGTGGGTTCGTACCGCCCCGTCGGCGCCGGATCCGGGCCGGTCGGGTACGGTTTGATTAAACGGTCCCACCCCGGCGGTTTCAGCGCCGGGTCGTTCCGGACGTCCACGATGTGCACGCGTTCGCCGTCGGACGAGAGCGACCGCGCGTACGGATCCGTCGCGATCGACGTCGTGACGTTCCCCATGCCGCCCTCCGGAGCGCCGCCGCCCCACTGGTGGTACGTCACGATCTCGTACTGGTAGTACTTCCCGTACCACTCCCGCGGGCCTTTCACGCTCCACACCCCGGGACCCTCGAAATTTTCTCGCATCTCGATCGTCTCCCGCGGGCCGTCTCCGCGTGCGTCGTCGAACAGCCGCAGCCTCACGCTCTGCGCCGTCGGCGCCCACAGACGAATCATCACGGACTGCATGTCCTTCGTGAGCTCGCACCCGAGCGCGCCTTCGTAGCCGCCACACACGTCGTCGATAGCCCCGTGCGTTTGCACCGACGTCGCGGCGTTGACGTAGCCGTCGCCGTAGTCTTCGATCTTCGCGACCGCGATTTGCGACTTGAGCAAACGCGCGACGTCCGGCGTGCTCGTCGGCGTCGTCGGCAGACGCAAGCAGCAGTACCCCGCGTGCTTTACGTGCGGAAACTTCTCCCCCGCGGCGATCGCGTCCGGGGCGGTCCACCCGCCGGCGTCGTCGCTGGGCGGGATCAGACGTATCCGCGTCACGAGCGCGTCGCCGCGGACGGAGCGCAGAGAGCGGTGATCGTCGTCGACGACGAGCCCGGCGCGGTCGCTCGCGACGAGCTCGAAGACGCCGCTGAGGTCCTCCGGGTCGACGTGGAACGGCACGGCGACGATATCGCGCGTCAGCCACACCGCGCGCGCCTTGGTGAGGTCGCACCCCCACGCCCTCGCCATCTTGGCGACGTCCGGCTCCTCGGTGAAAAACTGAGGGTCGAGGGTCCGCGCGAGCGAACGAACGTCGGGGCGGAGTCGAAAGGCGTCAGAAGCGAGCGGAGTCGAAAGGCGTCGAGTCGAGGTGCGTCGGGATCGAAAGCGAGGGACCCTGGGCGGAGAGAAACACACGCCGGGAAGTAAAGTCCTTAAGGATCGGCGTTCACCACGCGAACGCGGTCGTATGGGGACCAGTGTGAGATAGAACGCGCCTGAGCCTGTCCGGAGACGACGAAGATGGACGACGACGGCCGCGTCGCCATCGCCTCGACGTCCAAGCCCTCGATTCGCACGCACTGCTCCTCGCCGCGGTGGATGACGAAGCTGACCGTCTTGGCGCCCTCGGGCGGGAGCTTCACCTCGTACGTGACCCACCCTTCCGTGTGCACGCGATCGGTCGCGTCGCAGAACGCGCCCGCGACGCCCGGCGCGAGGGGCGCGTCCCACGGCGTCGGATCGTAGACGTCGTCCCAGACGTGCATCCCGAACTGGTGCGCGAAGCCGTCGTGGCGGTAGTAGTGCACGAAGAGCGAGGAGACGCTCTCGGGGCGCGGCGGCGGCGGCGGCGGAGCCTCCGGCGCGGGCGCGGCGTCGTCGTAGCCCGGGTACGTCTCCGGCCAGTCGTCCACCGCTCGCGATCGCGTGCGTCGGCGCTGCTGGTCGCGCTGCGGATGTTGATGGTGGCCTTTGTTCGCGGCGGGCGCTTTCGCGATCGCGCGGTGCGTCGTCCGCAGCGGCTGCGTCGGCCGCGCGCTGTTCGGGCGCGACGTGCCCGTCGCGCGCGCGGCGACGATCGCGGGGGGGACGTTCGCGGGGACCATCTCGCTCGTCGCGTCTCCTCCGCGCGCGAGCAAGTGAACGTTGTTAAACACGGCCGAGTTTTTGACAACTCAGCGGTGCCTGATGAGGCCTGACATATGACATGACATAGATATTTCTGGTCGAACCGCGGAGGGCGAGGGCGAGGGACGAGCGAGGCGAGGCGACGCCGCGCGCGATTCTTCTCTACGAACATGCGTTTGGATATTCACAAAAAACAATCAACGCGTCCCGCCGCGTTCACGAGTACTCGTACAGCATCGCATCACCCCCAACCTCCTCCGGTCGTCGCTTCCCGGACGACCCGCCGCCGTCGTCGCTCATAGACGAAAAAAACGAAACGAATCGCGCCCGACCGCGAAGCCGAGTCGCTCGGTCGCTCACGCCGCTCACGCCGTCTCCTCCGCGGACACCTCCACGGACGCGTGCGTCGTGACGAGGTTACGATCGCCGTACACGTTGTCGACGCGGCTGTTCGTCGGCCAGAACTTCGACGCGCGCACCCACGGCGCCGGGAACGCCGCCGTCTCTCGGCTGTACGGGCGGTCCCATTCGTCGCCCATGACGACGGACGCGGTGTGCGGCGCGTGCTTCAACGGGTTGTTTTCCCTGTCCATCGCGCCGTTCTCGATGTCGCGGATCTCCTCCCTGATCGCGATCATCGCGTTGCAGAACCGGTCGAGCTCCGCCTTCGACTCCGACTCCGTGGGCTCGATCATGAGCGTCCCGGAGACGGGCCAAGACATCGTCGGGGAGTGGTACCCGTAATCCATCAGACGCTTGGCGACGTCCTCGACGACGACGCCGCTCGAGTCCCCCAGCGGCCTCAAGTCGAGGATGAACTCGTGCGCGCACGTGCCGTTCTTCCCCTTGAACAAGACCGGGTAGTGGTCCTCGAGCCTCTTCGCCATGTAGTTCGCGTTTAAGATGGCGCGCTTGGACGCGTTAGTGAGCCCCTTGGATCCCATCATCGCGATGTACCCGAAGGAAATCGGAAGAATCAACGCGCTCCCGTACGGCGCCGCGGAGACCACCCCGAACGGCGTCTCCCCGCCCGCGACGATCGCGCCGTCGAGCTCCGCGCTCGGATGGTTCGGCATGAACGGCATGAGCTGCTTCTTCACGCCGATCGGCCCCATCCCCGGCCCGCCGCCGCCGTGCGGGATGCAAAACGTCTTGTGCAGGTTAAGGTGGCAGACGTCGGCGCCGATGAACCCCGGCGAGGTGAGCCCGACTTGCGCGTTCATGTTCGCGCCGTCCATGTACACCTGGCCGCCGTACTTGTGGATGGTGTCGCAGACGTCCTTGATGCCGTCCTCGTACACGCCGTGCGTGGACGGGTACGTCACCATGAGCGCCGCGAGGTTATCCTTGTGCTTCTCCGCCGCCGCCTTGAGCTCCGGGATGTTGATGTTACCCGCCTCGTCCGTGCCGACGACGACAATCTTGTAGCCCACCATCGCCGCGGACGCGGGGTTCGTGCCGTGCGCGCTCACGGGGATGATGCACACGTTCCTGTGGTGATCGCCGCGGGACTGGTGGTACGCGCGGATCGCCATGAGGCCGGCGTACTCGCCGCTCGCGCCGCTGTTGGGCTGCAGAGACATCCCGTCGAAGCCGGTGATTTCGACGAGCTGCTCCGTGAGCGCGTCGAACAGCTCCTGGTACCCCTGCGTTTGCTCCTTCGGCGCGAACGGGTGGATGTTCGCGAGCTCTGGCCACGTCACGGGCATCATCTCCGTCGTCGAGTTGAGCTTCATCGTGCACGACCCCAACGCGATCATCGAGTGCACGAGCGATAAGTCCTTCTGCTCCAGACGCGCGAGATACCGCACCATCTCGTGCTCGCTGTGATAGGCGTTGAACACCGGGTGCGTGAGGTATGGCGACGTGCGCTCGAGCCCGTGCCCCGGCGCGATCGCGGGGGAGACGCCGCCGGCGAGGGACGCCACGGAGAAGTCCGGCGCCTTCCCGCCGTTCATCGCGGCGAAGAGGTCGTCCACGTCCGCCGGCGTCGTCGTCTCGTCGAACGACGCCGCGACGCGCGACGCGTCCAGCTTGCGAATGTTGATGCCCTTCGCTCGGCACGCCTCCACCGCCGCGTCCGCGCCGTTCGGGCACCCGAGCGACACGGTGTCGAAGAACGGATCGGTGGGCGGCGTGAACCCGAGCTTCTTCGCGCCCGCGGCGAAGATGGACGCGAGCGCGTGCGTCTTGTCGGCGATGTTTTTCAACCCCTCCGGCCCGTGGTAGACGGCGTAGAGCCCAGCCATGTTCGCGAGCAACGCCTGCGCGGTGCAGATGTTCGACGTCGCCTTATCTCTCCGGATGTGCTGCTCGCGCGTCTGCATCGCCATTCGCAACGCGGGCTCGCCCTGCGCGTCCACGGACACGCCGATGATGCGCCCCGGCATCAGGCGCTTGTACTCGTGCGACGTCGCGAGATATCCCGCGTGCGGCCTAGGAGTTCAAAGGCGTCAGTTGGCGTTGAAAGGCGCCGAGGGCGGGTATTGAAAGCGGGGGGTGGGCGGAGAGAGACGACGGGCAAAAGTCCTTAAGGATCGGCGTTCACCACGCCGACGCGGTCGTATGGGAACCAGTGTAAAGAACGCACCCTCCGAAGCCCATGGGGACGCCGAACCGCTGCGCGCTGCCGATGCAAATGTCCGCCTTCCACTCCCCGGGGGGGCGCAGCACGGTCAGCGCGAGGAGGTCCGCGGCGGCGACCACCTTGGCGCCCGCGGCGTGCGCCTTCTCCACGACCGGGGAGTAGTCGATCACCGCGCCGTCGGTGGCGGGATACTGCAGCAGAATCCCGCAGACGTCGTTGGACGCGTAGTCGAAATCCGACTCCGCGGCGACGACCACCTCGAGGCCGAGGCCGTCCGCGCGCGTCTCGCACACCGCGATCGTCTGCGGGTGGCACTTGTCCGAGATTAGGAACTTGGGCTTCTTGCCGCGGTTCATCGCGCTGCACATCGTCATCGCCTCCGCGGCGGCGGTGCCCTCGTCGAGAAGCGACGCGTTGGCCATGGGGAGGCCGGTGAGGTCGCTGAGGGTCGAGGGTCCATACGAGCGGATGTCGGGGTGGAGTTGAAAGGCGTCAGTTGGAGTTGAAAGGCGTCGAGGTGTGTCGGGATTGAAACCGAGGGGTGGGCGCAGAGATGCGCCCGCAAAAGTCCTTAAGGATCGGCGTTCACCACGCCGACGCGGTCGTATGGGAACCAGTATGTGGGACGCGCCTGATCATCGTCTGGTAGTTGAGGAGCGACTCGAGCCTGCCCTGGGAGATCTCCGCCTGGTACGGCGTGTACTGCGTGTACCATCCCGGGTTCTCCAGGACGTTGCGCAGGATCACCGGCGGGACGTGCGTGCCGTAGTACCCCGTGCCCTGGTAGGACTTGAATACCTTGTTTTTGGACGCCATCGCTTTGAATCGCGCGAGGTACTCGCTCTCCGAGAGAGGCGACGTCCACTCGCCCATGTCCATCTCCCCGGCGCGGCGGATGTCCGTCGGGACGGTCGCGTCCACGAGCGCGTCCATGGAGTCGAAGCCGACGTACTTGGCCATCTCGATCTCTTCCTCCTTGGTCGCGGAGTTGTGCCTGCGCTCGAAAGAGTCGAGGGGACGGAGCGTCTCGGTCGCGATGGATCGCGTCGTCGCGACCGCGGCGAACCCGAGGACGTTCGCGATCCCCGAACGCATCGAGGACGACGCCGCGGCGATGGACGCGCGGCCGTTCGCCATCGTCGACAGCGGCGCGGCCTGGTCGGAAGGAGAAGAGGGCGCGACGGCGTCAGCGAGGGGACCGAGGCGCGACAACGACGACGACGACGACGACGACGTCGATCTCGAGTTAGTCGTTGTTCAAAAGCTATGCGAAAAGATGCGACGCGTCGTCGCGTCGACCGCGCGCGGGACGCACCATCGCCCACGCCGCGGGGCTGGAGACGCGCGCGGGCGCGCCGGGGGTCACCGCCAATCGGCGGAAGAGCCCGAGCGCGGAGCGGGAGGAGCGAGAGACGGACATCGTGCCGCGGGAGAGGACGCCGTGTCGCTCGGAGTGCCCGAGAAAAAACCGCGTTTCTTTCGGATCACGCGCGTCGCCGTGCTGCCACCTCATCCGCGGGGTGCCTTTGCCCAGCCGCGCGGTGACGTGACGCCTGACCGGAACGCGCCACGCGCCACAGAAAAATCGCGCGCAGAAAATCAGATCTCGTCCTCGCGGACGCGGACGCTCATCACTTCTCGCTCGCGCCGACGACATGTCCGCCGCGGCGCGCGTCGCGCCGTCGCCGTCGCCGTCGCCGCGCGCGGCGACGCCGCGGCCGAGCAGAGCGCGGCGCGCGCGATGCGCGTCGCGATCGCGCGTCGTCGTCGTCGCGCGCGCGTCCTCCAACGCGGCGGCGTCCACGTCGTCGGCGGACGCGTCGTCGTCGTCCCACGACGACGAGCGCGTCGACGCGCGGTACCGCTGGCGCGGGCACGACGTCCACTACGAGCGCTCCGGGCGCGTCGACGCGTCTCGACACGTCGTCCTCCTCCACGGCTTCGGCGTCGGGACGTTCCACTACGAGTCCCAGCTCGCGGAGTTGCCGATGATGATGGGCGAGGAAGCACAGCTGTGCGTGTGGGCGATAGATCTCGTGGGGCAGGGCGCGTCGTGGCCGCCCGCGGGAGAGGCCGCGGCGCCGGGGTTTCGATACTCCGTCGAGACGTGGCGCGACCAGATCGAGGACTTCCTCGAGCGCGTGCACCTCGCGGGTGGAGATGGAGGGGAGAAGAAGAAGCGCGCCGTGTACCTCGCGGGGAACAGCCTGGGCGGATACCTTGCGACGTACGTCGCCGCCAGCTGCGCGAACGAAGATCTCATCCGCGGCGTGATCCTCCTCAACGCGACGCCGTTCTGGGCGTTCACGTCCGCGGACGACGCTAAGTGGGCGCCGTGGAAGGGCGCGCTGCCGACGCCGCGATGGATCCGCGCGCCGCTGAGGCTGTACTGGGACTCGTTCCGAAGCGCCGCGAACGTCAAGGGGTTGCTATCGTTGGTGTACGATTCGAAGGAGCGAGTGGACGACGCGCTCGTCGAGAACATCATCGCGCCGACGAACGACGCCAACGCCCTGGACGCCTTCTGCAGCGTCGTGTGGTCCCCGAAGGCGTCGATAGACTTCGACGAGATGCTGCGAAGGCTGCGCGAGGAGCGGCGCGGCGTGAAGATCGCGCTGATGTACGGCCGGGAGGACCCGTGGGTGGTGCCGTTGTGGGGGCAACGCGCGAAACGCGCGGCGCCCGCCGCGACGTACTACGAGATTGAAAAATGCGGGCACTGCCCCGCGCACGAGTCCCCGCGCGTCGTGAACGAGCTGATCGCGAAGTACGTCGACTGGTGCGAGCGCGGGTGCGTCGGGGACGCGCCGGAGGGGAGCGCGTGCGGCGTGGGGAGGTTGGTGGACGGGTCGCCGCGAAACTTTTTCGAGAGGGCGGACGCCGCCGTCGCCGGCTCAAGATGAGTTACTGTAGAAGACGCTGTCAGACTGTAGGTGTACGCATCGCATACTGTATGTGCGCGCGACTGACGCGTGAGTGACGACTAAACTCGTGATACGTAATCGCTACTACAACACTACTCGCGACGACTCGTCACTACTCGCCCGCGAGCTTCTTCATCAGGATCTGATTCGACAGCGCCGGGTTCGCGCGTCCGCCGGACGCGGCGAGCACCTTCCCGACGAAGAACCCCTTCAGCTTGTCCTTCCCGCCTCTGTACTGCTCCAACTGTCCAGGGTTCTCCTCCAACACCTTGTCCACGATCGCCTCGATCTCCGCCGGGTCGGAGATCTGGCTCAGCCCCCGCTCCTCGACGATCGCGCGCGGCCCCGCACCGCCTGTCTCCCCGACGAGGAGGTCCGGGAGGATGTCCTTGCCGATCTTGCCGCTGATCTCGCCGTTCTCGATCATCGAGCAAAACTCCGCGAGATCTTTCGAGCGCAGCGGCATCGTGGATATCGTCACGTCCTTCGCGTTCTTCAGGTACGCCATGATGTCGCCGGTGAGCCAGTTCGCAGCCTGCTTCGCGGGCGCGCCCGCGGCGATCGTCGCGTCGAAGTACTCCACGAGAGCCTTGTCTTCGACCAAGACTTGCACGGCGTCGTCGGGCAAGCCGAGCGCCGCGTACCTCGCGCGAATCGCGGCGGGCAACTCCGGCATCTCCGCCTTGACGCCGTCGACATACGCGTTGTCGAACACGAGCGGCGGGAGGTCCGGCTCCGGGAAGTACCGGTAGTCCGCGAGGCCTTCCTTCTTGCGCATGCTCACCGTGCGCTGCCTGCCCTCGTCCCACGTCCTCGTCTCTTGAACGATCTCGTCGCCTCGCCCGTCGCGAATGAGCGTCGTCTGCCTCTCGATCTCAAAGTCCACCGCTCTCGACATCGCGTTGAACGAGTTCATGTTCTTCACCTCCACCTTGGTCCCGAACGCCTCTCTCCCGACCGGCCGGACGCTGACGTTGACGTCGCACCGCATGCTTCCCTCGGAGAGGTTCCCGTCGCTGACGTCGAGGTACCGAACCAGTCGCCGCAACTCGGCGCCGTACGCCGCCACCTCGCGTCCCGTGCGCAGGTCCGGCTCGCTCACGATCTCCACGAGCGCCACGCCTGCGCGGTTGTAATCCGCGAGCGCGTACCCGGGCTCGTTTCCTTTCGCGGGGAAGTGCGTCAGCTTTCCCGCGTCTTCTTCGATGTGCGCGCGCGTGATGCCGATGGTTCGTACGCCGCCGCCGTCCTCCACCGGGATGACGACGTCGAGTTTCCCGTGCTCGCCGTACGGCTCGTCGAACTGCGATATCTGGTACCCTTTGGGGAGGTCCGGGTAAAAGTACTGCTTCCTGTCGAACGTGGACTTGCGTCGTATGACGGAGCAGTCGAGACCGATCCCGAGCGCGATGGCTTTTTTCACGACGGCGGCGTTGAGGATCGGGTACGTCCCGGGATGGCCCAGGCACACCGGGCACGTGTGGCGGTTCGGCTCCGCGCCGTACACGGCCGCGCAGCGGCAGAACGCTTTCGTGTTCGAGTTGATCTGGACGTGCGTCTCGATGCCGATGACGGCCTCGAACTGAACCTGGAGGGAGTGCGGAGGCGTCGGTCAGACGCGCGAGGCGACGACGACGAGCGAGCGAGCGTTCGAGCGATCGAAGAAACCCTCGCGCGGAAAACCTGAGCGGACGACGACGACGACGACGACGACGACGACGACGACGGCGGCGGCGAGACGGCGACGGTGACGGCGCGTCCCGGGAGACGGACGCGTCGCCGCGACGCGAGGGCTTCGACGCGCCGCGCACCTCGTTCGCGCCCTTCGCTTCGGACTTCTTCGGCGCCTCCTTCGCGGACGCCTCCGCGGACGACGTCCCGACGCGGGCGACGACGACGCGTCGTCCGGAGACGCGCGGGGAGACGCGCGACGGCGCGGGCGCGACGACGCCGCGAGCGCACGCGTGCGCCATGACGCGAGCGGGCCGATCGACGACCGCGCGCGCGGGGGGGGGGGGGGGGGGGGGGGGGGGGGCCGCGGGGGGGGGCGCGGCGGCGCGGGGGGCGGCGGCGCCGCGGCCGCGCGGGGCGGGC
>Ga0181554_1002035_pt1 | contig 18354 bp, 16 predicted proteins | sample 011ome_16_FD_145602 | JGI IMG/M metagenome (GOLD analysis project Ga0181554, IMG submission 145602) | Coastal salt marsh microbial communities from the Groves Creek Marsh, Skidaway Island, Georgia - 011503CT metaG (spades assembly) | ecosystem: Environmental > Aquatic > Marine > Intertidal zone... | reverse complement strand
ACGGCCCCGCAGCCTCTGGGCTCGGCCCTCGCGACAGACCAGGCCGCCGCAGTCACCCGGGCCGGGCGCCTGGCGCGCCTCCGCGCTGCCCCGCTAGGGCACCCACACCCATGGGTGTCAACCTCGACGAACTCCGCCATCTGCGGCGCGCACGCGACGTGATCGAGCGAGACTACGCAGCACCCCTTCGCATCGCAGATCTCGCCAAGATCGCGCACATGTCCCCCGCCCACTTCATCCGACGCTTTCAGGCTGCGTATGCACAGACCCCGCACTCGTACCTGGTATCTCGCCGCATCGAGCGCGCACAAGCTCTCCTGCGAAGTGGTGAGAGCAGCGTTACCCAGGCATGCTTTGCCGTTGGCTATTCGAGTCTCGGATCTTTCTCCGCGACGTTCACTCAGATCGTGGGCCAGACTCCCACCGCGTATGCCGCCCAAGACCACTCCGCATTGGCTGCACTCGCACCCTGCCACGCGATGGTCGTCACTCGTCCGCACCGGACAGCGTGCACATCGAGCAGTTTCTGAGAAGTACGTCGCTTGTGAGTCAACTAGGGTCACTACATCGTCCACCCCGTCTCCGGCGGAGGCTGACCGAGGAGAACTACATGGCCGTCCACATCAGCACCGTGCACGTCCTCGTCGATGACCCCGACGCAGCGCTGAAGTTCTATCGCGATGCCGTCGGTCTCGTGGTGGTTAATGAGGCAGCCAATGAAGGATTCCGCTGGATCACTCTGGGCCAGGCGGGCGCCTCAGGTCCGGTGATCGTCCTATCCGAGCCCCACGCCGGACGCTCACGCGAGGATGGTGACGCGCTTGCCGCATTGCTTGCCAAGGGCGAACTCCGACCGCTGCACCTGCGCTTCGACGATCTCGACGATGCATTTCGGCGCATTGCCGCCGCACCGGGTGTCACGGTCATCCAAGCGCCCCTCGACCAGCTCTGGGGGATTCGCGATGCGGCAGTTCGCGACCCCGCCGGAAACTTCCTGCGTCTCGAGCAGGGGTGATGTTCGCGTGGCCGCGCGAGCGGGCCTGCGCCCAATCCCTGATCTGTGGCGACGTCCAGGCGAGCTTCTGCAGCGAGGCGCCGTAACGCCGGCACGGAAGCCCTGATGGGCTCAGCCCCCGCCTCAATCGCAGCGCCTTATCGACACTTCTCGAGCCCCCGAAGTGTCGATAGGGCCGCGCAATTGAACTGGGCCGTGCACCTTGCGGCGATCGCCGCGAGGTCAATCGCGCGACGGGTCAGCGCAAGGGGCGCATCAGCGTGAGTAGTACGTCTTCTTGGCCTTGTACGCCGAGTACCCGGAGGTGGCCGGCGCCCTCAGGGTCACCGCGACCTTGACCGGGTTGCCGTAGGTCGTGACGGTGATCTTTCCGCGCTTGGCGTACTTGCGGACGGTGCACAACTCATAGTCACCGCGCGGTGCCACCGCGACACGGCCCTGGGAGTACGGCGCACAGGTCACCGTCACGGTCGCCGTCTGTCCGGCGTTCGTCGTGATCGGACGCTCGACGATCACCGTCGTGCCCGGATTGACGATCTCATCCGGCAGGTCGACGGGCGACGTGGGCTTCTGCGGTTCGGGTGCCGGTGTCGGCTCGGGGGATGGGCTCGCGGAGGTCTCCGTCGGAGACGGGCTCGGCGACGTCTCGGTCGGAGACGGACTCGGCGACGTAGATGTCGGAGACGGGCTCGGTGACGTCTCGGTCGGGGACGGACTCGGCGACGTCGACGTCGGGGACGGGCTGGGCGACGTCTCAGTCGGGGACGGGCTCGGTGACGTCTCCGTGGGAGAGGGACTCGCTGATGTAGACGTCGGCGAAGGGCTCGCGGACGTCGACGTCGGGGACGGCGTGGGGGTCGGCAGCTCGTCGACGGCGAACCAGGTCTGGTAGACGGGCAGGCCCGTGATCCGGGTGAAGGTGAAGGTGAGGGTCTTGATCGACGCCTTCGGTCGGAACCACGCCGCGGCACCGTTGGTGTCACTGCCGCTGCCCGTGAGTGTCTGGGTCGCCGGATCCCACGCGGGGACATCCGTGTGGGTGCCCGTCGGACAACCACTCGGCTTCGGCGAGACATTGCAGTAGTTGAAGGACGACTCGTACCAGGTGCCGGTGGGCACGGGATCGCCGAGCGAGTCCGCCGCGGTGATCCGCACGGTGTCGGCGTCGATGTCGCCAAGAGCGAAGCCCCAGTTGCCCGTCGGGGTGACACTCGCGAACGTGTAGGTGATGGTGGATGGTCCGCTTGCGGGACCGAGGTTCTGGTTCATGTACGCGCGCCCCTGCGACGAGCCGAAGTAGGCGCCGAAGGGCGTCGTCGGGCCGAGCCATGTGCTCGCTCCGGTGGGGAAGGTGACGTTGGTCGCGGTGGACGTCCACGATGCCGCAGGATCGAGGAAGCCATTGCCGTCCTGCCCGAGGAAGAAGCTGCCGCTCTGCGAGGTGGCCACCGTCCACTCGCCATAGACGCCTGTGCCGTTGACGGCCTGCACTGAGGATACGGCGACCGCCGCGGTGAGGGTCGTGGCGAGCAGGCTTGCGGGAAGCAGGACAGCGAGGTGACGACGCATGCGCTCACCCTAGGGAATCAGGCGGGCGCAGGACGGCGCTCGCACGGCGCGATGAGGGTCTGTCCCCTGAGTCGGGGACAGGAGCGTCAACTCCAGCCCATCACCCGCGGCCAGGTCCATCCGAGCTCTCGAGCGAGGCGACGCACCGCCGGCAGCGAGACCCCGATGACATTGCCGGGATCGCCATGGACGCCCGCGACGAAGGGGGCGCCGAGGTCGTCGAGGGTGAAGCCTCCCGCGACCAGGAGCGGCTCACCGGTCGCGATGTACGCCGCGATCTCATCGTCGGGCGCGTCCACCATGTCGACGACGGTGGACACGGACTCCCCCGCTGCCGCGCCGGTCGACACGTCGACGAGCCAGTGCCCGGTGTGCAGGGTGCCTGACCTGCCCCGCATGCGCTGCCATCGACGCAGTGCCTCCTCCGCCGAGGGCGGCTTGCCGAGCCGTACGCCGTCGACCTCGAAGATCGAGTCGCAGCCGAGCACGAGCGCTCCCGGGGGCACGTCGGTCATGCCCGAGACAGCCTCGGCCTTGGCGCGGGCGAGCGCGAGGGCGACATCCGGCACGGGCCGGTGCCGCATCGCCTCCTCGATCGACTCCTCGTCGACTCCGCTCACGAGCACGCGGGGTGCAAGGCCCGCCTGCTCGAGGAGGCGCCGGCGTGAGGGAGAGGCAGAGGCGAGGACGACTGGGATCGGCCCCTGATCCCGCGGAGCGGACATGCGCCCACCCTGCCAGAGCGGGCATCCCTAGACTTCGGCGCGTGCAGAAGGTCCTCATCGCCAATCGAGGCGAGATCGCCGTCCGAGTCGCCCGGGCCTGCCGCGATGCCGGGCTCGCCTCCGTCGCCGTCTACGCCGACCCCGACCGGGACGCCCTTCACGTGGAGGTCGCCGACGAGGCTTACGCCCTCGGCGGCTCCACAGCTGCCGAGACCTACCTCGACATCGCCAAGATCATCGATGTCGCCCAGCGCTCGGGTGCCGACGCAGTGCACCCCGGCTACGGCTTCCTCTCGGAGAACGCCGACTTCGCGCAGGCCGTCATCGACGCCGGTCTCACGTGGATCGGTCCGCCGCCCGAGGCGATCCGCTCGCTCGGCGACAAGGTGTCGGCCCGCCACATCGCGGCCCGCGCGGGGGCACCCCAGGTGCCTGGCACGCCCGATCCGGTCGCGAGCGCGGACGAGGTGGTCGCGTTCGCCCAGGAGCACGGCCTCCCCATCGCCATCAAGGCCGCCTTCGGCGGTGGCGGCCGCGGCCTCAAGGTCGCGCGCACGCTCGAGGAGATCCCCGAGCTCTACGACTCCGCGGTGCGCGAGGCCGTCGCTGCCTTCGGCCGCGGTGAATGCTTCGTCGAGCGCTACCTCGATCGTCCCCGCCACGTCGAGACCCAGGTGCTCGCCGATACGCACGGCAACGTCGTCGTGATCTCGACGCGCGACTGCTCGCTCCAGCGCCGGCACCAGAAGCTCGTCGAGGAAGCCCCCGCTCCCTATCTCACCGACGCGCAGCTGGAGGAGCTCTACCGCGCCTCCAAGGCCATCATGCGCGAGGCCGGCTACTTCAACGCCGGCACGTGCGAATTCCTCGTGGGCGAGGACGGCACCATCTCCTTCCTCGAGGTCAACACCCGACTCCAGGTCGAGCACCCCGTGAGCGAAGAGGTCGCCGGGATCGACCTCGTGCGTGAGCAGTTCCGCATCGCCGAGGGTGGCGTCATCGACTACGACGACCCGGTCCTGCGCGGCCACAGCATCGAGTTCCGCATCAACGGCGAGGACCCCGGCCGTGGCTTCCTCCCGGCACCTGGCGTGCTCACCGAGTGGGTCGCGCCCTCGGGCCCGGGCGTGCGCGTCGATGCGGGCTTCCGCCAGGGCGACGTCATCGGCGGCAACTTCGACTCGCTCCTCGCCAAGCTCATCGTCACCGGCCGCACGCGTGAGGAGGCCCTCGAGCGCTCCCGCCGCGCACTCGCGGAATTCCGCGCCGAAGGCATCGCGACCGCGCTGCCCTTCCACCGGGCCGTCGTGGACGACCCGGCCTTCGCACCCACGGACGACTCGGCGTTCACGGTGCACACACGTTGGATCGAGACCGAGTTCGACAATCAGATCCCGGCCTACGACGGCACCGTGGACTCCCCGGACGCCGCACCCGATCGCGAGACGGTCACCGTCGAGGTCGACGGCAAGCGTCTCGCAGTGACGCTGCCCGCCGGCCTCGGGGCTTCGGCGCGCCCCGCGAGCAACGTCACTGCCAAGCCCGGTCGCAAGCGCGAGCGCGCCACGGCGGCGGGCGCCTCCGGCGATGCCGTCGCCGCACCCATGCAGGGCACCGTCGTCAAGGTCGCGGTGGAGGAGGGGCAGGCCGTGCAGGCCGGCGACCTCATCGTCGTACTCGAGGCCATGAAGATGGAGCAGCCCCTCACCGCGCACAAGGCCGGCACCGTCACGGGCCTGGCCGCCACCGTGGGCTCCACGGTGCCCACGGGCACCGTCCTCTGCGAGATCAGCGACTGACGCGGAGTCGGGGTAGCGTCGAGGCATGAAGCGCTCGGCACGACCCACGGCCCTCGCGACCCTTCTCGCCGTCTGCGCGCTCGCCCTAGCGGGCACCCTGGGTGCCGTCTCGGCCCAGGCCCGCACGTCGATCGACTCCGTGGCCTCGGCCCTGCGCAGCAATCCCGTCTTCAACGACCCCGCGGCGGAGAACGCCCTCACGCCCGGGCAGGCGGCCGACCTCCGCGACCAGATCTCCCAGACGGGGCTGCCCATCTACGTGGCCGTCCTCCCCGCCTCGGCAGCGCCCGACACCGGCGGCCCCGACGAGCTCCTGCGCGACCTGCGCAATGCCGTGGGTCGCAGCGGCATCTACGCGATCATCGCGGGCAACTCCTTCCGCGCCGCTGCCACCGAGGGATCCGTGACGGCCATCGCCGACTCGGCGTTCCAGGCCCAGGCGTCCAACGGCCCCTACGCCGTCCTCGAGGCCTTCGTGTCCGGCGTGGACGAGCAGTACAACGCTTCGTCCTCGGGCAGCAGCACCACCTCTTCGTCCTCTCCGTGGATCCCGCTCGCCTTCCTCGCGGTGATCGGCGCGGCCATCCTTGCGGTGATCCTCTGGGCGCGCAGGCGCAGCAGGACCGCCCAGGCGGCGCGCGTCGCCGCGCTGCGGGGCGTGCTCGACCAGGACGTCACGCAGCTCGGCGAGCGCCTCGGCGCCTTCGACCTCACCGATCCCCGCCTCGACGATGCCGGCCGAGCCGATCTCCAGCGCGCACTCGACGCCTACTCCACGGCGAGCGACGTCTCGGCGCGCGCCACGAGTGACGCTGATGTCACGCGCGCGACGACCGAGCTCGAGGAGGGTCGCTACGCACTGGCCTGCGTGGAGGCGCGCATGGACGGCCGCGCACTTCCCTCCCATCGACCACCGTGCTTCGTCGATCCGCGTCACGGTCCGAGCAGCGATGACGTCGAGTGGGCTCCCGATGGAGGCGCTCCTCGCCCGGTGCCGGCGTGTGCGAGTTGTGCCACCGCCCTGCGCTCAGGCGCACTGCCCGAGGCGCTCGAGATCGAGACACCCGCCGGCCGGCAGCCGTACTGGCGGGCCGGGGCCGACTATGCGCCGTACGCGCGGGGCTACTTCTCCTCCTGGGGCACGATGATGCCCGCACTCTTCATGGGGACGATGCTCGCCAGTGCCTGGAGCATGCCCGCGGCGGCCGCTGCTCCCATGGCCACCGACGGCAGCGGATTCGGGGGCGGGGACTTCGGCGGATTCGGTGGCGGAGGCGACTTCGGAGGCGGGGGCGACTTCGGGGGCGGCGACTTCTAGGACACGTCCGTAGCGCGTGGGTGAGCGCTACTCGTCCAGGCTGCGGTGCAGCCGGCGCGCGGCCTCGGCAATCGAGCCGCTCAGACTGGGGTAGACCGTGAAGGTCGATGCGAGCTGATCCACGGTGAGCCGCGCATCGACGGCCACGGTGATGGGATGGATGAGCTCGCTCGCGCGCGGGCCGACCACCACTCCGCCGATGACGATGCGCGAGCTCGGCCGACAGAAGAGCTTCACGAACCCATGTCGGATGTCCTGCATCTTGGCGCGGGCATTGGTGTTGAGCGGCAGCAGCACGGAGTCGGCCCGCACGGTGCCCTCGTCGACCTCGCGCTGGGACACGCCCACGGTAGCGATCTCCGGCGTCGTAAAGACGGTGCTCGACACATGAGAGCGATCGAGGGGTCCCACCGAATCGCCGAGCGCGTGCCACATGGCGATCCGCCCCTGCATCGCCGCAACGGACGCGAGCATGAGGACGCCGGTGCAGTCGCCTGCGGCGTAGACACCGCGAGCCGAGGTGCGGGAGACACGATCCACGACGATGAAGCCGCGCTCATCGAGCTCGACGCCCGCCTCGGCGAGACCGAGATCCTGGGTGTTGGGCACCGATCCCAGTGCCAGCAGGGCATGGCTGCCCTCGACGGTCGAGCCGTCGGCGAGGGTGACCACGACTCCCTCGGCGGTACGCCGTACCGCCGAGGCGCGCGAGCGCCCGAGCACCGTCATGCCGCGACTGGTGAAGGCGTCCTCGATGACCGCGGCAGCATCGGGATCCTCGCCGGGGAGCACGCGATCACGACTGGAGACGAGGACGACCTCGGCACCGAGTGCGTGGTACGCCGACGCGAACTCCGCGCCGGTGACGCCGGAGCCGACCACGATGAGTCGCTCGGGCACCTCGTCGAGGTCGTAGACCTGGTCCCACGTGAGGATGCGCTCGCCATCGGGCTGCGCGTCGTCGAGGATGCGTGGTCGCGCACCCGTGGCCACGAGGATCACGTCCGCATCCAGGGTCACCTCGCCCTCAGGCGTCGAGGCGATGACCCGCGTCGACGAGGCGAGGCGCCCACGGCCGCGGAGGTAGTCGACGCCATCGCGCGCCAAGCGCTCCTCGATGTCGCGGCTCTGCGCCGCGGCGAGCTCCTTGACCCGACGGTTGATCGCCGCGAGGTCAACGCTCAGGGTGCCGGCGCGGGGGGCCTCCCCGTGGACGCGGATCCCGAGCGAGCCCGCCTCGGCCGTCACCGCGAGGAGGTCGGCCGTCGCGATGAGGGTCTTGCTGGGCACGCAGTCGGTGAGGACGGCGGAGCCTCCCGGGCCTGAGGTGTCGACGATGGTCACGCGAGCACCGAGCTGGGCCGCGACCAGCGCGGCCTCATAGCCTCCGGGGCCCGCCCCGATGATCACGACCGATGCCACGGCGCCATTGTGACGGACGATGGTGTCGGACCACCCATGGCAGGGCCTATCGCCCGTACTCTGGTCGCGTGGCGCTCTACGCGGCGTACGGCTCCAACCTCGATCCACAGCGCATGGCCGAGCGGGCTCCCTACTCGCCCGTCGCCGGCACCGGGTGGCTCGAGGGCTGGCGGCTGACCTTTGGCGGCGAGGACCGCGGCTGGGACGGCGCGCTGTCCATGGTGGTCGAGGAGCCAGGCGCTTCGGTCTTCGTCGTGCTCTACGACATGCATCCCCTCGATGAGGCATCCCTCGATGCCTGGGAGGGAATCTCCCTGGGACTGTGGAGCAAGATCCGCGTGCGCGTGGCGACGCTCGATGGCAGCGTGCTCGCGTGGCTCTACGTCCTCGACGCCTACGAGGGTGGACTCCCGTCCGCCGACTACCTCGCGATGATCGCCGATGCCGCGGCCGCCGGAGGCGCGCCCGACGACTACGTCGAGCGCCTGCGGCATCACCCCTCGGCCTGACCTTGACGACGCCACCCCACGCGGCCCGCCCGCGCTGCTAGCGTCACGCGGGTGAGCACTCCGACCACTGCTTTCGCCGATCCCTCCGCTCTCGCACGCGATGCCGCCGCCGCGTTGGCCGAGGCCACCGGCGTCCCGCGGCACGAGGTGGCCGTCATCCTTGGATCGGGCTGGGGGCCTGCTGCAGATGCGCTGGGTACGACGGTGGCCGAGATCGAGGCACACACGCTGCCGGGCTTCCGTCCGCCGGTCGCGGACGGCCACCACGGCCGCGTGCGCAGCGTCGACGCCGACGGCACGCCCGTGCTCGTCTTCCTCGGACGCACACACCTCTACGAAGGTCACGGGGTCGACTCCGTCGTGCATGCGGTGCGCACCGCTGCCGCCGCAGGGTGCCGCGTCATCGTGCTCACCAACGGCTGTGGCGGGCTCGATCCGTCATGGACGCCGGGCACGCCGGTGCTCATCCGCGATCACCTCAATCTCTTCGGCGTCACGCCCCTGCGCGGGGCGACGTTCATCGATATGACCGACCTCTACTCGTCGCGCCTGCGCGCCATCGCGCAGGACATCGATCCCACGCTGGACGAGGGGGTCTACGCCCAGTTCCTGGGACCGCAGTACGAGACGCCCGCGGAGATCGGCATGGTGCGCGCCATGGGCGGCACTCTCGTGGGGATGTCGACCGTGCAGGAGGCGATCGCGGCGCGCGAGGCCGGCATGGAGATCCTCGGACTCTCCCTGGTCACCAATCTCGCGGCGGGCATGACGGGCGAGCCCCTGAGTCACGAGGAGGTGCTCGCCGCGGGCAACGCATCCGCCGCGCGCATGGGCTCGCTGCTCGCCCAGGTGATCCGGAGGCTCTAGTGAGCCGCGCCGAGGAGTGGCTGGCCGAGGACCCCGACCCGGCCACGCGCGAAGAGCTGCGCCGCCTCATCGACGCGGCCGAATCCGGTGATGTCGCAGCCGCAGCGGAGCTCGCGGATGCCTTCCGAGGACCCCTCGACTTCGGCACCGCCGGCTTGCGCGGCCGCATGGGTCCCGGCCCGCACCGGATGAATCGCGTCACCGTGTCGCGCGCCGCCGCGGGCATCGCGGCGTACCTGCTCGCACAGCACGTCCACCCCGCCGCCGTCATCGGATTCGACGCTCGGCATATGTCCGCACGCTTCGCCCGCGACTGCGCCGAGGTCCTCGCGGGCGCCGGCGTCCGGGCGCTCGTCCTCCCCCGGGCACTGCCCACGCCCGTGCTCGCCTATGCCGTGAAGGCACTCGGTGCACAGGCCGGACTCATGGTGACCGCCAGCCACAATCCCGCACAGGACAACGGACTCAAGGTCTACCTCGGCGACGGGCGCCAGATCGTCCCCCCGGCAGATGCCGAGATCGCCGCGCTCATCGCCTCGGTCGACTCCTGGGACGAAATCCCGCGGTCCGAGGACCACGAGACCCTCGATGACGGCGTCGTCGAGGACTACGTCGCGCAGGCCGCGCACGTGCCCCAGCGCGACACTCCCCGCGATGTGGTGAGCCTGCACACCGCCATGCACGGAGTGGGCACGCCGGTGCTGCGCGATGCCGCCGTGCGCGCCGGCTTCCCCGCGCCCTTCACCGTGGCCGAGCAGCGCGATCCCGATCCAGACTTCCCCACCGTCTCCTTCCCCAACCCCGAGGAACCCGGCGCCCTCGATCTCGCGATCGCCGAGGGTCGTCGCATCAACGTCGACGTGATCATCGCCACGGATCCCGATGCGGATCGCTGCGCCCTCGTCGTCGGCGTACCCCATGACCGCCCCTCCCATGCCGACGCGCGCACGCCGGGTGCGTGGGTGGCCCTCAGCGGGGATGAGGTCGGCTGGCTCCTCGGCTGGTGGCTCCTCCGCCGTGGTGGATTCACCGGGACGATGGCGGCGTCGCTGGTCTCCTCCACGATGCTGCGCCGCATCGCCGAGGATGCGGGAGTCCCCTACGCGACCACGCTCACGGGTTTCAAGTGGATCTCGCGCGTGCCCGATCTCGGCTACGGATACGAGGAGGCGCTGGGCTACTGCGTCGACCCGCATCATGTCTCCGACAAGGACGGCATCACCGCCGCCCTGCTCGCACTCGAGCTCATCGCCGCACTGAACGCCGAGGCACGCACCGTCTTCGACGTGCTCGACGAGCTCGCCCTGCGTCACGGGGTGCACGCCACGCGCCAGGTGTCGCTGAGACTGCCGAGTCCGGAACTCATCGCCGACGCCGTCGACGGCCTGCGCCGCGATCCCCCTCGCGAGCTCGCGGGGATGGACGTCGAGGAGGTCGCCGACCTCGCCCTGGGCTTCGACGGCCTGCCTCCCACCGAAGGGATCCTGCTTCGCCTTGCCGGAGCGCGCATCATCGTGCGACCGAGCGGCACCGAGCCCAAGGTCAAGTGCTACCTCGAGGTCGTGAGGCCTGTCGATGGCGCAGGTCTCGCCCTGGCCAGGGAAGACGCCGAGGCAGCGCTGGACCTGCTCGCCGCTGCAGTGCGCGAGCGACTCGACGGCCCATGATCGCCTCCGTCGCGGTGCACGGCCGCCTGTGCAGTCTCCGCGGGCTCACGGACGCGGACGCCTGCCCCGACACCTCGTCCGAGTGGGACGCCTGGGACGACGGCGAGCGCGTGCCCGGTGATCACCATCGCGCCGCGGTCATGATCGACGACACCATCATCGGCACGACGTCCTGGCATGCCGTCCACTACGGCCCCACTCTCGCGTCGCGAGCGTGGTCAATGGGCATCGCCCTGGCCCCCGAGTGGCGGGGTCAGGGCTGGGGCAGCGTCGCCCAGCGCCTGCTGGCCGATCATCTCCTCCTCACCGCTCACCGGGTCGAGGCATGCACCGACATCGACAACGTCGCCGAGCAGCGCAGCCTCGAGAAGGCCGGATTCATACGCGAAGGAGTGCTGCGGGGTGCCCAGATGCGCGCGGACGGACGTCACCACGACCTGGTGATGTACGCGAAGGTCCGTTCCTCAGGGGCGACTACGCTGGCGGGATGAGCTCGACCCTTGCCGCCGACGTGACCGTGAGCAACGCGGCCCTGCGCCGCTACCTCCACGGCCTCCCGGGTGTGGACCAGGTCGGTGCTGAGGGTCGCGCTGCGATGCTCGCCACGCGGTCCATCAAGGCCGCGAGCAAGGAGCGGGCGATCGATCTGGCCATCTCCATGGTCGACCTCACGACGCTCGAGGGCATGGACACTCCGGGCAAGGTGCGTGCCCTGTGCGCCAAGGCCCTGCGCCCGGACCCGACGGATCCGAGCACGCCTCACGTCGCCGCCGTGTGCGTCTACGGCGACATGGCTGCCATCGCACGCGATGCCGTCGGGGATGCCCTCCACGTCGCCGCCGTAGCGACCGCCTTCCCCTCGGGCCGGGCGAGCCTGGCGGTCAAGCTCGCGGACACGCGCGATGCCGTGGCGAACGGCGCCGACGAGATAGACATGGTGATCGACCGCGGCGCCTTCCTCGCCGGGCGCTACCTCGACGTCTACGACGAGATCGTTGCCGTCAAGGATGCCTGCGGCACCGCTCACCTCAAGGTCATCTTCGAGACCGGCGAGCTCCGCACCTACGACAACGTCCGCCGAGCCTCCTTCCTCGCGATGCTGGCCGGCGCCGACTTCATCAAGACGTCGACCGGCAAGGTCTCCCCCGCGGCGACCCTCCCCGTGACCCTGATCCTGCTGGAGGCGGTCCGCGACTGGGACCGGCAGACGGGGCAGCGCATCGGAGTCAAGCCCGCGGGCGGCATCCGGACCTCCAAGGACGCGATCCGCTACCTCGTCATGGTCAACGAGGTCTGCGGCGAGGCCTGGCTGACCCCCGACCTCTTCCGCTTCGGGGCGTCCAGCCTGCTCAACGACCTGCTCCTGCAGCGCCAGCGCATGCGCACCGGCCACTACTCCGGTCCCGACTACGTGACGATCGACTAGGAGACCGATGACCTTCGACTACGCACCGGCGCCCGAGTCACGGGCCGTCGTCGACATCGCCGCCCACTACGGGCTCTTCATCGACGGCGACTTCGTCGAGACCATCGACGGCACGACCTTCAAGACGGTCAACCCGGCCACCGAGGAAGTCCTCGCCGAGGTCACCGAGGCGGGGGCTGCCGACATCGAGCGTGCGGTCAAGGCCGCGCGCTCGGCGTACAAGCAGACCTGGTCCAAGATGCCCGGGCGGGAGCGCGCGAAGTACCTCTACCGCATCGCCCGCATCATCCAGGAGCGCTCGCGCGAGCTCGCGGTGCTCGAGACACTGGACAACGGCAAGCCGATCCGTGAGTCACGCGACGTCGACATCCCGCTCGTCGCGGCGCACTTCTTCTACCACGCGGGCTGGGCCGACAAGATCGCCTACGCCGGCTACGGCGACCGTCCCTATGGCGTGGCAGGTCAGATCATCCCCTGGAACTTCCCCCTCCTCATGCTCGCGTGGAAGGTCGCCCCCGCGCTGGCGTGCGGCAACACCGTCGTGCTCAAGCCCGCGGAGACCACCCCGCTCACCGCGCTGGCCTTCGCGGACATCTGCCGCCAGGCCGGCCTGCCCCCCGGTGTCGTCAACATCGTCACGGGATCGGGTCAGGCCGGGCGCATGCTCGTCGAGTCCCCCGGCGTCGACAAAGTCGCCTTCACCGGATCGACCGAGGTGGGGCGCCAGATCCAGCGCGCACTCGCCGGCACGCGCAAGGGACTCACCTTGGAGCTCGGCGGCAAGGCGGCCAACATCGTCTTCGACGACGCGCCGATCGACGAGGCCATCGAGGGCATCGTCAACGGAATCTTCTTCAACCAGGGGCACGTGTGCTGCGCGGGATCGCGCCTGCTCGTGCAGGAGTCCATCCAGGACGAGGTCCTCGATGCCCTCAAGCGCAGGCTGTCAACCCTGCGCCTCGGCGACCCCCTCGACAAGAACACCGACATCGGCGCCATCAACTCACCTGAGCAGCGCGATCGCATCGAGGACCTCGCGCGTTCGGGTGACGACGAAGGCGCCGATCGCTGGTCCGCTCCGTGCGCGATCCCCGAGCGAGGCTGGTGGTACCCGCCCACGGTCTTCACCGGGGTGACCCAGGCCCATCGCATCGCCCGCGAGGAGATCTTCGGCCCCGTCCTGTCGGTCCTCACCTTCCGGACCCCCGACGAGGCGGTGGAGAAGGCCAACAACACGCCCTTCGGCCTCTCGGCCGGCGTGTGGTCGGAGAAGGGTTCGCGCATCCTGTGGATGGCCTCGAAGCTGCGGGCCGGTGTGGTGTGGGCCAACACCTTCAATCGCTTCGATCCCGCATCCCCCTTCGGCGGCTACAAGGAGTCCGGATTCGGCCGCGAAGGCGGACGCCAGGGTCTCGCCGCCTACCTCAAGCAGGAGGTCGTGTGATGGACGGCCGGATCGATGTCCGCAAGACCTACAAGCTCTTCATCGGCGGGGCCTTCCCACGCAGCGAGAGCGGGCGCACGTACGCCGTGACCGATGCCAAGGGCCGCTTCCTCGCCAACGCTTCGCTCGCCTCACGCAAGGACGCCCGCGACGCGGTGCTCGCCGCGCGTGCCGCCCAGCGCGGCTGGTGGTCGGCGACGGCGTACAACCGCGGACAGGTGATCTATCGCATCGCGGAGATGCTCGAGGGTCGCCGTGCGCAGTTCGAGGACGAGATCGAGCGCTCCGAAGGCTGCTCCGCTCGGCGCGCGTCAGCGCAGGTGGACGCCTCGATCGATCGCTGGGTCTGGTACGCCGGGTGGTCGGACAAGATCGCGCAGGTCCTCGGATCGAGCAATCCGGTGGCCGGTCCCTACTTCAACTTCTCCACGCCCCGACCGACGGGCGTCGTGGCCGCGATCGCCCCGCAGCGTCCCTCGCTGCTCGGCCTGGTGAGCGTCGTGGCGCCGATCATCGTGAGCGGCAACTCCTGCGTCGTGGTGGCGTCGCCGGAGTGCCCGCTCCCGGCCATCACGCTGGCCGAGGTCCTCGCCACCTCCGACCTGCCCGGGGGCGTCATCAACATCCTCACGGGTGCCCCCGGAGAGATCGGACCGTGGCTGGCCTCGCATGCCGACGTCGACGCCCTCGATCTCACCGGCGTCGTCGATGACGGAGTCGCCACGGAGATGGCAGTCGCGGCGGCCGAGACGATCACGCGGGTGCTCCCCCCGCCCGCATCGCCTCCAGACTGGTCCGCGGATCCCGGCCTGGGCCGGATCAGCGCCTTCGTCGAGACGACGACGGTGTGGCATCCCCAGGGCGTGTGACATCGAACGCCTGCACGGACTCACCTGCACACCCGCGACGCGCGACGGGGTCGCCTGGGCCGATGAGGTCGCCCGCCTGCCCGGCGTGAGCGTCGACGAGGCGGTCACGACTCTCCTCGACGCTCTCCCCGGGTGCTTCGCCTCCACCACGGACCCCGCCGTTGCCCAGGGGTTGCTGTCCTCGGGGGCGACGGTCGTGCGACATGCGCACCTGATGCGCATGGCGCTGCCCGCGCCTGCTGTCCCGGACGAGTCCGAGTTCCGAGCGTTCGTCGACGGGAAGCCTCCGGTGCCGTGGGCGCAGGTGCTGCCTGCCTTCCTCGCGGCGTACCCGCCTGACCACCCGGATCATCTGGAGGGTGGCGGGGATCTCATCGACAGCTATCTCATCCCCTACACCGCGGGCTCACGCCTCGGCCCGCTCCTGAGCCACGCGAGTGCGATCGCCGTGCGCGACGGGGTGGCCTACGGCGGGATCCTCGTCGTGGACCGGCCGGGCGAGGGACCGTGGGTCTGCGACCTGTGGCGCGACCCCGACCCGGCACATGCGGGGGCGGGGTTGGCACTGCTGCACTGGGCAGCATCGCGTCTGCGCGGCTTCACGTCACTCGGCCTGGCGGTCACCGTCGGCAACGACCGGGCAGTGCGGACCTACGAGAAGGCGGGATTCGCCCGTGAGTCGACAGCCTGGACCGTGCGACTGCCCGAAGTGCGCTAGTCCTCGTCGCGCGCGCGCAGACGACGGATCACCACGATGCCGATCGCGGCGACGGCCACGACTCCGACGACGATCGCGACCTTGGGCGCCCACCGCTTGGAGGACTCCAGCGCCTCGGCCGCGGACTCGAGCACATCATCGGTGCGCCCCAGGACCTCGTCCGCGACCGTGAGGACCGCATCGGTCTGCTCCAGCGCGCTGCGCAGGCGACCGAGGCCCTCGCGGACTCCCTCGACGTTGGTGGCGGTGGACTGCAGCTGCTCGACGACGCTCATGACCTCGACCCTACGCCCCCGCCGCCGCGTAGGCGGGCTTGATGACGTCATCGATGAGAGCAAGGCGCTCATCGAAGGGGATAAAGGCGCTCTTCATCGCATTGACGGTCAGCCAGCGCAACTCGCGCACCCCCCACCCGAAGGCCTCGCTCACCGCGAGCATCTCCTGGGTCATCGAGGTGCGCGACATGAGCCTGTTGTCGGTATTGATCGTCACGCGGAAGCGCAAATCGGCGAGCAGCCCGATGGGGTGCTCGGCGATGCTCGGCACGGCACCCGTCATCACGTTGGATGTCGGGCACAGCTCCAGGGGGATGCGACGATCGCGCACGTACGACGCGAGCGGACCGAGGTGATAGGTGCCGTCCGGGCGCCGCTCGATGTCGTCGACGATGCGCACGCCATGGCCGAGCCGGTCGGCGCCGCACCACTGGATCGCCTCCCAGATGCTCGGCAGTCCGAAGGCCTCGCCGGCGTGGATCGTGAAGTGAGCGTTCTCCCGACGGAGAAACTCGAACGCGTCCAGATGGCGTGTGGGCGGGTAGCCCGCCTCGCGTCCGGCGATGTCGAATCCCACGACCCGGCGGTCGCGGTACTCCACCACGAGGTCGGCGATCTCACGGCTCTTGGCCGCCGTGCGCATCGCGGTGAGGAGCGTGCCCACGCGGATGCCCGTGGCGCGTTCGCCCTCCCGGAAGCCATCGAGGACGGCGTCGACGACATCGCGCAGGCTGAGTCCACGCTGGGTGTGCAACTCGGGCGCGAAGCGCACCTCGGCGTAGACCACACCATCAGCGGCGAGGTCCTCGGCGCATTCGCGTGCGACTCGGGCGAGTGCCTCCGGGGTCTGCGTGACCCCGACGGTGTGCTGGAAGGTCTCCAGGTAGCGATCGAGGGAGCCCGAGTCGGCCGCCTCCCTGAACCACGCGGCCAGGCGCTCCGGATCCGTCTCGGGGAGGTCGCCATAACCGGACTCGGCCGCCAGGTCGGCGACCGTCGACGGACGCAGGCCTCCGTCGAGATGATCGTGGAGCAGCACCTTGGGCAGGGATCGGATCGTGTCCTCGCTCAGTGCCGCCATGCCACGAACCTACCCTCCCTGCCCCTGGGCGACGAGATTGCGCAGGACCCTCAGGGCGACGGACAGGGTCGCGAGGTCACCGGTCTCGAGCGCAGCGATCTGATCGAGCGTCGCCTGCGCACGCGCAAGGCCTTCGCGGTGCAGGTCCTCCCACGACGTGATGCGTCGTTCCGGTGTCTCATCCGATGCCGTCGCCGTAGCGACGCCGGCCGTGACGCCGGCAAGGGCCGCATAGAGATCGGTGCGCAGAGCCTGACGGGCGAGTGCGGTCCACCGATCCCCACGCGGGAGAGCCGTGATGCGCGAGAGCAGGCGATCGACGTCGTAGCGCTCGGACAGGGCGAAGTACAGGGGCATGATCTGCGCGGGAGGCTGCCCGACCGCATCGGCGATCTGGACGATGTCGAGGAGCGCGAAGACGTCGAGCATGGCGCTCGCCTGCTCGGCGAGCCCCACGGGAGCTCCTGAGGCGACGAACGCCGCCGTCGAGGTATCCAGCCGGGATCGCTCGGTGCCCACCAGCGCACCAGGCACCTGCGGTGCGAGCGCCGCCACGGCGGGAGCGAAGCGGGCCACCTCCGCGGACACATCCAGGGCGCCGCCCCGCGTCTGGAGGAACCAGCGGATGGAGCGGTCGAGCAAGCGGCGGGATTCGTGGTGGAGGATGTCCTGCGCCGAGGTAGGCACCTGGTTGTCCAGGCCGTTGACCGCCGACCAGAAGGCCGGCAGGTCGAAGATCGCCGTCGCCGCGGTCGCTGCGCGGACGACCTCCAGGGGCGAAGCTCCGGTCTCCTCGCAGGCCCGATAGACGACGGAGATGCCCCCGTCGTTGATGAGGTTGTTGACGACGACCGTGGTGATGATCTCGTCGCGCAGCGGGTGCCTGGCGATCCGGTCGGCGAACCGCTCCCTCAGCAGCGCGGGGAAGTAGTCCACGGCGTACTGGGCGAACCATGGATCCGCGGACAGGCCCGACCCCTCCAGGTCTCCCGTGAGGGCGATCTTGGCGTAGGCGGCGAGGATCGCCAGCTCGGGCGACGTGAGGCCCTGATGGGCCGCCGCCCGCGTGGTGATCTCCTCGTCGTCGGGCAGGTATTCCAGGGCGCGGTTGAGGATCCCCCGCGCCTCTAGGTCGCCGATCATGCGCGCGTGCACCGAGATGAGCGCGGGCGCACCCCAGCGGGCATTGCCGAGGAGGACGTTCTGGTCGTAGTTGTCGGCGAGCACCAGCCCGGCGATCTCATCCGTCATGGCCGAGAGCAGGGCATCGCGGTCGGCTTCGCCGAGCTCACCGTCGCGGACGGCGGCGTCGAGGAGGATCTTGATGTTGACCTCGTGGTCGCTGGTGTCCACGCCGGCCGAGTTGTCGATCGCATCCGTGTTGAGCCGGACACCATGGCGACTCGCCTCCACGCGACCGAGCTGCGTGAAGCCGAGGTTGCCTCCCTCGCCGACCACGCGGCAACGCAGCGCGTTGCCGTTGACGCGGACAGGGTCATTGGCCTTGTCCCCGACATCGGAGTTGGTCTCCGTCTGGGACTTCACGTAGGTGCCGATGCCACCGTTCCACAGCAGGTCGACGGGGGCGGTGAGGATGCGCTTGATGAGCTCGGCGGGCGTGAGCGCGGTGACGCCGTCCTCGATGCCGAG
>Ga0181554_1002028_pt1 | contig 18370 bp, 10 predicted proteins | sample 011ome_16_FD_145602 | JGI IMG/M metagenome (GOLD analysis project Ga0181554, IMG submission 145602) | Coastal salt marsh microbial communities from the Groves Creek Marsh, Skidaway Island, Georgia - 011503CT metaG (spades assembly) | ecosystem: Environmental > Aquatic > Marine > Intertidal zone... | reverse complement strand
ACAGAGCGCGTCCGCGATGATGATGGACGCGGCGGGGACGACGAAGACGCCGCCGACGCCGCCTCGGCGTTTGAATGAACGCGCGGACGAGACGAGATGCGACGTCGCGCGCGCGACCGAACGCCGACGAGAGGCGCCACGACGCACCTCCGAGGCTGTCCTTGTACACGAGGTTCGGGACATCCGAAGCGAGGAGCTCCCCGGGCTGCACGCGCGGGGGGGCGCTCAGCTGGTTCCCCATCCCCGCGGCCCGGCGCCCTCCGCTGTGGCGTCGTCTCTTCGTTCGCCGGAGCGAACAACGACGACGCGGCGCGAAACTCCTGTCGTCGTCGTCAGATCCCACGCTCTGCGAGCCAGAGTCCACACTCGCGAGCGCGCGCGTCATGCACTGGCCGCCGCGATCCTGGTCGCAGGCGTCCGTGTACGTCCTCTCCCTGGGGTTCGCGTACGCCGCGCTGACGCAAGCGCGAGAGTTCGCGCGAGCGGAGACGCCTCCGCGCGCGCGGTAGGCATCGCGCCGCAAGAGCGGACCGTCGCCCGGGTGCCCACAGCCGTGAGCCACGCGACGCGAGATGCCCGTCTCCGCGTCCATCGAGATCGCCCCCGGCGTGCACATGCCGAGGATCGGTCTCGGCACGCACCGCATCGGCGGCGACGTCCTCGTGCGATGCGTCCACGCCGCGATGGACGCGATCGGCGACGCCGGCGTCCTCCACGTCGATACCGCGTCGTGTTACAACAACGAAGCCGCCGTAGGAGACGCGATCGAGTCGTCGTCGTTCCCGCGCGAGCGCGTCTTCATCACGAGCAAGATCGCCCCGAAGGAGATGGGACGCGAGAAAACCCCGCGCGCGATCGACGGCATGCTCTCGCGGCTGCGCGTGGACGCGCTCGACTTGCTCCTCGTGCACTGGCCCGCGGCGGCGAAGGCGTCTCCGGACGATCGCGCCGCGCACCGCGTCGCGAGACGAGAGACGTGGGACGCGATGGAGCGCGCGCTCGCGGCGGGGAAATGCCGCGCGATCGGCGTGAGCAACTACACGATCGATCACATGACCGAGCTGCTCGCGCACGCGTCGGTCAAGCCCGCGGTGAACCAGATCGAGTTTCACCCGCGGTGCCCGCAACGCGAGGCGTCGGCGTTTTGCCGGGAACGCGATATCGCCGTCGTCGCGTATTCGCCGCTCGGCGTCGGCGCGTTGATCGACGACGCCGCGGTGAAACGCGCGGCGATGGCCTTTCGATGCGCCCCCGCGACGTGTTTGATCGCGTGGGCGCTGCGTCGAGGTGTGGCGGTGCTGCCGAAGAGCGCGACGCCGGAACGCGCGAAGGAGAACGCGTCGCTCGAGCGGGCGTCGGACGTCGTCGACCGGATGGACGCCGCCGCCGGCGCCGTCGGCGGGGGCGGAGAGGCGCGCGACGCGCTGGAGGCGATGGACGCGATGGGCGACGGCGACGGCGCGGAGAAGTACTGTTGGGACCCGAGCGTCGTGAGATAGTCGTAGGAGTAGGTGTAGGTGTGTCGTACGGCATGACTAGGGTAGTAGGCTACCATCCAACTACTGTAGGCTATCATCCAACCAAGACCACCCTTTCGGGTAAGATATGAACTTGTAGAGGAAGTCCGGCACCTCCTGCACCTCCTCGGACAAGATCCTTCTCAACGGCCGCGCGAGCCCGGCGTCCTTGTCCGTGAAGAACGCGGTCGCGAGCCCTTTATTCCCCGCCCTTGCCGTGAGTCCGATGCGGTGCACGTACCCATCGATGTTCGAGGGGAGATCGAAATTGATGACGTGCGAGACGTGAGGGACATCGTCGAGCCCGAGCGTGGCGACGTCCGTCGTGACGAGGATGGGCGTCCGCCCGCTCCTGAAGGAATTGAGCGCGTATTCGCGCACTTGCTGCGTGCGGTAGCCGTGGATGCTCGTGCTCGGGAAGCCCTCTCGGCTGAGCCAATCCTCGAGCTGATCCACGCCGGTTTCCGTCTCCACGAAGACCAACGTCAGCCCCTTCACCGCGTGCACGAGGTCCATGAGCATGCTCTTCTTCTCCTCGTACGATCGAAGGTACTCGATCTTCTGCGTGAGAGGGACTGACTGCCGTATCCACTCAAACACTTCCGGGCGGTTCACCGCGCGATCAGCACAATGCTTCTTGTCCCACGGACATCCGTTCGCGCGCGCCCATTTCAGCACCTCCAAGTGGCCGCCACGCACGGCTTCCATGCAAGTCTCCTTGTCCCACGGAGCGCCGTTGTCTCGCGCCCACTGCAGCACCTCCAGGTGGCCGCCTTTCGCGGCTTCGGCGCAAGTCCTCTCGTCCCACGGAGCGCCGTTCGCTCGCGCCCATTTCAGCACCTCCAGGTGGCCGGCAAGCGCGGCATTGATGCAAATCAGATCGTCCCACGGAGCGCCGTTCGCGCGCGCCCATTTCAGCACCTCCAAGTGGCCGCCTTCCACGGCTGCATAGCAAGTCTCCTTGTTCCACGGAGCGCCGTTCGCTCGCGCCCACTGCAGCACCTCCAGGTGGCCGCCTTTCGCGGCACAGGCGCAAGTGAACACGTTCCACGGGCATCCGTTCGCCCGCGCCCATTGCAGCACCTCGAGGTGGCCGCCATAAGCGGCAAGGCGGCAAGTCATCTCGTCCCACGGAGCGCCGTTCGCTCGCGCCCACTGCAGCACCTCCAGGTGGCCGCCTTCCGCGGCATAGGCGCAAGTCGACTCGTCCCACGGAGCGCCGTTCGCGCGCGCCCACTGCAACACCTCCAGGTGGCCGCCACGCGCGGCATGGGCGCAAGTCATGTAGTCCCACGGAGCGCCGTTCGCGCGTGCCCACTGCAGCACCTCCAGGTGGCCGCCTTCCGCGGCTACGGCGCAAGTCTTCTCGTTCCACCTAAACCCATCCCACGGAGCGCCGTTCGCTCGCAACCACTGCAACATCTCCAGTTGGCCGCCGGAAGCGGCTTTGTAGCAAAGGTCCGGATGTACGTCAAGTTCGCTCACGCAACCTCGTTCCTTCGCCCACTTCGCAACCTCGACGTTCCAAAACTCTGCGATGCACTCGAACGTATCCTTGTCCCACGGACACCCTCGCTCCTTCGCCCACGCCATCCTCCCTACTGACCCGACGAAGTTTCGCACCCTCGCGAGCTGTCTCCTCACCGCCGCGACGTCCCTCACGTCGCCGACGGGCGACGCGAACACAAACTCGCGCATCTTCTGGTTCACCATCGCGAGCACCGCGAGGTCGCCGTCGTCGAGCCGCGGGAGCACGTGCCTGTTGAAGACGTCGGGCGCTTCCTCGACGAAGCGTTCGAGGATCGGGACGCGCGCGGCTTCGCGTTCTTCGAGAAGGCGAACGCGCGCGAGCAGACTCGTCATCGTCATCGTCATGAACGCGGGCTCCTCGAGCTCCGAGCGCTCGCGATCACGCGCACGCCCCGCCGACGGCGACGAGCCGTCCGCGCGTCGCGCGGCGTCGGCGCGCGCGGTCGCGCTCTTCTTCAGCGCGCCGATCTCCGCCGCGAGCGCTTCGTTCTCCGCCTCGAGCGCGTCGATGCGTCTGAGCGCGTCGTCGAGACTGGCGGGAGCGCCGGCGCGAGGAGACCCGCCGGCGGTCGTCGCGCGCTCGCTATTCCTCTGTCGCGGAGGCGCCATCGCGTCGCCGTGGGGCGACGGGGGTGCCGCGTCGCCCGTTGTCACGCGAGGGCGCTCGCCAGCGGCATCGAAACCTTACATTCGTTCGTGCGAGTCGGCAGATCTCTCTCGGATTTTGTCCTCGATTTCATCGGAGCGTTGAAAGGCGCTTAGAGTCAACTTTTGAAACCATGTTACGGGTGAAAAACGCGGAGTTGAACCTGAAGATGATCGAGCGGAGCAGTGCAGGGCTTTTGACGATAGACCGCTGCGGTGCAGTCGCGCCGCGATCGATGGCACTCTCGCGCGCGCGCTCGCACTCGACGCGCACACGGAGACGCACGCGCGCTCGCCGACCATGGCGGACCCGGAGGACGAACCCGAGGTGCGTCTCGCTCGATCGTCGTCGCCGTCGATCGGCCGCGCCCGCCCGCGGGTCGCGTCCATCTTTTCGTCTCGCGGCGGCGCGCGCGCCGCGAGGTTTTCCTTTCGAACGCGCGATCGATCGGTCGGTCGATCGCCGCGGCGCGTCGTCTGACCTGACCGCCTCCCCCTCGCCCCCTCTCGCAGGTGGACTTCGATCCGAGCCTCAAGAAGAAAAAGAAGAAGAAGGTGACCCTCGCGGACGACGCGGACGGCGGCGTCGCGGAGGCGACCGAGGAGATGGACGAGCTCGCCGTGGACGACTTCGGCGAGAAGAAAAAGAAAAAGAAGAAGGACAAGAAGGACAAGGACGGCGGCGACGACGGCGACGACGCCGGCGGCGACGACGGCGAGTTCGGGAAGAAGAAGAAAAAGAAGAAGAAGAAAGTCGACGAGGACGAGGACGACGCGGAGGGCGGCGACGGCGACGACGGCGCCGCCGCGAAGACGGGATCGGGGCTGCCCTGGGACGGGACGACGCGCGATTACCACTACGACGAGCTCCTCGGCCGCGTCTTCGGCATCTTACGCGAGAAGAACCCGGCGCTCTCGGAGAAGACGAAGACGATCATCAAACCCCCGCAAGTCCTGCGCGAAGGCACGAAGAAGACGGTGTTCGTGAACCTCATGGAGATTTGCAACGCGATGCACCGAGCGCCGGAGCACGTGATTCAGTACCTCATGGCGGAGCTCGGGACGTCGGGGACGCTGGACGGACAGAACAGATTGATCTTGAAAGGGCGGTTTCTTCCGAAGGTTTTCGAGGGCGTGTTGCGGCATTACTTCATCGATTACGTCATCTGTAACATGTGCAAGAGCGCGGACACGCTGCTCGTGAGGGAAGGAACGACGCGGTTGAGCTACTGCCGTTGCCAAGCGTGCGGCGCGAGTCGATCGCTGAGCAAGATTCAAAAAGGTTTCCAAGCCGTGTCCAGAGGCGACCGCCGGAAGCAGAGAAACGCGACGTGAACGGCGTGAACGACGACGCGAAGTCTTTTCTAATACATACCTACGACTACTACGACGACTACGCGATCTATCGCTGTCGATGCGCTATCCTATCCGACGCGCGGCGACGTCACTTGACCGCCGCCGCCGCCGCCGTTTTCTTTTTTTCTTCTTCGCCCTCGCGGTACGCCGCCGCGGACGCCGCGAACGACCCGGCCATCACCAGCGCGATCCCGAACCCTTCCGTCCACCCGATCGTCTCTCCTAAGATGAAGTACCCCGCGCCCGCGGCGTACACCGCGGACGTGTAGTGCATCGGCATGACGCTCGACGCGGACGTCAGACCCAACGCGGCGGTGACGCACAGCTGTCCTCCGAATCCGGTCAGCGTGCACGAGATCCATAAAAACATGAGGTACGCGCCGGTCGCCGTGCTTTTATGGATATGCGGCGCGGACGGGGTCGTCATCACGAGCAGCGACATCCCGACGAGGCACACCGCGTTCGTGTAGAGCATGATCGTCAGCGGGTGCTCTTTCTGGATGTTCCCAGGCGCAGCCGCGGCGAACGCCTCCGAACGCGAACGCGATTGCGAATGCGAATGCGTTCCCCCGCCGCGAGCGTTCAACCCGCCGGATAACACGCGTATGAACAGCTTCGACGCGCCGCCGAACAGCGCCTGCGCCGCACCGAATCCGACGCCCACGGCGCGCAGAGAGCGAGCGTCGGAGCCGAACAAGAACGACGGCTGGATCACGAGGAGCGCGCCGACGCCGCACACCGGAAACGCCGCCCACACGATCGCGGGCACCCTCTCTCTCAACACCGCGGCCGCGCCGATGGTCGTCACGAGCGGCGAGACGAACGACGGCACGGACGCGTCCGCGAGGGGCAGGTACGCCGCCGTCGCGAAGAAGCAGTAGATCGCGGCCATGCCGACGACGCCGCGCGCGACGAGGACGCCGCGACGGCGTCCGAGGGGATGCTCCACGGCTCTCGCGCGGAGCCCGAGCGCGCAGAGCGCGAGGCCGGCGATCGCGCGGAGGAGGAGGACGACGTCCACGGGGACGCCGGCGTCGTGCATGAGACGCACGGACAGAGCCGTGAGCGAGGCGAAGAAGACGCCGAGGAGGTAGATGGCCATGCCTCGCGCGCGCGGGGACAGAGATCCTCGCGCTTCTTCCGGGACGCCGTCGCCGTCGCCGTCGCCGTCGCCGCCGCCGCCGCCGCCGCCGCGCGTCGGCACCAGCGGCGCGGACTCCTCGTCCTCATCTCCGGACGCGTCCTCCGCGTCGCGCGCGGGGACGAGCTCGACCGACGACGGACGACGACCGTCGCCGTCGTCGCCGTCCGCGCCCATCGCGGAAGTGACGACGCGCGCTCCGGATGCCGGACTTTACGAAGCTGCAGCTGTTCGGATTCCGACCAGTCGTGATGACGAGAGGTCGGCCTGTCTGTCTCCGCCGTCGCCGCCGCGCTCGTCGTGGGCAAACGGTTTCGTTCGTCGGGTACAAGGTCGAGGGCGTCGTCGCTCCGCGCGCGACGCCCTCGTGCTGCTAGTTAGTTATTTGTTACACTACGTCTTTCGTCGCGGCGCCGCGCGTCCGCCCGCCTCGCCTCGCCTCTCGCCTCACGCCTTCTCCTCCCACTTTTCTTCGTCGACCTCGCATCTACTGAACTCCTCGTTCGGGTTTTCGCCGCAGTGCCACTTGGCGTCGGGTCCGAGCGCTTTCGCGACCTCCTCGGGCACGCGCCGCCATTTTCCGCACGTGTCGCACGCGATCCACTCGTCCGCGGCGGCGGAATTCGAACCGACGCGGTGATTCGAACCGCCGCCGCCGCCGCTCTTCTTCTTGCCCTTCTCCGCCGCCGCCGCCGCGTTTTGCGCCTCCACCTCCGCCAGCATCTTCTCCCGCGCGCCCGGCGGCGGCGTCGGCCCCCACCGCACGGTCTGCATCGAAAGCTGTAACACCTCCTTCCCGCCGTCGTCGTAGTACACCTCGTGCTCGCCCGTCTCGTTGCGATACGACGCGATCGTGCCGCCGTAGAACGCGTTGTCGCTCGGCCAAAAAATTTCAATGTGCCGCCCGACGCTCCCGTCCCCCGTCTGCCCGCCGATCGTCCGCAGCCACTTCCCCATCGTGTCGCCCTGCTTATACCCGGTCGGGGTGATGAGCCGCAGCGATTGTCGCCACTTCTTCGCGGTGCCCTTCCCGCCGAGCCGTTCAAACTCCGTCGCGGGCACGGTGAACTCCGCCATGACCCCGGGCGTTGACGCCGCCCGCGGCGCGGCGTATCGAACCAGCTCCTCGCCGCGTTTGCCGCCGGGCAACAGCACGCCGCGCATGCCGCCGCAGCCGACGGGGATGGGCGGCATCGCGAACGCGATCCCGCCCTCATCGGCGGGGGGCTCGATCTTCATGTCCAGAGGGATAAACTTCGTGGGGATGTACCGCAGGAGCTGGAGGAACAGGTAGCACTTGAGCTCGGAGCCGTCGAAAAAAGTGACGTGATGTTCACCCGTCTCCGCGTCGAACGCGACGACTTCGCCGACGCGCCACGACGTCGCGCCCTTCGCGGCGAACTCCGGGGAGGACTTCTCCGTCCGCGCCGCGTCCGGCCGTAAAATCTCGAGCGTGCACCCGATCGCGGGCTTGCCCCACGCCGCGCCCTGCCGCAAGAGCCATCCGCCGATGGGCTGAGACGCGCCGCCGCCGCCGCCGTCGTCGACGACGCGCAAGTCCCGGCGCCAGTCCGCGCCGGCGAACGTCGCGACGTCGACGTACTCGACCGCGGGACCGGGCGGCGGCGGGGGCGAGGAGGGCGGGGGGGGTGACGACGCCGAGGCGTCGGCACCCTCGGCACCCTCGGCACCCCCCTCGGGGAGCGCCGGTTCCGGTTCCGGCGGCGGCGGCGGCGCGTCCGACTCGATCGCGACGTCCTCCGCGCCCGGCTGAAACGCGCGCGCGAGCTTCGCCGTTTTCCCGTCGCCGGACCTCGCGACGACCACCTCGGGCGGCCGCACGACCTGTATCGCCTCGAGCTCGCACTTGACGTCCTCCTCCGCGTCCCCGGGCTTAGGTTTGTTGCCTCCCTTCGCGCTGGATTTGCGCTTCTTCTTGGGCTTGGGTTTCGGCGCGTCGTCGTCGCCCGGCTCGCCGTCCGCCTTGCGCTTCTCCCCGGTCGCCGGGTCGATCGTCGTTTCCATTTCGCCGCCGGCGGCGGCGTTCGCGTCCGGGGTCTCCGGCGGCGGCGGCGCGATCGGCATCGGCGGGTCCATCAACCCGCCGCCGTCCCCGCGCGACGGCGGCGGGATCTTCGAGGGATCCGACCCCGGGTCTTGAAGGAATAGACGCGTGTCCGCGAGAAGACGCGCGTGCCGCGTGACGCGCGGATGAAACGCGCGGTTCCACGCGAGCACGTCCCTGAAGTCCATCTTGAGACACGCAGCCGCCGCGTCCACGGTCTCCGCTTCGACGCAGTAATACGTCTTGATTCCGTCTTCCACGATCGTGACGCCGGGCGGCGGGCCCGCGGGAGCCGTCGGCTCCGGCGCGTCCGGCTTGTTCATCATGCTCGGATCGAACCGCAGCCCGCGGCCAGCCTTGGTGCCCGCGCCCTTCGCCCTCGGCTTGGAGCGACCGGATTTCGAGCCGCCGCCGCCGCCGCCGCCGCCGCCGCCGCCGCCGCCGCCGCCGCCGCCTTCGCCGCCGCCGCCGCCGCCCGGCGGCTTCTCCTCCGGCGGTAACCGCTCCGGGACCCCGTCGGGCCAACGCGTGGACTGCAGGCACAGGTACAACCACTCGCGGTTCCCATCCGCGTACATCACCTCGTGCTCGCCGCTCTCGGGCTTATACGACGTCACCTCACCGGCGTAGTACGTCCCCTCCGTCGGGTGGAACACCTCCAGGGCTCTGCCGACGACGGCGTCGCGGTACGACGCGCCGATCTCGCGGAGGTACTTCCCCACGGGTAAGTTTTTGAACTCGTCGTCGTCGCCGACGAACCGAAGCGACTGGCGCCACTTCCGCGTGCTGCCGCGGCCGCCGAGGCGTTCAAACTCCGTCGCCGGCACCACGAGTTCTTTCCCCTCGGTACCTCCTTTCGGGACGTACCGCACTTGCTCGTCCCCGCGCTTGCCCCCGGGCGTGAGCGTCCCGACGAGGTCGTCCCCGCAGGAGACGGCGACGTCCCGAGCGCTCAGGACGCCGTGGTCCGCGTCCTTCTCTAGCGCCGCCGCCCTCGCCTCCGTCTCCTCGGTGTCCGGCGCGACGTCCCCGGCGTTCGGACCGAGCTTGAGCGACGCGAGGTCCACCGCCTCGGGGTGCTTCTCGTTCCTCCGCAGCGTGATCTTATCCGCGCGGTCGAGCGCGCACACGGCGAGGACAAACCCGAGCGCGTCGCCGAGCTCGGCGTGGTCCCAACGCGTCCGCGACGCGGTGATGATCTCCGGACGCGCGCGTCGAGCCATGGACACCTTGACGTTCGCCGCGGGGACGAAGGCGTCGGCGCCGGGCGCGCGACCTGACGCCGCCGCGCGGAGCGTCCGCAGGATTTCGAGCTCGAGCTCGGCCATCTGCGCGTCGGTGATCTCGCCGCCGTACGGCGCCGCCGGCGCGGAGGACGACGCCTTCGCCGTCGATCGAAAGTCGCTCGCCGTCGCGGACAGGAGATGCACCGGGATGCCCTCGGTTCTTCGAAGCAAACGCTCGGCGCGGATTTGCTCCTGCTTGGCGCGTTCCGCGTTCTCCTCCTCCTCCTCCTTGACGCGCGCCCTCGCGCGCTCCGCGGCTTTCTCGATGTTTCGCTCCAAAAACGGCCGGACGCGTTTAAACATCTCCGCCATGATCGCCTCGCGCTCCGTCGGGTCGATGTCCTTCTGCCGCAACCCTTTCAACGGTCGGCCGAGCACCATCGGCTCGTCCACGCACTCGTCGCCGAGCAGCGCGCCGTCTCGCGGCCCCTTCGCGATGCCCGCGTTTTGCGCCGCCTGCGCCGCCGCGAGCAGCTCTTCGTCGCGGCGCTTCCGCTCCGCCTCGGGGTCGACGAGCTGCTCCGTCGCGTTTGAAACCGCGTTTGAAACCGCGGTCGAAACCGGTGCCGACGCCGGTTCCGGGGTGGGCGGCCTCGGGCCGAGCCACACGCGCGTGCGCTCGAGGAGGTACGCCTTGGCGTGGAGCCCGGGAAGGTCCGGCTTGTTCCACGACAACAACTCTCCGACGTCGAGCCCGAGCTTCTCGGCGACTTCGTCGAGTTTCATGCTTCCCTTCGTGTAGTACGCGTCGACGCCGCCGAGGGTGATCGTGTCGCCGGGCTGCGGGTCCAGCTCCTCGGCCTCGTCCTCCCACGTCCGCGCCGCGCCGGCGCCGGCGCCCGCGGCCGCGGCCGCGGCAGCCGCCGCGGCGTCCTTCGGTCGTCGGCCTTTCCTCGCGTTCTTTTTCGGGCCCTCCATGCGCAACAAAAAGTGCACGAGGTCCGTGAACGTGGCGTGCGCGAGCGGCTTGGACCGCCCCGCGGTGTCCAGCGGCAAGTCGATCTCGTGGTCTCTCTCCTCGATCCACGCGTCCGTGAGCGCGACTTTCGCGCCCATCGTCCACCCGGTCGCCGCGGCTTCCTGCGTGGGTGAAGCGATCGGTCAGTCGAACGTCTTACCGGTCAAACGTTGAAAGGGAAGCGCGGGTGAAGAGTGACGACGGGAAAAGTCCTTAAGGAACGGCGCGCGCCACGCGAACGGGGTCGTATGGGAAGCAGTCTCACCTCGGCCTCGTCGCCGCCGTCCTCGAGCCTTCGCTCTTTCGCCCACTTCACGCACTCGGCGTCGCATCGAATGAAGCACGCCTGCGCGGGGTGCCTCTGTCCGAGCGCCTGGAACCGCTTACACTGCCCTATGATCTCCGCGCTGGACGGGAGGTGATCCTCGCAGAACGCGCGCGGGCAGGCTTCGCAGCGAAAGAGCATCCCTCCGACGGCGGCAGATTTCCGTCCGCACTCGTGGCACGAGTGATGCGGGCACGCCCATCTGGTCGCCTTCGCGAGCTCGTCTTGCGTGACGCCGATGCACTCCGCGTGCACGGACACGGGACACAAGTCGCAGCACACGATGTCGCCGCCGTCCCAGCACGCCTGGCACGTGTACGAGTGCCCGTAGTCCCTCCCGGCGACTTGCGCCCGCTGCTTCTTCTCCGCTTGCGGTTTTTTTCGGGACTCTCTCACGTGCACGCTCGGCTCGCCATCTTCGAGCGAGTAGTTGTTCGCTTTCAGGATCGTGTGCCCGTCGACGACCATCGTCGTCGTCTTCCGTTCCCGTTTCCCCGTGAGTATCTGCGCGTTGACCTCCGCGGCGATCTCCTTCATCGTTTGATTTTTATTCCTTTTCCCGCCCGCGGCGTTTGCGGCGTCGTCGTCGTCGCCGCCGCCGCTCGCATTCACCGAGCTCGGCATCACGTACGTGCTGATCGGCGCCGCCGCCGCGGCGCCGCCGTCCGCCGCGAAGTCCGCGACCGTGTGCTGCACTTCGCTCTGCAACGACGCGAGCTCGCGTCGTCGCGCGTTGCCTTCGGGGGTGCGGTCCATCAAGATTTCGAGCTCGGCGTCCGTCGGCGGCTCGCCTGCGTCCTTCGCGAAGACGGCGTCAACGCCGAAGCGCAACATCCCGTACAGATCGTTGTTTTCCAGCTTGCCGAGCTCCTCCGCTTGCTTCGTGCTGCCGCGGCTGACCATCTGCTCCAAGAAGAGCTTCTTCTCCGCGCGCTGCTGCATGCGCTCTTCGACCGAGTCCGCGGTGATGAGGCGATACACGTGCACGGGTTTCTTCTGCCCGATGCGATGCACGCGCGCCATCGCTTGCGTGTCGACTTGCGGGTTCCAATCGCTGTCGAACAGGATGCACGTGTCCGCGGTCTGTAAGTTGACGCCGAGGCCGCCCGCGCGCGTGGATAAGAGAAACGCAAACATCGGTGAGTTTGGGCGGTTGAACGCCGCGATGTCCACGGATCGCTGCACGCGGTTCGTGCTGCCGTCGAGTCTCGCGTACTGAGGGTCGTTCCATACGAAGCGACGTCGGGGTGGAGTTGAAAGGCGTCAGATGGAGTTGAAAGGCGTCGAGGGCGGGGATTGAAAGCGAGGGAACCTGGGCGGAGAGAGACGACGGCAAAAGTCCTTAAGGATCGGCGTTCACCACGCGAACGCGGTCGTATGGGAACCAGTGTATAGAACGCGCCTGATACCCGCGGAGGGTTAAAAAATCGCTCAGAATGTCGAGCATGGACGTGAACTGCGAGAACAGAACGACCCTGTGACCGGCGTCTTTCAGCCGTCTCAAGATGCGATCGAGGACCGCGAGCTTCCCGGACGCTTCGACGAGCTCCTCGATCGGAACGCCGTCCTCGGGGACGTCCGTCCCCGCGAACAAGAACGGATGGTTGCAGCACTTCCGAAGCTGCATGAGGAGCGACTGAAGCTTCTTCTCGCCGCCGCCGCCGCCGCCGCCGCCGCCGCCGCCCTCGGAGGACTTCGCGCCGTCGCCGCCCCCACCGCCGCCGCCGCTGTGTTTCCTCAATATCGCCGACTCGGCCTCGTTCAGCGCGCCGCTCTCGCGCATCAACAGCCGACGGTACCAAAACGTCTGCGCGGGCGACAGCGGGCACATGATCTTCGTCTCCGTCTTCTCCGGGAGACTCACCTCCACCTCGCCTTTTATCCTCCTCAAAACGAACGGCTTCATCAAAAAGTGCGCGTGATTTAACGTCCCGGAGTCCACCTTGTGCTCTTTGCTCCCCAAGTCGAACGCCGCGTCGAACGCTTTCGCGGAGGTGAAGACGTCGGGGTGTAAAAACGCGAGAATCGCGTAGAGCTCGTGTAGATTATTCTGCACCGGCGTCCCCGTGAGTAACAGCGTGTGCTGGCGGTGTACCCTTGATAACACCCCATGTGCGGCCGTTTCTTCGTTCTTCACCTTGTGCCCCTCGTCCAAGATCATCGTCCGCCAGTAGACTTTCTGCGACAACGTCAGATTAAACGTCGGGTTACACGCCATCTCGTACGTCGTCACCGCGACGTCGTACGACCCGACGTTCATGACGACCTCTTTCCTGAGTCGCTGCCGCTCGTTCTCGTCCGTGGAGTGCAGCCTCACGACGCGGAACGACGGGCACCACTTCTGGAGCTCGTCCATCCACGACGACAACACGGACAGAGGGCAAATCACCAGGTGCGGGCCTTTCACGTTTCGCATCTCGTGGAGGCACGCGAGGAACGAAATCGACTGAAGCGTCTTCCCGAGGCCCATCTCGTCCGCGAGAATGCACGAGCACCCGTCGTCGTACATCCGCGTCATCCACCGAATCCCCTCGAGCTGGTACTCTCGCAGCACGGCCTTGATCTTCTCCGGTTGGTTGTCCACGGGCGTGAGGATCTTTTCCGACGGCGCGTACGCTTCGCCGTCCGCGATGATTTTATCCCGAACTTTTTCCTCGACAAACGGCGCCAACGCCTTCATGTGGTTCTTCAGGTAGTACGCCCTCTTCTTCTTCGCGAGCTCGATCTCGCGCATCATCTCTTTGTTATGCCGCGAGTTTTCCTCGTCCGCCTCCGTCATCACTTTCGGCTTGCGCGGCCCGTACGGCTTACGCGGCTTCCCCTTCTTTTTCTCCTCGAAGACGTACGACGTTCGCATGCCAGCCTCGCGGCCCTCCTCCCGCGCGTCCTTGTCCAGCTCCTTATCGAACACCGACGGCTCCCCGTCCTCCATCGTGTACGCGTTCGATCGAAGCACGGGTTCGCCGTCGATCATGATCACGCGCGCTTTGGTTTTCCGTCCCGACCGTCGCCCGCCGCCCTCCTCCGCGACGAGCGCCTCGCGAAGGAGCTCGGGAGGTATCGCCGCGGCCACCTCCGGGTCGACCCCTCCTCGCGCCGATAACGGCTTCTCATCGGCCGTTTTATTCTTGGAGCCGCCGCCGGGACCAGGACCCGTCGCGGCGTCGCCGCCGCCGGTAGACGTCGCGGCCGTCGCGGCTTTCTTCGTCTCCGTCTTCGGCGGCGCGTTCGGGTCTTTCTTAGGGCGGCCGCGTTTCTTCTTCGGCGGAGGCTCCGGCGCCGCCGGCGCCGCCGCATCCGCGGCGGCGTCGTCCGTCTCCATCGCCTCCGGGGCTTCCGCCTTGGTGCCGGGCGCGCGCTCGGGAGGCGCGGCGGCCGGTGGGGGCGCGGCGGCGTGCGCCCGCGCGGCCGCGGCCTGCGCCATGGCCTGCGCCGCCGCCATGGCCTGAAGAGGAGGAGGCATCAACGCGCCGGGAGGAGGAAACGGCGACGACGACGGCGCGGCGAACGGCGCGGGGAACGCGCCGCCCGTCGCGCCCGCGCCCATCGCCGCCATCGCGTGCATCGCCTGCGCCATCGCGGCCGGGTTCGCGAGCGCCGCCGCGAGCGCAGCCTGGCTCTGCATCGCGGCCTGCATCGCGTGGAGCCCGCCCGCGGCGGTCGCGTGGGCGGTCGGCGCGGGCCCCGGCATCATCGCGGACGCCAGCCACCGCTGCTGCTGCTGCTGCTGCTGCTGCTGCGCCGCGAGCGCGCGCGCCGTCTGCGCGGCGGTCGCGGCGTCCATCCCGGGCGGCGGCGGCGCGGTCGGCGCGGTCGCGCCCGCGTCCGCGTTCACGTTTTGCCCTCCCGGCGGCGCGTCGCCGTCGCGCGGCGCCTCGGGCGCGTCGCCGCCGCGCGTCATCGTCGCGCGTCCCTCCGCCGCGCGTCGAGAAAGCGATCGCGCGGCCGCGTGTCGCTGTCGGCGACGCTCGCGCGCAAAAGGCCAGGGGTCGTCCGCGCCTTCGGTTCCGAGGGACGCGGGAGGTCTCTCGAAGGGGCGTCGCGTTCGATCGATCGAACGGCTCGGACGCGCGCGAGGAATGAACGCGCGGGAGCGCGCGCGCGTCGGCGTCGCGTCGGCGCCGTCGGTGTGCCGCGCGCGTAAACCCTGGTTTTCGCCCGCGCGTCGAAAAGCCACCCAGCCCTGCGCGAGCCGCGGTCGGTGCACACGCGCGCGCGGATCCGCCTTTCGCGGGTGATCCCAGGGGAGATTTTTGTTCGTGCGGGCAGCGGGGGGGGTAATCGCGAGCCGTCGCAGTGTGCACCGCACGCGCGATCCGCGGGGAAGCGGCGCGCGAGAGACGGACGTCGAGACCGGCGGCGTGTTCAGGGAAACCCGCACGGAACGCGCGCAGATACCATGGCGGTGCGCGTTCGCGCGACGTCTCGCGATCTCGCGGGGCCCCGCGATTCTTTTTCTTCCCGGGACCCGCTGGCGCGCGCGTAAATTATCTATCGCGTTGTTGAATGAGGGCGCGCGCCGAGATCGCGCGCGGACGCGACCGCGCACGACCGCCGCGCGCGTCTCCTACCGCGCCGTGCGCCTTAGACACGGGCGCGAGCCCGTCGGGCGCGCTCGAAGGCGACGGCGCGCGTCTCCGCGCGCGTCGACCCCCGTCGTCGTCCGCGTCTCGATTCGGTCGTCCGAGCCATTCGTTCGTTCGTTTTTTATCCGTCGTCCCGATCGAACGATCGATCGAATCGTCGTCTCATCCATCGTCGATCTCCCCGCCCTCCTCTCCTCGTCCCCGTCCAACAGTCGTGGGCCGACGACGACGGCGCGGAATTCCATTCCGCGCCTCCCCCGGGCGCCGGCGCGTTCAACGTCTTCGGCGCGCCGGGCGGCGTCGGCGGGTTGAACTTGAACCCGTACGCGGGCGCGATGCTGGGTCAACCGCTGGGTCAACAACCGATGATGGGCGGTCAGATGGCGCCGCCGCCCGGGATGGGCGCGTTCAACTTCGGCGGCGGCGTAGGCGGCGCCGCGCACGCCGCGCCGTCGTACTCGTTCGGGTCCTCGCCGCCGATCTTTGGAAACGCGGCGGGGACGTCGCCGACGTCGACGCGCCCCGCCAACGCGTACGAATCCATGTTCGGGCCGGTCGGCGCGACGACGACGCGACCGACGCCGCAGCCGGACGCGCCCGCCGCGAACGCCAACGCGGCCGCGGACGGACCCGGACCCGGACCCGTTGGCGGCGGCGGCGGCGTCGCGGAGTCGTCGCGGCCACAGCGGCCGAAGATTCCAATCCCGTCGGAACCGCCGTTCACCGCGTTCGTTGGGAATTTCCCGTACGAGTGCCCGCAGGACGAAGTCGTCGGGCTGTTCGTGAACGACGGGTGCGACGTCGCGGACGTGCGGGTCGTTCGCAACCGCGACACGGACCGCCCGCGCGGGTACTTCATCGAGTTTAAGGATGTCGAGTCGCTGAAGAAGGCGCTCGTGTTCGACGCGAGGGATTTAGGCGGACGGCCGCTGCGGGTGAACGTCGCGGAAGGGAGGCCGGAGGGCCGCGGCGACCGACGCGACCGACACGGCGGGTTCGCGGATCGATACAACGAACGCGACGGCGGCGGGCGCGACCGGCGCGGGCTCGGCGAGGGTCGCAGCGGCGGCGGCTTCGCGGAGAGCTACAACCGCGGCGACCGCGGCGACGCGCGCGGCGGCGGCGGATCGTTCGGCAGACGCGAAGGCGGCGGCGGGTACCAAGAAGCGCACGGCGGCGGCCGCGATCGCCGTCGCAGCGAAGACGTCGTCGGGTCGCCGCCGGGCGGCGGCGCGAGGAACTTCACCGGCGGGGGGTACCACGCCCCGCGAGGCGGCGGCGGGCGCGAGAGCTTTGGCAGGGATCGACCCGCGCCCTCGCCGCCGGATCCGAACGCGCCGCCGCCGCCGGAGCGAAAGAAGCTGCAGCTCAAACCGCGGAGCGCGGACGCGGACAAGCTCGCCGCGGAACCCGCGACCGCGGCGCCGTCGTCGAAATCCAACCCGTTCGGCGCCGCGAAGCCCGTGGATTCCACCGCGAAGATTGCCGAGGCGGAGAAGAAGATCAAGGAGTACCACGACGAGGTCAACGCCAAGGCGGGCATCGTGAAGCTCGCGCCGGGGCAGCTCCCGGCGCCGAAGCCGATCGCGAAAGAGATCGCCGCCGGGTTTATCCCCGCGAACTCAAACTCAAACTCGAACTCGAACGCGGCCCACGGCGCCAAGCGCGAGGCGAAAGGGCCGGTGATTCACGTCCCGGAGGAGAAGACAATCGAGGCGTCGAACGTGTTTTCGCTGTTGTCCATGGACGACGACGACGGCGACGACGAGGAGGAGTGAGCGGCGAGAGCGAGAAGGAGGAAGACGACGGACGGAGAGGGCCGCGGGCGGGCGGTTTTGTACAACTACGTAAACCACGACGGGAGCGACGGAATAGGGACGTCGGTGATAAATACGATCTAAGATGCAATCAAAGCGAGTATAAATATAAAGCGACGCGCGCGACGGAGACGACTGACTACCGTCCCTCGTTCGTCTCGTCTCGACGCGACGGGAACCGACCGCTATCGCAACCGCCGTTGCGTCGGCTGCGGCTGCCCCGTCGCGGCCCTCCAACTCCTCCGCGGCACGAACCCGTCGTTCTCCACGAGCGTGTTCTCCACGTTCGCGACCTTCGCGAGGTCGATCAGGATGGGAATCAGGTCCAGCAGATCGTCGTCTCGCGGGTCGTCGATGAACGAGCTCACCGGCAGCGCGTTTTGCGGCTGAGGGTCGTCGCCCATACGAAGCGACGTCGGGGTGGAGATCAAAGGCGTCAGTCGGAGTTGAAAGGCGTCGAGGGCGGACGTTGAAATCGTGGGGTGGGCGGAGAGAATCGACGGCGAAAGTCCTCAAGGAAAGGCGTGCACCGCGCCGACGCGGTCGCATGGGAACCAGTGCGAGAAGAACGCGCCTGAAACGCGTACGAGTGCGGCGAGTTGTCTATGATGATCGTCTTGTGCATCGGCCTTCCCAACGACGTGAGGTCTTTCACGTAGTTCCCTTGGTACGGGTAGCAGTGCTCGCGGAACAGTCTCCACCGGATCACGTTCCCGACGTCGAGCAAGTCCAGCAGCGGGTCCGCGTATTTACTCAGAGACGCCGTGAACACGACGATCTCGTAATACTTTCCCATCTCTTCCATGAAGTAATCGACCCACGGCCGCTTCAACACGTACACGTCCGTGTTCGAGCCGTCGATCTCCACGGGGACGATGTAGTCCGCCCCCGTCACCGGCTTGAACGACGAGTGCACGAGGGTCTCGTCCAGGTCGAGGACGAGGCACGGCTTCCCTCGGTCCGACGACAGCGCCGGGCCGATGAACGGGTCGCCGACGTGGACGGCTCTCGGGCCCCCGCGCGGGGCGGCGCGCTTCGGCGGCATCAGCGCTTCTTGCTGCTGGTAGTCATTATTGCGAGTGGGGGGGGGGGGGGGGGGCGGTGGGGGGGGGGGGGGGGGGGGGGGGGGGCGGGGGGGGCGGCG
>Ga0181554_1002024_pt1 | contig 18382 bp, 13 predicted proteins | sample 011ome_16_FD_145602 | JGI IMG/M metagenome (GOLD analysis project Ga0181554, IMG submission 145602) | Coastal salt marsh microbial communities from the Groves Creek Marsh, Skidaway Island, Georgia - 011503CT metaG (spades assembly) | ecosystem: Environmental > Aquatic > Marine > Intertidal zone... | reverse complement strand
CCGCTTCTGACGCCTTTCAACTCCACCCCGAAGGTGAACGTGGAAGTTCTGCGGCAACAGCTCGTCGCCGTCGACGACGTCGCCGCGGACGCCGCCGTGCCCGCGGACGTCCTCAGAGCGCTCACGGGCGCGGGCGCGGGCGCGGGCGCGGGCGCCGACGACGACGAGAGGCGGCTCCTCCAGCGCGAGGTGGACCTGTGCCGCGGCACTGACGGCGTCCCGCTCGTGTACGCGTCGTCGTGGTGGACGATCGACGCGGCGAAGCGATTCAACATCCTTCAGGCGCGAATCCAATCCGCCCGCGTTTCACCCGCGTTTCACCCGCCCGCCGATCGGTTTCGACGTTCGATCGATCGCGTCACTCGCGTTCAAATGGCCGATGAACGAACGAACGAACTTCATTTGTACCCTGGAATGAATCGCCCTCTACACTCTCGTCAAGCAGAGCGACGGCGGGGCGTCCGAACGCGCGGTGTGGATGAACCTGAGCGATAAGCGGACGGAGCTCTTCCGCGAAGTTCGACGGATGTACCTCGGCGACAGCGTCGCGTTAGAAAACGCGTGGGGGGTGAGAGGGCCGTTCTGGGCGAGACACTACATCTTCTGGGCGGGTAACCGCCCTCTGTGCGTGATATACGAGGTGTTCTCCCCGACGCTGGAGGCGTATTTAGGTGCGTTCTATACAAACGTGTTTCACCCATCGCTCGGTTTCAACACTTGATCGCGCCCCCTTTCAACTGACCGGTGAACCGTTTTTGTATGGAATGGCCCTTAGGCGAGCGGGACGGAGAACGCGGACCCGCGGGGGGGGCGGGCGTCGACGCCGCCGCCGCCACCGCCGTCGCGAGGTCGTCGTCGAAGTGACGAGGGGACGCGCGATGTGATGGACGTGTACATAAGAAACGTACGACGTACGATCGTCATCATCAATCACTCATCGGCGTGTGTCACGCATGACATCGCTACGACGCTACGCTCGGTCTCTTATTAGTTCTTCGTTTCGTCGCTTCTACTCCGCGGGCGCGACGACGGGCGCCAGCCTCGCGTCCCGGCCCGCCGCCGCCGCCTCTCGCGCGCTCGCGCCCGCGCGCTCCCTCCGGTCGCGCGTCGTCGCGACCCCCATCGCCACGCGCAGCGTCAACACGCACGCGAGCGCGCACAGAAGTATCCCCGCGACGACCAAGTCTTTGTTCCGACGCAAGACGCCGACGATCTCGTCAATCTTCTCTCCGCGCGCCTCGATCGCGACGCGCAGAGCGAGCCTCCAGAGCGCCATCTTCGCGGGCGCCCACGCGTGCGGATCCGTCGTCAGGACCATGTCGTAGTACCGCTTCGCGAGGTGCAAATCTTTCGGTAAACCGACCCCCGTCTCGTGCATCGACCCGAGGTTAAACATCGCCTGCGCGCTCCTGTGCGCGCTCGCTTGCTGGTACACCGCCGCGGCTTTCTTCGCGTCTCGCTTCGCGCCGCGGCCGTACCAGTACGCGTCTCCGATCCGCAGAAGCGACCGGACGTTGCCTTGATCCGCGGCGAGGCGGTGATAATGTAACGCCCGCTCGAGACGCGTTTCCGGGTCAAACCCGGCTTCCTCGTACCACTCCCCCGCGCGCTCCAGCACGTGCGCGGTGTTCGCCATCGCCGCCTCGATCCCGAGGTCCGCGGCTTTGGAGTACAGCAGCAACGCCGCCCTGCGGTTCTTCTTCGTGTACAACGCGTGCGCGTTCTCGATGTCCTTGACCCACGGTCCCTTCTCCGCGATCGACTTCAGAAGCGTCGTCGCGGCGTCGCACGACGGCGAAATCCCTATTCCGGCGAGCTGCATCATCGCGAGGTTATACGTCGCGGGGACGTGCCCGCGCGCGGCGGCGACGCTGAACGACGCGACCGCTTTCGCCGCGTCCTTCTCTCCGCCGACGCCGCGCGCGCGCATCGCGCCCAGCAAAAAGTTGGCGTCCGAGCTCCCTTGCTCCCCGGCTTGGGTCAGGTACTGCGCAGCCTTTTTCACGTCTCGCTCCACGCCGAACCCGGCGAGATGCATGTATCCCAACCCGTACCGTGCGTGCGCGCTGCCGTCCTCCGCGGCTTTCTTAAACAGCGACATCGCCGTCTCGTTGCACGGCCTCACGCCCACCCCGTTCGCGTGCATGTGCCCCAAGTGCGCGGTCGCGTCCGCGTCCCCGGCGGCGGCGGCTTGCGCGAAGTACCGAAACGCCGCCTTGTGGTCCCGCGTCATGCCCTTCGCGCCGTGGTGCAGCAACCGCCCCACCGCCGCCGCCGCGTTCGCGTTCCCCAAAGCCGCGCTGTACTGATAGTACTGCACGACGTCCTGCTCTCTCGCTCTCGCGCTGGGCCACGACGCGTCCGTCTCGACGCTGCGAGGGCGACGCCGAAGCAAAGAAGTGTTGTATCCATCGGCGGTCAGTCAGTTGAATGGGGACGACGCGATCAAAGTTGAGTCGACGCCGGGAGAAACGCGGGTGAAACGCGCGCGTATTCATAGACTACTGTACACACAACGCGCCTGAGCCTGTGCTTCTCCACCGACGGCGAGATCCCCGGCACCGCCGCGTCGACGCTCTCGACCACCTTCTCCGCGGCTGGGTTGTAATACAGCGCCGCGGCGCGGCACGACTTCGGGACGCCGACGCCCCTGGCGTGTCGGTGCGCGAGCGCCATCTGACCTCTCGGGTCGCCGCCGAGAGCGGCGAAATATTGATGCAGAAGCGCGCGAGGGACGTCGATTTCGCGTCCGCCCCATCCCACGCCGTGGATGAACCCGAGCTCGGCGTGCGCGGCCGCGTCGCCCACCTCCGCGGCGCGATTGAAGAGCTCGAACGCGGCGTCGTCGTCGGGGAGCCCGCCGTCGACGCCGTCGCCGAGCTGATGTCGCCGCCCGAGCTGCGTCAACGACGGCCCGTGCGCTGAGGGGCGTTCCGTACGAGCGAACGTCGGGGTGGAGTTGAAAGGCGTCAGAAGCGGAGTTGAAAGGCGTCGAGGGAGGTGTGTCGGGATTGAAACCGAGGGGTGGGCGGAGAGAAACGACCGCCGGGAGAGAAAGTCCTTAAGGAACGGCGTTCACCACGCCGACGCGGTCGTACGGGGACCAGTGTGAGATAGAACGCGCCTGGGTCCGACGCCAGCGCGTCGCGGAGCAGCGCCACCGCGGTACGCGTCGTCCGCGGGGAGGTACCGTCCGAGGCGGCGAGGAGCGCCATCGCGTCGTCGTAGTACACGTCCGCGGCCGTCCGCGGAAGGCGCTTCGCCGCGGCGTCCGACGCCTCCGCCTCCGCGGCTAAGCGCTGCGCCTCCCACCCGGAATCCTCCGTCGGGTCCTCGGGCGCGTCGTCGCGGAGCAAGCCTTGCCTTCGCAACGTCGCGACCGCGGTCTTCCACGCCGCGTTCGGGAGGACGTTCGCGGAGACGAACGCCGCGTGCGACGCGAGGAAGACGAGCGTCGCGAGGAGGAGGACGAGCGCGCGCGACGGCGTCGCGCGCGGCGACCGCATCGCGCGAGATCCTCTGGCGCGCGACGAGACGTCCTTCTTTTCGACAATTCGGTGCGCGCGCGTCGAGTTGACGTGTTCTCGCCAATCACGACAGGCGCGTTCAATAAAAGTTTTTCACCCACAACTCGGTTTCAATATTTGATCGCGTCCCCTTTCAACAAACCGATGAACTTTTTTAATCGGGGCCCCAATTATTTAATTCATAGTCTCTTCAGTCCGCTCTCGCGCACCACCTACTCTCGTCGGCTCCCTCCAGCCTCGCCTCCTCCCAACCTCTCCACGACGTCGTTCACCTCCCTCGACAGCTCCTCCCACTTCCCGAAGCTCAGCTCCGCGCCCAACACCTGCACGAGCGCGGTCCCCACGACGCACCCGGCGACGCAGCACGCCTGCACGCTCCCGCCCCTCGGGGTCGTTCCGTACGAGCGAATAACGTCATCGAGGCGGAGTTCAAAGGCGTCAGAAGCGGAGTTGAAAGGCGTCGAGGCGCGTCGGGATCGAAACCTAGAAGTGGGCGGAGAAAGACAAACACCGGGAGAGAAAGTCCTTAAGGAACGGCGTTCACCACGCCGACGCGGTCGTACGGGAACCAGTGCGCGGGATAGAACGCACCTCAAATACGCGGTCAAAAACCCCGCGGTGAACGAGTCGCCCGCGCCGGTGGTATCAACGACGGGCACGCGCACCGCGGGGGCGACGCCCTTCGCGCCGTCCTTGGCGCGCGCGACGCACCCGCGCGCGCCCAGCGACACGCACGCGACGGCGCAGTGCTGAAGCATCCACGAGAGCGCCTTATCCGCGTCGGAGCGGTTAAAGAAGTTTTCGTCATCGCCTCGGTCGACGCGTTCATCCGCCGCGCCGCCGCCGCCGCCGCCGACGCCGAGCGCGGACGCGCCGACAAGCTCCCTCGCCTCGTCCTCGTTCGCGAACAGCAAGTCCACGAGCCCACTCTCCAGGACCTCGATCAGCGTCGCGCGGCAGTTTCGAACCACCTCAGGGTCGTTCCATACGAAGCGACGTCGGGGTGGAGTTGAAAGGCGTCAGAAGCGGAGTTGAAAGGCGTCGAGGTGTGTCAGGATTGAAAACGAGGGGTGCGCGGAGAGACACGCCGGCAAAAGTCCTTAAGAGACGGCATTCACCACGCCGACGGGGTCGTATGGGGACCAGTGTATGGGACGCGCCTCGAACGACGCGAGGTCCAACGACACGAGCAGGCCCCTCGCCTTGGCCGCTCGCGTCGCCGCGAGACACAACTCTGGCCGGTACAACGCGTACCCCTCCACGTGTAACAGCGCCGCGCCGGTCAGCGCTTCGTCGGTCGGGAAGTCGCTCGCGGACATCCGCAACGACGCGCCGAGGTAGGTTCGCATGGTGCGCTGGCCGTCGCGCTCGACCAAGGAGATGCACCGCGCGCTTCCGAGGGATCTTTCGCCGCCGCTCTCGTCGTCGTCTTCGCACTCGAGGAGGATAGGAGAAACGTTCTGCGACGCGAGGAGCGCGCGATACCGCGCGCCGGTCTCGTCTTTCCCGATCATCCCCACGAACGACGCGGCGCCGCCCAAGTTCGCGATGCCCTTCATGACGTTCGCCGCGGACCCGCCCGGGCAACACTCCGGCGTCGCGACCGAGACGGACGCGGACGCGCCGTCGTCGCCGTCGTCGCCGCTAAAGTCGACCCACTCGCCGCCGCACACGGCGAGCAACCGCGCGATGTCCTCGTCCGCGTCCACGGGGAGGCACCCGCCGGGCTCCGCGATCCCGCACGCGGCGAACACGCGCTTCGCGTACGACGGCTCGTCCAGGCGAACGAGGACGTCGCTCACGGGATCGCCCAGGCCCACGACGCGCTTGACAGCTCCATCGGACGACGCCTCCGCCATCGCCGTCGCCCTCGAGGACGACGCCGCGGGGTTCCGCGGTCGGTTCGCGACGAGAGAGGACGCGCCCGGTCGCGATGGAGACCCGACGACTGGCGAGACGACCGGAGGCGACATGCCCGGGCGCGCCGACGTCTGAGGCGAGCGGTCGATCGCGCGCTGATCTTAAAAAGTTGCACACTAGCAGAGACAGATCGCGGCACGGTCGAGATCACGTTTTCGACTGCGGATCGAAACCGGCGCGGACGGACGAGAAGAACGCGCGCGCATCACGTCATGCCGTGGTGATCGTATAAAAAAATGGCGTTTGCTATGTACAGCAGCGAGCGGCCTAACAAGGCGTCCCGTGTCTCCTTCGAGAGACGGACGCGAAAGAATAAACACTAAGAATAGATACGCTCGTCGTCAATACGCCGCCGTGTGTTGCGCGTACGGCTTCGGGTTCACCAGAGACATCAACACGGGAAGGAGGATCAACCCGTGGGACAAACCCAGCGTGATGCACAAGAAGAGCTGCCGGAAGAACGTGATGAACACGTACGACTGCGACCCGCCGAGCACGGCGACGGCGAGAAACGTGGAGAAGGCGCCGTTGAAGACGGCGGCGCCCATGTTGTTCAAGCACGCCTTCAGTCGTTCATCCGGGGAGCCTCTCGTCTCCAAGTACGCGCGTCCGATGTGCGCGGCGTAGTCGACGCTCAACCCGAGCGCGATGATCAACATGATGATCGTCACGGAGTCGAAATTTAAATCCCAAAAGTACATGTACCCGATGATGTTGATGATGATGAGGCACAGGCACAGGCACACGACGAGCACGGCTTTGGGGTTCACGAGAAGAAACGCGATGATGGCCACCATGACCGCCATCGTGCTCGAGATGTTCCGTAGCGCTTCCTCCTCGATCGTTTTGTACTGCTCGTAGTTTAACCACGACGCGCTGTACGCGAACACCCTGCCGTCGCCGTTCCCGGCGACGCCGGAGAGCGTCGCGCGCAACGAGTCCATTGACTTGACTTTTTCATCCGACGTCGCCGTCTTGACGTGGTTCCCTCGGACGCGCGCGGAGTAAATCCCGGACGCCGGATTCGACGAGTCGACCCACTTGACGTCGTTCGCGTACGCCGCGCCGCTGCCGTCGAGCCACGTCTTCAAGCTCGAGTACGAGTACGCCGTGTCCACGGTGCCTCGGGTCCCGTCGGCGTCCCAGGCGGTAACCCAATCGTACGTCGCGTCCGCGCTGACGTACGCGTCCCCCTTAAACGCGGCGACGGCGAGCCTCAAAACCTTCGAGTTCTCCGCGGTGTTGATCTGTATGTTGTTCGTGTACAGCGCGATCGCGTCGCCAACCTTGGTGAAGTAGTAGTCGCTGTCGGAGAGCCAGTCTTTGAGGTACGACCCTTCGGGGATGAAGTCGTTGACGTCGGCTTCGATTTTCATCCGCGCGCAACCGACGAAGCCGACGATCGCGATCGCGGTGAACACGCCGACGACGAGCCCTTTCGCCCACGGCTTCGTGAGCGTCCCACCGAGGCTCTCGCCCATGAAGTGCTGCACGCGCGTCTTCCCGTCCTTACGCTTGTCGCAGCACGCGAGGCACGGGGACTTGGTGCCGACGCAGCAGCAGCAGACGTCGCGTTTGTTCTTCTCGCGGCGCCACTCGTCGATCGTCAACCACGCGGCGAACCACGTGCACTGGTACACGAACACGAAGAAAACGCCCGCGGCGGCGTAGAAGCAAAAGTTCCTCAGCGCGGGCAACGACGTGTTGCTGCCGATGAGAAACGCGAACATGTCCGTCATCGACGTCACGGTGATGGACGCGCCCGCGACGCCCATGGCTCGACCGATCCGCGTCCTCAGATCGCCGTCGCGGTACGTCGAGTCCTGGGACAGCAAGTCGTACTGCGTCACGATGACGAACATGTCGTCCACGCCGATGCCGAGCAGCAAGAACGGCAGGACGTTCATGAGCGGGGAGTAGAACAGGCCGCAGTAGGAGCAGAACCCGTACGAAGACGCGATGGCCATGCCGACGGCGACGATGCCCGCGAGCGTGACGCTCAACCGCGTCCCGACGCAGCCCTCGTCCCACTTGCTCAGCATGAGCGTCGCGTAGCCGAGGATGAGGACGAACGCGGCTTGGAGGAGGACGAGATCGCCGGTGATGGCGTCTCCGAACTCGTCGCTGAACGACCGAGAGACGATGTACGAGAGCTCGAGGCCGTCGACGCCCGCCTCGAAAATGTCCAGAAGAACGCGCTCGTACGCCTCGCCGCGGGGGTCTTCCCACCTGCCGTCGACGAGGGTCTCGTGCACCTTGGTGAGGAACGAAATGCGAAGCGCGGACGCCTCGGTGACGCTCCCGGAGCTGTACGTGATCCCGCCCGCGACTTTGTCGAGGTCGATCGTCCCAGAGGTGACCACGTTCGGAATGGACGCGAGATTGACCTTCGCGATGATCTCGCTCGCGGTGTCGCGGTCCGTCGTAGACGAGAACGCGTTGTTCAGGTGTTCGATGAAGCACGTGCTGCCGACGTAGTAGCACTGGTCCGTCCACGAGATCGTGGCGCCGTCGTACACGACGGACGCCGCTTCGATCTTATCGACGAGGGTCTGCATGGAATTCAACGTCGCCGGGGTCAAGACCGAGGTCCCGTCCGCGCGCTTGATGATCACCTCGCCGAACCGCGCTTCCGCGCCGAAGTAGTTGTCCACGTACGCTTTGTCGTCCTGCGCTTGCGTGTCCGCGGGGATCCACAGCTTCTCGGACCTGGACTCGTTTTCCAGGCCCGGGTAGCCGATCCCTCCGGCGCAGACGAGGCAGAGCGCGAGCGCGCAGAGCGCAGCCTTTCGCGGCGACGCGGCGATCCCGTGCCCGAGGCTGAAGAACGCGCCAGTGATCGCGCCGTTAATTTTGTCCGCGTAACGCTCGATGCGGGACGGTTTCTCGTCGTCCGCCACCGCGGCGGCGTCCTTGCCCGCTTTCGGGGAGGAGCCGAAGAAGGACGACGACCTTTTCTCGCCGCCGGGCGCGCGCGCGGCGGGCGCGGGAGGAGCGTACGCCTCCATCGTGACCGTGGCTTCCGTAGACATCACGACGTCCTCCGTGTCCCTCGGTTCCGGGCTCACGCGCATGCACGAGTCCGACGGGCGACGGACGCGCGGGAGGCGCGACGCGTTCTGAGACGATGACGTCGACGTCGCGCCCGCACCGGTCTTTCGGACCGTCGGCGAACGAGAGCCGTGGAAAACGCTGTTCGACAGTGCCTAGATTGTGTCCTATGGCGATCTAGTTAGACTCGGCGGATGATTTCGTACTACGCCAAGTCGTATAACAAGACGCTCGGGTTTGGTTCGGAGCATCTTCGGAGTTACGTTTTTCGCGACGACCCGACAGCGACAGATCGATCGCGCGCGTCGAGCGCATCACATCGCGGACGCGCGGAGAGAGGATGCCGTCTCCCGCGTCGCTCCTCCTCGCGTGGGCGGTCGCGGCGTCGATCGCCGCCGTCGCGGTCGCCGCCGCGCCGACGACGATGACGCAGCGGGAGATGGACGAGCACGTCTCGCATCACGAGCTCGGACACCCCCCGCGCGATCTCTTCGCGGAGACCGCGAGCGAGCGCGCGCTCTGGAACGCGAGCGGCGACGCCGCGCGCGGCGACTTCGCGCCGTTCGAGAAGGAGAATACGAAGAATACGAAGAATACGAAGAATACGAAGAATACGAAGAATACGAAGAAGAAGACGTGCGCGCCGCCGTCCGCGAAGAGACTCGCGCAGTACGGATGGCGGTGGAACGCGTGGAAGTACGTCCCGGACGCGCTCGAGGCGCGCGCGCGGGCGCGGAGATCTCCGTCGTCGCGAGTAGTAGACGGGAGGGACGGCGGCGACGGGCCGAGAAGACGCGCGCTCGACGCGAAGGATTCGAAGGAGGATTCGAAGGATTCGGTCGGCGGCGCCACGCTGCCGTGGGAGCGGGGCGAGGACGCGGCGGCGGCGGCGTCGTCGGCGTCGGCGTCGTCGCCGCATCCGTCGCCGCCGCGGTCGCCGCCGCCGCCGAAACTCCTGTCCGACACCGACGACGACGCCCCCGCCGCCGCCGCCGCCTCGGACGCGTCCGCGTCCGCGGGCGCGATCGTCTACGCCTTCGGCGTCGGGCGCGACATCACCTGGGACGCGGCGGTGATAAAGCGTCATCCGAACGTCGTCGTGCACGGGTTCGACAACACCCACGTCGCGACGGAGTTCATCGTCGAGCTCGCGAAGCGAGGCGGCGTCCCGAAGCGGTGGAATTGGCACCGGGTGTTGCTCGCGTCGAGGGACGACGAGACGACGCTCACGATGGCGTTACCGAGATCGCACAAAGACGCGTTCGTCCCCGTGACGATCGACGCGGCGGGCGCGGATGGGAAGAGGAAGGAAGCGCGTCCGAAGATGCTCACGGACGAGGTGCGTTCTATACACTGGTTCCCATACGACCGCGTTGGCGTGGTGAACGCCGATCCTTAAGGACTTTTCCCGGCGTCTCTCTCCGCCCACCCCTCGCTTTCAATCCCCGCCCTCGACGCCTTTGAACTTCAACCGACGCCTTTCAACTCCACCCCGACGTTCGCTCGTATGGAACGGCCCTGAGACGCGCGAGGCGTTCGCGGCGGCGGCGCTGTGGCGAACGATGAAGAAGCTCGGCCACGAGGACGGGGTCGATATCGTCAAGGTGGACATCGAGGGCGGGGAGTTTGAGGTGATACGCGGGTGGGAAGAGCGCTACGGCGCGGACGGCCCGCCGACGTGCCAGCTTCTGATCGAGTGGCACGAGCGATTCTTGACCGGCGTCGGCGCCGCATCCGCCGCGAGAAGAGACGCGGAGGCGGCGCTGCTTCGGATGGGGTTCACGCCGCTCCACTGCTGGGAGGGCATCCAGGAGTGCGTGTACTGGCACTGCGCGCGTTGCGCCGAGAGAGGCGAGGCTCGTGACGTCGACGACGTACAGTAATGTCGAGGTGATCGATCCTACGTACGGTTAGCGTTAACCTTATTATGGATTAATCGATTCATCGATACAGCGCGTTTATCGCGGCTCGAAAGTCGGCGTACGCCTCGAACCCCGCGGGTCTCATGACCTCGTCCCAGCGCTTCTCTATCCTCTCCCGCAGCTCCGCGCTCATGCCTTCCTTCCCCCCGCCCACCTTCCCCCCGCCCTCGCGCACCTTCCCCACGAGCTTATCCCCGCCCCACTCGTTCTCGTCGATGCGCACGCGGCGCCACATCTCCTCGCGAACGAAGTGATCGTCGAACTGCGCCGCGCGCGACCGCATGTACTCGAACTCGGACTTCTCGCACACCTCGTCCGTCATCGCGCTCGTCCACTCGAACGCGCTCGCGCTCGCGGCGTTTCCGTCACCGTTACCGTTTCCGTCGCCCAAGATGAATCGCGCGACGCGTTCGACGACGCGCGCGAGGTTCTCTTTCATGTCCTCGAAACACACCAGCAGAACGTCCTCGCGCGCTCTCTGCTCCCAGTACCCCAAGAAGTGCGCCCACACGTGTCCGCTGTGCGACGCGCCCGCGAAGATGGCGTCCGCGAACTCCTCGTGCGTGATCTTCCCCGGCGCGATGCCCATGTACGCGGGGAGAAAGTTGTAGAAGGAGAAGAAGACGTCCAGCGGGTCGCGCACGACGCAGACGTACCGCGCGCCCTTGGCGACGTTCTCCCATCGCTCGTGAGACTTGAAGAGCCTCGGGTCGCACACTTGCTCGTCGTCGAGGCGCTGTCCGCAGTCCAGCGCGAGGATGTCCCACGGCACGACCTGCGTGATCTCTCCGAACGCCATCGCGTCGACGACGTGCGCGCGCGCAGTCGCGCCGGACGCCGGCCCGCCCATCGCGGCGGCGTGCTTCGCCGCGCACGACGCGTTCGACGCGATGCAGCGAATCTGGTGACACACCTGAGGGCCATTCCATACGAGCGTGTGTCGGGGTGGAGTTCAAAGGCGTCAGGTGTAGTTGAAAGGCGCCGAGGGCGGGGATTGAAAGCGAGGGACCCTGGGCGGAGAGATGCGCCGGGCAAACTCCTTAAGGATCGGCGTTCACCACGCCGACGCGGTCGTATGGGGCCCGGTGTATAGAACGCGCCTGCGTCGCCCACGTCGTGCCGCACTTGGGATACGTCACGATGAACACGTCCGTCGGCCTCGGCGCGAACGACCGTCCCGCGTGGATGCTCTCCGCGCTGTGCATGAGATCGTTCCGATGCCGCATCAGCTCGAGGGGGGTCATCTCCCGCGACGGCGGCGGCGGCGGCGGCGGCGGCGGCGCCTCCTCCGCCATCGTGTTTTGTGGCCGCGCGCGCGGCGTGGAACGAAAAAAACGTCTCGTGATGAACTGAGTGTCAAACTACGTGTACCGCTACCCCCCCTTTCTCCCCTACTTAAATTCTTCATCATCACACTCCGAGGCGCCGCAAACTCCTCGGGCACCGCCGCCTCCTCCTACCGCTGTCATCATAAACTCTCGACTCGCGGCTAGGCTACGGGCTACTACCGCCCCCCGTCTCGCCGCGTGTCCATCACGCTCGGATCGAACATCGGCGTCAGCGCTCTCTCGAACCACAACCGCTTGCTGTTGTTAAACCGCGGATCGAACGCGGAGATCACGGGCAAGATCTCCCACCCCACCCCTATCCGCAACCCCTCCAGCAGCGCCCTCGCGCCGCCGCGCGTGTACTGTACTTCAAAGCGACGTACGTCGGGGCGGAGTCGATGGGCGCGTCAGACGGAGTCAAAAGGCGTCGCGGCGCGCGCGTCGGGATCGAAACGACCGCGGGGTGGGCGGAGAGAAACGAACGAAACGTCGGGGGGCCGAAGAAGTCCAAGTCCTCGAGGAACGGCGTCCACCGCGCGAACGACGCGGTCGCACGGGGACCAGTCAGTGTGGAAATAGAACGCGCCTTCACGCCGTCCACGTACGACAGCGACCACGCGCCCCCTCTGGGCGCGTCCCTCGCCGCCGCGCGCACGTCGCACACCTCGTCGTCCTCCAGGAACAGAAACTCGACGTCGTAGACGTCGGCACCCACGGCACCCACGGCACCCACGGCACCCACGGACTCGCTCGAGCGCTCCCCGTCGACGACGACCAGCCGGATGTAGCCCGCGGCTTCGTCGTACGCCGCCACCGCCGTTGTCACCCGCCGCGGCGGCGCGTCGTTCGCGTTCCTCCCGGCGTCGTTCCTCCCCGCGGACGCGAACGACCCCGCGGCGAGCACGCGGCTCGCGAGCGCCGCGCTCCTCGCGTTAGATCTTCCTCTGCCGATCTCCGCGCGCGGCGGCGGCGGCGCGTTGAGCGTGAACTCGCCAGCGGGGGTGAGGGTCCACCCGCCGCCGTCGTCGTCGTCGCTCGCGGCTTCGAGCCTCGCGCGGTCGCTCTCCGCGAGCTGCCCGCGCGGCGCGACGCCCGCGACGACGTCCACGAGCCGTCGCATCGCCGCGACGCGGTCGCCCGGGTACGCCCACGGCGCGACGAAGTGCGCCTCGTCGTCGTTCTGCGACGACACGCACGCCTCGGTCTCTCCCGGGCACGAGTTGAGGAGTCCGTCGACGACGCCGACGCAATCCGCGCAGTCGCCCTCGGACGGCGGAGGGGGAGGAGACGACGCGAGCGCGCGTCTCGGGGCGGCGATCGCGGCGGCGGCGGCGGCGAGCGCGGCCGTCATCGCGGCGCGGCGCGACGCGAGGAGGAGGAGGAGGACGGGCGGCTCGCGACGACGCTTCTCGTCGATCATCATCATCTCAGGGCCGTTCTATACAAGCGAATGTCGGGGTGGAGTTGAAAGGCGTCAGTTGGAGTTGAAAGGCATCGAGGACGGGGATTGAAAGCGAGGGGTGGGAGGAGAGAGACGCCGGGAAAAGTCCTTAAGGATCGGCGTTCACCACGCCAACGCGGTCGTATGGGAACCAGTGTATAGAACGCGCCTCAGATCGGGTGCTCACCGCGTTTTCTTCGTCTCGACGACGCGGCGACGACGCGGACGCGGACGTCGCCGCGCGTCGCGACGACGACGACGACGACGACGACGCGGCGCCGCCGGCGCCTGGGATCCGAGGAGGACGCGCGAGCGCGCGCGACGCCGACGCGAGAGATGTCATCGCGTCTCGTCTCGCCGCTGGGTGCGTCTCGAGCGCGCGCTCTCGAGTGACGCCGATCTCGTCGATACCTAACTGATGACAGCCTGTTCTGTTGAATAAAAAAATTCATCGGTCAGTTGAAAGGGAGAGCGATCAAATGTTGAAACCGAGGGACGGGTGAAAAACATTACCTGTAGTATGAACCCGTCGCCGGTTCGATGTTCAAAATCGGTCGTCAGCTCCGACGACGGACGAGAGCGCGCCGCGCCGACCACGACGCGCGATGGCGTCGCAGGAGCGGTGGTGCGGCGCGATGGCGACGCAGGACGACGTCGAGATCGTCCCCGAGACGCTCCCCGTCGACGTCGTCCCGGAGACGGAGTCGATGCCGACGGCGACGGCGACGGCGACGGACGACGACGACGACGACGACGACGGGGACGATCGTCGTCGTCGTCGCGCGGCGACGGGCGAGGACGCGCTTCGGACCACCCCGGCGACGCGGCCGAAGACCCGCGGCGCGCTGCCGTCGCCGTCGCCGTCGCCGCTGCGCGACGTCACGAACGACGCGCGGCGGCTGTCGATTCCGACGAACGACGACGGCGGGACGGCGGCGCCGCGACCGCGCGCGAACGACGGCGACGACGACGGCGACGACGACGACGACGACGACGACGACGCGCGCGACGCCGCGGCTCGGAGGATGAAGGATCCTCCTCCGTCCCTCCCGAAGCGTCGGCGCGCGCGCACGGAGGCGGAGAAGCTCGCGCCGTTCGCGTGGGACGCGCGCGTGGACGACCACCCGGCCGGGGACGCGCTCGCGCTCGCGGAGGGGGAGACGAAGCGCGCGCGACGCGCGGTCGAGAGGTTCGACCACGACGCGTTCGAATCGACGAGAGGGCGGATGAGATCTCGTCGTCGACCTCCCGACGCCGCCGACGCCGACGACGACGACGAGGAGGAGGAGGACGAGGACCACTCCCCCGTCGCGGAGTCCACGGACGACGAACGCGACGAGGGGATCATGGACGGGATCATAGCCCGCCGCCGCCGCGGGTCCGGGGCCGCGGACGGGGCGGCGACCGCGGATGGGGCCGAGGTAGGAGGACGCGAACGCGCCGCGGAGCGTCTGGTCGTCCAAGTGATCCGCGAGGAGGAGGGGGTGCCGTCGACGTCGACGTCGACGTCGACGTCGCGGGGCGTTAGCGACGGCGACGGCGCGGAGAGCGAGAGCGACGCGGAAGAGATCGCGGTGACGACGAAGAGGAACGCGAAGACGCGGCGGACGAAGAAGAAGGGACGGGGAAAGTCCTTAAGGAACGGCGTTCACCACGCGAACGAGGTCGTAGGGGAAGCAGTCTCACCGCCGGCGCCGTGGTTCGCCGCCGCGCCGATACCCACGGAGGAGGACTTCGACGCGCGCGAGGCGCGATCGCGCCGAGCGTCGAACCCGCGTCGGCGGAGGAACGAAAGAACGGCGGCGGCGGCGGCGGCGGAGACGGCGTCCGAGGCGCCCGCGGCCGCGCGCGAGACGGCGGACGGCGGGAAGAAAAAGAGACGCCGCGTCGCGAATTTCCGGCGGTTCGTCGACGACGGCGGCCCATCCGACGACGACGACGACGACGACGACGACGACGACGACGACGACGACGACGACGACGACACCGCCGTCGTCGGCGACGACGACGACGTCTCCGTGCACTCGGACGCGTCCATGGAGCGCGCGAACGGGCCTAGGGCGGGGGAGACGAAGGCGTTCAGAAAAGTCGCGACGACGCGCGGCGCGTTGGCGTCGTCGTCTGACGAAGACGACGACGGCGGCGGCGGCGGCGGCGGCGACGCGGCGGCGGCAGAAAAACACGCCGCGTATTTCGCCTCTCGCGCCGCGGAGGCGCGCGGGCGACGCGCGGGCGACGCCGAGGACGCGGAGACCGATCCCGGGGCGGCCGGGTTCGAGATCGACGACGAGATCGGGGAGGGGCGCGACATCTCAGAGCACAGCGACGGGAGCCAAGAGCGGACCGCGGGCGCGCGAGGGTTTAAGATGACCGAGCTGCTAGGGGACGGGTACGGGAAAGGCCGGCGGCGACGCGGCGACGCGGCGAAGGCGGGGGTGGACGTCGCCGCGATTTTAGCGAGGAAGAAGCCCGCGTGGGCGCTCAGCCTGAGCAGCGACGACGACGACGAGGAGGAGGAGGAGGAGGAGGGCGGCGGCGGCGAAAGTCCTCAAGGAACGGCGTTCACAACGCGAACGGGCTCGTATGGGAACCAGTCTGGGCACCGCCCAGTCTGGGCACCGCCGCGGCGTCTGAAGGATGTCGCGAAGCCGCGGCCCGCGCCCGCGCCCGCCTCTCCGGCGAACGCGTACGCGTACGCCGACGTGGACACGGAATCGCTTCCGCTTGCGGCGCCGGACGAACCCGAAGTCGTCGTCGAGATCTTGCCGGACACGCCGGAAGACGAGAGGGACGACGAGCGCGCGCGGAGGGCGGCGCGCGCGGCGCGGGAGACGCAGAAAAAGGAAAACGCGCGCCGCCGCCGCCGCGCGCGCCAGCCGAGGATCCACGCGATGCTCCCTCCCGCGACGGGCGGCGCGCCGGGGGGTCTCGGGCTCGGACACGACGCGGACGCGGACGACGGCGACGGCGACGGCGACGGCGACGTCGTCGTGATCGCGGCGGCGGCGACGACGACCGCGACCGCGACCGCGACCGCGACAGCGGCGACGGAGGCGTCCGCGACGGGCGCCGACGCGGGGGTCCCGCGCGCGCCGTGGCGGTTCCCCCCGTCGCTGACGCTTCTCGCGGCGCCCGATACGGGTGCCGACTTTGGTGCCGACTTTGGTGCCGACTTTGACGCCGACTTTGGCGCGACCGACGCGTCGTCCATCGGACGGGGCGGACTCGCGGACGAGGACGAGGAGGGCGCGCGGGCGCTGCGCGTCGCCGCGCTCTCCTTCAGAGCCGGGTCGAGCGCGGGACGACCGCCCGGTCCCGGTCCCGGTCCCGGTCCCGGTCCCGGTCCTCCTCCACCCGCGCCGCCGTTCGCCGCCGCCGCCGGGCGCGGGCACGAGACGGACGCCGATGTCATGAGACAGACCCCGATGTCCCGCGGGGATCTCGCGCGTTGGCGCAGAGCGGCGGCGCTGCTCGAGCGGCGCGCCCGCGGGGGCTTTTGGCGCGCGCTCGCATCCACCGTCGCCGACGCGCGCGCGTCGGACGCGCGCCGCGAGCGCGACGCGATGGCCGCCGCCGCGCGCGCGATCGCGGACGGCGCGCTCACCGACGCGGACGCCGACGCGATCGAGCGCGCGGCGCTGGAGTCGCCGCGCGCCGCCGCCGCGCGCGGGAACGAGAGCGGATGGGAGCTCCTCTTCGTCGCCGCGGCGGTGTGGCGCGAGGCGGGGCACGACGCCGCCGCCGCCGCGGAGGGCGCGGACGCCGTCGAGGCGTGGACGCGCGCGGCGTGGGCGGTCGTGGAAGATCTGCTGGAGCACTCCCCGATGCCGCCGCATCTCGGGACGACGCCGTGGCCGCCGCCGCCGTCGCGCGGGTGCGACGCGACGGACGCGTGGGTCGACGCGAACGCGTATTTTCTCCGCCGGAACGCCGCGCGCGGGCGGCGCGGGATCTTCTCTTCTTCTTCTTCTTCGTCGTCGTCGTCGTCGTCGTGCGCGTCCGGGTTCGACGACCGCGCGTACGCGAGCGCGGTCGCGTCGCGCGTCGCGGCGCTCGCGGACGCGTGGCCGCGGTGCGAGGACGACGTCGCGCCCGCGATGGAGATGTGGCGGCTCGTCTCCGGCGTCGGCGGGAATAAACGCGCGGACGCCGCGGCGGCGACCGCCGGCGGCGGGGACCGCGGCGTCGGCGGCGTCGGCGAATACTCCGCCGCCGCGGTCGCCGCCGCCGCGCGCGCGCGCGCGACCGGCGGGATGTTCGCGCTCTCGGACGCCGCGTCGGCGTCGCGCGACTTGGCGCCGCCGCCGTGCGTCGCGTGCTGCGATCTCGCGCAGCCCGCGGCGTGGTGGTGGTCGTCGTCGTCGTCGTCGTGCGCGTTGACGCCCGCCTTTGGCGCCGGCGGCGCGTCGCGGTGCGCGTGCGACGCGTCCTTGCGAGCGCTCGCCGCGCACCTGCGCAAGGCGCCGGACGCGAAGGCGTTGCGGCGCGATCTCGGGAAGCTCCTCGCCGCGGCGTCGCTGCTGCGCAAGCCGAGCGAGGACGACGCCGCCGCGGGCGAGCGCGCATCTCAGGTGCGTTCTATACACTGGTTTCCATACGACCGCGTCGGCGTGGTGAACGCCGATCCTTAAGGACTTTTCCCGGCGTCTCTCTGCGCCCACCCCCTCGCTTTCAATCCCCGTCCTCGACGCCTTTCAACGCCAACTGACGCCTATGAACTCCACCCCGACGTTCGCTCGTATAGAACGGCCCTCACGAACGCGGCGCGTCGTTTCGAGCCGGCGGCGGCGCCGCGCTGCCGCTCTCCCCCTCCGCGTCCATCCTCCGCCACCGCGCGGCGCTGCACGCCACGCTCGTCGACGCGTGCCTCGCGCACGGCCTCGCGGACCAAGCCGGGATGTGCCTCCGACAGCTGTGCGGCGTGCTCGCCGGCGCGAGATTGCCGAGCGCCGACGCCGACGCGGCGCATCGCGCGATCGCGTTGCGAGCGCTCGCGCTCGCGTCCGAGGCGTGGCGCCGCGCGTGGACGGACGCGGGCGCGTCCGCGGCGTCGCGATGGCGCGGGGTGGACAAGCTGGTGAAGGATGGCGAGAACGCGCTCGCGACGGCGCGGCGCGAAGCGTCGCGGTTGACGGCGTGCGCCTCCGCGCCGGGCGACGCCGCCTCGCGCGGCGTCGGCGCGGTCGCCGCGGA
>Ga0181554_1002021_pt1 | contig 18406 bp, 16 predicted proteins | sample 011ome_16_FD_145602 | JGI IMG/M metagenome (GOLD analysis project Ga0181554, IMG submission 145602) | Coastal salt marsh microbial communities from the Groves Creek Marsh, Skidaway Island, Georgia - 011503CT metaG (spades assembly) | ecosystem: Environmental > Aquatic > Marine > Intertidal zone... | reverse complement strand
ACGACAGCGAGTTAAGGCGCAAATGCTCGCGGGCTTTGCTCAACCAGTCTGAGATGGCGGCTGCGGCACCAATCCCAGCCCCCTGAATGCCGCCAATTTGCAGCTGGAACAAATCCACTCGCGAAGGCCGGCCAGGACAACGCGGATCTTCTCTTCCGCGCTATGAATCTTACGGGTTGCGCGGCGGATGTCTTTGACGACCTTCTCGGCCTCGGCTTTCTTCGTCACAGGTTTCTTGCTCATCTTCGCTCCATGAAGGCTACGAAGAGCCAGAAACCCTCCGTTCCGCAATATGCCTAAACTGTCCCATGGGTGCTGACGTCAGACAGGGTAATCCCCCCATTTTTAGTGGGGCGCGTCAGTAGAATCTAAGCTGCTTTCAATTTCTGTATCGGCGTCACGCCACCGATCCCCATGTTTGGCCATTCGTGGTTGTATGTCCATAGCCAGCAGGTCTCGCTGATGCTGAACGTCCGGCACGCCAAAGCGATACTGACGGATCGATACCGCACTGCCCATTCGGCCATCTCCTTGCGCAGGGATGGCCTCACCACTTTTTTCCAAGCGCTTCCTTCAGCAAATCGTTCTGCATGCTTTTCTCAGCATACATCTTCTTGAGCCGCTTATTCTCTTCGTCCAGCTCTTTCATCCGCGCCATCAAGCTGGCGTCCATGCCGCCATACTTCGACCGCCACTTGTAAAAGCTCGCCGAGCTCATCCCATGCTCGCGGCACAGGTCGGCAACCGGCACACCGTTCTCAGCCTGCTTCAGGATCGCCATGATCTGAGCGTCGCTATACTTTGATTTCTTCATTAGAATCTCCTCTTCCATCTTTCGAGAAAATTCTACTTTCAGACACCCCTAAATTTCGGGGGGGTTACCGTTCGAATCCGTCTGACAGCACCCGGGGCGGTTCAATTGGCGCGGCATGATGGTCCTCCAAATCGCCGAACCTCGCCAACCAGACCGAATAATGCACAGTCCCCTTCGGTTCCGGTAATATTCATTTGACCTATCGGTCTAAAAATTATACCGATAAGTATATTGGCGACGGTTGGCCCCATGCTTTTGGCTAATATTCGTCGATCATCGCAGTCTGCGCACAAGGGAGGAACACACACATGAACATGAGAACGACGTTCAGCGCTTTGATCGCTGCAAGCGCACTGGCCGCCGGAAGCATCACCGCGGCCGATGCAAAGGAACTGACCATGGCTCCCGGCTTTGCGCCCGGTTCGACGGTCAACATGGGGGCGGAGGCCTTCACCGACCGGGTGACGGAACTTACCGACGGCGAGATCACCTTCGCGATCCACCCGCTCACCCTGCTCAGCGTTCCGCAGATGCTCAACGGCGTGCGGGACGGCGTTGCCGATGTCGGCGTCGTGCTGCCCATGGTCTTCGCGGCGCAATTCAAGGAATCGAACCTCATCGGCGATCTGGCGATGCTGGGAACGTATTCCCCAGCCGTGGCGGGGGCGACGACCGAATACATGATGAACTGTGCAGAATGCCTGGCCGAATACACCGGCAACAATATGGTCTATCTCGGATCTGGCTCGACCCCGGATTACGGCATCCTGTCGACCAAGCCTTTTTCCACCGTCGATGATCTCAAGGGGGCTAAGCTGCGCTCGCCCAATGCAACCTTCAACCGGTGGGTCGAACACTTCGGCGGCGTCGCCCTGACGCTTCCCGGAAACGAGATATTCGAGGCGGTCAAGCAGGGCGTCGTCGATGGCGCGTTGCTGTCGGCAGGTGAGCTGAGCAACATCCGCATGATCGACGTGGTAAAATACGTGACGATGGGTGTGCCGGGGGGGACGTACAACCTCATCAACATCGCGACCGTCAACCGCGACACCTGGGAGGAGCTCACCCCGGAACTGCGCAGTGCCATGGTCGAGGCCGCCGTGCATGCCGTCGCGGTTACGACCGTCGGCTATTTCGAGGGAGCCACCAAGTCTCTCGAAGAGGCCAAGTCGGTCGGCATCGAAATCCTGGAGCCCTCGGAAGCTCTGGTCCAGGCGTCGAACGCCTTCGTTCAGGAGGACCTTGCTCAGATCGCGACGCTCGCAAGCGAGCGCGGTGTCGAGAACGCCGAGGAGAAAGTCGCGCGGTTCCGCGAGCTTGTCATCAAGTGGGAAGGGCTGACGGACGGTATGGAGCCGACGGTCGAGAACTTGACCGCCCTCTACAAGACTGAGATCTTCGACAAGATCGACGTTGAGACCTACGCCAAGTGACCTCCTGAAAGTGCCGGCGGTCCGATGGTCCGGACCGTCGGCGGTTCTGAGACTCTTTCGGAGACATTCACGTGGCTCAACGCTTCTGGCGCAAGCTCGATACGCTGCTGATCATCATTGCCGGGGCGATCCTGATGGCGTCGGTCCTGCATGTGACGGCGGACGTTTTGCTCAAGTTGTTCTTTTCCCGCCCGGTGCCCGGCACGATCGTCTACGTCTCGAACTACTACATGACGATGATCGTCTTTCTGCCCTTGGCATCGGCGGAAATGCGGGACCAGCATATCGTCGTCGATCTCTGGCCCGACCGCGCCCCGGCCTGGCTCAGCATGCTGTCGCTGCGGTTTTCCTGGGCCTTCTCCTCGGCGGTCTATTTCCTGATGGGCTGGAACACCCTGAAAGACGCGATGCGCAAGTACGCCGAAGGGGAGTATACGCTCGATCAGTCGGGGTTGGTGATCACTTGGCCCAGCTACTTCGTCCTGCCGGTCGGAATGGGCATCGTCGCAGTCCTTCTGGCGTTCAAAGTCTTCAACCCGACCCTGTCGATTGCCCCGCGGGAAATGCAGACCAATGAGTAACGAAATCATCGGCCTCATCTGCGTCCTGCTGCTGTTCGTTATGCTATTCATCCGCATTCCGATCGGTATCGCCCTCGTTGGTGTCTCGGTGGGTGGCCTGACGGTCCTGACGAAATTCAAGATCGCCGAAAGCCTGCTGCAGACCGTGCCCTACACCTTTGTCGGGACATGGACGATGAGCTCGATCCCGATGTTCCTCTTCATGGGCTATCTTTGTTATCACGCGCAGATCACGACGGCTGTGTTTCGCGCCGCGCGCCTGTTCCTGCGGCACGCGCCGGGCGGCCTGGCCATCGCCTCGATCTTCGGCTGTGCGGGCTTCGCCGCCGTCACCGGATCGAGTGTGGCCTGCGCCGCGGCGATGGGCCGGATCGCGATTCCGGAAATGCTCAAGCAGCGGTACGATCCGGGGCTTGCGACGGGCACGCTGGCCGCGGCGGGCACCATCGGCGCGCTGATACCGCCGAGCATCCTGATGATCATTTACGGCACCATCGCGCAGGTCTCAATCATCAAGCTTTTCGCGGGGGGCATCGCGCTTGGCCTGCTGACGGCCGTGGTCTATTGCGCCGTGGTGGTCTGCCGCGTGCTTCTCAACCCCGAGCTGGCGCCGAAGATCGAGGATCACGAGCGCGAGCCCTATGGCGAAGTGATCATGGATACCTGGCCATTGCTGATGCTTCTGGTCTGCGTTTTCGGGGGGCTTTTCTTGGGCTATTTCACGCCGACCGAGGCGGGCGCGGTCGGGGCGTTTTTGTCGATGCTAATCGCTTTCGCGAAAGGCAGCATGAACTTCGCGGTCCTGCGTGCCGCGATCGTGGAGACGCTCGTCACGACTTCGGCTATCATCATAATTACGGTGGGGGCCAGCCTCTTCACCCGGCTGGTGGCCATCAGCGGCATCAGCGGTGCGCTTGAAAGCCTGGTGGTGACATGGGGTCTGGACCCGATCACCCTGATGCTCGGCATTGCGCTGGTCTACCTGGTATTGGGAATGTTCCTTGAGCCAATCGGCGCGATGCTGATCACACTGCCGATCTTCATTCCTCTGGTGAACCTGGCGGGTTACGACCTGATCTGGTTCGGGATCATCGTGGCGAAGTTCCTGGAAGTGGGGATGATCACGCCTCCCGTCGGGCTTAACGTCTTCGTGATAAAGAACGTGGTCGGGTCGGGCATCGCCATGACGACCATTTTCCGCGGGATCATCTGGTTCTTCGTGGCCGACCTGCTCCTGATCGCAGCGCTCGTCGCCTGTCCCTGGCTGATCAGCTGGACTTACGTCGTAAGCTGACCGGGCGTCAGCCGCCGGCCTCGGCAGGGTGTGGATTTTTGTTGACAGGAGCGGATTCACAGCGTTATACTAAACGGTAGAATTTAGTACTAATTGGGATAGCCGCCTCGTTTTGCATTGCCGCACAATGCAAAAGTGGACGTCAGGGTAGGGCCTTCTCCAATTGTTTTCGGCCACGGGGCTGACGGATACCGCTCCAGGAGGTTACTTTGGGACACGACGAACAGGTCGATTACGAAACGGTCCGGCTGGAGTTCGACGGGGCGATTGCGCGCGTAGTCCTCGCTCGCCCGGAAAAGCTCAATGCGCTCGATCCGCAGATGCTTGAAGAGCTTCTCGACGCGCTGGTACGCGTGCGTCATCGCGACGGGCTCAATGCCATGTTCCTCGAAGGGCGGGGGCGGCTTTTCTCAGCGGGTGTCGATCTGGATACGCCGTTCTTCATGGAGCACGTCGACGATCCTTCGATTTATTCTGGTACGCGCCTTCTTAATTCGCAGCACCGGGTGATCCGGGCGATTTTCGAACAGGATATTGTCACCATCGCCGCCTTGAACGGTCACGCCTGCGGTGGGGGCGGGCTGGGGCTGGCCATGGCGTGCGACATGCGCATCAGCGTTCGGCACGCGCAATTCTGGATGGTTCCGCTCAAGCTCGACGTGGTGCAGGATTTCGGGTTGAGCTGGGCCGTCCAACGGCTTGTAGGGCCGTCGCGCGCGATGCAGATGGCAGTGCTCGGCGAACGTGTCGACGCGCAGACCGCCCTCGAGTGGGGCATGGTCAACGAGGTCGTAAATGATGTCGATGCGCTCTCCGCGCGGATGGCGGCGCTGAATGAGCAGATCGGCGGCATGGGCAGTGACGCGCTGAGGATGATGAAGGTCATTCTGCGCTCTGGCGAACGCAGCGATCTTGCCGCGCAGCTGAACATGGAAGCGATCGCCAACGGTCTCGCTTTCCAATCAGAGGATTTCGCCAAAAAGAAGGCCGGATACCTCAAGATGACAAAGGAAAAGGCCAAATGAGTTTTGAAGGGTCGGGAACCATGCGCGCCATGCGGCTGCACGCAGATCACGGTGCCTCCGCCGCGCTTCGGCTGGAAAGCGATGTTCCCATTCCGGTGCCGGCGGAGAACGAAGTGCTGGTCGCGGTCCGGGCCTGCGGGTTGAATCAGGTCGACCTGCTGACCCGGGATGGGGAGACGCCGCAGGAAGTTCCGCTACCGCATATCTCCGGCACCGAAGTCGCGGGCGATATCGTCGCAGTTGGTGCCGCTGTTACCGGCTGGAACGCCGGCGACCGCGTGGTGGTCGATCCGATCCTGACCTGTGGCGAATGCGAGAACTGTGTCGCCGGGCGCACCAACATGTGCCGCGTCAGCCGCGTGTTCGGGGTGCAGACTGAGGGCGGCTATGCCGAATACGCCACCGTCCCCGCGCGCCAGTTGCTGGCGCTGCCCGTCAGCCTCGATTACGCCGCCGCCGCGGCGGCCGCCGTGACCGGGCCGACCGCTTGGCACATGCTGCGCCGTCGCGCCGACATTCGCATCGGCGAGGATGTCCTGATCATCGCCGCCGGTTCCGGCATCGGCGTTCTGGGGATCCAGATCGCGAAGCTGGCGGGCGCACGCGTCATCGCGACCGCGGGCAGCAAAGCCAAGATGGACGCGGCGAAAGAGCTCGGTGCTGATTTCGTTGTCAACCATAGCGAGGAGGGGTGGGCGAAGAAAGTCCGAAGCTTCACCGGCGGCCGCGGGGTGGACGTCGTGTTCGAGCACGTGGGGGCCGCGACCTGGGACGGCAGCCTTCAGGCGCTTGCGCGGGGCGGTCGTCTCGTGACCTGCGGCGGACATTCTGGTTTCGACGTCAAGATCAACCTGTGGCATCTCTTCGTGAAGGAACAGACGCTGATCGGTTCCTTCGCGGGCACGCGGCAGGATTTCCTCGAGGTCTTGAAGCTGGTCGAACAAGGGCACATCCGGCAGGTCGTGCAGGAAGTGCTGCCCTTTGACGATCTGCCGCGGGCCCAGCAGATGCTCCGCGACCGCAAGGTTTTCGGCAAGCTCATACTGGATCCGACGCTGTCATGAGGGCTCCGTCGCGCGCGAAACGTTCAGGCGGCTTCGGCTTCTCAGGGGTGCGGTAGGGAAAAGCAATGTTAGGGGCATCCAGCGCAGGAATGGTCAGTCAGGAAAAGATCGTGGTTGCGATTTCGGTCGCCATATTCGCCGTCTTCTCGTTCATCATTCCCGATTTCCTGTCCACCTCGAACGTCTCGTCCCTGGTTCAGAACATCGCGATCCTGGGCATTCTCGGCGTCGCCATGGCGATCACCATCATCGGGCGGGGGATCGACCTGTCGATCGTCACGTCGATGTCTGTTTCGGTGGCCTGGATGCTCAACCTGCTGAACAGCGGCGTGCCGATGAGCGTGGCGCTGCCGCTGGCCATTGGGTTCAGCGTGGCCGTCGGGCTGATCAACGGCCTTTTCATCGCTTACGTCGAGGTGCCCGCCATCTTCGCCACACTGGCGATGGCTACGCTTGTTTACGGTTTCGGGAAGTTCTTCCTGGTGCAGACCGACGTGGTTTACCTGCCCGAGGCGTGGCGGTGGCTCTCGCGCGCTGTGACGGGCGACGTGGCCGGTGTGCCGATCCCGGTGATCCTCTTTCTGGCCATAGCGCTTTTCGCGGCCCTGTTCCTGCGGTACGCGCGGGACGGGCGGTTCATCTATGCGATGGGGGAAAACCCGCAGGCAGCGCGCACCTCCGGTATCCCTGTGCGCCTGATCACCGTTCTGCAATACGTCCTTTCCGCGCTGATCGCTCTGGCCGCGGGGCTGTTGATGTCGATGCTGGTGGCCAGCATGAACACGCGCATCAGCTCCTCCACCCTGGTTTACGATGTGATCCTGGTGGTCGTTCTTGGCGGCATCGGTCTGAGCGGGGGGCGCGGCGGCATCCACAGCGTGATCGTGGGGACCCTGCTGATCGGCATCCTGGTGAACGGGATGACGATGCTGAACCTCAACTACACCATGCAGAATGTCATCAAGGCGGTGATCCTGCTTCTGGCTTTGACGCTGGATGCCATCATCAACCCGCGCGATGAACAGACCTCGCAGCAGGGAGATATCTGACGATGCGTGTCGAGAAGAAGAAAACGAAAACAAACGGAGGAGAAACATGAAACACCTTGCAACCAAAATGGCGGCCGTGGCCGCAGTCGGCCTCGCCTTCACGGCACCGGCCCTCGCGCAGGACAGCGATTCACCGGGACCGGCCTATTACGAGGCGCTGAAGGGCAAGACCGTCGGCTTCGTGCCGATCTCCATGGGTTTCGATCTGACGCAGGGCTGGCTTGCTGGGATGCAAAGGCAGGCGGATGAGCTGGGCTACGAGATCATCGTGCGCGACCCCAACTGGAGTGTCGAATCCGGCATTCAGGCGATCAACTCGCTGATCGCGGAAAAGCCCGACCTGCTGGTCATTCAGAACAATGACAACCGGTCCTACAACCGTCTGGTGCGCCGCGCGATTTCCGAAGGCATTCCCACCATCCAGGTGCAGCAGCGCGTGCAGACCGCGAGCGATGCCTTCATCGGGCCGGACTGGTTCGATATCGGGACGAAATCGGCGCGCGCCGCCGTCGCGCAATGCAGCGGCGATGCGGGGCCGTCCAACAAGGTCGCCATCGTGCAGGGCGCGCTCGCCGCGCCGGCCAGCATGCTGATGATGGAAGGGATCGAGGCGACACTCGCCGAAAATCCCGACATCGAAGTGGTGTCGAGCCAGGCATCCGACTGGGATGCGACGAAAGCCTATTCGATCACCTCGACGGTGCTGAAACAGCACGCTGATCTCTGCGCTGTTATCGGCTTCTGGGACGTGGCTGATGTGGGAACCTCGGGGGCGATCCGCGAGGCGGGGTTGGAAGGCACCGTTTCGCTCATCACGTCGGGAGGCGGCAAGCGCGATGCGGCCTGCGACAAGATCTCCTCGGGCGAGTTCACTGTCTACCACAGCTACAACGTGGCGGGGCAGGCCCGCGACCTGAACGCGGCGATCAAGATGCTGCTGCAAGCCGACATCGAGGCAGGCAGCGCGCCCTTCGCCCTGCTGAGCCCGCTGACGCGGATCACCGCCGATAGCCTCTCGCCCGCGTCCTGCTGGACGCTTGAAGAGATCGCCCAGTCCGGCGGCTGATCGCACTTCCCCGGTGGCCCGCCTGACGCGCGGGCCGCTTGTTCCCTTCGTGACGCCAGAGACAGATATGACCAAGGATCTTTATGCGCGACTGCGCTACAGGCTCATCCCCGACCACCTTGTCGGAGAGATCCTGTCGAAGAACTGGATCGACAGCGCAATTCCGGTGCTGTTTCTGGCGATCTCGCTCTCGGTCTTCGGCGCGCTGGTGCCCAACCTGCTCGCGCTGGGCAACATGGCGGAACTGTCGCGCACCACCGGCGAGTATCTGCTGATTGCGATCGGATTGACGATCGTGGTGATGGCCGGCGGCATCGACCTGAGCATCGGGTCGGTCTTCGCGCTGGGTAACCTGCTCATGCTCGCCCTCGGTGGGGTGGTCGGCCTTCCGCTCTGGCTTGCGGCGCTTGCCGTCGTCTCCGTCGGCGGCTTGATCGGTCTGATCAACGGATTTCTCATCGGGTATCTGCGGTTGCGCGCCTTCCTGACGACGCTCGTGATGCTGATCGTAGTGCGCGCGCTCGTGGACACGCTGCTTCTGAGCTATTCGGGCGACATCGGCAGTGTCGAGATTATCACGCCGTTCTGGGACTTTCTGGCTTTCGGAAACGTCGTCGGCATCGCGCCCAGCTTTCTCTTTGCCATCGTCGTCGCGATCTTTGCCCATCTCGCCCTGACGCGCCTGAGGCCGGGCTGGCACATCCTGGCGGTGGGCGGATCACGCCGGGCCGCCTACAACACCGGGATCGACGTGCGGCGCACGATCTGCGGCACCTACGTCATCTCGGGGATGCTGGCGGCGATGGCGGGCGTCTTCTACGCGGCGCGTCTGGCCAGCCTCGGGGCGGATACCGGTGCCGGGCTGGAGATCACCATCCTTACAGCGGTGGTTCTGGGCGGCACAAGCCTTGGCGGCGGGCGCGGGTCGATCTTCAAGACGCTGCTGGGCGTGATCATCGTCGTGATCATCACCAACAGTCTGATCCGGCTGGGGCTGCGCAGCGGGGCCTCCTCACTGGTGCTCGGCACGATCCTGATCCTGGCGGTCGCCATAGACGTGCGCTGGATGAAGAACCGCAGCAAGGTTCTGGCCCGGGCCTATGTTTCGCCGACCTATTTCAGCCTGCCGCCGGCCCCGTCGACGGAAGCCGACTCCGGCACAGCCTACGCGGTCAACGATAAGCTCTCCGTCGCCGAACCCATCGGGCTGGGGGTGGTGGACGGGCCCGAGGACGTCATTCTCGATTCAGACGACAACCTCTATTGTTCGAGCCGCGACGGCGAGGTCATTCGCTTCTTCGCGCCCGATTACCAACGCAGCGAGGTCTTCGTGCATATCGGCGGCACGACGCTCGGGCTTGCCTTCGACCGCGAGGAGAACCTGCTGGTCTGCGTCGGCGGCATGGGGCTCTACAAGGTCTCGCCCGACCGCGAGGTCACCAAGCTTTCCGACGAGACGAACCGCAGCCTCTTTTCTATCATCGACGATTCGCGCATGCGGCTGGCCGACGATCTGGACATCGCCAGGGACGGGCGAGTCTTCTTCAGCGAGGCGACGATCCGCTACGACATGCACGACTGGATCGTCGATGCGCTGGAGGCGCGGGGCAACGGGCGGCTGATCTGCTACGATCCGAAGGACGACAGTTCGCGCACGGTCCTGTCGAACCTGCAATTCCCCAACGGCATCTGCATGGTGCCCGACGGTCAATCCCTGCTCTTTGCTGAAACATGGGGCTGCCGGATCAGCCGCTTCTATTTCGACGGTCCCAGGAAGGGCAAGGTGGAGCCGGTCATCCCGGACCTGCCTGGCTATCCCGACAACATCAACCGCGCCTCGGACGGAACCTTCTGGTGCGGCATTATTGGGATGCGCGCCCCGGCCTTCGACTTGGCCCAGCGGATGCCGAAGTTCCGCCGGGACATGGTTTCGCGGATCGCGCGGGACGAGTGGCTCTATCCGAACATGAACACCGGCGGCGTCGTGAAATTCGATCTCGACGGCAACATCGTCTCGTCACTCTGGGACATCGACGGCGAACGCCATCCGCAGGTCACCTCCATGCGTGAACACAAGGGCTACCTCTATCTTGGCGGTATCTTCAACAACCGCATTGGCCGCTACCGCCTGCCGGACGCCGACCCGACCTGGACCGCAAAGAAAGACTACTGGGGCCAGAAGTCATGATGTCGGCCGTTAGAAACTGGATCGAATCCTACCTCGGTCGGGGAGAGGCCGCACCGACCGTGCCGACGATGGACGGGGCACTACACCCGAACACGGCGCTTGACGACTGCGAGGCCGTTCTTGGGATCGCGGCACCCGACAACTTACTGGTGCGGGGAGACGACCTGTGGTTCACGAGCGGTGCCGACCTTTTTCGCCTGCTTCCTGGGGCGCGCGAGCCGGAGCTGATTCACAGCTACGAGGTTGCTGTGAGCTGCCTCGCAGGAGCGGGAGATTTGCTGGCCATCGGCACTGAGGACGGAGACATCCATTTGTCGCATGACGGGTCGGTCCCCACGGGCACAGCGCTTGCCACCATGACATGCCCCGTCGCAATGACGTTTTCGCCCAGCAGGGGTTTGCTGGTCTGCGACGGATCGACCGACCATGCGCCGCAGCAATGGAAACGCGACCTGATGAGCCACGGCAGTTCCGGGCGCGTTGTAGGGGTCGACCTTGAAACGGGACGAGAGACGGCGATTGCCGGCAATCTGCGCTATCCATTCGGGATCGTCGAGATGGACAAAGGCGACCTCGTGATCTCGGAAGCATGGGCCGCGCGCCTCGTGCGGCTGCGGGAGGGGCCTGCGCAGACCGTTCTGTCCGATCTGCCGGGATACCCGTCGCGTCTGACGGTCGCGCAAGGGGGCGGATACTGGCTCACGGTACTTGCGCCGCGCAGTCAACTTGTAGAGCTTGTCTTGCGGCAAGGTCCTTATCGCAAGCGCATGATGGAAGAGGTCGAGGAACAATTCTGGGTTGCGCCCACGCTGTGCGCGGCGACCAGCTATCTCGAACCGCTACAGGGTGGTGCCATACGGACGCACGGAATCATCAAACCATGGGCTCCGACGCGCTCCTACGGTCTGCTGGTGCGGTTGAACGACGCGTTCCAGCCTATCGATAGCTGGCACAGCCGTGCGGATGGAACGCGGCACGGGCTCACATCCTGTGCCGAATGGGACAGCGTCCCGCATGTCAGCAGCAAGGGTGGCAACGAGCTTCTGCGGGTCTCAGAATCCGGCAACGGGGTAGTGCAGTGAAAGACATGGACGAAACCCGCGACCCCTTCATCGTGATGGAGAACGTGACCAAAGAGTATCGGGGTGTTCCCGCAATAAAGGACGTGGATTTCAACGTTTTCGAAGGCGAGGTTCACGCCTTGCTCGGTGAAAATGGCGCGGGCAAATCGACGCTGACAAAGATGATCGCGGGCGTGACCGACCGTACTTCCGGAGATCTGCGCCTCGACGGCAAATCGGTGCGCTTCGCCACCCCGTCGGAGGCGATACGCAACGGCATCGCCATGGTCTTCCAGGAAACCAGCCTCGTGCCCTCCATGACGGTGGCGCAGAACCTCAACCTCGGTAACGAACGGTTTTTCAACCGGCTGCGTGGCTTAAACATCGCGGCGCAACAGTTTCTTCAGTCGCTTAACTTCGACGTCGACCCTATGGCACAGGTGTCCAGCCTCGGTGCTGCTCAAATGCAGATGGTCGAGATCGCACGCGCAGTTTTGCAGAATGCGCGGCTGATCATCTTCGATGAGCCGACGGCGACCATGACGCCCGAAGAGAAACGATACTTCTTCGCGCTTGTGGCAAGGCTCAAGCGGCGCGGCGTGTCCATCATCTTTATATCGCATGCCCTAGAAGAGGCGCTGTCGATCGCCGACCGCATCACAATCCTGCGTGACGGAGAACTGATCGCCACCGATGATGCGGCGGCCTTCGACCGGGACAGCATCATTCAAAGCATGGTCGGGCGTGTCCTTTCGGATGCTTTGTATTCACGCAAGGACGAAAAACTACGCCCGGCGGGAGAGAAGATGCTGAGCGTTCAGAACCTGTCGATGGGCGGCCTCGTGCGCAACGCCTCCTTCACGGTCTATGGCGGCCAGATCACCGGTATGTTCGGCCTGATCGGGTCGGGGCGCACCGAGATCTCAAAGATCGTGAGCGGCGTGCTCAAGCGCAATTTCTTCTTCGGCGGCGAGATACGGCTGAACGACCGGCCCGTACGCTACCGTCTGCCCCGCCAGGCGGTGCGCGACGGGATCGTCTATGTCACCGAGGATCGCAAGGCCGAAGGGTTCTTCGACGGGATGTCGATCTCGGAAAACCTCTACATCGGCAAGTTGGCGGCGGGCGGCGGCGCGGTGGTCAGACCGCGGGAAATGGCGGCCCTTGCCGAGCAATGGCGCGAAAAGCTGAACATCCGGACGCTCAATTCCGACGCTCGGGTGATCGAACTGTCGGGCGGGAACCAGCAGAAGGTGGTTATCGCGAAGTCGCTCGTACAAAAGCCCAAGCTGGTGATCTTCGATGAACCGACGCGCGGCGTCGATGTCGGGGCGATTGCGGAGATACATCAGTTGATACAAAGTTTGGCGGATGACGGCATTGCCGTTTTGATGATTTCTTCGTATTTGCCGGAGATTATGAACCTGGCGGACAGGATCCTTGTGACCCGTCAAGGGCGCATTGTCGAGGAGTTCAAGCCTGGGGAGGCGTCTGAGGAAAAAATCATGTATGCGGCAGTTCATTAACTATGGGCAGATGACCCGCTAGAGCGTAAGTTCCGGTCTGTTAGACGGGTATCGTGTTTTTCGCCCGGTTTTGAGGCAATGGAACTATCATATAGATCACTCGGGCGTCCTGTGCCTCGGACCAGACCGATAAGGGGGAATAATGGCCAAAGGAAAAGAGACAGCAGCCGCGTTACGCAATGACATCCTTGCGATCAAGCGGGAGCGTATTTTGGCGGAGGCCGTAGATCTCTTCTACGAAAATGGCTATCTGCCCACCAACGTAGAGACGGTCGCACAGCAGCTCGGAGCCACGAAACCGTTCGTTTATTACCATTTTGACAGCAAGATCAGCATGCTGTCCGAGATTTGCCGCAAGGTCATGGAAGAGGCCCTCAACGCAAGCGATACTGCGGTTCATAGTGAAGGAACGCCCACTGAAAGGTTGGCCTGGTTCGTTCTTCTCTTCACCGACCTCGTGCTTGATCGATACAAGCACACGTCGATCTATTTCCGCGAAGAGCTGAACCTTCCCCCGGATGTCAGCGCCCAAATCATGGTACTTAGAAAACGCATCGATTATGGGCTGCGCGAAATTTTAAATGCTGGACATGCAGCGGGTGAGTTCAAGTACACTAATAAGGTCGTAGCAAGCCAGATCATCTCCGGCATGATCAGCTATACCTTTGCGTGGTACAGTGAAAACAGCCCGCTGACCAAGAAAGCGATCAGGCAACAGTTGCTGGAACACGTCTTGCGGTCTGTCGGCGCCGACCCGGACAGTGTTCAGACCATCGTGATAAACTACAGCTCTGGCGACACATAGGTTCTACGACGATTAAAGCCTGCACGCGTGTTGAGGCCAGGCTTTCTCAACACAGCACGCTTTATGCTGGTTTTGGTCTTGCGCGTTGGCCTATCCCATTTTGATCTGGGCTCTAAAGCGTTTCGAGATGAACTTGAGACACAAGTTGATTTCGAAACGCCTGAAACGTCTACAGGTTCTGAGCCTTTCGAGCAAAACCAGTGATTCAGGTTTTACTCGAAAGGTTTTAGGGTCAGGACACGTTCTCGTTTCATAGCCAAAGCATTACGGTTGCGGCGAGAGCGATGGCGGACCGGAACACCCTCGGACAGCCGCTAGGCTGCCTAAACTCTTGGCAGCCTTACCGCAAAAACAACCCAGACCCGGCGTCTGTGGCCGATGCCGTAGAGAACCATCTTCAAATCGTGGCGGCAGGAACAACGTCCTTCGAGCCCAGCTTCTTCTGCTGCCTGCTAGTGCTGCGAAGTAGGCGTTGACGTGCCTGTGTTCTACGTTTAAGTATGTTTGCATACTGGTAGGTATAATCCAAGTCTCGACTTAGATTGCCGACCTTGCCGAACCGAAGCTGACGCTCCCGTCGCTTAAATTCAGAAAGGGCCGAAATGGATTTCGACTTCAACGAGGATCAGCGGGTCATGCGCGACATGGTGCGCAAATTCGTCGAAAAGGAAATGCCGAAGGACGCGGTCGCGAAATGGGACAGCGAGAACGAGTTTCCGCGTGATTTACTCGACAAGATGGCCGAGGTCGGATTGATGGGGGCCAGCCTGCCCGAAGCCTATGGCGGCACCGGTGGCGGCATCGTTGAGGAAACCATCGTTCTTGAGGAACTCGCGCGGCACAGCTCGACCGTGGCGCTCGCCTATGGTCTCGACGTGTGTTTCGGTGCGGTCACGCTGGAACGTCACGGCACCGATGAGCAGAAGAAGGAATTCCTGACCGGGCTCGTCTCGGGTGATATCCACTTCGCGCTGTCGTTGACGGAGTCGGGCGGCGGGACCGACATTCTCGGTGCGATGAAGACGACCGCCAAAAAGGACGGCGACGACTACGTCATCAACGGCACCAAGCTCTATACGACCGGCCTCAACATCGCGTCATGGATCTTCGTCGTCGCGCGCACCTCGAAGGACGAGCAGAAACCCTCGCGCGGACTGACCGTGTTCTTGGTGAACAAGGACACGCCCGGCATCAGCTTCAACAAGATCGAAAAGCTCGGCTCGCGTTTTTTGCATTCCTACGAAGTGCTTTACGACAACGTGCGCGTGCCCGCATCGGCGATCGTGGGGCAGGAGGGCAGCGGCTGGAAGACCATTCTGGATACTCTCAACAACGAACGAATCTTCATCGCCGCCGTCTGCGTCGGACTGGGGCAGGGCGCGTTGGACGATGCAGTTCAATACGCCAAGGAACGGTCGGCTTTTGACAAGTCGATCGGCGCCTTCCAGGCGATCCAGCATCCGCTCGCCGACCGTCTGACTGAGATTGAGCTGGCACGGCTGATCACCTACAAGGCCGCGTGGATGCAGGACGAGGGCAAGGATTGCTCTTTAGAGGCCGCGATGGCCAAGCTTCATGCGTCTGAATCGGCGTTCCGCACCACGGACACTGGCATGCGCGTTCTGGCCGGATTCGGGTTTACCATGGAATACAACATGCAACGATATTACCGTGACATTCGCCAGCTCATCTTCGCCCCCATCACTAACGAGATGAGCCGCAATTTCATCGCCCAGGTTGGGTGCGGCCTGCCAAGGTCGTATTGATCCCATGAATGACTTCATCGAGCTCTTTGAGCGGATGATGCTGATCCGCCTGTGCGAGGAACAGCTGAACGAGGCTTTCGCGAAGAATCTGTTCCCCGGCTACATCCATTCCTATCTTGGCCAGGAAGCCTGTGCCGTCGGTGTCTGCGCGCTGCTCGATGACCGGGATTACATCATGTCGAACCACCGCGGCCGGGGTCACTACCTCGCAAAGGGCATGGCGCTGGAGCCGATGGTGGCGGAGATGTTCGGCAAGGAAACCGGCATCTGCGGCGGGCGCGGCGGTGAAATGCACGCGGCCGATCCCGATCTCGGCATTCTCGGCGGCAACGGGATCGTCGGTGCCGGCTTGCCGATCGCGGCGGGGGCCGCCTATTCGGCCCAGCTCGAGGGTAAGGGCCGGGTCTCGGTCGCCTTTTTCGGCGAAGGGGCCAGCAACAATGGCAGTTTCAATGAGACCATGAACGTGGCGGCGGCATGGAAACTGCCGCTGCTCCTAGTGTGTGAAAACAACCTCTATGCAGAGATGACGCCGTTTTCTGAAACGGTTGGCGAAGAGGATGTCGCCAGGCGCGCCGAAGGCTACGGTATGCCGGGCGAGATCGTCGACGGCAATGATGTCCTTGCCGTGCGCGAGGCGGCGGCACGTGCCGTCGCGCGGGCCAGGGATGGCCACGGGCCGACGCTGCTGGAGCTCAAGACATACCGTTGGGGGGGGCATTTCCAAGGCGATCCGCGCAACTACCGCAGTCGCGAAGAGGAAAAGGCCTGGATGGAGAAATGCCCCGTTGCCCGGTTCAGAAAGACGCTCGTCGAAGAACATGGTGTCGCCGAGGCCGATCTCGCCGAGATCGAGGAGAAGCTGCGCGGTCAGGTAGAGGTCGCCATCGAGAAGGCGCTCGAGGCTGAAGTGCCACCGCCCGAAACGGCGATGGACCATGTCTTTGCCGCAAGCGGGGTGAAGTGATGGCGTCGAAGAACTATTGCTGGGCCCTGATCGACGCGCTGCGCGAAGAGATGGAACGCGATCCTGCCACCCTGTTGATCGGCGAGGACGTGGGTGCCGCAGGGGGGGCCTTCGGCACGTCGCGCGGCTTGCTAGACGCCTTCGGCCCGCTTCGGGTGCGCGACACGCCGATCAGCGAAGAGATCATCGTGGGTCTCGGCGTCGGCGCGGCGATGACCGGGCAAAGGCCCATCGTCGAGATCATGTTCATGGATTTTCTGGGCCTCTGCCTCGACCAGATATTCAACCAGGCGGCCAAGACCCACTATATCTACAACGGTGCCTTCAAGATGCCGCTGGTGATCCGCACGTCGGCCGCCGTCGAGATGGGCATCGGGCCGCACCATTCGCAACTGCTGGAATGCTGGGTCGGACATGTGCCGGGTCTGAAGGTCGTCATGCCATCGACCCCGCGCGACGCCAAGGGGTTGATGAAATCGGCGATCCGCGACGATAACCCGGTGGTCTTCATCGAACATCTCGCGATGCACAAGGTGAAGGAAGACATCGAGGACGGTGAAGTGCTGATCCCCATCGGCAAGGCCGACGTCAAACGCGAGGGTAGGGACGTCACCATCGTGGCGACGGGCCTGATGGTCGCGCGCGCGCTCGCCGCGGCGGATACGCTCGCCAAGGACGGCATCGAGATCGAGGTGATCGACCCCCGCACGATCAGCCCGCTCGACGTCGACACGATTATCGCTTCGGTGAAAAAGACCAACCGGGCGCTTGTTGTGACCTCGTCGCTCAAACCCTTCGGCTTCGGTTCTGAGGTCGCGGCGGAGATCATGGACCGCGCGTTCTTTCACCTCGACGCACCGGTGCAGCGCCTGACCCCGCCGTTCACACCGGCCCCCTTCGGCAAGGCCTTCGACAACTACCTGAACCCGAACGCCGACAGCATCGCGGATGCCGTGCGCGGGATGCTGAAATAATGTGGGGCGCGGTTCCGATCACGATCCCGAAGCTGGGCCTGACCATGGAGGAAGGCACGCTTGTCGAATGGATGAAGGCCGACGGCGACGCGGTGCAAAAGGGTGACATCCTCTATGCGCTGGAGACCGACAAGATCGCCAACGAGGTAGAGGCTGATCAGGACGGCTTTCTGAAGCGCGCGGTGGAGGAGGACACGCTCCACGCGGTCGGCGCCGTTGTTGGCTATCTGTTTGATAGCAAGGAAGACGCCCTGAGTGCCCCGGTGCCGGAGGACGCTGGCGTGTCGGCCGAGGAGCCGCTGTCGCCTGCCGAGAAAGAGGCCAGCGCGGAGACACCGGTCACTGCAAGGGTCGAGACGATGCGCGCCGATGGTGCGGAGGGGCGCATCCTCATCTCCCCGGTCGCCCGCCGGCTCGCGTCGGAGAGCGGTCTCGCCATCGAAGAGCTCGACCCCGAGGGCAGCGGCCCGGGCGGTGCCATCCTGAAGCGTGACGTCGAACGGCAGATTGCCGACCGGGCGGACCGTCCGACGGAAAAGCTGGGCGCAGGCCCCTCCAGACGCCCGCTCAAGGGGATGCGGCGCACCATCGCGACCCGGATGATGCAAAGCCTACAGGGCACGGCACAGATGACGGCCTTTGCCCGCGCGGAGATGAGAGGCACCGTCGCGCTGCGCACCGAACTGGCCGCTCAGGACGAGAGCCTGGGCATTCGCGTGACCTACACCGACATCCTAGTGAAACTCGTCGCCACTGTGCTGATGGAGATGCCGGACATCAATGCCGGGATCAT
>Ga0181554_1002018_pt1 | contig 18414 bp, 16 predicted proteins | sample 011ome_16_FD_145602 | JGI IMG/M metagenome (GOLD analysis project Ga0181554, IMG submission 145602) | Coastal salt marsh microbial communities from the Groves Creek Marsh, Skidaway Island, Georgia - 011503CT metaG (spades assembly) | ecosystem: Environmental > Aquatic > Marine > Intertidal zone... | reverse complement strand
AGGGGCCCGCGCTTACCCACTGCTTGGCGCCGGTGAGTCGCCAGCCGGACTCGCTCTGCGTGAGTCTGGTGGAGGGGGCGGCATTACGCCGGCCGACGCCTTCGTCGATTGCCGCCAAGGTGATGCGCTCTCCGCTGACCACTTGACCCAGCCAGGCATCCGCGTGGGGGCTGGGTGCAATCAGGGTGGTGGTGGCAGCGAGTACGTCTACCAGTGGCTCGGTGACAAGATATTGGCCGCAGAGCTCGGCGAGAATCGCGCATTCTCGGGTACCCAGACCCAGACCATCGAGGTGTTCGGGAACAGGGAGCGCCAGCCAACCCATCTCTGCAAAGGCCTGCCAGTGCTGCGGGTCGGTGTATACGCCTCGGGTCAAACGCTCGCGTCGCGCGTTGAAGTCGTAACTGTCGCGCAGATAGCGTTCAGCGGCGTCTTGTAATAACACTTGATCTTCGGTCATCGTCCGTGCGTCCATCTACAGCCCGAGGACATGCTTGGCGATGATGCCGCGCTGTATTTCCGCAGTCCCACCATAGATGGTGGTGGCGCGGCTGTTGATGTACTCCGCCATGGTGGTCACACACTCCTCGGGAGCGGCCGTAGGCCCTTGGTAATCCGGCGCTAATACCTCGCTTTGCCAAGGCATCGCGCCTTGTCCAGCGGCCTCGATCAGCAGTTCGGCGCACTGCTGTCCAAGTTCGGTTCCCGATACTTTGACGAGGGAGGACAGTGCCCCGGGGTGCTCGCCCGCCGCCACTGAGCCCTTGATACGAAGCTCTGTTTGTTCCAACGCCATCACGTCTATTTCGGTCTCGGCGATACGAAAGGCAAAGGTTGGGTCTCCCGCGGCTGCGTTGGCATCACTGCCGACGAGTCGTTGTAATTTGCGAAGCTGCTTTTTGAGGTCGATGGTGAAATGTTGTCCCCCTCTCTCAAACTCGAGCAAGTATTTGGCGACGGTCCAGCCCTGATTTTCTTCCCCCAGTAAGTTACTGACGGGCACCCGCACGTCTTCAAAGAACACCTGGCACTGCTCGACCTCCCCGTCAAGGCTCGCGAATGGCGTTACCGTAATGCCCAGGGTTGCCATATCGATCAGTAAAAAGCTGATGCCCGCTTGGGGCTTTGCAGCTTTGTCCGTTCTTACGAGACAGAAAATCCAGTTGGCGAAGTGCGCCATGCTGGTCCAGATTTTGGTGCCATTAACGACATACTCGTCGCCGTCGCGATCGGCAGTCGTTTTCAGTGAGGCGAGATCCGAGCCTGATCCTGGTTCTGAATATCCCTGACACCAGACGTCATCACCCGAGATGATGCCGGGCAGATACGCTGCCTTCTGTGCTTCGGTGCCAAAGTGCATGAGCATTGGCCCCAGCATCTGAATCCCCATCATGACGGGGTTGGGGGCATTGGCGAGTCTGCACTCCTCAAGAAAAATATAGCGCTGCTGAATATCCCAACCGGTCCCCCCGTGCTCTAGGGGCCACTCGGGTGCGCCCCAGCCCCTGGCGTGAAGCGCACTTTGCCATTGTCGACCGGCTTCAAAATCGGAGAAAACACTGGTCGTACGTTCGCCAGCCCGCGCCAATTCGGGCGTAAGCGCGCTCGCCAAAAATTCGCGCACTGTGGCTCGGAAGGCGGTGTAGTCGCCGGGAATCGGGTTGGATGCATTCACGCTTTAAATCCTTGTTTCTTTCCGCCTAGCCTAGCAATACGCTCTGGTCTTGTAACGATTGACGGAGCACCGCTTTCTGAATTTTGCCCGAGGGCGTCTTGGGCATTTCGGGGATGACGCCCAGCCATTGAGGCCACTTCTGTTTCGCGAGCTGCTGCTGATGGCAGAGTGCGGTGAGCGCCTCGAGCGTCGGGGTCTCTCTCCCTCCGTATCCGGTAATGAATATTGCGACGCCTTCCCCCAGCCGCTGATGAGGCGCCGATACTGCGGCGGCCTCCATCACGTCCGGGTGTTGCATGATCGCCTCTTCGATCTCACGCGCAGACAGGTTTTCACCCCCGCGAATAATAATGTCTTTTTTGCGGTCGGTAATGACGATTGCCTGAGTATCCAGCAGCTGCCCGATGTCACCGGTCATGAAGAAACCATCGCTGGAAAACGCCGCGTCATTTTGCGCTGCCTCGCGGTAGCCTTGCATCATGGCGGGCCCACGTACCCAGATTTCGCCCTCTGCGTTGAGACCCAGATCCGTGCCGTCGTCATCGCAGATACGCACATCGTAGTTCCGCACTTTGCCGTCGGTTACGGCCGCCAGCTGGGTTTCACTATCCCCGGTAAAGCCGACAGTGACGAGAGGCACTTCTGTTGAGCCATAGACCCTGACAGCGCGACAGTCCGCGAGCACCTCGCGAGCTTCATAAATCAGTGCCGCAGGCACCGCGGCGCCACCGCAGGCGAAAAGCCGGAATCCCGGAAGCGTTTTTCCCGAGTGTTTGCACGTATCCACCAGTTCCCGCAAGAACGGTGTGGCACTGACGCAACTTGTTGCCCGATAGTTTTCGATCAGCGTGACCGCTCTATCGACTATCCAGCTCTCCATCAGCAGTACTTTACAGTCGGTGAAGAAAGGCAGCTCGATTCCGTTGACGTAGCCTGTCACGTGGGTCACCGGGGAGGGCATAAGCATCATGTCGTTCTCGCCAAGCCCCCATGCGTCTACGCCGTTATCCAGCGCTTTGGCCAGCGTGTTGTGGCTGTGGCGCACCGCTTTGGGGTTGCCGGTAGTGCCCGAGGTGTACAAAACGACCTTGGTGTCATTTGGGTCTACGTCGGCGACTTCAGCATCATCTTTTAATGCGTTCGCCATGAGCACTTCGTAGTTCAGGATGTCATCGGGCAGAGCGTCTTCGGCACCGCAGCAGATCACGTGCTTCAGATGTGGCAGTGACGGTCTCAACGCGGTGATCATGTCAACGTAATCGAAACCGCGGATGCGATGGGGGATAAACACAATCTCGCTTTTAGCATCGTTCAAGATAAACCCCAGCTCTTTACCGCGGTATATCGGGACGACTGGGTTGATGACCAGTCCGCAGATGGATGCTGCGATGGCGACCGGAACGGATTCGGGAATATTGGGTAACTGAAAAGTCAGAGTTGCGCCTTGGGTGACTCCGAGGTGCTGGATCTGGCCGGCGAGTGCATTGGCCTGCTGCCAAGCCTCGGCGAAGCTCAAGGTATAGCCGGAGTCGAAGCGCAACGCTACCTCATCGGGCCGCTCTTTGGCGCGAGCTGCCGCAACCTGTGCCAGTGTTACGTTTCGATAGGTTGTGTCGGTAATCAGATCCATGGTCTCCCCGCGACGCCATTGTTACATTCGTGTGTTACTTTGCTTGGTGACAGCGATTTGTTCTGACAGATTTGTACCAACTTATCGACGGCGTCTCTAAGCGGCCTTCGGGAGTTTCTGTCAGGCCACGATGACTATATAGTATGCCTGAGCGCAAAAACAAACCAACTTGCTTGTTTATCCCGTTTTGTTGACGGTGGCGGCATACAGAGTCCGGTACCAGCGACATCCAAAAAAAAACCGATGATTGAGAGAGGTAAACTATGATCGTCCCGAGTGAAAAGAGCGCGCGCATGCTTGGCGAGCTGAAAGCGTTCATGGCGGAGCACATTTATCCTGCCGAAGCGGCCCACCGGGAGGCGTTGCATAGCGCCGAAAATCGTTTTGCGTCTATGCCGTTGGTCGAAGCACTCAAGGAGAAGGCCCGCACCGCAGGCTTGTGGAATCTATTCGTGCCCCCTGACTTCGCAGAGTACAGCGATCATGGGGGCATGAGTTTTCTTGATTACGCACCGCTGGCAGAGGAGATGGGCCGCGTCATCTGGTCACCAGAGGTCTTTAATTGTAATGCGCCCGATACGGGAAATATGGAGGTGCTGATGAAGTTCGGCACCGAGGCGCAAAAGAAAAGTTGGTTAGACCCGCTCCTCGCGGGTGAGATTCGCTCGTCCTATGCGATGACTGAGCCCCAAGTGGCCTCGAGTGACGCAACCAATATTCAGCTGGATATTCGTTTGGATGGCGATGAGTGGGTCCTGAATGGAACTAAATGGTTCATCACCGGCGCGCCTTATGAGCGCTGCAAGATTTTCATCGTGATGGGAAAGAGTGATGCCGGTAACCCCAATCGTCATTTGCAGCAAACGCAGATTCTGGTACCCAAAGACACTCCTGGCGTCGCCGTGCTGCGACCGCTGACAACTTTGGGTTACGACGATGCGCCAATTGGTCACGCGGAGGTAACCTTTACCGATGTGCGTGTGCCCCTCGATAACTTGTTATTGGGTGAGGGCAGAGGCTTTGAGATCGCCCAAAGCCGACTAGCGCCGGGGCGCATGCATCACTGCATGCGGTTAATCGGCGCCGGTCAGCGGTCCCTGGAGCTGGCCTGCCAACGCGTAGAGGAGCGAGAGACCTTTGGTAAGAAGCTGAGCCAGCACCAATCGATTCGCGAGAACATTGCCAAAAGCTATGCCGAATTGGAAATGGCCAGATTGTTGGTTCACAAAACGTGCTGGCATATTGACCAACATGGTGTGAAGCCCTCTATTGAGCTGATTTCGGCAACTAAAATCAGCGTGCCGTTAATGATTCAAAACCTGATTGACCGCTGCATGCAGATGCATGGCGCGGGCGGCTTGACCGAAGACTGGTGCATGGCGGAGCAATTTAATTATGCCCGTTGGTGCCGTCAGGCGGACGGTCCCGATGAGGTGCACCAAATGGCCCTCGGTAAGCGCATAATTCAGCAATATGCGCACACTGTGTAAAGACAGCGGAGTGTCGTGAGTGTGATCGGGCGTGGCGTTGGTGCAGGCAAATCACTTGACTTAACTGTAGGGGGTCAGAATGACAAATGAAGAGAAACTCGCATTGGTCGAATCGCTGTATGCCAAATCGGGCGCAGGTGACTTTGATGCGGTTGAATTGTTGCTAACGGACGATTTTTTTATTCGCGAGGCCGATGATTTACCGATGGCGGGTGAGTATCGCGGCAAGACCGCGCTGCGGGAGCTCTATACGCACGTATTCGGTACGCTGAAAGTCGCGGATCTTGAACCCGAAGGCATGACGGTGGGCGGCGATTACGTCGTTAATCTGATCTCTTTCCGCTTTGAAAACCCCGATCTGGCCCCGGCCCAGCTGGCTGAGGTGTTTCGTTTTCGGGGCGATAAAGTCTGTGAAATCCGGCCCTACTATTTCGATGCCAAGCCGATTTCGGACGCGTGGGCGTATTACACGGAAAGTCAATCAGGCTGACCGCGACCCTGCGGAGAGATGAGCAGGGCGGGGTACTCTGCGCCGCCCGCCATCGATTGGTTGTGAGGCGCTGTAAGGCACAGCGCAGCGTGTGCCGAGACGCGCTAGCTGAGGTATTTGTCGATCGTCTGGTGCAAGTGCCTGATCCGGCTCTCCTGGTAGCTCGCCAAAATGACTTTGCCCGTGGCTGAATTCTTCATGCCCCGCTGAACGGCGGGCAAATTGGCATCATCCTGATCGAAGACGCCGCCGAGTGATCCCAACGCCTCATGGGATGCGAATGGCTGATCCGGCGGAATCACCGTACAGGGCACGGCAGCGGGCCGCTCACTCTCTTTTGGATGACGCAAGAGAATCCGAACATCAAAGATGCAGCTGTCGGGGTCATCGCCATTGGGCAAAAACCGGTACACAATATTGCCGCCGTAGCCTATCCACACTTGGAAGTTCGGGAACAGGCTATACAGAATGGCGTCCTGCAGTTCGGCCATGGTGGGGTCATCGAACGCCTCTCCCGCGGCCTCCTCAAACATTTCGCGATTCATCTGGGCGACATACTCACGCGCAGTTTGCCCGTCGCTCATCTCGACGCCCTCGTCGCTATCCGTCGCCATGCGACCGGAGAGCTTTAAGATGTCCCGGGTAATGGTTTCTTCACTCACGTCGCTCAGGTGGGGACTCGCGACACCCATGGGCGTGACAGAGCGACTGACGTTGTCACCCCAACAGTCGTATTGCGAATTCGCATCGCCGGTGAAGGTCAATATCTGCTTGTGGGTTTCGACGGTATGCCACGACTCCATGAAAGCCTCGGCACCGACTTTCCAGTTACAGTTCATGACGCGTTGCACGTGAACCCCCGTAAAGTACTCCTCCAGCGGGAAGCGCTTGAAATGATCGGGTAGGACCTCCATGTACTCTTCGAGTGGCGCGCAGTCGAGATCAAAATTGATAAAGACAAAGCCGCCCCAAGTAGCCACTTTGACTTGAGGCAAACTCATATCACGGTCGGCGATATGCTCGAAATCCCAGTCGTTGGGTATCCCTTTGAACTGGCCATCCAGATCCCAGGTGGCGCCGTGAAAGGGGCAGCGGAACTTATCGACAGATCCCGACTCGTCGCGTAGGCACCGTCCTCGGTGCCGGCATGAGTTAATGAACCCCTTGATTTCTCCCGATGGTGTGCGTGTGACAATGACACTGCGGTTGATTATCCAGTAGACGTGGTGGTCACCGGGCTCGGGAATTTCCTCCTCGCGACAGGCCATCTGCCAGACGCGGGGCCACATCTCTTCTTTTTCTTTATTGAAGAACTCCCGACTGATGTAGCGCTCTACCGGGAGGTCTTCGTCTCCCATGTAAGGATTATGCTGAGCCCTCAGGTACTCTGGTACTTCGACGGTCTCGAGGTCCAGCAGATCCTGCCAGGTCGTGCCGACAAAGCGACCCCCGTCCCCTTGTTGTTTCTGTTCTGCATTCGCCATCGTCTATCCTTTTAAAAAATGATTGATTCCCGAGTCTCGGTGTCGCGGGACTTAACGCGCCAAAATATTCACACCACTGATGCCCGGTGCGCCATACACATGGGTATAGCCGATCTTAGGTTCTCCGGCCACTTGCCTAGCACCTCCCTCACCCCGAAGCTGGACACAAATCTCGTGGACCTGCCGCAGGCCCGAGGCGCCGACCGGCTCACCGTTGGCGAGACAGCCACCATCTGTATTGACGGGCAGGCGCCCGGTAATCTCTGTGGCGCCCTCAGCCAGCCACTGCTCTTGTTCACCGTGGGCGCAAAATCCGTTCTCTGCCATATGCATAATTTCGGCACCCACCTCGGTATCCTGAAGTTGCGCAACGTCAACATCCTCGGGGCCTACCCCGGCCAATTCGAATGCGGCTTGGGAGGCAGTTACCGTCGGTGATGCCGCGACTTCTGGGGGTTGGGAGGGACTGAAGACTTCAAAGCTGCCGTAGTTCCGTGACCGCACTACCGCAGTTTTCAGGTAAATGGGTCGGGAATGGAATTGATGTGCCATGTCGGCGCGGCAGACGATCAGGGCGCACCCGCCTTCGGCGGGAGAACAAAACATGTATTTGTTCAGCGGTTCGCTGACCATCGGCGCGTTGTCGATCTCTTCCCATGACAAGGCGGTTTGGCGCCATGCGGTTGGCGTCATTGCGCCGTTGCGAAATGCTTTTTCGGCAACGCGGATCAGCGTGTCGCGTGAAATGCCATAGTCGTGCATGTAGCGTTGTATTTTCATGCCAAAGTACTGGGTGGTCAGCATAAGCCCGGTCTCGCCGTACCAATCGTCCAATCCCCACTCTGCAGGTTTGGGATTGAAGGCGCCGCGGTCATGTTTATCAAAACCCACAACCAAGCCGACGTCGTACTGGCCACTTTTGATCGCAGAGAAAGCGGCGTTGAGGGAACTGCCGCCTGTAGCGCATCCATTGGCAACATTGGTGAATTGCAGCCCAGTGAGCCCAAGGAGGTTAACCAGAGAATCTGCATTGCCGCTGTCTTGACTCCCGCCAAACGCGAATTGCATGGATTTGAAATCGGTGCTCGCATCGGCCAGCGCCGCTCTGACTGCGGCAGCACCTTGTTCGAGACCCGACATGCTTGCTGTTCTGCCAAATGGGTGCAGCCCTAACCCGACTATTGCGACATCCATTAATGCATCTCCTCTGCGGCGCAGAATTGGAAGGTTACCAAGTCATCACCTTGCTCGTCTTTGCGCACCGTAATAATTTCCAGTTTCATGGGCATGCCAATGCGAAGCTGATCCGGGGTGTTTTCTCTCAGTCGACTCTCGACTTTGAGCCCACAGGATAGTTCGACGTATCCGACTCCATAGGGACGGAAGGTCTCAGGCGTCTCGTCTGTACAATAGGGTGCCTTGGGCATGAAAGATTGAATCGTCCACGTCCACAGTGTGCCAGTGCTTCCCAGCTCTGCGTCCTGCGTATTCTGGCCGGAGCAAGCGCGGCAGGACCGCTGCCCGGGAAACGCATGCTCACCGCAATCCAGGCAGCGACTGCCCAAAAGGCTTGGACTCCGGTCTGGCCAGGTGAACAGACCGGGATGCAGCGGCTTGGCTCCTGACATGGGGGCTCCTTATTTTTACTTTGGTGAAATCAGAGACGTGAAACGCGCTAATTAGCGTCCGCCCGGTGGTTGTCCTTACAAAATCAGTCTAGGATACCGCTCACAAAAAAAGCAAGCTGGATTGTTTGCCGATGGGGCGCCCAGCTTTGCCAAGGCAGTGAGATAAGGGGTTCTCATGAGTGCTGAAAAAACCAGTTCGGAAGCTTCCGGTCGGCGATCGATCAAGGCGCCCGGCGCGCCGCGCGTCGGTGAGGGGTGGCAGGCGGAAAAAAGCGCGCTGACACGCCAGGCGATACTGGAAGCCGCAGTGCGCAGCTTTGTAGAACATGGCTATGCCAAAACCACGACTGCGATGATTGCCGAAGAGGCGAGCGTTTCCCGCGGTGCGATGATGCACCATTTCCCCTCCCGATCCGCGGTGATGAACGCGGTGGTGGGTTATTTGCACGTCCGGCGACTTAACGAGTATCGCGCTTTGATGTCGGATATTGATTCGCCTGATCAGCAGCTGACGCGAAAGGCGATCAAAACATCGGTCGAGTCGGCGTGGAAATACGTCAACTTGCCTTCCTTTGTTGCCTATCAGGAGTTATTGGCGGCAGCGCGAACAGACAAGGAACTGGCGAAGGCCGTCGGAGAGGTAGAGCAGGACTTCGAGCGTGAATTCTTAAAGACGGTGCGATCGGTATTCCCCCATTGGAAGCAGGTGAAGTCGCTGCAGGCTGCGCATGACCTTGTCCAGTTTGTGATGCAGGGTATGGGCGTAGCCCATCGCTCATCGCATCGCGAACAGCGGGCTCGACGTGTGATAGAAACGGTGACGGACCATTTGGAGCGTATTTATCTCGCCGACACTGACGACAAGTAGGGCCGACCGGTTCGCTGGGGTCGGCTGCCTTGGTTGCACGACCCCCGTAGAACCACAATAAGCAGAGGAGAAAACCCATGGGCATGGTTGACGACAAAGTGTGTTTGGTGACGGGTGGGGCATCCAATCCGGGGCTGGGGCATGCCATTGCACATAAGTTGGCTAGCGAGGGCGCCATTGTGATTGTGACTGACGTCGACGCCGAAGGCGCTGCCATCACTGCGGCAGAGATTGTGGCCGCCGGTGGTCGTGCTCAGGCCTGGCAGCAGGACGTGACTGAAGAGGCAGCCTGGGATGCCACCATGGCCGCCATTCAGAGCGAGCACGGTAGGCTGGATGCGCTGATTAACAATGCGGGTATCGCGGTGCTGAAAACACTACCGGAACTCACAATGGCCGATTACAACCGCCAAATGTTGGTCAACATGACCAGCGTATTTCTCGGCACCCAAAAAGCGGTTGCCCTTATGCGCCAAGTCGGGGTGAAGGGGTCGATCATCAATATGTCCTCGGTCGCCGCTCTGGTGGGCGTGCCTGCCTGCAGCGCCTACGCAGCCGCCAAGGGGGGGGTGATCGGTTTCACCAAAACAGTAGCCGCAGAAACCGCAGCCGATGGCATTCGCTGTAACACCCTGCACCCCGGTTTGATCGATACCAACATGCAACGGCAGTCTTCGGTAGAGAACCCGGAGGAGTATGTGAAGCTCAATGCTGCTGTGCCAATGGGCTACATGGGCCCGCCTCATACGATTGCCGATGCGGCGTTGTTTTTAGTGTCAGATCTGTCGACTTATATGACAGGCGCGCAAATGGTGATCGACGGCGGTCTGATCAACCAGTAATCATCCAATCAGCAGGAGAACCACAACCATGTCCGATCAATACGTTGAAGACCAGCAGGCGATTCGCGCCCTGCTTGAGCGGTACTGCGATGGTGTGAATCAGCGAGACCCAGAAATTTGGGGCTCAACCTGGGCAGAGGACGCGGTATGGGAACTACCGCATCTCGATATGGCCGGTCTAAAAGGTCGCGAGACGATCGTTGCGTCTTGGCTGGAGGCGATGAAGATGTTTCCTTTTGTGAACATGATGGCCATGCCGGGTGCGATCGCCGTAGAGGGGGACCGCGCCACGATGCGCAGCTATACCGACGAGGTCGCTGTAACCCAAGACGGCACCGAACTGAGGCCTCGCGGTCAATACGACGATGAGTGCGTTAAAGTCGCAGGACAGTGGAAATTCTCCCGACGCGTTTTTAGCGTCTTACACGGCGAATAGCGCTGCTTGCTAGCGGCTTAGACGCCGGGTAACCCGGCCGTCGAGCCGCCGTCGATTACGATCTCTGAGCCGGTGACGAATTTCGAGTCGTCTGAAGCGAGATAGATCAGCAGCGATACGATCTCTTCCATGCTACCCAGCCGTCCTACGGGTGCGATGCCCTCGAGCATCTGCCGCGCCGCGGCGGGGTCGGGTGCACCTGCGATAGCACCCTGAATTAGCGGCGTCTCGATAACGCCGGGGTGGATTGAATTACAGCGGATACCGGTTTGGGTTTTTGCCAAATGCACGGCAGTCGACTTTGCCAACAGACGAAGCGCGCCTTTGGTTGTTGAGTAGGTCACATCACCGGCGAGCGCGAGAATGCCGTTTATCGAACTGTTGAGAATAATCGACCCGCCGCTTTGATCTGGGTTCTGTTTCATCAGTTCAATACTGGCTTTGATCGCCAGCATCATGCCGGTCAGGTTGATATCGATCAGATTCTTCCAGGCGTCCACCTCGACGGTTTCAATATCGCTGTCGCCGGTATTGGTGCCCGCGTTGGAGAAGGTGATATCCAGTCGCCCGTGGTGCTCGAGAACCGCTTGCTTAACCGCGGACCAGCCTTCGACATCCTGTACCGCGTGCTGCACAAAAATGGCCTCAGTTTGCTCCGCAATCTCGGCGCCTGCCGTCGCGTTATTGCCGGTGAAGACGACCTTCGCGCCCTCGTCGCTGAGGCCATAAACGGCAGCACGTCCAATGCCATTGGTGCCACCCGTAATGAGAGCGACTTTGCCCTGAAGTTTCTTGGCCACTCGTGTCTCCTGCGCGTGTCGTCTCGGTGTGATGAAACGGGTAAATTGAGGTCGCCCAAGGGTAGGTAGGCCCACATAAAAAAGCAAGCACGCTTGACTTTTTCTGTCCCCAAATCTAGGTTGGCTCGGCGGTAGTGGGTTGCTGCGAATCCGAGATAAGCGCGCCAGCACGCCGCTACAGGCAATAGAGAAAGAGAACAGAGAAATCCGAGCGGGGTCCGTACGAGCACAGTCAGCGTTATTGTTCGCATCCAGTTGAGCGAGGAGAGCGCGCCAAAATATGCCGAAGCAGCCAAAGCTGTGGTCGCCAGTACGCGCCAAGAGCCGGGTTGTCAGTGGTATGGTATTGCGACGGATGTTACCGATCCTTGTGTGGTGTGGGTGAGCGAGCAGTGGGCGTCGCAGGCTGATCTCGATGCGCACCTGAAGACGCCCCATGTCGGCGCGTTTTTGCAGGCGTGTGCGGCACTCGAAATTTTGGATATGGAAGTGCGCCGGTATGAGGTCAGTTCCGTGGGTGATCTGGTAATGCCCGAGTAGCAAGCAAGTCAGGAGAGCACAAAAATGACAGTGGATACAAAAATTCAATACAGCCGCATGGGTGCGCGGTTATTGGACCATGTGCAAAACGGGACGACTGACTGGGCTGCCGACACGATGGAGGTGCCCTCGACGGAATACACCGATTCTGCGATTTGGCAGCAGGAAATGGACACCATTTTTAAGACGCTCCCTATTCTGGTGGGCGTGTCGCAGGAAATCCCCGAGCCCGGTGATTTCAAGACGCTTGAAATCCTGGGTATCCCCCTGTTGATCACGCGGCAGAAAAACGGTGCTGCTAAGGTGCTGATGAACGTCTGTACCCACAGAGGTATGAGGCTGGCTTCTGCTCCTTGTGGCAACCAGAAGCTGTTCAGCTGCCCGTATCATGGGTGGACATTTAAGTCTGACGGCTCCCTGAGAGCGATTGCCGACGCGCCGAAGTTTGGTGCAGTGTGTGAAGGAGCGCGTGATCTGGTGCAATTCCCCGCTCATGAAGAGGGCGGGTTGATTTTTGCAGTGCTCAATGCGGACAGCGAGGTGGATATCCGCGAGTATCTCGGCGGCATGATGGACGACGTCGCCAAGAAGGGAATGGATCAGTGGACCTATGTGGGTAATCGGACCATTCATGGACCCAACTGGAAAGTCGCCTATGACGGTTACCTCGAGGGCTATCACTTCAAGGCGGCGCATCCAGAGACCATTGAACCGCGAACTTTCACCAATGTGATGGAGTACGACGCCCATGGCCCGCACCAACTGGTTGGGTTCGCCGCCAAGAATGTGACCAGCCTTAGAGAGGTCGATCAAGATGATTTATGGCAGCACGAATCAAAAGGCTTCGATTTTATTCGGCTCTTTTTTCCCAACGTGTCTATTTTTATCGCGCCGGAAATTACCCAGATAGCACAAATGATCCCCGGCCCGGGGCCCATGGAGAACACTACAATCTTGCATTTTCTGCACCCCACGCCTCCCGAGAGCGATGAAGACGTTGCGGCGCGAATTGAGATGGCAGATTGGTTACGCGACGTGGTTCAGGATGAGGATTACAACGTGGGCTTAAAGCTACAGAAAGGACTGCAAACCGGTTTGATGAAGAGTGTATTGTTTGGGCGCAACGAACGCGGTAACCAGTATTTCCATCGCTGTGTGAAGTGGTATACCGGTGGAGACGAGGGTGCACCCAAACCGGAGCTGTAAGCCAAGAAAAAAGTGATGGATAAAAAAAGGGCATCACCGATGCCCTTTTTTTGGTTTTGTTATCGCTGCAACGCCGGTTCGTTATGGCCCACGAGTCTCATAAAGCCTGGTGCGGCGTGTCAGAGCTTCAGCATCAACTTGCCCTCGTTGCCGCCCGAGAACAGCAAGTTATAGGTGTCGAGACAATTCTCGATTCCCTCGTTAATGTGTTCACGGAACTTTATTTGGTCGGTTTTAAGCCATTTACTCAGCGCCGCCTGCCCCTCCTCAATCCGGTGGTAATGGTCGCTGACCAAATAACCCTTTACCGTGATGGTGCGCGCCAGGATTTGCCAATAATTGTAGGGTCCAGGTACTGGCTCCGTGGCGTTGTAGGTGCTGATCGTGCCGCAAAATAGTAGCGTCGAGTCCTTGTTCATGTTCAGCAGTGCGGCATCGAGAATCTCACCCCCCACGTTATCAAAATAGAAGTCGATCCCTTCGGGGCAGGCGGCGCGGATCGCCGCTTCCATATCCCCCGCGGTGCGGTAGTTGATGCAATCATCGAAACCCAGTTCATCAACAACCCAGCGGCATTTTTCTTCGGTGCCGGCGATGCCCACAACCTTAAGTCCCATGAGCTTTGCAATTTGACCTCCAACAGAGCCCACGGCCCCAGCGGCGGCGCTCATCAGCATGGTTTGTCCCGCTTGGGCCTCACCGACATCGGCGATAGCGAAGTAGGGTGTTAGCCCTACCGCGCCCAAAATGTTCACGTAGTAATGCAGTGGGAATGTGTTGTCTTCAGGCACCTTGGTACAGAAATCGACCGGTATGGTGCTGTGTGTTTCCCAGCCACCTAGACCAAAGACATAGTCGCCCGGTTTGATGTGATCGGCGCCGCTCTCGAGGACTTCCCCCACTACGGTCGCCCGAACCGGATCACCGATGGGGATGGGGGGTAAGTAATTAGGGATGTCAGACATCCAGCCGCGGATAGCGGGGTCCAGCGAAATGTAGTGGTTTTTCACCAACAGCATACCCGCGCCAGTGTTTGGAATCGGCGCGTCTTGCAAGATGACTTCGGAGTCGTCCGGCATGCCCTCTGGGCGCTTGGCCAAAATCCATTGCTGCTTATTTTCGTGGCTCATGCTGACCTCGATGCACTTGTTGAATGATGACCGGAGCCTAGCGAGCGCTCAGAAAATAAGCAAGCAAGATGGTTTTTTTCGCGGACGCGGGTGCTAACATTTGCATCCGGGCGTACTAGTCCGACCCAGATAAAGACACACCAGTAGGAGAGGTTTGTGACGGATTTTCAGCCCGCATTCGCCGATGCCGAACTGTCTGACAACGACAGTCGCGCAGTGACAATCAGTGGCCAAAAGGTATTGGTGTGCCGAGCAGGCGGCGCCTTGTATGCGGTTGAAAACCGCTGCACACATCAAGAGGCAGAACTCGAGGGCGGCCGTATTCGTGGCTGTTTTATTTCCTGCCCGCTACACGGTGTCCGGTTTGATCTGCGCGATGGGACGCCCATGGGGCAACTCACCAGAGAGGCGCTACCCACGTATGAGGCGCGGGTGGTCGACGGCATGATCGAGGTCGCCGTCCCATGAGCCGCGCTGTGGTGTTGGCGAGGCATCCTGAGGGCGCGGTTACGGAAGCCGATTTCGCGGTGGTAGAGGTGCCCGAGGCGGCATTGCCCGAGGGGCATTTCCGCACGCGTAATCATGTTCTGTCTCTGGACGCGGGGTTTCGGCAATGGATGACCGCTGGCGCCGGTGACAACTACCTCACTGGTATGCAGATTGGTGATCCGGTGCAAAGCATTGTTCTGGGAGAAGTGATTGAGTCTGATCACCCGGACTATGCTGTCGGGACGCTGGTCAGTGCGCGGACTGCCTGGGAGGAGCACAGCGTGCTGGATGGCAGCGATCTGTGCTCGCCGCTCGAGGTGGACAGCAGCACTCCCCTTCATCAGTACATGGGCATCCTGGGTCCCACAGGCATGACGGCGTGGATCGGATTGTTTGAGATCGGACAGCCAAAATCCGGCGATACTGTGGTGGTCAGTGCCGCGGGCGGCGCCGTGGGAACGGTGGTGGGGCAACTCGCCAAGGCTGAGGGGTGTCGGGTGATTGGCTTGACCAGTACCCGTGACAAAGCGAATTGGTTGGAGAGAGAGGTGGGCTACGATCGGGTAATTGACCGAGAAACCCAACCGGATCTCGCGGTGGCTTTGCGCGAAGCCTGCCCCGAAGGCGTCGATATCTTCTTTGACAATGTGGGCGGTGAGGCGCTCGATATCGTCATGGGTCAGCTGAAGGAGCAGGCGCGACTGGTATTGTGTGGCGCGATCTCTCAATACGAGGGTGCCGTTCAGCCGCTGACCAATAGCTGGGAGTTGATCACCAAACGCGCCCGGATGGAGGGTTTTATGTTCTCAGACTATTTTGACTCGTTTCCGCGGATCGCGGAGGATCTGCAAAAGCGTCTGCAGAACGGCGCTTTGGTCAGTGTTGATGCGGTCTACGAGGGCATCGAACAAACCCCCCAAGCCTTTTGCGACATGATGCACGGCGCTTCTCGCGGGAAATGCCTGGTGAGACTGGATTAAACAATGCCGACACAACTGAATCAGGTGCCCGAGGCGCTGCAGAGTGATTTTGATATCGTTGGAGACAGCGGGTTTTTTGCGGACCCCCAGCAACTGTTCCTCGACTCACTGGTTAAAGATCCGCGGGACATCGTTTATACACCGCATAATGGTGGCCACTGGCTGGTGACCTCCCACGAACTCGCGCGGGAAATACTCAGCAACGCCGAAGTGTTTGGCTCTTTTCCGATCGGCATACCCGCCAACATGGAGCAGCGTCCCAGACTGATCCCTTTGGAGAGCGATGCGCATGAACACCGGCGTTACCGACGTCTGTTACTTCCCATTTTTGAACCCTCAGCCGTTGCACGTCTGCAGACGGGCGCCGAGGCCCTCGCCGCTGAGGTGCTTGATGAGATATTGCCCACGGGTGAATTCGACTTCTTATGGAAAGCCGCTAAACCCATCTCAATGGGGCTGTTCGTTCGCCAACTGGGGTTGGAGCCTGAACGTCTAGACGAGTTCTACGCATGGGAGACGGGTTTTTATCGCGCACCGACCATGGAAGAGCGCGTTGCCTGCGGAGAGAAGATTGGCGGCTACTTGTTTGAAGTTGTGCAACAGCACGTTGAGCACCCGAAGGACGATATCGTAGGTATGCTGCTTGATGTCGACGTCGAGGGAGAAAAACTCTCCGTCGAGGAGGTGCATGCCATCTGCTACCTCTTATTTCTTGCCAGTATCGATACGGTCGCGACGATGCTCAGCTTTATCATGCGCCATCTTGCTCGAGATCGCGGCCTGTTTGATGAGCTGAAGGAAGATCGCGGCAAAATCGCTGATTCCGTCGACGAATTTTTGCGCATGCATGCGTTTATCAATCTGAATCGTATCTGTGAAAGAGATACCGAATTTCACGGCGTACAGTTTCGGACCGGCGACAACATCGTGATCCCGAGCTTTGTGACCGACCGTGACGCCAGGACCTTTGCTGACCCGGATACCTTTAATGCCGATCGCAGTAAAAAAGAGCGCAATCAACATCACGCGTTTGGCGCGGGCGCGCACAAATGCATCGGCTTGCACGTTGCCAAAATGGAAGTTCGGGTCGTCATGGAGGCCTTTTTCGAGCGCGTTGCATCGCTTGAGCTCGTGTCAGAGGAGGCTGTTACCGGGCACGGCGGCACGACCATGGGCCTTGATACCCTGCCGATTAAAGTGACATTGGATGGTTAAGTGAGCCGCACTGCCACGATTCATCAATAGCGAATAGTGCCGGGGACGATATGACTGACCAGAAAAAAATTTCGCGCCGCCAGGCGCTCGGTGGTGTCTTGGCGGGCAGTGCTGCGCTATCGCTGGGTGCCAAGAGTCGCGCTACTGATTTAGCTGGCGTCGAGCATTGGGACCTAGAGACGGATGTCGTCTGCGTGGGTTCTGGGGCCGCCGCCATGTCAGCGGCAACGACCGCCGTGACAGAGGGCGCCGAAGTCATTGTGTTGGAGAAGGCACCGGTTCTGGGTGGCACGACGGCCAAGTCAGGGGCAGTATTCTGGATACCGAACCACTATGGCTTGAAAGCGCGTGGTATCGAAGACAAGCGCGAGGACTGCATCCAGTTTTTGTGCCGATATGCGTTCCCGACCCTGTATTCGCCGACCGCGCCGCAGTTCGGTTTGTCCGAGCTCGACTATGAGCGGATTGCCGCTTTTTATGATCAGGGCTCTGAAGCCGTGGATTACATTCGGCAGCACGGCATCTTCCAATTAAAAGAATGGCGCATGTGGGCGCTGGATGAGGCTGCAGTGGATTACCTCTCTCACGTGCCGGAAAACAAAACGCCCACGGGGCGCCCCTTGGCGGCGACCGACAACGAAGGGACCTTCTGCTGGGGTTGGGGCATGATCGAGCAGATGGCAGCCTACCTGCAGGCTCGCAACGTGCCGATCCTGAAGGAACACGGGGTGTCTGAGCTGTTAACTGATGCGGAGGGCGCCGTGGTCGGTGTCGCGGCGCAAGCAGTTGCTGGCCCGGTTCGCATTCGCGCGCGCAAAGCGGTCATCATGGGTACCGGTGGGTTTGCTCACAACACAGACATGCTGCAGCGCTTTCACGAAGTCTTTGCCTACGGCTCATGCGCGCAGCTGTCAGCGCAGGGCGATTTTGTTCCCATGGCGCAGAAAGTTGGTGCCCGCATGGGCAATATGCACGGCGCCTGGCGGTGTGCTGTGGTGCTGGAAGACGCCCTTGAGAACCGTTCCGTGGGGACCGGTATGTTCGTACCGCCCGGCGATTCGATGTTGTTGGTGAACCGTTACGGCAAACGTTTCGTGAACGAGCACCGCAACTATAACGATCGCAGCCGCAGTCACAGTACCTTTGATCCGAATCGTGCGGAATTTCCCAATGAGTTCCAGTTCATGATCTACGATCAGCGCACGGCAACACTGGTCAGCGAGGACAATGGGCAACCCCCCATCACGCCGGACGAGCAGTATGTGATCGGTGGGGCAAGTTTGGCGGAGCTCGCTAGCAATATTCGCGCGCGGGTGGCGGCGCTGTCGGATCGAATCGGCGGCTACAGCTTGGATGACGACTTTGATCAGAACATGGCGGCTGCAGTGGCACAGTTCAACGGGTATGCTGTGGCGGGTAAAGACCCCGATTTTGATCGGGGCGACCAACCCTACGATGTGGCGTGGCATCGACTGTGGGGCCTGTTCGAGTACACCGAGGCCCACGGCGAG
>Ga0181554_1002017_pt1 | contig 18417 bp, 15 predicted proteins | sample 011ome_16_FD_145602 | JGI IMG/M metagenome (GOLD analysis project Ga0181554, IMG submission 145602) | Coastal salt marsh microbial communities from the Groves Creek Marsh, Skidaway Island, Georgia - 011503CT metaG (spades assembly) | ecosystem: Environmental > Aquatic > Marine > Intertidal zone... | reverse complement strand
CGGTGAGCTGTCGGTCATGGCGGACGAGTGGCGGATGGCGTCCAAGGCACTGCGCCCTCTTCCTGTCGCGCACAAGCCGCTGAATGAGGAGACGCGTGTTCGACAGCGCTACGTCGACCTCATTGTCCGTCCGGAGGCTCAGCAGGTTGCCCGCACGCGCGTTGCCGTTGTGGCGGCGGTGCGCAGCAGTCTCAGCAATCGTGGCTTCCTGGAGATCGAGACTCCCATGCTGCAGACCCTGCACGGAGGTGCTGCAGCGCGTCCGTTCGTGACGCACTCCAATGCGTTCGACATCGACGTGTTCCTGCGCATTGCTCCCGAGCTCTTCCTCAAGCGCGCTGTCGTGGGTGGCCTGGAGCGCGTGTTCGAGGTCAACCGCAACTTCCGCAACGAAGGCGCCGACCGGACGCATTCACCGGAGTTCACGATGCTGGAGTTCTACGCCCAGTATCTCGACTATCAGGACATGGCTCGCATCACGCGCGAGACGTATCAGGAGGCTGCACAGGCGGCCATCGGCACGCTCGTCGTGGAGCATCCTGACGGGACCGTTCTCGATCTGTCGGGTGAGTGGCCGCAGATCGATCTGTACGAGTCGTTGTCGGAGGCCATCGGCGAGGTCATCACCCCAGAGACGTCCCGCGATCACCTCGTCATGCTGTGCGACCGCGAGGGTATTGAGTTCCACCCCACGGCGGTGCCGGGCAAGCTCGCAGAGGAGCTCTTCGAGCACTACGTCGTCCCGACGCTGGTCAACCCCGTCTTCGTCATGGACTACCCGGTCGACACGTCACCTCTGGTGCGTGCGCATCGGACCAAGCCGGGAGTCGTGGAGAAGTGGGACCTGTACATCAATCGGATGGAGTCGGGAACGGGGTACTCCGAGCTGGTCGATCCGGTCATCCAGCGCGAGCGCCTGGTGCAGCAGGCGTCCCTTGCCGATCGTGGTGACGCGGAGGCGATGCACCTGGACGAGGACTTCCTGAGAGCAATGGAGCACGGCATGCCTCCGATGGGCGGCGTCGGTGTCGGCGTGGACCGAATGCTCATGGCGCTCACCGGCCTGGGAATCCGGGAGACGATTCTCTTTCCCCTCGTGAAGCCAGGGCAGTCGTGACAGCCGCCGCTCATGTTCGGCCGGCCCGAACCACTGATGTCCGCGACATCCGGTCCCTCATCGATTTCTACTCGCCTGATGGGCGACTGCTGTCGAAGGCGACGGTCACGCTGTTCGAGGCCATCCAGGAGTTCATGGTTGCAGAGGTCGATGGTCGCGTCGTCGGCTGCGGCGCCATGCATGTGATGTGGGAGGACCTCGCTGAGGTTCGCACCCTGGCGGTCGATCCGGAATTCGCCGGCCGGGGCATCGGATCGGAGATGCTGTCCGCGCTGCTGGATCGCGCTCGCGCGGTGGGAGTGAAGAAGGTGTTCTGCCTGACCTTTGCCGTTCCGTTCTTCGAGCGCCATGGGTTCGCCGAGATCGATGACACTCCTGTTGACCATGACGTGTACGAGCAGCTGCTCCAGTCCTATGACGAGGGCGTTGCGGAGTTCCTGGGTCTTGAGCGGGTCAAGCCCAACACCTTGGGCAACCATCGGATGCTGGCCAGTCTGTGAGGCGCCTGCTCGCTGCGGTTGCGTCCGTTGCGGTCGCGCTCCTGTGCGTTGGACCGGTTCAGGCGTCTCCGCGAGCGGACGGACCGCTGGCCGGAAAGGTCATCCTCCTTGATCCCGGGCATCAGCTCGGGAACTCCAATCCGAAGTTCTCCAAGCAGATGGCCCAGAAGAAGTTCAACGGAACGACGGTCAAGGGCTGCAACACCACCGGCACCGCGACGAACTCCGGATACCCGGAGGCCACGTTCAACTGGAAGGTGGCGCGCAAGCTCAAGCGGATGCTCGAGGCGCAGGGCGCGCGCGTGGAGATGACGCGCAGCACCAACTCACGTGATGCATGGGGGCCGTGCGTCTGGAATCGGGCGATGCAGGCCAATCGCATCAATGCCGACGCGATGATCAACATCCATGCCGATGGGGCACCGTCGAAGGGCCGTGGCTTCTTCGTCCTCGCTCCGGGGCTCGTGAAGGGGTGGACGGAGGATGTCGTCAAGCCCGGACGTCGGCTCGCGAAGGCGATGATCTCCGGGATGACGAAGGCGGGTGCACCTCCGTCGAACTACATCTCGAAGCAGTTGATGATCTCGACGAACACGACGGGACTGAACTTCAGCGATGTGCCCACGGTCACGGTGGAACTGGGCAACATGCGCAATGCCTCTGACGCTCGCCGGATGACGTCCAGTACGGGTCAGCGTGACTATGCGACGTGGCTGCTGGCAGGCCTGGAGAGCTACTTCTCCCGCGGTTGAGCCGGCGCTGGAGTGAAGGACTGCACAAGGCTTCGCAGCAGTCGGGTGAGCTCGGTGCGGTCGGCATCGGAGAGTCCGTCGAGGATGTCCTGCTCCCGCTGCACGAGATCGAGGAGCGCTGAGTCGACGGAGGTGCGGCCAGCGTCGGTCAGCTCGACGCGCACCCCTCGTCGATCGCTCGGGTCGGGCTGTCGTCGGACGAGTCCTCGGGTCTCGAGTCGATCGATGCGGTTGGTCATGGTTCCGCTCGTGACGAGGGTCTGCGCCCCGAGCTGACCAGGGGACAGGGTGTAGGGGGCGCCCGACCTGCGCAGTGCTGCGAGGACGTCGAACTCCCAGGTGTCGAGGCTGTGAGCGGCGAAGGCCTGCCTTCGGGCATGGTCGAGGTAGTGGGCCAGGCGTGTCACCCGGGAGAGGACCTGCAGAGGCGACACATCCAGGTCGGGGCGCTCGCGGGCCCACGCTGCGGCGATGTCGTCGACTTCATCCGTCACGCCGTCATCGTAGGCGAGAAGTCTCGACGTCGAGAATCATGCCCATCAAGAATCTTGATGACGTACTGAACGCTCGTCAGAGCGATCGAATGATTCGGGGCTTTGCCTCAAGGTGCTGGAGGCCGTTCCAGGCGAGGTTCACCAGATGGCTCACGACCTCCTCCTTCCGTGGCTTGCGTACGTCGAGCCACCATTGGCCGGTCTGGGCCACCATGCCGATGAGCATCTGGGAGTACATCGGCGCCCACTTGGTCGGCAGTCCGTGGGCCTTGAACTGGATGGCCAGGAGGTCGTCGACCTGCTCGGCGACGTCGCCGAGGAGTCCGGCGAAGGTGCCACGTCCAGTGCCATCACCGGCATCAGGGGAGCGGACGACCGGAGTGTCGCGCACGAGGATCCGAAACCCGTCGGGATCGCGGTCGATGAAGTCGAACAGCGCCATGCCCGCCTGCTCCAGAAGCACACGCGGGTGCACGGGCTCATCGGTTGCGGCCGAGGCTGCCAGTGCCTGTGCAATGGAGTCGAGCAGGTAGCCCATCTCCCGATCGACGACGACGGCATAGAGCCCTTCCTTGCCCCCGAAGTGCTCGTAGACGACCGGCTTCGAGACGCCCGCCTTCGCGGCGATCTCCTCGACACTGACGGCCTCGAACCCCTTCTTGGCGAAGAGTCGTCGGCCGATGTCGAGCAGCTGCTCCCGTCGTTCCTGACCGCTCATGCGGGTTCGCTCGCGATTCTCCGAGCGACGAGGGGGGCGTGCGGCAGGGGCCGCCGGCGCGTCGAGGTCGTCGTTGGGAGTCGCGTCTCGTGTGGTGGGTGCGGCCTCCAACTTGGTCGTCATGCTCATCAGCTCAGGCCGATTCGCGGAGGGAGTCGCGGTAGCCGCGGACCCGATGCGCCATCGTCGGATCCTCGAGCCTGGCCACGAGTCGATCCACCTTGGGCCAGCGAACATCGCGGATCAGGCCGGTGCGCTCCCATGCGCGGAGGATCTCCGCGCTGATGTCGATCTGCCCGGTGAGGACTCCGTGCCTCGCTGCGGTGGGCTCGACGTGGTGAAGGTTGTGCCAGGACTCGCCGAAGGACGGGATGGCGAGCCACCACACGTTGCTGGACAGGTCGCGCGAGCGGAAGGGGCGGGTTCCGGCAACATGGCAGATGGAGTTGATCGACCATGTCACATGATGGACGAGAGCGATGCGAACCAGGCTTGCCCAGAAGAAGGCCGTCAGGGCACCCATCCATGACCAGGTGATGAGCCCTCCGAGCAGGGCGGGCAGCAGCATCGTCGACAGCACGATCCCCGGGAACCAGCGGGAGATCGTGTTCAGGTCGGCGTCGTTGGCGATGTCCGGGGCGTACTTGTCGATGGGGGTGTTGGACTCGTCGATGAGCCAGCCCACGTGCGCGTAGTAGAGCCCCTTGGCCACGTCCCGCCGGGACGTTCCGAAGCGCCACGGAGAATGGGGGTCGCCAACCTCATCCGAGAACTTGTGATGCTTCCGGTGATTGGCGACCCACTGATCCAGCGACCCCTCGAGTGCCATGGATCCGGCGATGCCCAGGAACACCTTCATCCCGCGAGAGGTCTTGAACGACCCATGGGTGAAGTACCGGTGGTAGCCGATGGTGATGCCGAGGGCAGTGAAGGCGTAGAACGCGAGGGCCAGCAGCACGTCGACCCAGGAGAGCCAACCGCCCCACGCGACCGGAATCGCTGCCACGACGGCAGTGAGCGGAATGACGATGAAAGCCCCGATCGTGACGCGCATGGCCATGCCGGTGGGCGCGACCGGCTCTTCCAGCGCAGCACGCTGGCGAGCGTTGAGGAGGTCGGGGCTAGCTGTCATGAATGTCTCCGTTCGGCGAAATTCCGTTTACCTACGCTTCCGTAGGTTACGCAACCGTAAGTTGTTGAGGCCAGGGGCGTCAAGCCGGATGGGAGAACGCTGTCTAGAGTTCACGTGGTTGACACGTCGGTCACTGCCATCCCCGGTCGTCTAGTGGCAGGACAGCGGACTTTGAATCCGTCAACGGAGGTTCGACCCCTCCCCGGGGAGCCACCGTCGTCCCAGATGATGCGCACATGCGTGTGCTGGCCTGCGACGACACCGTCGCATCGTGCTGGGACTCGCGGTAGCGTTCAAGGCACGAAGTCCTTCCCAGGAGGTATGTGATGTCCCGATCCTCGCGCCTGTCGGCTCTCGCGGTCTCCGCCGTCGTCCTGGTGGGCATCGGCTCTGCACCGGCAGCCCACGCGGCCGTGTCTGGTGCAGCGAAGACCTGGGTGGCATCGCCCACCGGTGTCGTAGGCGTTCAGCAGTCGGTCGTCATCAAGGCCGGTGCGGCCAGGAAGACTGCGGGCAAGGTCGCCACCTTCACCTTCACTGACCCGGCGGGCGGTGTGAACGCCGGGCAGGCCATCGTGAATTCCGCGGGATTCGCGGCCCTTGCCTGGATGCCCAACGACGCTGGCGCCTGGTCCGTGAGCGCTTCCGTGGGCGGTGTTTCGATCGCTCCCACCTCGGTGACAGTCGCGGCGATGCCCACCGATGTCAGCCTGCTGGTGCCGGCCCAGGTGGGCGCGGGTGTGGCGACGACGGTCCTGGTCGAGGTCTCCGCCGTTACCGGTCCCATCACGCCGGGAGGCACGATCACGCTTCGCGACCAGAACGGCGGCACCGTGGGAACCGGAACCCTCGCTCCCACGAGCACCGCAGGGATGGCCATGGCGCAGGTCGGCTGGACGCCGAGCGCCGGCACGACGTCGCTCACGGCTCTGTACACGCCAGCCACGACTGCCTTTGCCTCGTCCTCGAGTGAGGTAGCGCGTCCCGCGATCGGCGGCACCCCCAACCTGACCATGCGCATGCCCGAATCCCTGTACAACGGTGAAGCCGTCACCCTCACCGCGATCACGAGCGCCGGAATGCCGGCCGGCGGCGTGGCCTTCAGCCTGAACATCGGCGGCTTCGTCTTCTATCCGATGGGCGGATCTCAAGGCATCAACACCGGTCCCCGTGGCGTGGACTTCGCGTGGACTCCGACCCAGGTCGGGTTCCAGTCCGTTGGCTTGAGCTATGCCTCGAATGACTTCCAGACCAACGCCAACGTGAGTCAGGCCGTCGATGTCCTTCCCGCTCCGGTGGCCGACGCCATCACCGTCACGCCTGCTGGCAGTGCCGCGTGGGGTCCCGGCGCCGTCGGGTCGCTCCCGGCCGGGTCGTCGCTGGGCCTGACCGCGACGTCCACCTCGGGCAATCCGGTCGTGCTGACGACTGATGGTCCCTGCCAACTGGACGGATCAACGCTGACAGTCCTGTCCGCCGGAAACTGCAGCCTCATGGCGCACTCGCTGGGCAATGGCGATGGTCTGGCGGCGAGTACGTCTACCTATACGGTCGCCATCTCCTAGCCCTTGACCGCTAGGGTGGGAAGGCTTCTCCGGCCGATCGCGCGGCCCGCCGCGCCCGACCCGACTGAGGACCTCCGTGACCCATCGCCGACCGTCCGTCGTCGTCATCCTCGCTGCAGGCGAGGGCAAGCGCATGAAGTCAGACACCCCCAAAGTGCTCCACTCCATGGCTGGCCGCTCCCTGCTCGGGCACGTCATCGAGGCGGCGTCGACGCTGGAGCCACAGCACCTCGTCGTCGTCGTCGGTCATGGCCGCGATCAGGTCCAGGAGCACGTTGACGAGATCGCCCCCTGGGCGGTCACGGTGGTCCAGGAGCAGCAGAACGGCACCGGTCATGCGGTTCGGGTCGCGCTTCATGGACTCACGGAGCGCGGCATCGCCGTCAGCGACGGCCCGGTAGTCGTCCTCACCGGTGACACACCGCTGCTCACCGGCCAGACGCTGGTGGGTCTCCTGCTGGAGCACGAGTCGACTGCGGCTGCTGCCACGGTCCTCACGGCCAGACTGGACGACCCGACGGGCTACGGCCGCATCGTGCGGTCGGCCGACGGCGCTGTCACGGCGATTGTCGAGCACAGAGATGCGGACGAGGCACAACTGCGGATCGACGAGATCAACTCCGGCATGTACTCGTTCGATGCCGAGGCGCTTGCGTCCGCACTGGGACAGATCACCACGGACAACGCCCAGGGCGAGGAGTACCTGACGGATGTCATCGGACTGCTCCGAGCCGGTGGCCGCTCCGTTTCCGCGTCCGTCTGCGTGGATCCGCACGAGATCCTCGGAGTCAACGACCGGGTCCAGCTCGCCGAGGCGGCCGGCCTCATGCGCGATCGCATCAACGCCGGCTGGATGCGTGAAGGTGTGACGATCGCGGATCCGGCGAGCACCTGGCTCGACGTTGATGTCGAACTGGAGCGGGATGTTCTCGTCAGACCCCAGGTGACGCTGCGTGGACCGACGTCCATTGCCACCGGTGCGATCGTGGGACCGGGCACGACCCTGATCTCCTGTGAGGTGGGATCGGGTGCCGAGGTGATCCACACGTGGGCAGAGCTCGCGGTGATCGGAGCCGATGCCACGGTCGGTCCATTCACGTACCTGCGGCCCGGCACCATTCTCGGTCGGGGCACCAAGGCTGGCGCCTACGTCGAGATCAAGAACTCGACTCTCGGTGACGGGTCGAAGGTGCCGCACCTGTCCTATGTCGGAGACGCGGAGATAGGCGAGGGCTCCAACATCGGCGCGGCGACGGTCACCGTCAACTACGACGGAGTCGCGAAGCACCGCACGGTCATCGGTGATCATGTGCGAATCGGCAGCGACTCCATGCTGGTGGCCCCGGTCACGATCGGGGACGGCGCCTACACGGCTGCCGGGTCTGTCATCACCGACGATGTCCCCCCGGGCGCCATGGCGGTGGGACGTGCACGTCAACGCAACGTGGAGGGCTGGGTCGAGCGACGTCGCTCTGGCTCACCCGCTGCTGACGCGGCGGAGCGGGCGCGGCAGGATGGAGCCAGCGACCACCCCCACACTGCTGGCGAGGAGACCCGGTGACCCATCTGTCGGTACCCACCGAGAAGCGGCTGATCTTCCTGGCCGGCCGTTCGTATCCCGAGCTGGCCGAGGAGGTGGCGGAGAACCTGGGAGTGCCGCTCTCCCCGACGATGGCCTACGACTTCGCGAACGGTGAGATCTTCGTTCGCTTCCAGGAGTCGGTGCGTGGCACGGATGCGTTCGTCCTGCAGAGCCACACCACTCCGATCAACAAGTGGATCATGGAGCAGCTGATCATGATCGACGCTCTGAAGCGGGCGTCCGCCAAGCGCATCACCGTGATCGTCCCCTTCTACGGCTACGCCCGTCAGGACAAGAAGCATCGTGGTCGCGAGCCGATCTCGGCGCGACTCATCGCCGACCTGTTCAAGACAGCTGGCGCCGACCGGCTCATGACGGTCGACCTTCACACCTCGCAGATCCAGGGCTTCTTCGACGGACCCGTCGATCACCTGTTCGCGATGCCGATCCTTGCCAAGCATGTGGCGTCCCGGGTGCCGCGCGAGGAGATCACCGTGGTGTCCCCGGATGCCGGTCGCGTCCGGGTGGCTGAACGCTGGACTGACGTGCTCGGTGCTCCGCTGGCGATCATTCACAAGCGCCGCGACCCCGACGTTCCCAATCAGGTGAAGGTCTTCGAGGTCGTCGGCGATGTCGCCGGACGCACGTGCGTCCTCGTCGACGACATGATCGACACCGGCGGCACCATCGTGAAGGCGGCGGAGACCCTCTTCGACAACGGAGCGAAGGATGTCATCGTGGCGGCCACTCACGGAATCCTGAGCGACCCGGCGCGCGAGCGCCTGCAGGAGTCGCGGATCTCAGAGGTCATCGTCACGAACACGCTCCCGATCGCCGAGGATCGCACGTTCGACAAGCTGACGATCCTGTCGATCGCGCCGATTCTCGCGAAGGCCATCACCGAGGTGTTCACGGACGGCTCCGTCACGAGCATGTTCGAGGACGATCCGGTCGGCCCAGAGGCCTCCTCCCACTGATCTTGCGATTTGCACCGCTTCCCGGTTCAGTTCTGAAGAACTGAACCGGGAAGCGGTGCTTTCTTCAGAACTGAACCGCCCTGCTGGCGAAGTCGTTGACGGCCCGTTCGTCTGCTTCGGCAGGCGGTTCACATCGCAAGTTCCTGCGGGAAACCGGTTCAGTTCTTCAGAACTGAACCGGGAAGCGGTTCAAATCGAGAGTTGGGCTGGGGTGTGGTCCGGAGCACCCGGTCGCACGGGGTAGACTTCCCAAGCCCTCGGCGAGGGTGTTGAGATGAAGTGCTGACCGCGCTTCGGACCGGCACCGTGATCGACGTGGTCGGCGCCCACCGGCGTTGCCGAGGTGACCGACGATGATCGAGGAGTAACAGACGTGACCACCGTGGCCCTGACCGCCGTTTCCCGTTCCGATTTCGGCAAGGGTGCCGCTCGTCGCACCCGCCGCGAGGGCAACACCCCCGCCGTGATCTACGGCGGTGACATCGATCTGCTGCACATCGCACTGAACACCCACGAGCTCGGCCTGGCCCTGCGCCGCCCGCGCGTCGTGCTGTCCATCGACGTCGACGGCACCACCATCCTGACCAAGCCGCGCGACATTCAGCGCGATCCCGTCAAGCGCTCCCTCGAGCACCTCGACCTCGTGGTGATCACCGAGGCTGAGGCCCGGGTCCGCTCCGACATGGCCGACGCCATCAAGGCCGCCACGGTCGCTGCGGAAGAGGCCGGCATGGACGCGTCCGTGGCCATCCAGGCCCTCGAGGTTGCTGTCGCTGCCGGCGAGGATCCCACCGCGGCAGCCAAGCACGCCGTTGCCGACGCCGAGCATCAGGCTGAGGCGTACGCCGAGGCTGCTCAGCACGAGGCGAGCGTCGAGGCAGCTGACGCCGCGACAGCGGCCGAGGGCACCGAAGCCACGGAGTAGTCCGCACCCGTGTCGTCCGCCCCGTGGCTCATCGCCGGGCTCGGCAACCCTGGACCGGAGTACGCCGCAACGCGGCACAACATCGGCTTCATGGTGGTCGACGCCCTCGCTGATCGTGGAGGCGTGCGCCTCGCTCGCCACAAGCGGGCGCATGCGCTCGCGGCAGAGGTGAAGATCGGCACCCCCGGGTCGATGCATCGACTTGTGGTCGCCGAGCCGCTGTCGTTCATGAACGAGTCCGGTGGGCCGATCTCGGCGCTCATGTCCTTCTATGGCGTGGCGCCGGACCGGCTCATCGTCGTCCACGACGAACTCGACCTGCCGTTCGCGGCACTGCGGGTGAAGAACGGTGGCGGCGACAACGGCCACAACGGACTCAAGAGCATCCGGCGCTCGATCGGCACCGGAGACTTCCTTCGCGTGAGGGCCGGTATCGGACGGCCTCCTGGTCGACAGGACGCTGCCGCCTTCGTGCTCAAGGCGTTCGCGTCCGGCGAGCGCCGAGATCTCCCGGAGTTCATCGACAGGTGCGCGGATGCCGTTGAGTCCCTGGTGACGGACGGCCTGGAGCGCACCCAGAACCGCTACAACGACTGATCATGGGTAGACGCCGTCAGGATGACCCGATGGCGTCGACCTCGATCCCGTGGAGGAAAGTAGAACCATGACGACAGATGCAGAGCTCTCGCGTGAGGTGTCCCAGGAGGCCGGTCAGCTCCTGCTCGAGCTGCGGGCTGGCTTCGGCCCCATCGATGACAAGGACGCCGCGAACGAACTGCGCAAGCGGGGTGACCGTGAGGCTCACCTGCTCATCATGGACAGGCTCTCCAGCGCTCGCCCGAACGACGCGATCCTGAGCGAGGAGGGCAAGGACAACGCCTCCCGGCTCGACGCCGAGCGCGTCTGGATCGTCGATCCGCTGGACGGCACCTACGAGTACGGTCAGGGTCGCCCTGACTTCGCCGTGCACATCGCTCTCTGGGAGCCGGCCACGCGCATCCTGTCGGCCGCAACGGTGGACCTGCCCGCCCAGGGCCTGACCCGCTCGGTGCTCGACGACGTCGATGCGCCGCCGGCCCTGCCGATGGATCGCCCGATCCGTATCGTCGCGTCGCGGAGCCGTCCGCCGGCCACCCTGCCACGTACCGTCGAGCTCCTGGCCGACACTCTGGCGCGCGAGGGGATCAGCGATCGGGGTGTCGAGATTGTCGATGTCGGCTCGGTAGGGGCCAAGGTCAACGAGATCATCTCCGGACGCGCCGAGGCCTATGTCCACGACACCGGGTTCTACGAGTGGGATGTTGCAGCGCCCTACGGTGTGGCCATGAGGTACGGCCTCGTTCCGTCGCACGTCAACGGCGAGCCGGTGATCTTCAACCAGATGCCTCCCTACGTCACTGACCTGATGGTCAGCCACCCGGCGATAGTCGATGCTCTGCGGGCGGCAGTGAAGGCAGCTTCCGAATCGTGAATCTTGCCGGGCTGCTGACAGCCCTGGGCGAGGGCACGGGGCAGGGCACCGCATTCACGGCGGTCGGAGACCTCGCGGCGACCGGATCAGGTGCCACCGTGGAATCCCCCGCGGCGCTCCATCCGCTCGTCGTGGCGGAGATCGCACTTCGACGACCCACAGGCACCCCGGTCATCGTGGTGACGGCAACAGGGCGTGAGGCCGAGGACGTCGCAGCTGCCATTCCCGAACTCGTGCCGGGGGCGCAGGTCGCGGTGTTTCCCTCGTGGGAGACGCTGCCGCATGAGCGGCTCTCGCCATCCTCGGACACCGTCGGACGACGCGTCGCGATCCTGCACCGCCTCGCACACCCGGATGCCAGCGATCCGCTGGGTCTGCCCATCGACATCCTGGTGACGTCGGTCCGGGCGTTCCTCCAGCCCGTCGTCCGCGAGGTGGCGGACGTCCGACCCATCCGTCTCGCCGTCGACGACGAAGCGCCGTTGGACGAGCTGGTCGAGTCCCTGGTTGCGCTGGGCTACGAGCGCGTCGACCTCGTCGAGCGACGCGGCCAGGTGGCGGTGCGCGGTGGCATTCTCGACGTCTTCCCTCCCACGGAGGAGCACCCGCTGCGCGTGGAGATGTGGGGCGACACAGTTGAGGAAATCCGCACTTTCTCCGTGGCAGATCAGCGCTCGCTGGAAGTGGCCGAGCAGGGGCTCTGGGCACCGGCCGTCCGTGAGCTGCTCCTCACTCCGGAGGTCCGGGCTCGAGCCGCCGATCTCGGACGCACCCAGCCGCACCTCCTCGACATGTGCGACAAGCTGGCCCAGGGCATCGCCGTCGAGGGCATGGAGTCGCTGGCACCCGTGCTGACGGACGAGCTCGTCGTCCCACTGGAGCTGATCGACGGCAGTGCCACGGTCGTGCTGCTCGAGCCGGAGCGCATCCGACGTCGAGCCCACGATGTCGTGCGCACGGCCGAGGAGTTCCTGATGGCGTCGTGGCACAACGCCTCGGTCGGCAATGAGACGCCCATCGACCTCGCGGCCGCGTCCTATCGAGAACTCTCCGATGTCCGTGATCTCGCAACAGCTCGCGAGGATGCCTGGTGGCGGCTGACGCCCCTGGCGAGCGACGAAGAGCTTGATGGAGCCGCACCCTCGGCCATCCGCATTCCCGGACGTGAGCTCGAGTCCTACCGTGGAGCGTCCGCACGAGCCGTCGAGGACCTGCGCACCTGGGCGACCGCAGGTGGGCGAGTGGTCCTCCTGGCCGAGGGTCACGGGTCCGTGCAGCGACTCGTGGAGGAACTCGCCGATGCAGGCGTGCCGGTCCGGTCGCTCGACGCATTGCCTGAGCCGCCGGAGCCGGGAATCGTCGCGGTGACCCAGGGGCGTCTGCTGCACGGCTTCGTGGTCGACGACGCGGATCTCACCGTGCTGACGGAGACGGACATCGTCGGACAGCGATCGTCCACGCGCGACATGCGTCGACTTCCTTCGCGACGCCGCCGCACGATCGACCCGTTGACCCTGACCCCGGGAGACTACGTCGTGCACGAGCAGCACGGAGTGGGCAAGTACGTCGACATGGTGCAGCGCACGGTCGGTGGCGCTGAGCGCGAGTATCTGGTGCTGGAGTACGCGGCGAGCAAGCGCGGACAGCCACCGGATCGTCTCTTCGTACCGACGGACCAGCTCGACCTGATCACCAAGTACGTGGGTGGTGAGGCGCCAGCCGTGCATCGCCTGGGTGGAGCGGACTGGCAGAAGGCCAAGGGGCGGGCGCGCAAGGCCGTCAAGCAGATCGCGGGGGAGCTCATTCGCCTCTACGCCGCGCGGCAGGCGAGCAAGGGCCATGCGTTCAGCGTCGACACTCCCTGGCAGCGGGAGCTCGAGGACGCATTCCCGTATCAGGAGACGCCGGATCAGCTGGCCTGCATCGATGAGGTGAAGGCAGACATGGAGCGGACGGTCCCGATGGATCGACTGATCTGCGGAGACGTCGGATACGGCAAGACGGAGATCGCTGTCCGAGCGGCCTTCAAGGCGGTCCAGGAGGGAAAGCAGGTCGTCGTCCTGGTGCCCACCACCCTGCTGGTGCAGCAGCACTACTCCACATTCGCCGAGCGCTTTGCCTCGTTCCCGGTCAAGGTCGGGGCGCTGTCCCGCTTCAGCTCCGACGCTGAGGCGAAGGAGATCATCGAGGGAGTCGCCGACGGGACCGTCGATGTCGTCATCGGAACGCATCGACTTCTCACGTCGTCCGTCCGGTTCAAGGACCTGGGGCTCGTCATCGTCGACGAGGAGCAGCGCTTCGGCGTGGAGCACAAGGAGCACCTGAAGGCGTTGCGCACCAACGTCGACGTCCTTGCGATGTCGGCCACTCCCATCCCGCGCACGCTCGAGATGGCGGTCACCGGGATCCGGGAGATGTCGGTCATCCAGACACCTCCGGAGGAGCGTCACCCGGTCCTGACGTTCGTCGGTCCCTACGACGACAGGCAGATCAGCGCCGCCATCAACCGCGAGCTCATGCGTGAGGGTCAGGTCTTCTTCGTCCACAACCGGGTGAAGTCGATCGACCGGGCGGCCGCGCGCATCCAGGAGCTCGTTCCGGATGCCCGGGTCGCCGTCGCGCACGGCCAGATGGGTGAGAGCGCGCTGGAGCAGGTCATCGTCGACTTCTGGAACGGCGATATCGATGTGCTGGTCACCACGACCATCGTGGAGTCCGGCATCGACATCGCGAACGCCAACACGTTGATCGTCGATCGGGCCGACACGTTCGGCCTCTCGCAGCTGCACCAGCTTCGTGGGCGGGTGGGACGCGGTCGCGAGCGGGCCTACGCCTACTTCCTCTACTCGCCTGAGACTCCGTTGACGGAGACGGCGCATGAGCGCCTCGCGACGATCGCCCAGCACACCGACCTTGGATCGGGAATGCACATCGCCATGAAGGACCTGGAGATCCGTGGAGCCGGAAACCTGCTCGGCGGCGAGCAGAGTGGTCACATCGCTGATGTCGGCTTCGATCTCTACGTCCGTCTGGTGGGGGAGGCGCTCGCGGAGCATCGCAATGAGGACGCCGCCGTCATCGGTGAGGTGCGGGTGGAGCTCCCGATCGACGCGCACATCCCGATGGAGTACGTCCCGCATGAGCGACTGAGGCTCGAGGCCTACAAGCGCCTCGCTGACGCCTCGACAAATGCGGAGGTCGACGAGGTGGCCGCGGAGCTTCTCGACCGCTACGGCCCGCTGCCGGAGCCGGTGGAGTCGCTGCTGAGCGTGGCGCGATTCCGGGTGGTGGCGCGGTCGGCGGGTCTCACCGAGATCGTCCTGCAGGGCTCGAACGTGAAGTTCCACCCCGTGGAGCTTCCCGAATCGGGCCAGATGCGACTGGGTCGGCTGTACCCGCGCACGCTCGTCAAGCCAGCGGTCCGTACGATCATGGTGCCCCGTCCGGCAACCGCCCCCGTGGGTGGGCAGCCACTTCGAGGCACCGAACTGCTGGACTGGGCGACGGAACTCATCACCGCTGTCCTGGCCCCGCCACCACCCGCACCACCGATGGAGCAGAACTCATGACGTCAGCCCGCCGGCTCACCCTCGCGGCCGCCGCATTCGCCACGTCGGCAGCACTCGTGCTGTCAGGTTGCGCGAATCAGGAGCCCGGGTCCGCTGCGACCTTCAGCGACAGTCGCATCACGGAGGCTCAGCTCACCGACCAGGTCATGGCAGTGCTGGAGGCGAAGGGGCAGTCCACGTCGACTCCCGACGCTGGGCTCGTGCAGCAGACGCTGGGGCGCATGATCACCATGGTGCTCGTCGATCGACTGGCCGAGGAGCAGGGTCTCGCTGTCACCCAGGGTGACCTCGACGAGATGCGCGTGCGCCTCGAGGCTCAGGTCGGCGGCTCGGAGGCCCTCCAGCAGGCGTTCCTGCAGGAGAACGTCGCCCCATCTCAGCTGGAGGCGCTGCTGCTGCTCCAGATCCAGGCTCAGGAGCTGGGCATCGCTCTCAACCCGCGCGGGTCCGCCGAGGAGCAGGGCATGGCCGTCTTCGAAGCCGTCAGCGCTCTGAGCACCGACCTCGACACGACTGTCAGCCCGCGATTCGGAACGTGGGATCCGATCTCCCTGTCCCTCGGCGCTGTCCCGAACGATCTGTCAACACCGCCGGTCATCGAGTAGGGCATGACGGACGTCTCGCCGAAGCCTCAGCCGGGGACCCAGGCTGGTCGGCTGGGCGAGCGAATGCTCGAGCTGGTCGCGGTGATGGATCGACTGCGCTCCCCCGGGGGTTGCCCATGGGATGCGCGTCAGACTCACGAGTCGCTCGTGGAGTACCTCATCGAGGAGTCCTATGAGACGGTCGAGGCGATCGAGGAAGGTGACCGCAGCCTCCTTCGCGAGGAGCTCGGTGACCTTCTCCTCCAGGTCGTGTTCCATGCCCGCATCGCGCAGGAGGATGCGGACGATCCATGGACCGTCGACGACGTTGCGGACGGCATCATCGCCAAGCTGATCCGTCGGCACCCCCATGTGTTCTCTGATGTCACGGCGGACACCGCCGCTCAGGTCGAGGCGAACTGGCACGCCATCAAGGCGCAGGAGAAGGGTCGGGAGTCGGTCACCGATGGCATCCCGTCCGCGCTCCCGGCAATGACGCACGCAGGGAAGGTGCTGTCGCGCAGTGCCTCGGTGGACGGGCTGCCTGCCCTCGCGGCACACGCCGTGGCTGCGCGGACGATGGTCGATGTCGACGACGATGCGGCGTTCGGCGACCTGCTGCTTGCCCTTGTTGCTGCTGGCCGGGAGCGGGGTCTGGACGCTGAGACGGCGCTGCGAATGGCGTCACGGCGCCGGATCACGCAGGTCAGAAGTGCCGAGGGGCTGGGGACCGAGGACTGATCGGCGGTTCGACCGGCCTGTAGGCAAGTGCGGCGGCCTGGTGGGACAAAGGCCTTGTGATCAGCATATTAACTAAATTTGGGACATAACGATATTCCGGTTGCACAACGTATGAAGCGGAGGATCCTTCGACATGCATGTTTCTGGGAAAGGTCACGAAATGCGTGATCCCCATAACAGGAGGAGGGCCCATGCCGGGCGTACTTCAGTTGTCCTATTCGCAGTATCAGACAGTGTTCAACGGTCTGTCGTTCGCGCTGGCGTCAATGCTGGCGACCTTCGTCTTTCTTCTCGTCGTCCAGGGACGGGTGCTGCCGCGCTATCGCCAGGCGCTCGTCGTCTCAGCGATGGTCTGTCTCATCGCGGCCTACCACTACTACCGGATCTTCAACTCCTTCACCGAGGCGTACATCGCCACTGGAGCGGGCGAGCCGGCCACGGCGACGGTCTCGTACATGCTGGTCAACGGCGAAGGATTCAACGAGGGCTACCGCTACGTCGACTGGCTGCTGACCGTCCCGCTGCTGCTCTTCGAAACGATTGCCGTGCTTGCACTGGCTCGCAGCGTCCGCAAGAACCTGATGCTCAAGCTGATCCCGGCATCCGTGCTGATGATCGTCCTGGGCTACCCCGGGGAGATCGCGACAGACAACCTCGCTCGCGGCATCTGGGGCGCCCTGTCCACCATCCCGTTCCTGTACATCCTGTACATCCTGTGGGTGGAGCTCAGCAAGTCGATGAAGACCCAGCCGAACCAGGTGCGCAAGGACCTCAACGGGCTCCGGCTGCTGCTTCTCGCCACCTGGGGCGTCTACCCCATTGCCTACCTGCTGCCGCAGCTGGGCATCGAGAGCGCCGATGCTTTCGTGTGGCGCCAGGTCGGGTACTCGGTCGCCGACGTTCTCGCGAAGTGTCTCTTCGGCCTGCTGATCTACAAGATCGCCCGCGAGAAGAGCTTCGCCGACGACGAGGCGTTCGCGACGCAGGAGATCAAGGAAGCACCGTCCTCGGTCAACTCGTAGTTCTCCAGGGCAACGAGGCTGGGGTCCGCCATACGGCGGACCCCAGCCTTTGTCGTGAGAGTAATCTGAGGACGTCCTCCGAATTCGGCGACGAGAGCGGCACGCTCTAGGCTCAGGTCCATGGCTGCCATCGATGCGATCATTGCCCGCGAAATCCTCGACTCCCGTGGCAATCCCACGGTTGAGGTCGAGGTGCTCCTCGAAGACGACACGGTGGCTCGCGCCGCTGTCCCGTCCGGAGCCTCCACCGGAGCCTTCGAGGCGTCCGAACGCCGCGATGGCGGCGACCGCTACAACGGCAAGGGTGTCCTGGAGGCCGTCGCTGCGGCTGAGGAGGAGATTGCTGCCGAGATCATCGGCCTGGACGCCACCGAGCAGCGTCTCATCGACCAGGTGATGATCGATCTCGACGGCACGCCCAACAAGTCCCGACTCGGCGCCAACGCGATCCTCGGCGTCTCACTAGCCGTGGCCAAGGCCGCGGCCTTCTCCGCTGAACTGCCGCTGTTCCGCTATGTCGGCGGCCCGAACGCACACGTGCTGCCGGTGCCGATGATGAACATTCTCAACGGTGGCGCGCACGCAGACTCGAACGTCGACATTCAGGAGTTCATGATCGCTCCGATCGGTGCGACGACGTTCACCGAGGCGCTGCGTCAGGGCACCGAGGTCTACCACTCCCTCAAGAGCGTGCTGAAGAAGGAGGGACTGGCCACGGGCCTGGGCGACGAGGGCGGTTTCGCCCCATCGCTGTCCAGCAACCGGGCGGCTCTCGAGCTGATCTCCACGGCCATCGAGTCCACCGGGCTGAAAGTGGGCACGGACATCGCCCTCGCGCTTGACGTCGCGTCGACCGAGTTCTTCGCAAATGGCTCGTACACGTTCGAGGGTGCGGAGCGCTCCGCTGAGTGGATGACCGGCTACTACGAGAGCCTGGTTGCCGACTTCCCGCTGGTCTCCATCGAGGATCCGCTGGCCGAGGACGACTGGGCCGGGTACGTCCACCTCACCGACGCGCTGGGCGACAAGGTGCAGATCGTGGGCGACGACCTCTTCGTGACCAACCCAACTCGTCTCCAGCGCGGGATCGACGAGGGTGCGGCGAATGCCCTGCTCGTCAAGGTGAACCAGATCGGCACCCTCACCGAGACCCTGGATGCCGTCGCGCTTGCCACGAGCAACGGCTACCGCAGCATGATGTCCCATCGTTCCGGTGAGACCGAGGACACCACGATCGCCGACCTCGCCGTCGCGACCGACTGCGGACA
>Ga0181554_1002011_pt1 | contig 18466 bp, 12 predicted proteins | sample 011ome_16_FD_145602 | JGI IMG/M metagenome (GOLD analysis project Ga0181554, IMG submission 145602) | Coastal salt marsh microbial communities from the Groves Creek Marsh, Skidaway Island, Georgia - 011503CT metaG (spades assembly) | ecosystem: Environmental > Aquatic > Marine > Intertidal zone... | reverse complement strand
CGGGAGAAATACAAAAGCTCGATCAATCGTATGGTAAGGCGCGTTTGAAGAACGCCGACATATTCTTCTCGGACCGCCAAACAGTTGGACTTTCGCGTTTGTCGCCGAGGGCTTGTCAAATACGTAACTAGCTCTAATGAGTGCGATGGAAACGACTTGCGGCAATGTGTCTCGTATTTAAAACAGGAATCTACCCAAGAAGACGTTTGTGGACTCGAGAGCATCCCAGACGAACGTCACGCCGGGGGTTCCGAGCGCACTGTGCACCTGGAAAAATTCTATCAGCCCCTTCACAAAAGCGGGGAGCGGGCCACCGAGGACAAGCCCATTGAACTGCATCACGGCGTTCCGTTTATGCAGGCTGACGACTGCGATTTTCGGGGTGGTACTTTGTCCACATACGGACCTCGGATAGCTCAAGGCCACAGGCTTCCTCCTGTACGACGCGAGTATTCCGCGCGCGACGGCCGTGGCGTTGAGATCAGCCGTAAAAGCGTTTTTTTCTTCGTTCGTCCCGCAACAATCTCCGGCGGCGTACACGTTATCGAATCCCTCGACGCGCAAGCCATTCGCCATGTCTACACGTACGTCACCGTTCTTCCCGACGCCGCGCGTTTCCAACGGCCCTGGAAGCGAACGACCCCCAATGCAGGGGTAGACCAGTGAAGCGCGCAGCTCTCTGCCTTGTTCCGTGCGCAGGTTCCAGTTGCCGCCGCCGGGACGAAGCATCGCGACGTCCTTCGGAGCCCCACCCCAATCCTCTACTCGATCGTTCAGAACCACCCAAACACCTTTTTTCTCGAGCCAACGAAGAGCGAGTTTCCCAGCACGCGGCGGCATACGCTCAAGAAGACGGTCGTGCGGGGTGATGAGCGTGACTTCTTTATGGCGACCCCACTTTCCCGCTATCTCGGCGGCCAACTCGACGCCGACTGTGCCACCTCCGACGATAACAACACTCTTTGCGGAAACCAGCGTGACATGCGCAGCTTCAATCTGAGCTCGACGCTCCTCGGGGCTTGACGCGACGTCATGTGGCGCTTTGATGGGGTTCGGATACGAGGATCCCGTCGCGATGACCACGTGGTCTGCTGGCAAGCTCGAACCGTCGTTCAACTTTACGCCCGTCACAGTCGTGTCGCTACCCGCTGACTCGAGCCCGACAGCGGTCGCTCGCACAGTGCCTCGAGGTTGCGCCTGGACCATCTTCCGAGCAGACTTAGGCTCGACGAGGCATCGCAGTGCCCCGGGGGTGTACTCCCAAAACCCCTTGGAATCTACGAGAGTGACGTGTATCCTTCCCCCTCTTCGCAGCATGCGCGACGCGCGTCTCCCCGCGAACTGCCCGCCGACAACCACCACCCTGGGTTGCTCCGATCCACGTGACATGTTGCTCACACGAGCGAGGACGCGGCTTCGCGACCGACGCCGTCTCGTACGCGCACGTCGCAGTGCGGCACGAACGTCCTTCGGGCGAAACAATTGGGGCGTTTTTCGTTGCCAAAAACTCACCTGCGATTGACAGGCACGTCGACACATTCCTTCCAGAACTGAGCGCGCGTGATGGCATCCGCCACCGCCATCGCCCTTTCGGGCGTGTCCTCCGCCGCGCGATGGAGGAGCGGACAACGCGTCAAAACCCCCAGCTCCGCGAAGCTCATCCGCACCATCGCTTCTGGTAGGGGTGCGAGCGCACGCAAGTTTCGACCCGCCGCCGCCGCCGCAGATGATGCCGAAAGCCCGCCGACGGAAGAGCTCGTCCAGTCCGGAGCTGTCATCAGCGCGCACGGTTTGAAAGGCGAGGTGCGGGTGATGCCTTTTACTGATTTCGTAGAGGAGCGTTTCTTCTCGCCGTGCACGCAGTACATCGAGGACCAGGCGCAGGGAAGAACCGCGGGGGGCGACTACGACAAACCTCCGGGAACTGTGTCAAAGGTGAGGATTATTGCCGGACGAGAGGTCACGAGCAAAGGCCGGAACGAATGCGTCATCAAAATCAAAGGCGTCAACGACCGCAACGCATCTGAAGCGCTCATTGGTCGTAGGTTATACGTGCTCGCCTCCGATCGACCGGAACTGCGCGAAGAACAGGTGGGCTCCGGCGACGACGAGTTCTATTCGTCCGAACTCGAGGGGTTGGAGGTGGTGATGCAGGAAACGGGGGTATACGTCGGGAAGGTGGTCGACGTGTTTCGAGGCGCGGGAACGCATGACCTGCTCAAGGTGAACGTCCCCCCTCTGCCCACGCCAGAGGGAGAGGAACCCCCGAAGTTTCAGCCGGAAGAGCACGTGTTTGTGCCGTTCGTGAAGGATATTGTTCCGTCGGTGGACTTGACAAAGGGTGTCCTGGAAATCACGCCGCCGCCCGGCTTGTTGGACCTTCGTCAGAAGGCGCAGAAACCCAAGCGACAGAGAGCTCGCGGTCCTCCGCCACCGAAGAAGAAACAGGATTAGACACCGAATCATCGCGAGCGAGTTGTAAGTACTATTGCTATTAAATTTTTTGTCTTTTACAGCTTTACAGTCCTCCTCACTTGCTAAGCATCGGTGTCAACTCGACGTCGTCTGAGACGGCTCGTATCTCCCGCATCACCGGCGTGGGGCGCTCGTAATATCGCAGCGAAAGAGAAGAACACACCACAGACACCGAGCTGAACGCCATCGCCGCTCCCGCAACCCACGGCGGTGCCTGTATGCGCGTGCGAGGGTACAGAACTCCCGCCGCGAGCGGAATCGCGAGGAGGTTGTACAACATCGCCCAGACGTAGTTCCGTCGAATTTGTCGGAACGTCGCGCGGGAAAGGTCGACGGCGGCGACGACATCCTCCAGGTCACTTCGCATCAACACGAAGTCCGCCGCCTCGATGGCGATATCCGTTCCCGCTCCGATAGCGATACCCACGTCCGCAGCCGCGAGCGCGGGGGCGTCGTTGATACCATCGCCAACCATGGCCACCACTGGAACGACGCGCCGTGCCACCGTCTTGACGGCTCCCGTGAGCGTCTTCTTCACCGGCGGCGCTTTGAGCTCTTCGATTTTCGCCGCTTTCCCCGCGGGAGACACCTCCGCGTGCACCGACACGATACCGCACTCGGCAGCGATCGCGCGCGCGGTTTGCCAGTTGTCTCCTGTCACCAAGTGCGATTCCACGCCCATGCGACTCAGCGCGGCGACGACACCCGCCGCCTCGGGTCGGATGGGGTCGGTGATGGCGAGCGCGCCCACGACGTCCCTGTTCATCGCCACCAGCACGCACGTGTGCGCGTCTCTCTGCACGCGTCCGACGTGCGCAGCCACGTCCTTGGGCACCTCTATCTCCGCGTCGTCGAGTAGTTTCCTGTTCCCCATCACCACCTCCACGCCTTCCACGCGACACCGAAGCCCTTCGCCCGGAACTATTTCGACGTCCGAGACCCGCGGCAAACTCGGCGTCGCGCCGTCACTGAAGCCCTGGAGCGCGCTCAGCCGCACGTTCGCGTACTTCATCACCGCCCGCGCGATGGGGTGTTCGCTCTGCGACTCCGCCGCGGCGACGACGCGCAGAAACTGCGCTTCCGCGACGACGCTTCTGAAGATCTCGACCTCGACCACCGCCGGGTTCCCAACCGTGAGCGTTCCTGTTTTATCGAACGCGATAACCGAGACGTGCCCTGCCCTTTCCAAGCCGTCCGCGCCTTTGATGAGAATCCCGTTGGTCGCGCCCACCCCCGTGCCGACCATCACCGCGGTAGGCGTGGCGAGGCCAAGCGCGCAAGGACACGCGGTGACAAGCACGGAGACTCCAAACATCAACGCGAAAACCATCTTCGTCTCTCCTTCTGGGAGGAAAGAATCCGGAAAGTACCCGGCTTCCCCGGCGGCATACCACGCGAACCACGTCGCTGCCGCCGCCGCGACGACGAAAGGCACGAAGACGCTGGATATCTTGTCCGCGAACGCCTGAATTGGCGCTTTTGCCAGCTGCGCGTTCTCCACCAATTTCACGATTTGGGACAAAGAAGCATCCGCGCCGACGCGCGTCGCGCGCATCACGAACGCGCTCCCCGAGTTGAGTGTCCCGCCCACAACGTCCGCGCCTCGCGTTTTTGAAACCGGAAGCGATTCGCCGGTGATCATGCTTTCGTCCACGAACACGTTGTCGCCGTCGACGAGCGCGCCATCGGCGGCGATCCGCGACCCCGGGTACACTTTGAGCAAGTCGCCTCTGTGTATCAATGTAGACGAGATCGAGCGCTCGGCGTAATCCGAGTAATCCGCGACGGTATCTTCCTGTGCGTCTTTCGTTTCGGGTTTCCGTTCCAAGAGCACGGCGGTGTTCGGCGTCAAGTCGAGAAGCTTTCCGATCGCTTCGCTTGTCTGGCCCTTCGCGATCGACTCTAAGTACTTCCCCAGCAAGATGAAAGTCACGAGCATGGTGCTGGTTTCGAAGAAGTCCTTCCCGTAGCTATGTCCGGTCACGACGCAGTGCGCGATGAGGTAGATGCTCGTGAAGTACGCGACGTTCGTGGCCATCGAAACCAGGACGTCCATGTTCGCTGAGCCGTTCATCAAACTCCTGTACGCGCCGACGTGGAACCGCCTCCCAACGTGGAACTGCACGGGCGTGGCGAGCGCCCACTTCGTGAAGCTCGCCAAGGACACGTGGTTCACGGCGTCTCGGTACAGCCACTCGAATCCCGGGATTCCCGGCAAAATCATGTTTATGGCGAACACGGGCGCGGTGTACGCGAGGCTCGTCCAGAACAGCGAACGGAACCGACTCGCCTCGGCGTCCGTAGCATTCGGCCGAGCGCCCGCGCCGACGCGTTCGGACGAAGACACGCGCGCGTCGAAACCGGCGTCTTCGATCGTCACTATCAGTTCGCGCGGGCCCGTGATGTCAGGATCGAACTCCACCTCCGCTGAGCCGTTCGGGAGAAGCACCACCGTGACTTCTTCCACGCCCGCCACGCCCCGCAGCACGTTCTCCACCGTGCCCGTGCACGCCGAGCAGGTCATGCCGTCCACGTACAGCTTCACCACGGAACGCGACAGTTCCGCGTCGCGCACGTGCGACGCGTCGAACCCCGCGTCATCGATCGCCTCTAGCAACGTTTCGACGCGAACGACCGCGCCGGGCAGGAGCTCGACTGCTGCGTCGCCCGTCGCGGCGGACACCGCTGCGCGTGTCACGCCCGGGACGCCGAGCAACGCCGCCTCGACGGCGCCGGAACACGCGGAGCACGTCATGCCTTCGACTTTCAGTCGCACGCGAGTCCCCACGGCCGGGTCCTCGCGGACCCCTTCCTTCGCCGAGGTCAAGCGCACGCGCTCGGGGGACGAGGAAAGGGCATCCTGCGACGCCAGGGAGCGCGACCGCATCGCCATGTCGCGAAGATATTCTTCGGGAGGACCGAGAGGTGACGGAAGATCGAACGCGTGTAGTTCACTCGGCGTGACGGGTCATCGCGCGAGCGCGTGGTCGACCAGGGTCCACGGTCGCTTCGGCCGCGAGATGGGAGGACGCCGCGGGTACGGAGACGTCCGCGCGAGAAGTGCTTGCTCGAGCGAGCGACTCAGCTCGCGCGCTTCCACGAGTGGTGAGTCGCGTTCAACACAACTCCCTTTCGGCCACTTGTGGAAAACTGACAAGACCGTTGCCGAGGAAACCGAAAAGCGGCACCTGGCGCTTTTTCGGCCGTAGTCTTCCACACGGGGACGCGCGCTTTTGCGCCACCAGTCATCTCGGACCTTTGCGCAGGATCGTCTAGGTATCCGCGTTGACCGCGTCGCCGCGCGTGTCGCACGGAGACGCCGAAGGGGTGAAATGGCGTCGCTACAAGATTTGTACGGCGTTGCCAGGCGGCTCTCCATGGAAATTCGCAGCGGCCTAGAACAACTGGAGGGCGCTGAGGCGAGGGGCACTCTTCAGTCGAGCAGTTCGCTCTCCCGAGACATGCACGCGAAACTCCATGAGCTCACGAAGATCACGCAGCAGGTGGAGAGCCAGTGGCGCGTTTTGGTCGTCCAGGAGAACACGAGCAAACGAGACATCTGGAAACGAAAAGTGGAACAAATCGTCGAGGACTGCGACCAGTACCGAGTCGCGTTGGATCGGTTCAAGTCGCGGGAAAACAGAAGGCAAGCCGATCAGCGTGACCGAGACGAGCTCATGCATCGCGTGACCTCGGACGACGAGTTCAGGCTTTTGGTGGGGCAGTACGATGCAGAAGCGGGCGCGAGGATCTCGCTGCAAAGGTCGGGGGGGATGGTGGATGAGCTCATGTCGCACGCCGGGAACGTGCTCGGGGCGCTCGGCGACCAGCGAGAGCGATTGAAGGGGGCGCAGCACAGGATGCTCGATTTCCTGAACACCATGGGCGTGTCATCTTCGCTGTTGCGCGTCATCGACCGAAGGCAGCGAATGGACGCGATCCTGGTCTATGGAGGTATGTTCGTGGTGACGGTTGTGTTGATTCTGATGTACATGTGGCTCGGGAGAAAGAAAGCGTCGGCGTAAAGACGTGTACGTACAGTATGTAGAAAACAACACAGATATCTATCCAATCTCATCATCACGCGAACTTCGCCACGAAGCCTCCGTATCCCTGCCAAACCTTGCCAACCTGCGCGCCCCAGCCTTTGAACCCCTCGCGCATCTGCGGCGCGACGAACGCGCCCGCCGGAATCGCCGCCGAGGGCATCTCGGCGGCGATGGAGAGAGGCAAGTACGTCGATTTCGTCACGAAGCGCGCCAAGCAATGCGACTGAAATTGAAACAAAAACGGCGGCACCAGGATCCAGAGCACGAACGCCTGCGTGTACGCTTGCTTTATCAAAAGATAGGCGGCCATGAATATTTGGTAAACGAAGAGCGAATTGATAATTCGCGAGAATAGCACCGGAAACATCATAGCACCGGACTCGTACGAGCGCACAAAAACGTACAGAAGGTGATGCCTCCAAACGACAAAGTTGATGGCGAAAAACAGGAGCGAGACGGCTGTTATCAGCGGTGACGCAGTGGAAAAGACCAAGCAGACAAGCAAGATGAGTTGCTGCGCGCCGTAGTGCGCGCCGAGTCTCAGGCTCCTCGGTGCCCAAGAAGCCTTGCGATCGCGCGCGATGCGTCCGCAGAATCGCGTGCGCTCTCCGCGTCCCAAAACCAAGTACGAAAGGACCCCGGTGTGCGGTATCAGAAGCCTCAACGGCTCCAGCATGAGCGCGTTCGTCGAGACGTACGCCAGGAAAAATCCAGAGGACTGAGGGACGGCGTGCCCCAAAAGCACGAACAGGGACGACGGCGACTTGATGATGTTTTCCAGCTGCGAAAACAGCGTCCCGGCGAGCATTCCACCCAGAAGGACGTTGAGGCACGCGTAAAGGTAGAAGCACTTGAACACCTTTCGGTCGATGCCGCTGAGCGTCGGTTCCGCGCATTCGAAGAGCGCGAGGAAGGCAAATCCGTACGGCACCACGACGGCGTTCCACGTCGCCAGCAACAAGCTCGGCATCCAAGCCGTCAGTAACCGGAAAAAGAACGTCGCTCCATCGTCACTCTGGTTCTCGCAGTACCAGCTCCAGTAGTATCCCGTGCTGTTCTTCCCGCAGAGCGCCGCGCTGATCGATAACATACTGCTGGTGAAGACGCCGATGGGAAAGACGATGATGCCGGCGACGGCGATTTTGGCGACGAACGAGCGCCCCCACTTTTCGCTCGGCGTCTTCCAAAGGCTCGAGTACGCCACGTCGTCCGGCGCGGGCGCGGCTCGTACGGTCCAAGCCATGTCGCCGCCGGGCTCCTGGATCAGCGTCTGCGCCGCGATCGCGGCGGAGGTTTGCGACTTGAAGAGCACGAAAAACGAAAACGCGCTTCGAGGGTCGGTCTGCGCCTCTTCTTTTTCGCGCGCGATTTCCGCCGCGAGCCGTTTCGTCTCGCTCTCCAACGCGTCGCGCCGTTCCAAAAGTTTCGCTGCCTCATCGTTCGCCGCGCACGTCTGGATGCGATCGAGGACCCGCATGTGCGCGAGCTGCTTCCTGTCGAGTTCACGGAGCCGTTTGTCCACTCTCGCGTGCCACTGCGCTGGAACCGCGGCGACGAAATCGGGGAACAACGAGGCGAACGCGCGGGAAACTTCGAGCTCGGCGGCTTGATTGGCCGGTAACAAGCCTTCGTTTCGGATCGCCGGAGATGTCGGATCTACGTTCGTCACGAGCACGGCGTATTGCTGCGCTTTTACCGCGAGCGATGTGCCGGCGGCGTTCGGTCCCGTGACATCCGCGATGGACACGTGTTGCCGATGGAACACGGAGATGGGGGAGTGAACCTCAGAGACGTCCGGTGAGACGCCGCCGCTCGCGGCCGCTGAAATGCCAGTCTCGTGCTCGCGGACGTGCACCGAAAAGCGTCTTCGAAGCAGAGACGCCGCGCGCCTGAGCGTCGGGGTGACCGCGGAGGATGATGCACCGCTCAGCGTGCGGCTCGCGAGTCTTCGTTTTTTGTGTTCCGCATCGTTCGCGCTCGTCTCCGGGTCCTCTTCGTCCGCAAGAGAGGAGGACTCAGAGCTCGACGTTCGAAAGAGGTGGTCAGAGTCAACGACCAGGTGCCCGAGGAAAGCCTGTCGGTCGGCCCGAAAGTTTTCGAAGTGGACCCACAAGAGGAAGCTGACGAACAGCACCGTGAGCAGGACGACGACGGTGTGAATCCAAAGCAGTGACGACGCCGCAGGAATGTTGGTCATCGACAGGCGATCCAGAAGTGACATGCCGCCGACTTGCAGCGCCTCTCCGGAGTCGATGACCGTGCCCAGCAAAAAATTTATCGGCAACACGACCCCGACGTTCAAGATAGCGACGAAGAAAGCTATGAGCAAGCTGAGTCGATTGGCTCGGTCGTAATACAGCGCGTCCAGGCCCGCGCTGTCGTAAAGCGCGCGCTCGGAGACACAAACAACATGGACAGCCCAGTTCCAGACGAACGATACGCCTCTGCCGAACCCGGTAACCTCGGGCGGCTTAAAGGTGACTTCCTCAGAAAGAAGTCGCGCCAAAAAGGGTTTGAAGCTGTTGTGCCTGAGTAGGGAGAAAAGTATCCAGCACGTCCCGCCGACCGCAGCGGACATGGTCGCTCCCGAAGAGATGTCTTCCCAGCTTCTGGCGGTGTTGACGCAGTACCACGCATCGCACGCTGGAAGGCGTTGGTGTGTTTCCAAAGCAGCGGTATTGAGGCGGTGTCAGCGGACTAGTGCGAGTGTTTGTATTGGAAGTGACGAGAAGAAGGGGGAAAAAGGAGGGTGCGGTGCGTACTCGTCAGGGTTGTGTTGACGTCAAACACCACGGGCGGGACGATTTCGGTGTCCATCGCCGTCGTGCGTGTATCGGTGATGTTGTCGCCCATGTGGATATCGCTCCAAAGACGAGGGAACGAGTGCGCGAGCGAGGCGGTCGCGACGCGCCTTTTGAACTGGTATTAGAAAACTCGTCGTTTTGCTCGAACGATGGCAACGAGGCACGATCGCGATTTCGTCGTGAGCGCGTTTCCAACGTTAACAAAACAGTCCCCCGCGCGCACCTCTGGGGCCGCGGGGCGTCAACATGAGCACGATACCGTTGGGGTGGTTCGAACACGCGGACACCGATGGGGACGGAAAGGTTAGCGGCGGCGAGGCTGTGGCTTTTTTCTCGCGCGCCGGCCTACCGCAGGCGTCTCTCGCCACGCTCTGGCAGCTCGTCGACAATCCGCCTCGCGGCTTCCTCGAAAAATCCCAATTCGATGTCGCGGTGCAGCTCATATACGTCGCGCAACAAGGGGGCGAGATGAACGAAATGCAGGCCAACGCCATCGCAAACGGCTACGCGTCGTATCCAGCACCGAACATGCAGGGTTTATCGGGCGCTCCGGCCGCGCCGCAGCAGCCGCAGACGATGCCGGGAGCGGGCCAGATTTCGGGAATGCAAACGAATGATCAGAACCAACACTTTCAACAACAACCGCTGCAGCCGCAGCCGACGCAACCTCAGCCGCAGGCGAACGGGTTCGGGAACTTCGGGGGATCGTTCGGGGACTCGTTCGGAGATTTCGGCGCGCAGAACGCGCCTGCCGCGGCGGGTGACGAGCCGTGGCCTCCCATGTCGCACGCGGATGTCGAGCGATACGCCCAGGTATTCCGGCACCACGACACGGACGGCGACGGGAAACTCTCCGGCGGCGAGGTGGTTCCCATGATGATGGCGCTCAACGCGCCGCAGGAGGTGCTGAAGGACATATGGGCGCTCGCTGACGCGGACGGCGACGGCGCGCTCACGAAGCAGGAGTTCACGGTCGCCATCTACCTCACCGAGCGCGCGCGCGACGGGCGCAAGCCGCCGCAGAGCCTGCCGCCTGGACCGTTTCCGCCCATGGCGCAGCAACAAGTGCAGCCGCAAATGCAGCCACAAATGCAACCTGCTGCGCCTGTTCCCGCGCCCGCGCCCGTGGCTCGGGATGCGTTCGGCGCTCTGGATGAGGACCTCTTCTCAGGAGGACCCGACCCCAGCCCTAGCGGAATGGGAGAGGCGTTCGTGTTCGGCGGCGCGGGCGGCGGCGCCGCGGCTGGCGCCAATGCGGCAGGTTTTGCCGCGGCGCCCGCCGCTCTACCTCCCGCAGCGCAGCCTGCGGCGCCGCCGACTGTATCAGACCCCCCCACAATGCCGGCCATGCCGGCCATGCCGGCCATGCCGGCCATGCCGACAATGCCCGCGGCTCCCGAGACTCGGGTCCCCGGGTCCACCGAGGCGGAGTACGCGTTCCGCGGTCCCGAGAGCTCCGAGGCGGGCGCTGGCGCGGAGGCGGACCGCGTGCGCGCGGCGCGCGCGGACGCGGAGGCGGCGGATAGGCAGCTCTGGGAGCAGGAGCAGGCTGTGTCGCAGGCGAAGGCGACGAGCGCGAGCCTGACGCAGCAGCTGCAGGACCTGGTGATGTTCCAGCGCCGGTGCGAGGCGAACATGGAGGAAGCCGCGTTCGTCGCGCGCGGCGCGCAGGAGGAAGTCGAGGCGCTCCGCAAGCGCGTGGCGACGGCGACGGCGTCGACGGAGCAGGCCAGGGGCGCGCTGGACGCGTCCACCTCCATGTCCGCGAGCGCGGCGCAGGAGAAGGCGCAGCTCGAGGCGAGACTCCGCGAGATCGAAACCGCGGGACCTGCGCTCGCGACCGGGAGCGTCCCCGAGGCGGCGGTTCCGGCGGAGCTGCTGGCGCTGCGCGCGCGCGTCGCCGACGCCGAGCAGACGTTCGCGGCGACGCCGAGCTGGGCGGACTGGGCGCGCGTGCAAGACGACGGCATAGACGTCGTGAACCTGTCCTGGGGGGGTTGGGCAGGGGACAGCACGTCGCAGGCGGCCTCTCCAGCCCCACCGCAGCAGGCACCGGTCACATAGCTAGCTCCTAGAATGACCACGACCGAAACGAGTTGCGATACGATTTTTTTCACCGCTACGCCGCGAGCAGGTCCCCCAGGGTGACCTTCCCCCTGAGCTCTTCCCTGATGGTGGACACCGCCGAGTTGGGGTTATCCGAGCCCTCCACTTCGAACGAGAAGTAAAACAACACGCGTCTCTTGTCCGACGCGTTCCCGCCTCCGCAATGCAGAAGCCTGGAGTCGAACACCGTCGCGTCTCCGGCGCCGAGCGTCGCCACGCCGTGCGGCGCGGCGAGCGCCGCCCCTCCCGTCTCGCCCGCCTCGCGGAACGCCAGGTGCGCGCTCGCCGTGTGGCTCCCCGGGATGAACACCGTCGGCCCCATGTCGCTCTCCACGTCCTGCAGCGCCACGAAGGACGTCACCACGCACCGGTCCCGGCGGTAGTTCGTGTCCGGGTGCACGGGCTGCCGCGCCGACCCCGGGTCGGACACCAGCGCCGCGAACTCGCACAGGCGCGCCTTCCGCCCCCCTGCGGCGCTTTCGAGAAACGGACGCATGTTCCGCGCGCCTTCCCGCAACGCTTTTTCCGCGGCACCCCCCCACGGTAGCTTCAGGTCATACCTGTTGCCCTTGCAGTACACGTTCCCGAACGCGTCCGAGGGGAGCCCGCCCCCGCCGCTCGCGCGCTCGAGCTCGCGCGCCAGCGTCGCGTTCACCTCGGCGAGGAGCGCGGCGGCAGTCTCCGGGGACACCGCGGCGTCAAGCCTGAGCAGCCCTTCGTTGTCGAACTTCGTCGTCGCCGCCGCGGCGTCCTCGACCAGCGATACGACCGGTGTCCCTGGGACGGGGCCGGAGGGCGCCGCGCGCATGGCGGCGACCTGCTTCGCCACCTTCTCGGCGAGCGCCTCCTCGGACTTGACCTGCTCACTGTCGAGGCTGAGCTTCATGCCCACGAAGCCGCAGACGGCGCAGAAGGCGAGGACCACGAGCTGCCCGACCCCGTCGCCGTCGTCCAGGGGGCTCGGCACGTACCCCTCCGGCACGTACATCGTCGGGTAGTCATCCACGGCCTCGACGGCGCGCGCGGCGAACGCGGTGGCCGCGCTCAAGCACGCGGGGAGCACCGCGCAGAGCGACGCCACGTCATTTGTTTTCGACTCGGTACGACCGGGGAGCGAGGCGCGCGCTGGCCGAGAGACGCGGAGCGCGGGGCGCCGCGAAGCCGCACTTCCGCGTTTCAGACCGCGAATAGAAGCCGCAGCGGCCGGGCACACCGTCGAACGCGCGGCGAGCATCGTGTCGGCGGGTCGCGCGAGCGCAGTTCTGTTTGTCGGAGGGTTTCGAACTTTCGATCAAACGGGGTTTCGGCACGACATGTCAACTCTTTCGTTTGCCGGACGCCCGCTCCACACCTCTAGGCAACCAGCGGGCAACGCGCCAACCATACCTCCGCGACGGCGACCGTTCCGGCGTCGGTCCGAATCGGCATCGCGCCGTCGGCCGCCCGTCGCGCCGTTCCCGTCCGCGCGCCCTCCGCGTTTTCGGTCGCTCGTCCCCGGCGACTCGAGGGCGTGCGAATCGTCCCGACCGCGCGGCGCGTTCGGAGGTCAGCCTCCGCGTCGGTCGCCCCGGCAACCGCGATGAACACCGCCTCGTCCACCGGACGCTGCCTGACGATCCAGTCGCACGTCGTTTCCGGGTACGTCGGGAACAAGTGCGCGGTGTTCCCGCTGCAGCTTCACGGGTTCGACGTCGACCCCATCCTCAGCGTGCAGTTCTCCAACCACACCGGGTACGGCTCGTGGAAGGGCGAGGTGATGACCGGCGAGCAGCTGCAGAGCATCGTCGAGGGCCTCGAGAGCAACGGCCTGCTCGAGGGGTACACGCACGTGCTCACGGGGTACATAGGCAGCGCGTCGATGCTGCGCACGGTCGCGAGGCTTGTGCGTAAGTTGCGCGCGCTCAACCCGGCGCTGGTGTACGTGTGCGACCCGGTGCTCGGCGACAACGGCAAGCTGTACGTCCCCGCCGAGCTGGTGGGCATCTACCGCGATGACATCGTCCCGCTCGCCACGATGCTCACCCCGAACCAGTTTGAGGCTGAGCTCCTGACCGGCGTGACCATCGCCACGGAGAGCGACGCGCTCGGGGCGTGCCAGGCGCTGCACGAAGCCGGCCCGGCGAGCGTCGTGTTGACGTCGCTGGATTTGGAGGAGGATGCCGACGAGCCCGCGGACGCGGGGGACCCGGCGGACGACGCGAAGAAGGGTCTGGGGAATCCCCACCTCCGATCGCACCAGTCGCACATCACGCTGCTGGGAAGCACGTCCACGCCGCAACTCGGGGGATGCTCGAAGCGGTTCAGGATCGTCGTGCCTCGCATCCCGAGCTACTTCACGGGAACCGGCGACTTGTGCGCGGCGCTACTGCTGGCGTGGAGCGCGAAGATTCCGGACCGGCTCGGGAGCGCCGCCGAGAAAGCCGTCGCCTCGCTTCAGGGCGTGCTGCGGCGCACGGCCGCGGCACAGGCGGAGGCGGAAGCGAGCGGTAAATCGGGGATAGGGTGCCGCGAGCTAAGGCTCGTGCAGAGCGTGGATGAGTTGCTGAGGCCGGAGGTGGACGAAGGCGCCAGGGTGGCGTGGCTGGAATAGCGAGACCGTTTCGCGTTGTATTCAAGGTTTGTCTTTATTAGACCGCACCCTCCTCGGCCGCCGCGCTGTCTTCGGCTTCGCGCTCGAACAAGTCCTCAGGCAGGGGAGTCCCCTCGTACCCGCCTCTCTCGACGCACATCTTCAGCAAGCTGCCCCAGTGCTCATCCTTAGCCATCAACAGCGGGTTACCGACCACGATCAAGAGGCACTTCGCCCTCGTCACGGCGACGTTGAACCGCTGGGGACTCGACACGAACCCTATGTGGTGCCGCGCGTCGTGCGTGAGGTGCTCTTCGCAGCTCCGCGTTAACGAGATGATGATGACACGCTTCTCGTCGCCCTGGTACTCCTCCGTCGTGCCCACCCTGACGCCCGTGATCCCGTTCAATTCAAGCGCTTTTCTGATCTTCGCGCGTTGCCTTGCGTAGGGCGCGATGACGCCGACGTCTTCCAGCTTGAACCCGGCACTGGCAGGAAGGCGCTGTAAGCTCTGGATGTGCCGCACCACTCTCTGCGCCTCCACGGGGTTGAACCAGGATGGCGAGCTCGCCTCGCGCATATCCTCGCTGACGATGCCATCCCACAGAATCGGAAAATCGTTTTCAACCGCCGCCGCCGGCAACCCTTCCCATTTTCGCAACGTCCGCACGGACGTCGCGTCCGCGCTCGGGATAAGCTTGCCGTGGTAAAACTGCTGCGACGGGAGTTCGATGATGGCCGGGTGCGACCGGTAGTTCCGGACCAACATCGTGACGAAGTCTTGATCGTACGCCCCGGTGTTCGCGTCCGGCGCGTGCGGCCCGGATCGGCACAGCCTCTCAAGCATCGACACGCCCAAAATCTCTTGCGCAAACGGCGATTGAATAATCGGCCCGAGCTGCTTGTGATCGCCCGCAATGACCAGCGTCCCGGCGGGTTTCAAGTGCTTCGCGAACGCCGCGATCGTCTCAGGCTCCGTCGCGTGGCCCGCTTCGTCCGCGACGACCAAGTCGAAGCTATCCAAGTACTCGTCGGAGGCGCACGCGTACTTCGCCGCCATCGCGCACGTCATCGCCACGACGGACGCGCGCTCGAACTCATCCACCCCCGCGGCGGCAAACCCGTGCGTCGATTGGTTCCATAACGAACAGAGCATGACCTCTTCGGGAATGGAGTTCACGTCGCGGCCGTGCGCGTTGATGCGTAGGAATTTCGACGGGTCGATGCTGCCGCCGCCTCTCAGCAACAAAGACGAGACGTGATCCGCCGCCGCGTTGGACGGCGCCGTCACCAGAACGCGGACGTTCCCCCGCGAAACCACTTGTTTGATAATCTCCACGATGGTGGACGTCTTGCCCGTGCCGGGCGGACCGAATATAACATACGGCGCGACGTGTTCACCTTTGTGCATCGCCATCGCGACCGCGTCGCGTTGCTCTTGATTGAGGTTGTCGTTGAACAACCTGATAGATCGTCGCGCGCGCGACGATTCGCGTTCCGGCGGCTTGTTGTCCCTCGAGGGGAAGATCAGGGACTGGACGTGCGGCAGCACGTCTGACGCGCCGGTACCGTCGTCCAAGCCCTGGTGCGTGACCCTGATGCCGGTGCGGCCGAGCTTGAACTCGATGCGATCGAATCGTACGGGCGAGTTCCAGCCCATCATGCGCTTGTTCGAAAACTTCAGAAGAACAGCCTTTTCTTCCACTCGGTGCACGAAGCCTTCGTAGCACCCTCCCTTGTCGTACGCGAAAATCTTATCGCCGATGCGCACAGAGGGTCGTTTCTCGGCGAGGCCCGGAACGTCGAGGCGAAGCATTTCTCTACTCGGCGTGTGACGCATCACCGCCTTGTCGCCAACGATGGCGTACTTCTGGAGTTCGAACGTTTCAGCCGCCTCTTCCGCCATGAGCAGCTCGTGGAACAGCGCGTTGTGGTTCGCGGGCGTGACGCCGCCTTCGGGGGCGAGACGTTTGCGCAACGCCTTCTCAGCCTCGCTCCCCTGAGGGGCCATCACCCCCGCCTTGATGGTGGGCTTGATTTGGTACGTACCCAAGCCTTCAAACTTGAGCCCTTGGTGGTGCTTCGGTCGCGGACCGGCCTCGACTTTCTTGTTCCGCACCGTTCGGTCGACGCGCACGCCCGTCGCCGGGCGCCTGTACGGCTCCGTCGGCGCTAACCCGGCTGCCATGACCCTGTCGAAGTCCGGGTCGTTGACGTGCACCCTCCACTGCCGCCACATCGTGAACGCGGTGGAGGTCTCTCCGAACACGGCGAAATCGAGACGCACGCGCGCGGTGATCACCCCGAGGGTGCTGCCGGCCGTGAACTTGAGCGAAACCTGCGTCGGCGAGACTGGGTCAATCGCGAGCGAGTACCCCGGACGTCCCAGCCGCGCCGCTCTTTCGTGCCCGGCGGACATCACGTGCTCCACGTTGGTCAGCACGCAGCCGGGCGAGGACACCGAGAGCGTCACAGTCGCGTCGACTGTGCCGTTGGGGAGTACGCACGTCGCTCCGAGGTCGGAAATGACGACGTGAGACTCGAGTATCTCCACCGCCGCCGCCTTCGCGAGCTCGTCTTCGTCGAAGCTTTCGGGAATCGCGCTCGCGGCGCGTCGATGGCGCGCGCCCGCTTCGTGAAAGCCACGCTCATAGCGCGCGACCGGGGCGTCGCAGCAGACGCAGTGGTACAATTCCGCGGGCCGCGTCAAGCTGCCGACGGGGAGCCCGGCTCTCTTCTCTTCCTGGCGTCTCGCGCGCTGACGCTGTTTGTGCGCCGACCTGCTCGACGGAGTTTTCCGTCCCTCACGAGCCACATCCGCGCGCGGCGTCACGCTGCCGAGAGGGAGCTTCTTGCTAGACGGTCCTCTTGGCGTCAGGCTGCCGACGGGGAGCCCGGCTCTCTTCTCTTCCTTGCGTCTCGCGCGCCGAAGACTTTCCCGTTGTTTTTTCGCCGACCTGCTAGACGGAGTTTTCGGTCCCGGACCAACCATCTCAGCCATCTCGGGCGAAGGTTCGGGGGTTCGCTCAAAACCGGCGTTCCCGGTGACGCGGTTGGTGATCTCTCGAATTGCGGCGCCTCCTTCGAGCCGCGTGAACACGGACTTGCGGGGCGACTGGAACGAGCCGCCTTCGAGTCGTGTCCACACTGGTAACTGGTTTTCCTCGTCCGGGTCCACCTCGTCGCGATCGTCGACAAGGCGATCGATCAGGCGACCGATGGACCCGTGCATACCAGCGCTCAAAAGCGTAAAGTCGTCGCAGGCTCAGGAGTATGTCTAAGAGGATAACGACACGATGTCCCGTGGGCTGCCGACGATAAGTGCGCTGGACTTGTGGCATGAGAGCGCGCGCACGCGTCCCGGTGAACTCCCGGAAAACCCGAGAACAAAATATCGGAAGACGTTACGACTTCAACGGCTCGAAGTTTCGCGAGTGCCGGGTGCCGGCTCATCAGAGAACCACAATGGCCTGCGGGCGGTGTCCGGTGTCGTCGCGACCTCCGCCGGCGCGAGTTCCGCCGCGGTGGCGCGTAGGCCGTGGCGTGCGGATTTTGGCGTCTCACCGCGACATGCCGCCCCTCTTCGACGCGGGCGTGCCCCTGGAGGCGCTTCCGTGGGGCGTCGAAGGCGACGCCCCGGTGTCGAGTCGTAGTTTCAGTTACAAAGCCGAGGACGGCGAGACGGACCTCGAGGCGTACTTCGCGTGGGATCCGTCTTTGCTCGAAGGTGGTGACGAAGGTTTACCCGGCGTGCTCGTCGCGCACACGGCGATCGGCCCGCAGGAGGTGTTCGTGCACACCTGCTGCGACGCACTCGCCCGGATGGGCTTCGCGGCGTTCGCGCTGGATGCGTTTGGCGCCGGGACGTGCGTGTTCGATAAAGCCGAGCGCGACGCGCTCTTCGGCGCGCTCCGCGCGGATCGATCGAAACACGCGAGGAGGATACTAAAAGCGTACGAGGCGATGCTCGAGCAACCCGAGGTTTCCTCGACCGCCTCGATGTATGGCATCGGGTTCTGCTTGGGCGGGATGGCGGTTTTGGACCTGGCGCGGTTTCGGTCCGCGCCGCGGCTTCGGGGGGTGGTCTCGTTCCACGGGAGTCTCGACCGACCTCAGATAGCCGACCCAGAGGGTTCGGGCGCGGAGAAGGGCTCGACTTCTTGCTTGCTCCTGCACGGCGCGGCCGATCCGTTCAGCTCGCCCGAGAACGTCGCCGCGTGTCTTTCCGGGCTGAAAGACCTCGGGTTGCCGGTTCGACTCGCGGAATTTGAAAACGTCAAGCACGGGTTCACGCGGCCCGAGAAGACGACGCCCGAGGACTCGGACGCGGGGTTCGCGTACGACGCGGACGCGGCGGCGAAGAGCTGGGCGATGACGAAGACGTTTCTCCACGCTGGGGGGGACTTGGAGGCCGTGTAGGGGGAATCGCGCGTTGGAACGAAAAAAAAATTAAAAGAAGGACA